>Ga0208771_1000012_pt1 | contig 161228 bp, 154 predicted proteins | sample AntAceMetag02UKX_FD_184775 | JGI IMG/M metagenome (GOLD analysis project Ga0208771, IMG submission 184775) | Saline lake microbial communities from Ace Lake, Antarctica - Antarctic Ace Lake Metagenome 02UKX (SPAdes) (version 2) | ecosystem: Environmental > Aquatic > Non-marine Saline and... | reverse complement strand
ATTCTGAGCGTGTCTCTTTTCGAGAAATCACCTCTGTTAGAGGCACTTACGGATTTCGATCACACATTCAAGGACAGCAACTTTCATAACCAACTGATGTTGTTTGACTAACGTTGGGACACTACTGACTCAGTATAAGCAATGATTATAGGGGAATAAATAGAGAATAGTTCAAAGATAGAGGATGTAGACGTAGAGCGTTGAGATAAGAAGGGAAATGACAAGGAAGGGGAGGCCGTAGGCGAGGAACCTGGCGAAGGAGATATTGTAGCCGCTCCTGGCGGCGAGCCCGGCCACCACGACGTTCGCCGACGCCCCGATGATCGTGCCGTTGCCGCCGAAACCGGCCCCTATCGCGAGGCACCACCAGAGGGGCCTCACGGGCATATGGCTTCCGAGGCTCTTGACGATGGGGATCATGGTGGCCACGTACGGGATGTTGTCCACGAAGGAAGATGCGAATCCGGAGAACCAGAGCACGAAGATCGAGGTCAGGGCGAGGTTTCCCCCGGTCAGGCGGAGGGCTTTCTCGGCCAGGAACCGGATGACGCCGACGGCATCGAGGCCGGCCACGATGATGAAGAGGCCCGTGAAGAAGGCCAGGGTCGACCACTCAACATCCCGCAGGGCCTCATCGGGGGATACCTTCGTGATCAGCATGAGGAACGCTGCCCCGCCGATGGCAATGCTGGCGGGCTGGAGGCCCAGGGTTTCGTGAACGATGAATCCGAGGAGGGTGCCGGCGAGGACGAAGGAGCACTTCCACAAGAGCTTGCGGTCCGTTATGGCGCGCCGCTCGTCCATCTCCCTGAGCTTGGCCCGCAGTATGTTGGGGACGTAAAGCCGTTTTCGGAAGAGGAGCCACAGTCCGATGATGAGGGCCACCTGCATCAGGATGCAAAGGCCGCCGAGATTGAGAAGGAAGGACAGAAACCCGATGCCCGCGGCGCTGCCTATCATGATGTTGGGGGGGTCGCCGATGAGGGTGGCGGTCCCGCCGATGTTGGAGGACATGATCTCTGCTATGAGGAAGGGGATGGGATCGAGGCGGAGTTCCTCGGTCAAAAGGAGTGTGACCGGGACGATAAGGAGTATCGCCGTCACGTTGTCCAGGAAGGCAGAGAGCAGGGCCGATATCACGGCCAGAAACGCCATAAGGGGGAGTGCGTTGCCGCTCGTCGCCTTGGCCGCCTTTATGGCCAGCCATTGAAATACGCCTGTCTTCTTGAGGATGTTGACTATCACCATCATGGCCGCGAGAAGCAGTATGACGTTAAGGTCGACGGCCCCGAATGCTGCCCGCTGGTCGAGCACCTTCAGGATGAGCATGAGCGCCGCGCCCAGGAGGGCGGCGACGGCCTTATGTACCTTCTCCGTGGCTATCGCGACGTAGGTGATGATGAAGATGCCGCAGGCGATGGCGATTGGGTTCATCGAGGATCAAGCCCTGATTACCTTTCTGATAAGGTCCTTGCGCATGATGATTCCGGCGAGCTTCCCGTCCCTCAGGACGTGAACCCGGCGGACACGCTCGTGGACCATCTTGTAGGCGATCTCTATTATGGACGAGTCCTCCGAGACGGTGACGATGTCTGTGTGCATGGCCTTTTTGACGGGGATATTGCCCTCGTCCTTGAGCAAGTTGACGAACGGCTCGTAATCCGGGAGGAATGCGACGTTCCTTATCATGGAGAAGTACTCGGGCAGCCCTATCTTGATGATGTCTCTCCCGGTTAACTCCCCGATGATGTGCCCGGAGTTATCGATGACCGGCAGGCCGGTGAGGTTGTGCTTGAAGAGCCTGTCTATCGCAGTCTTAAGGGTTTCCTCAGGAGAGATGGTGACGACGTCTGTCGTCATGATGTCCTTGGCCGTGAGCCGCTCCTTGACCGCGATTCCCGTCGATGCGATGTACTCTATGATCCTCCTGGCCGACTGGAGGGACAGGATCTTCTCCCTGTGCCTGTTGTCGGAGAAGAGCTTGGCGAAGGCGGCCAGGGTGCGGAGGTAGATTGTCGACTCCGTCTTCGAGGTGAGGACGAGGGCGAAGATCTTGACCTGCCGCCCGTCCGGTGCCCTGAAGTCTACCCCCTTATGGGAAATGCCGAGGACGACGAGGACGTCTTTCAGGCCCTCGATCCTGGCGTGGGGAAAGGCGACCCCGTGGCCTGCCGCGGTGCTTCCCAGGGCCTCCCTGTCCCTGAGGGTCTTGAGTATCGTATTCCTGTCGGCGCCCACCGCGCCGCGCCGGAGGAGGCAGTCCACCATCTCCTCGAGTATTTTGCCTCCGTCCTTTCCGGCGAGGTTTGGTATAATTAGACCTTCCTGGAGAAGGCTGGATAGCTTCACGGTATTTGTTGCTCCTTGATGTGATAATATAGGGTATTCGGGGAGGCGGGGCAAGTAGATAAGAAACTGATGCAGTACGCCGTTGACTGCGCGGGACCTCCGGCATGGAGGCCGGACGTTTGCACTGCCGGCGCGTTGAATCAGGCCGGTGATGGGTGATTGTGAAGCTTGCTTACCGCCGGGAGGGCGTTCGATAGGAGGTTGCTGTTGACAAAACGCCCCTAGGGTTTGTAGCTTTTACATAGAGAAAGGGAATAAATATGCTTATGCGAATCAAGCTCTTTACCGCGTTCACGCTCCTTTTTTTTCTTGCCGGGAGCGCCCATGCCCGTCCGAAGATAAAGGTCGATAGGAAGGCTGTTGCCGTATCGTCGTCGACGCCCGCCGGGACCGTAGTTGTCTGGGGAGAGCCGGGGAGCGTTAGCGGCGCCCGGCCCGTCGCCGTCAAGGTTTCCAACAAGGGCCAGAAGGTAATGATGGGCGGGACCGTCCGGGAGGACGGGAGCTTCTCCGTCACGTTGCCCGGATACGGCGGCGAAAAACTCAAGGTTAAGTTTATCGCCGCCGATGGCGTGAAGAAGTCGGTCCATCTCAGGGTTCCCGTTACGCCGCTCCCGCCACCGGCCGCGACGATAACAATAATGGAAGAGGCCGGTGCTCCCCCGCCATCCGCGGAGGCTGCGGCCGAAGAAGCGGCCGCGGTCGAAGAAGTGCTGGCCCCCCCGCCCGTGATCGACGTGGAGCCGGTAATTCCCGACGGATCAACGAGTCTTCCGCCCGCAGCGGAAGGCGAGCCGATAGTACCCCGGCCGCAGGCACCGGCGCCCGTCTTGGAAGAGGAGGTGCTGGAGCCGGTGGATACAGAGGTTTCCGAAGCGTCTCCGCCGTCCACTGTCGAGAGTGATGATGCGGTGATGACCGAAGAGGTTGAAGTTTCGGTGGCGCCTGCCACGCCGCCCGTTTCAGATGATGAGAAGCCGGTCGTCGAAGAGGTTGGGTTATCCGAATCAGCAGAAACGCCGGCGGTGGGTGAGGAGCCGGCAGTCACAGAGGAAGTGGTGGTCACCGGGGAGCCCGCTCCTCAGCCCGTCGAGGAAGAAGACCCGGATGCCGACGGGGAAGTAGAGAACACGGAAATACACTCCTCGCCCCGCGTCGGGGAAGAGGTGAAGGACTCCGCCGGTGAGGCGGGGGTTATCGATGCACCCGTATATACGCCCGCCCCGGATGACTATCCGGCGGCCGCGGAGTGATCAGGTCTAATCTTTACCGGGAGAGAAATATGCGTACGAGTATTGTTTTTTTCATGGCTGTTTCACTTGCGTTTCTCCTCGACGGCGACGCCGGCGCGGGCACGAAGCTGAGGGTCGAAAAGGACACGATATCGGTTTCATCGCCGGGTCCCGGCGGTATGGTTGCGGTCTGGGGTTCACCGGGAAGCGTTTACGGCGCGCACCCTATACACGTTACGGTCATCAACAAGGACCGGAAGATAGCGAGGGAGGGGATAGTCCTGCGTGACGGGAGCTTCTCGGTTTCTCTTCCGGGATACGGCGACGAAGACATCAAGGTCAAGTTCACCGCGGCAAACGGCAAGAAGAAATCGGTGGGCCTGGAGGTGCCGAAGTACACCGTTATGCCGCCGGCAGTCGTCGCGCCGGGGACCGTCACCGAGACGGTTGTTTATCCGGGGACCGTGATCGAGAAGAAGACGGTCACCGAGGACGTCGAAGTCGTTCAATAATAAAAAGGGAACAGGCTGCTTTTTTGAATCAAAAAAGCAGCCTGTTCCCTTTTTATCTAATTTTCTTCTTTGGGGATGAAGAAGATTGTCAGCATGCCCGGTATGGTGAGGAAGCAGACGAGGATGAAGAAGTTGAGGTACCCGAGGGCCTCCTGGATAAAGCCGCTCACCATCCCCGGCAGCATCATGCCGAGGGCCATTATGCCGGTGGAGATGGCGTAGTGCGAAGTCTTGTACGGTTCCTTTGCCCTATACATCAGAAAGACCATGAAAGCCGTGAAGCCCAGGCCGTAACCGAACTGCTCAACCGCTACAAGTAAATATACATAGCTGATAGAGGGCCTGGCCCACGCCAGGTAGACGTAGACAAGGTCGGGTGCGTTGAGGGCGATGACCATCGGCCAGACGCACCTGCGGAAGCCGAAGCGTGATATCAGGTATCCCCCCAGGATGCCGCCCGCCAGGAGGCACAAAACGCCGATCGTCCCGTAGACGAACCCGACGGTTTCCGTGGCCAGGCCGAGGCCGCCGCTTCCGGGAGGATCGATGAGAAACGGCTGAGCCATTTTCACGAGCATCGACTCCCCAAGCCGGTAGAGAAGTATAAACGCCACGACAGGGACGATCTTGGGCTGCTTGAAGTAGCTCCTGAAGACGGCGAGCCAGGGAGCTTTTTCTTCTTCCCTTTCGGGGTGGATGCCCCGGTCTGTTGCGGGACGGGGGAGGTAAAACCGGTGAAAAAGGGCGAGCACAAGGAATATCGCGCCCGCGACCGCCAGGGCGACTGTCCAGCTCATGGGGATGTTCCCTGTCCTTCTCTCCAGTATGCCGGCGAGGACGACCAGGCCGCCCGAGGCGAAGATCATGGCCACCCTGTAAAATGTGTTCCGGACCCCCACGTAGAGGGCCTGGTCTTCCTTCGATAGGGCCAGCATGTAGAAGCCGTCCGTCGCTATGTCGTGTGTGGCCGATGCGAAGGCGATTGCCGTGAAAAGAACGAGTGAGAAGGTGAAGAAGGCGGCCGACTGCATGCACAGCGCCGCGATTCCGAAGCCGATGGCCATGGCGAACTGCGTGGAGATGATCCATTGTCTTTTAGTGGAGTGCGTGTCGACGAGCGGCCCCCACAGCATTTTTATGACCCACGGAAGGTAGAGCAAGCTCGTCAGGCCGATGAGGCTGTTCGGTATCCCCATCTTCTTGTATATGATGACGGAGACGGTGTTGACGATGACGTAGGGGACGCCCTCGGCGAAGTAGGTCGTGGGTACGTATATCCAGGGAAAGCGCTTCTGTGTCTTCCTGCCGTTTTGTACTATTGCATCATTCATTGTTGTTAGATTGAGGCACTTAGTTTCGACCAAATGTTGATAACCTGTCTGCTCGCCTTGAGATAAGCATTTTTCTTTATGTTGGTCGTTCGTAACCTCTGCAATTTAATGCCAGATCCTTTATAAGCGCCAAATATTATCGATGGATGAAACTAAAATCTCCTCTCCCCCTTTGGGGGAGAGGATTAAGGTGAGGGGGTAATGATTGTTACAAGCGGAAAGTTCAGGGCTAAAAGAAACAATACTTGCTTGTAAGCGCACTGGTGCCGCTAGCATTTTTTCGACTTTGAACTTCCTGCCTGAAGCTGTTCTTAACCCATCACTGGCTCTACCCTTCCCTTATAAAAGGGGAGAGGTATTGACTGAAATTGTAAAGAGCTTAAAGCGGATAAAGCATACATCAAAAAGGGGGTGATTTGTATTATAATTCGAAGTGCAAAGCGGATGGATGATGAGCATTGAGCGCTTCCGATAAACAATACGATATCATCGTGGTGGGCGGCGGACACGCCGGCTGCGAGGCGGCCATTGCGGCGGCCCGTATGGGATGCTCGACGCTGCTTCTCACGATGGACCTGGACAGGATCGGCCTCATGTCCTGCAATCCCGCGGTCGGAGGTGTGGCCAAGGGCAACCTGGTGAGGGAGATCGACGCCCTCGGCGGTGAGATGGCCCTTGTTACCGACCGCACAGCGATCCAGTACAGGCGCCTGAATACACGCAAGGGGCCCGCCGTCCAGGCCACAAGGGCGCAGGTTGACCGTCAGGCGTACAGGCTGGCAATGAAACAGGTGGTTGAAAGCTGCCGGGACCTCCATATCAAGCAGGGGAGGGTCGGTAGAATCCTGACGAAAGGCGACCGTGTTTGTAGTGTCGAGACCGGCCTGGGAGAACTGTTTCGTGCCCGTTGTGTGATCATAACCCCCGGGACTTTCCTGAACGGCCTGATTCACATAGGGATGAAACACTTCCCCGGAGGCCGCCTGGGCGATTTCGCGTCCGTCAAGCTGGCGGACTGCCTGAAGAAGCTCGGCTTAAATCTCGGGAGATTCAAAACCGGCACATGCGCGCGCCTTGATGGCCGGACGCTTGATTTCTCGAAGATGCAGATTCAGGAGGGTGACGAAGCGCCCACCCCGTTTTCTTTCTCCTCTCCCACGTTTACGGGAAAGCAGATGCCCTGTTACATGACGTGGACCACGGGCAGGACACACGAGATTATAAGGTCCGGCCTTGATAAATCGCCCCTCTTCTCCGGCGTGATTACTGGGCGCGGCGTCCGCTACTGCCCTTCCATAGAGGACAAAATAGTCAAGTTTCCCGATAAGGAGCGGCACCACATCTTCCTCGAGCCTGAGGGTTGGGACACCCACGAGTATTACCCGAACGGTATCTCCACCAGCCTCCCCCTGGACGTCCAGCTCGAGATGATACACAGCATCCCGGGACTTGAGGAGGCGGAGATACTCCGCCCCGGCTACGGCATCGAGCACGACTACGTCGATCCGACGCAGCTACTCCCGACGCTTGAGACGAAGATGATCAGGGGCCTCTACCTCGCGGGCCAGATCAACGGTACTACTGGTTACGAGGAGGCTGCCGCGCAGGGGTTGATGGCGGGCATCAACGCCGCCCTGGCGATACGGGAAAAGGAGCCATTTATCCTTGACCGCTCCGAGGCATATATAGGCGTCCTCATCGACGACCTGGTGACGAAGGGGACGGACGAGCCTTACCGCATGTTCACCTCACGGGCTGAGTACCGCCTCCTCCTAAGGGAGGACAACGCTGACCTGAGATTGCGTGAGAAGGGCTACGGACTGGGTTTGATTGATGAAGCTACCCGTAGCAAGACGAGGGAGAAGGAAAGCGCTATCCATGAGGAGCTCGAACGGCTTGACTCCGTAAGACTCAACCCTGATACATCCATGAACGAAGTGCTTTCGAGTATGAATACCAGCTCTCTTAAAAAGTCGACCACCTTGAAAGAGCTCCTGCGCAGGCCGGAGATATCGTACGGCGACCTGCATGAGCTTGACTCCTCGACAGGCGATGTGTCCGACGATGTAGGCCTCCAGGTGGAGATACAGGTCAAGTACGAGGGGTATCTTAAAAGGCAAGAGGCGGACATCGAAAAGTTCAAGCGGCTGGAAGAGATACGGATACCGCGCGATTTCGACTACCGCTCCCTTCCCGGCCTGTCTCTTGAGGTTCAGGAGAAGCTCCATGGCTTCCGCCCGAGGTCCCTCGGCCAGGCGTCGCGGATCTCCGGCATCACGCCCGCCGCCATCTCCATGCTGATGGTGTACCTGAAGAAGGGAAGAGAAAAAAATATCCGCGGATTAAACGCCTGTCAGGCAGACCTGCCGTCCGTCAGGCGACCTACCGGATCGACTGAGATTAAACGGATTTATTGATTGTCATAATCAGTCAAGTCCGTTAATAATTTGGCCTTGGCCCTGGAATAGAACCTCAAGCTTATTTAACCCTTACCACATTTCCGGATAAAGCCTCCCATAATGATAAGCGGGAATTTATTTGCATTCTATTGCCATGCAGCATCTTATGAAAGGTGTCCCTTGATTGTATACTGGGACCAGCCACGCTTATGGAGTGTTGATATCGAGTTCCTTATAGCCACTTTGATCTGGTTCGCTATCGATAGATCCTCCTTTTGTAAGGAGGCATTCTACCGTGCTCACCTCTCCCTCAAAGTGGCTGGTTTTGAACCGACCGGTGACACTTCACAATTACTGCCTATATATGCAAAACACGGCATGTGTTCACTGGACGCTGACACCTTATTTAGCTCCTCTTACCCAAACCCAGGGACCGATGTAGCCACTGCAATTATAGGTCAATTCAATTTTTATAATAGCAGGCATGTCTATTTTAGCATCAAGTATTTTAGAATAAGGGGAGCCGGTAAAGCATAATATAGTACTTGTTGACGTGGGAACTTTTTGATAGTAAATAGATTTTACGAAATTGTTATAGTTCGCGTAAATTTCCTTGCCGTCATCGAAAACCCTAATACTTTGCTTCTTAATTATGTAACTTAAATTGCCGATGCTAATTCTGCATTCGCCTGTAAAAATTCTAAGGTTTACTTCTAACATTAACCATTCCTTATCGATAATTTCTTTTGACAACTGGAATGAAAAATCCGATATGTCAACAAACTCAAATCTATTTTCATTGAAGCAAATATTTTTATAGTGCGAGCTACATTCTTTGAGTTCTTCCTGTAATTTTTCAACTTCCATGTCCTTTGAAATAAGAGGTATACCATTACCAGGGTATTTTAAATAACCGTTTTTATTAGTACTGCAACCAAAGCAATAGAGAAAGATAAATAGCAATACTAATATATTTTTCTTATGGGCCATTTAAAGACTCCAACATTAACAAATTGTATAGTAGTTGGTGCTGCACGGCGTCTCTAATCATTTCTTCCCCTTCTACTTTATTAACTTTATCATGGACGCACTGAGAGGTGTTTGTCTTTTGTGCGCCTAGATGTTTTGGCTGAGAAATTATTGCCATGGGCCCTACAGGTTAATGGTGTAAAGTGTAACGCGTGTAATGAATAAGAGATGGTCTTTTAAGGAAAATTAGGAAGCTAGTATGGAGCAGAAGCTATGAAGGGCATTAAATTTATAGCGATCAGGCCACATGTGATAGTTTGCGGTGCTATTAGTTCAGTGTTTTTGTTCAGCTTCGTCTCCCAGGTGGCTTGCGCAGGCTTTGACGAAGATTTGTTGATAACAGTAGAGAGAGGCGATCTCAAAGCTGTCCAAACTGCATTGGATAGAGGTGCTGACGTAAATACAATTGGCTATGAGGGTCAAACTGCAATTATTATCGCTGCAGACAGGGGACATGCCGATATTGCGAAACTCCTTGTCGAGAATGGCGCTAATATAAGTACAGAAGATAATGATGGCAAATCGGCCTTGTTTGTAGCTGCATTTTGTGGACACGTCGACATAGTACAGCTATTGATGGATAATGGCGCTGATGTAAATGCAAAAGGCCGTACTGGTTGGACAGCTTTAATTATAGCTGCTGTTGGCGGACACGAAGATGTAATCAATCTCCTGATTGAGAAGGGTGCCAACGTTGATGAAATCGGCATACTTGGTTTGACACCCTTGTCTGCTGCAGCACATCGTAGGGATAGAGATACAATAAAACTCCTGATTGAAAAAGGTGCCGACGTCAATGGGAGAGGCGGGGCTGGTTCTACAGCTCTAATGTGGGCTTCAGCGGCTGGCAGAGTAAATGCCCTACAACTTCTAATTGATAGTGGGGCCGACGTGAACGCAAAATGCGATGACAATGGTTCAACCGCTTTAATGTGGGCGGTAGATAGAGGAAAAACCAATGCAGTAAAACTTCTTATTGATAACGGTGCTGATGTAAATCTAAAGGATGCAGAAGGCAAAACAGCTTTAGATCGTGCTGAAAAAGAAGGATATAAAGAGATTGTCCGGATGCTCAAAGATGCGGGGATAAAAGAACAGGAGAAAAATAAGCTCCCCTTTAAACAATGACTATACCAACTAATAATTACGAGAAGCTGAGAGACCGTGCTTTGAGTCTCGGTATGTCTCTCTTCGGCGTGGCTGATATTACGGACATGCGGGAGGAGTTTCTTGATTTGGCTCCCGAGACGGTGGAGAGACTGGATAAGGGGATATCGATGGCCGTCAGGCTCTCCGACGGAGTTATCGAGGATATCGTTGACCGTCCCACGCGCCTCTACCTGCACCACTACCGGCAGGTGAACTACCTGCTCGATAGGGTTGCCCTCGCCGTGGCGTCCTTGGTTCAGGAGATGGGAGGCAAGGCGCTGCCAATCGGCGCTTCCCAGACGATAGACTGGGAGACGCAGCGGGGACACCTCTCCCACAGGGAGATCGCCCGCCGCGCGGGCCTGGGGTGGTTGGGAAGAAACAACCTGCTTGTAACGCCTCAGTGGGGATCGCGTGTCCGCCTGGTGACAGTACTGACCGATCTTCCTCTCAGGATCGACCATCCGCTGGAGGAAAACTGCGGCGAGTGCCGATCCTGCGTAACAGCCTGTCCCTGCGGCGCAATCGGCGATACGCCGGAGGACTTCGATTATCAAAAATGCTTTGAGCAGCTCAGGGTATTCAAGAACAAGCTGAACCTCGGCCACTACATCTGCGGGGTCTGCGTCAAAGCTTGTTTTCCCGGAAATGGCTGCTAAAGTGCAGAGCCAATAACAGGAGAAGCAATCATGAAAAAAACAGACGTGCTGATAATCGGCGGGGGACCTGCCGGTATTGTTACTGCGGTAACGGGAAAATCCAGTTATCCGGATAAGGATTTTTTACTTATAAGGAAGGAGAAACAGGTAGTCACCCCATGCGGGATTCCATATATCTTCGGGTCTTTAGGCAGCAGTGACAAGGACGCTGTATCCGATTCAGTTTTAACCGGGCCGGGTGTCGGGCTGATAATCGATGAAGTGGTTTCGGTGGACAAGAAAAATAAAGTCTGCAAAACGGCAGGCGGCCTTGAATGCAGCTTCGAAAAGCTCGTTATTGCCACCGGATCAATACCGCAAGTTCCCGCCTGGCTTAAGGGATCGGGGCTGGAGAATGTCTTTACCATATCTAAGAGCAAGGCATATCTCGATGAAATGCTGGAAAAGCTTCAGCATTTGCAAAAAGTCGTGACTATCGGTGGAGGTTTCATAGGCGTTGAGGTATCGGATGAGATTGTCAAGCTTGGTAAGGATGTAACCATTGTTGAGATATTGCCTCACGTGCTGGGCGCGGCCTTCGACGAAAAGGTGGTTATTAAAGCCGAGGAGATTCTGAAGTCGAGGGGGATTAATCTAAGAACCGGAGTCGGCATCAAGGAAATATTGGGAGAAAAAAAGGTCAGTAGTATTTTGTTGAGCAACGGTGAAAAACTCGGAGCCGATGCTGTAATTCTATCTATGGGATACAGCCCCAACACGGGACTTGCCGAAAAGGCAGGTTTTAAAATCAACGAGATGGGCTTCATCATGGTGGATGAATACATGAGGACCGATACTCAGGGTATATTCGCCGTGGGAGATTGTGCGGAAAAGAGGGATTTCATCACCAGGGCAGCAAGCGGTGTCATGCTTGCATCAACGGCTACTTCCGAGGCGAGGATAGCGGGAATGAACTTATACAAACTTTCCGCCGTGAAAACCTTTGGTGGAACCATTTCTATTTTTTCCACTGCTATAGGCGAGACAGGGTTTGGAGTAGCAGGTTTAACCGAGAAGCTGGCAAAAGAGGAAGGATTTGATATTGTAATAGGTAGTTTCGAAGGCATTGATAAACATCCCAAGACGCTCCCCGGCATGCACAAACAGTTCGTGAAACTGATTGTAGCCCGGGAGTCCGGTGTGATTCTTGGTGGAGAAGTTATAGGCGGAATAAGTACTGGAGAGCTTGTAAATATTATCGGCCTTGCCATTCAAAACAGGATGACCGTGAGTTCTATTTTAACCATGCAGGTTGGAACTCATCCATTGCTTACAGCGCCGCCGACAGCATATCCTTTTATCAAAGCCGCTGCCATCATTGCAAAAAAGATAAACCCGGCCGGCTGAATATGGGGCAATGATTCATTAGTAAGGAATAAGTACATTAAAGCCCCCTCCCCTTAATCTCCTTCGGCAAGCGCCGGACGTTCCGCCCTCCCCCGTTGGGGAGGGGAAATCTGGTTATGGCATTTGCCGTAACTTTTGAACGTTACCAATTCATTAAAGGCGAAAGCCCTAGGAATTATTGGCCGATTATCTTGACGAGGATTTCTTTTTCCCTCTGCCCGTCGAACTCGGCGTAGTAGATGGTGCCGTAGGAGCCGAGCTCGAGACGGCCTTCAGAGATGGGGACCGTGACATGGTGGCCCGCAAGGACGGCCCTGAGGTGGCCGTGGGCGTTCAGCTTCGGGTCGCTCCTGTCGTGTAGATACCCTTTCCCCTCGGGAATCAGCGTTGAGAGTATTGCAGAGAGGTCCTCCTGCAATCCCCTGTCCGAGTCGCTGATATAGACGGCGCAGCTCGTGTGGAGGGGTGTGACGAGGGCGAGGCCGTCACGTATGCTGCTCTCCTTCAGGGACTCCGACACGAGGGACGTTATATCGACGGTCTCTTCCCTCCTGTCCGTCTTCATCGAGATGATTTTTGTGTGGCTCTTCATTTTTTAGACAGGATTAACGGGATTGACAGGATGGGGAATATTTATCGATTTTGTCATAAATAGAAGTTGCTCCCCTAAGTATAACCCCCCTCACCCTGCCCTCTCCCCCCAAAAATTGGGGGGAGAGGGGATTGTTTGAAACAGGTATTCCAGCATTCATCTTAAACTGAATAGGAGAAGACAATTATTTTTTAGACAGGATTAACGGGATTGACAGGATAAAGGAGCCTCGTGAAGCGTATCTCGTCTTCTTTCACATCCTGTTATCCTGTCTGATTTTTTATCTTTATCGATACTAAATCTGTGGCGCAATCACTCGTCCCGTCAGGAGACGGGACCTATACGAGAGACGGGCCGTTTTTCGTCTAGCCGGGGGGCCAGGACATGGGTCTGCCGCCAATTAGGTGAAAATGGATGTGGCCGACGGCCTGGCCGGCGTCGGGGCCGCAGTTGCAGACGAGGCGGTAGCCGCTCCCGGCTATCCCCTTTTCCCGTGCAATCTTTTTAGCGACGAGGTGAACCCGGCCGATAAGGCCGGCATCCACTTCCTCGAGATCGTTCAATGAGCGGATATGCCTTCGCGGGACGATGAGTATGTGAACCGGGGTCTGGGGGTTGACATCCTCGAAGGCGACGACCCCGTCGTCCTCATGGACAATCGTGCCCGGTATCTTCCCGGACATGATATTACAGAAGAGGCAGTCGCTCATTCCCATCATTTCTCTTCCAGCGATATGGTGATCTCAGGAGGGTCTTTGAGAGCTCTTTTTATGGCGCACTTATCGGCGGCCTTGAGTACGGCCATTTTCTTCTTCCCTACATCGGCTTTAGGGAGACGGATGGTGAAGTCCATCTTAGTTATCCTTGTTGGCTTTTGTTCCGTCTCCCACGTCGAGTCCACGCTCATACCGTGGCAGTCAAGCTTGCTTGTCTCGCAATAGCTCGCCACATAGGTGGCTATGCAGCTTGCCATGGAGATGATAAAATGTTCCGTAGGTGAAAGGCCGCTGCCGAAACCGCCCTTATCCCGTGGCTGGTCTATGAGGATGTGGCGGTTGTCGCATTTCGCGGCAAACATTTTGCCTGTCAGGTACTTCACGGTCACGTTCATGTTATTCTCCTTTCGCGGGATATTCTATCATCCTTTTGAGAAATTAGCCACCAAGACACTAAGGCACAAAGGATGGAGAAGATTTGAGGGATTCTTAATCGTAATCGTAATTGTAATTGGTTATATTTATGCCAGAGCACGTGGGATTACGATTACGAGTATAAGCATGGGCTGCCTGGAATGTTTCTATAATCTTAGTGCCTTGGTGCCTTTGTGGCAAAGAATATGAGCGATCTAAAGGACAGGGTGCTGCGGATGGTAGAGGAGAACGGCCTACTCGCCGGCGGCGACGTGGTCGTGGTCTCCGTGTCGGGCGGGGCGGATTCCGTCGCCCTTCTCACCGTTCTTGCCGATATCAAGGACGAGTACGATATTGAGCTGGTCGTCGCCCATTTCAATCATCGTCTCAGGGGGGCGGCCTCCGACGGGGATGAAGCGTTCGTATCGTCCATGGCGTCAGCTCGCGGGCTTCTTTTCCGATCCGCCGGCGCCGACGTGGGGAAAGAGGCCGGGCTGCGGGGCGCGTCGGTCGAGGAGACGGCGCGGGAGATGAGGTACGGGTTCCTCGTGGGTCTCGCGCGTGAGGTCGGGGCCGGCAAGGTCGCCCTCGGTCATACGGCGGACGACCTGGCAGAGACGTTCCTGATGAGGCTCCTGCGGGGCTCGGGGCTGGGTGGCCTGGTGCCGATGGAGCCGATGATGGAGCGCGAGGGAGTGACTGTCGTGCGGCCCCTCCTGGACGTGCCCCACGCGCAGGTCATTCGCTACCTCAAAGGGCGTGGCATTCCCTATCGCCTCGACCGCTCCAATTTCAGCTCCTCTTATTTCAGGAACAAAATCAGGCACGAGCTTGTCCCGCTGCTTGAGTCCGCCTACAACCCCTCCATAAGGGATGTGCTCTCCGGGACCTCGCGTGGCCTCTCCGTGATAAAGAGCTATATCGACGGCGAAGTGGCCGGGGCGTGTGACCGGTGTGTTGAGGCGAAGGGCGACGCCGTCTATCTCAGGCTAAACGGGCTCCACCCGGCCATAGCGTCGGGCGTGGCGAGATCCGCCCTTCGCTCCTGCGGTGCGCCGTACTCTCATGAGAAGATTGCGAGGATCCTCTCGATCGCCCTGGAGGGGCGCGGCAGTGTGGACCTGGGGCGCTCGTTCAGCGCTGTCGCGGAGGGGGATCGTGTCGTCATCGTGCGTGACGGCGGAAGGGCCCGTGGGCGGCAGCCCGTGGACGTCGCCGTCCCCGGCGCGACGGACGCAGACGGCATCGTGGTGGAGACGTCTTTTGTTAAGATGGCGCGCGTGAAGAGGGGTGCCGTGAACCCGGCCGGGAGATGGATGAGAGCGTGTGCCGGGGAGCGGGCCTCCTCCTTCGAAGCTTACATGGATTATGGCTCACTGAAGGCTCCCCTCGTGCTCAGGACCCGTCTCCCCGGGGACCGTTTTCAGCCTACGGGCATGAGGGGAACAAAGAAGCTCAAGGAGATATTTATCGATGAGAAGGTACCGGAGAGAATCAGGGACGGTATCCCCCTCCTGGCCTGCGGCGATGAGCTTGCGTGGGTCGTCGGCTACCGGGTCGGCGAGAGGTTCAAGGTCCGTCCCTCAACCGCCAGGATACTTAGAATTAAGGTGACGGTAGAAGAGCAAAAAATATGATATAGTATCATTAGCTGTATCTATGGAAGCAAAGTATTGAGGAGAAAAAGATGGTTAACCTGGGCCTCCCCAAGAGAAAGAAAAAAGAGGAAGATAACAAGCAGAAGTTGAAGCCCGCCATAATGTGGGCCCTCATCATCGTTATAGGGGCCTTCATATATTTCGCGGGAAAGCATGCCTCGCACACCGTAGATAAACCCAAGATGGTCGAGTTTAAAGCGGCGGTCACGGAGGGGTCGGTTGCCGAGGCGACGATCACGGAAGATCGCGTGAGGGGAAAGTACGTTCCGGGATACAAGGAAGGTATGGAGTTCGATATCCATATCATGCTGGAGGACGAGGAGATGATCCGAGCCCTCACCAGTATGCCGAACTTCGAGAAGAAGCCGGGATCGGTCTCGTTCCAGATCTTCTTCAATATCCTGCCCGTCCTGATAGTGGCCGGTTTTATATGGTTCATTTTCTACCGGCAGATGCGGGGGGCCGGCAGGGGTGCCTTGAGCTTCGGCAAGAGCCGCGCCAAGCTTCTTACCGAGGACAGCGAGCGAATGACGTTTAATGACATCGCAGGCATCGAGGAGGCCAAGGAGGAGGTCCAGGAAATTATCGAATTTCTCAAGGACCCGAAGAAGTTCCAGAAGCTTGGAGGGAGAATACCGAAGGGGGTAATGCTTCTGGGCCCTCCCGGCAGCGGGAAGACGCTCCTTGCGAAGGCCATAGCCGGCGAGGCGGATGTCCCGTTCTTCTCTCTCAGCGGCTCCGATTTCGTAGAGATGTTCGTCGGCGTCGGCGCGTCGCGCGTGCGGGACCTATTCGAGCAGGGCAAGCGCCATGCGCCCTGCATCATATTCATAGACGAGATAGATGCCGTCGGCCGCCACAGGGGGGCGGGCATAGGCGGCGGACACGACGAGCGTGAGCAGACGCTCAACGCCCTTCTCGTCGAGTTGGACGGATTCAACACGGAGGAGGGGGTCATAATAATTGCGGCCACGAACAGGCCGGACGTTCTCGACCCGGCGCTCCTCCGCCCCGGCCGATTCGACAGGCAGGTTATCATAGACCTGCCTGACCTGAAGGGCCGGGAGGAGATACTGAAGGTGCACGCCAGGAAGGTCGTCCTGGAAGATGGCGTTGCCCTGTCGATAGTCGCGAGGGGGACTCCCGGCCTCTCGGGCGCCGATCTCGCCAACATCATAAACGAGGCGGCGCTCCTGGCGGCCAGGCAGGACAAGAAGTCGATAGAACAGTGCGACCTCGAGGAGGCCCGGGACAAGGTGCTGTGGGGCAGTGAGCGGCGCAGCAGGGTGCTGGTCGATGAGGACAGGAAGGTCAGCGCCTACCACGAGGCGGGCCACGCCCTCCTCCACGAACTCCTGGAGCACACGGACCCCCTGCACAAGGTAACGATCGTTCCCCGGGGGATGAGCCTGGGTTCCACGATGTTCCTGCCTGATAAGGACAGGTATCTGGAGGGGAGGAAGGAGCTGCTGGACGACATCACTTCCCTCCTGGGCGGGCGTGTTGCAGAGGAGATAATGCTGAAGGACATCACCAGCGGCGCCCGAAACGACCTGAAGAGGGTGACAGAGCTCGCCCGGTCGATGGTCTGCGAGTGGGGGATGAGCGACAAGCTCGGCCCGATGACCTTCGGGTCCCGCGAGGAGCACATCTTCCTGGGAAGGGAGATATCGCGCAAGCTGGACTACAGCGAGGCCACTGCAGTGGATATAGACCGGGAGGTGCGAAAGATAATAGACGATTGCTACGGGCGCGCCAGCAGGATGCTCGGCGAAAAAAAAGGCGTGCTGGTGAAGATCGCCGACGCCCTTCTGGAGAGGGAGGTCCTGACCGGTGAGGAGGTCATCTGCATAATCAAGGGCGGGGAGCTCCCGGCCGTTCCCCGGGATGCCGGGAAAGGGGAGGAGGCCGCTGAACCGGGCACCGGGCAAGCTGCCGAGGGTGCAAAGGATGAAGCTGCTCCCGGCTGGTCGGGGGGACCGTGCGTTTCGGAGGCCTGACTTATTCACCGAGGTCCCTTATGGATCAAGCCCTGGGAAACATCGCGGTGGCTGAACGGGTTATTTTCGGCTTCGGGGACCGTTCGCTGGACCTGACGGAGAAGGTTGCCGTCATGGGAGTCCTCAACGTGACCCCGGATTCCTTCTTCGACGGGGGCCGCACCTGTGGCCTCCGCGCGGCCGTCGAGCATGCCCGGAGGCTTGTCGAGGAGGGCGCCGACATCGTCGATGTGGGCGGGGAGTCGACGAGGCCGGGTGCGGGGTCCGTCCCGGTTGATGAGGAGAAGGCGCGGGTGTTGCCCGTCATCCGGGAGCTTGCCCGCGATATCCCCGTCCCGGTTTCCGTGGACACCAGGAAGGCCGTTGTGGCGTCAGCTGCACTTGCCGCCGGGGCGGCTATAGTAAACGACGTGAGCGCCCTCTCTCACGATCCGGAGATGGCCCGGGTGGTCGCCGGGGAGGGGGCGGGGGTCATCCTCATGCACATGAGGGGCACCCCCGAGACCATGCAGCTCGATCCGGCCTATGCCTCTGTTGTGGATGAGGTACTGGAGTATCTTTCGGAGAGGGTAGACTACGCGCTCTCGTGCGGGATCGATCGGGCGAGGATAGCGATAGACCCGGGAATAGGTTTCGGCAAGACCTGTGAGCACAACCTGGAGATCATAAGGCGGCTCGATTCGTTTAATGAGTTAGGAATCCCAGTGGTGATCGGCCCGTCGAGAAAGTCATTTATCGGAGAGGTACTGGGCCTGCCTGTGGAGAAGAGGCTCATGGGGACCGCCGCGGCGGTCGCGCTGGCCGTGGCCAACGGCGCGCGGATAATCAGGGTGCACGATGTCGGGGCCATGTGCCAGGTCGTGCGGGTGGCGGAAGCGATTGTGGAGGGGTAGATGGAGTCCGGGGTATTCTTCGCGCAGCTGCTGAACATGAAGGCGCTATTCGAGATTATCCTTCTCTCGCTGTTCTTTTACTACATCTCGCTCTTCATAAGGGGCACGCGGGCGGTCCAGGTGCTCAAAGGGATCCTGCTTGTCGTCTTCATCTTTATAGTGGCCAGGCTTCTGCGCCTGAACACGATAGCGTACCTTCTCGGGGAGTTCTGGACGGTCATCATGCTGTTCCTGATAATAGTCTTTCAGCCGGAGCTCAGGCGCGCACTTGCCCGCCTCGGCCGTCGGCCGTTCTTCCGTTCGGCTGGTCCCAGCGATAGGATGGTGGATATCATCACCGACGCGGTGATGATCCTCTCCAAGAAGAAGATCGGCGCCTTGATCGCGATAGAGAAGGAGATAGGCCTGCGGAACTACGTCGATACCGGCATCGGTATAGACGGCCAGCTTTCGATCGAGCTCCTGACCACCATATTCACTCCCTCCACCGCCCTTCATGACGGCGGCGTGATCATCGACGAGGACAGGGTGGAGGCCGCCTCGTGCCTTTTTCCGCTCTCCCAGCGTGTCCAGGTCAAGGATGTCCTCGGCATGCGGCATCGCGCGGCGCTCGGCCTCTCCGAGGAAACCGACGCGCTTGTTATAGTCGTGTCGGAGGAGTCCGGCGGCGTGCGCGTGGCCCAGCGGGGGGGCCTGACCAGGGACCTCGACGCCGACGCTGTCAGGAAATTCCTTAGAAAGATATACGGCAAGCCCCGCAAGAAGGCGGGCGTGTTACACAAGAGGTTGAAATGATACCGTCGTTCATCAAGAACAGGTTCTGGGTGAAGGTGATCTCGATCCTCCTCGCCGTGGTGGTCTGGAGCTATATCTCGAGCAACATAAGCAAGGATATCCGTCTTTCGGTGCCCCTGGAGCTCAAACTCGGCGAGGGGATGATGATTCTTGATGGAGGCCCCCGGCAGATAAAGATCCTGGCAAGGGGCCCTTCTGATGTAATCGAGGATGTGCAGTCGCTCGATTTCACGGTTACCTGCGATCTCTCTAACCAGGCGGAGCCGGGGAAGGTAACAAGGGACATCTCCCTCTCCGGCATCAGGGGGCCGATCGATGTCTGGGTGGTTAATTATGAGCCGAAGGAGGTTAGCTTTACTCTCGATCAGATCGACGAGAAGGTCCTTCCCGTCAGGGTGGTGACGACGGGCACTCCCCAGGAGGGGTACCGGGTCGAGAAGACCCTCCCAAACCCGAGCTTCGTCAAGATAACGGGTGCCGGGAGCCTGCTGAAAGTGGAGGAAGTCGTGGAGACGGTCCCCGAGGATGTCGATGTCACGGGGCTGAACCGCTCGAAGGATTTCCGGAGGGTGAGGCTACACCCCATCGGCGGAATGGTGCCGGAGAGGATGGTGAACGTCTACGTCAAGGTGGGCGGGGATCTCGCCCATAAAAAATATGACGAGGTGCCTATACTGGTGCTCGCCCCCGCGACGGTGGGCATGGATGTCGCCGTGACGCCGCAGAAAGTGGGGGTCGTCCTGTCGGGCGTCAAGGAAAGGCTGGATAAGCTCAGACCCTCTGATATAATCGTCTATGTCGATGTGGCGGGTTTAAAGCCGGCCAGGTACGAACTCCCTCTCAAGGCCAACCTCCCCGAGGGTATTGCTATGACGGATGCCGTGCCGGCGAACTGCGAGGTTGTAATCAAGAGCACGACCGAGATGGTTCCCGAGGTCGAGGCCGAAAGCCCGGCTAATCTGTAGGGGGAGCAGATAATGAAGAAACTCTTAGGGGTGGAGATTATCTCCAGGATAATGGTCGAGGGGGATGACCGGGACAGGGTGAGCGAGATAGCTCGGCGCATCGCGTCGGCCGTGGAGGGGAGCGTAAGCTGAATTGATTTACCTCGGGGTTAACATAGACCACGTCGCCACCGTTCGCGAGGCGAGGAAAACGTTCGAGCCGGACCCGGTATGGGCGGCCGCTCTCTGCCTTCTGGGCGGTGCCGATTCGATAACGGTACACCTGCGGGAGGACCGCCGCCACATCCAGGACCGCGACCTGAGGATTCTGCGGGAGACGGTGCCCGTGAAGCTCAACCTGGAGATGGCGAATACGCGGCCGATAATCGATATGGCGCTCGAAGTCCTCCCCGACCAGGCGACCCTCGTCCCGGAGAAAAGGGAGGAAATAACCACGGAAGGCGGTCTCGACGTGGCCGCCCACCTTCCGAGCCTCCGGGAGACTGCCGGAGAGCTTAAGGAGCATGGTATAACCGTGAGTTTCTTTATCGATCCCGTCGAGACACAGATAGAGGCGTCGGCGCGCTGCGGTGTCGACGCTATCGAGCTCCACACGGGAAGCTACGCCAACGCTACCGGCGTGGAAGCTGCGGAGGAGCTCGATAAGCTTATAAGGGGCGCGGCTTCGGCGCACGGGCTGGGGCTGGAGGTAAACGCCGGCCACGGTATCAATTACTACAATGTCAGGGATATCGTGCGGATACCGCACCTGCACGAGCTCAATATCGGGCACAGCATTATCTCACGTTCCATATTCAACGGCCTTGAGTCCGCAGTCCGCCGGATGAAAGACTTGATCGACTTGTATTCCCATAACCAGGCTTGATTTTTCTCGGCCGCTTGGTAGCCACAGACGTACTAAACACAATCAATTCATCATGAAACTCATTACGACGGAAAAGATGAGGGGGCTCGACGAGGCCGCCGTCAGAGAGTGCGGGATATCCTCCCTGGATCTCATGGAGAAGGCGGGGCGCGTCGTGGCCCGCGTTGTCCGGTCCATAATCAGGGACGGAGGCCTGAAGAGCGGGGTTTTGCTGCTGGCCGGGAGCGGGAACAACGGGGGCGACGCCTTTGTCGCTGCCAGGCACCTGCTCGCGACGGGCGTCCGGGCGCGGGTTATCCTCCTGGCCGACCCGACGAAAGTGAAGGGGGACGCGAGGGAAAATTTAGAGAGATTGAGAAGGGAATCCCCCGGGGCGCTTTCCGTGGCCCGGACCATAGGAGAGCTCATGGAATGCGCGTCCGGCCTCGATGACGTGGACGTCATCGTGGACGGTGTGCTCGGGACAGGGCTCAAGGGGGACGTGAGGGGCCACTACGCAGAGGCGATCTTTTTCATGAACGGTTCGAACAGGAAGATCGTTTCCATAGATATACCTTCGGGCCTCGACGGGGACAGCGGCGAAGTCCACGGCGTCTGCGTGGACGCGATTGCGACAGTCACCATGGGCCTGCCCAAGCTCGGCCTGGTCGTCGGCGAGGGACCGGATCACGCGGGCAGGGTCCACGTGGCCGATATCGGGATCCCGGGTGAGCTGGTGGAGGATGTCAGTAGCGATCGCGAGCTCCTGGTCGCCGACGATCTGTACTCGCTCTTCGTGCACAGGCGGAGGGTGTCCCACAAGGGCAACTTCGGGCACGTCCTCATCATAGCCGGCTCCGTCGGCATGACGGGGGCAGCTGCTCTCGCTGCAATGGGCGCCCTGAGGGCCGGTGCCGGCCTTGTCACAGTCGGAATACCCTCGGGACTCAACGATATACTCGAGGTGAAGCTGACCGAGGCGATGACCGTCCCCCTGCCGCAGACGGACGAGGTGACCCTCTCCCTCGAGGCCGCCGGGCGTATAAAGTCGGTCGAGGCGAAATTCGACTCGGTTGTGTTGGGGCCGGGCCTATCGACGCATCCTGAGACGGTCCGGCTCGTCAAGGAACTGGCCTTGAGCCTGGTCGTCCCCAAGGTGATAGACGCTGACGGTTTGAACGCCTTTGCCGGGGATGAGGCGGCGCTCTCGAAGATACGGGGCCCGGCCGTATTGACGCCGCACCCCGGAGAGATGGGGCGTTTGATCAGGAAGGGCGTAGCCGGGGTGCAGGGTGACAGGGTCGGGGCAGCCGTGGATTTAGCCGGGAGGTTTGGAGACACGGTTGTTCTTAAGGGCGCAGCCACTGTGATTGCCAACCCCGCAGAAGTTTTTATCAACTCTACAGGGAATCCCGGCATGGCCTCCGGGGGGATGGGGGACGTGCTTGCGGGGATGATCGGCACTTACCTCGCCCAGGGGATGAACACCCTCGACGCGGCGAAGTCGGGCGTCTTCATTCACGGCGCTGCCGGAGACCTGGCAGCCCTGCAAATAGGGGAGGCCGGGCTCATAGCCTCCGATCTTCTAGATCGTATACCCCTTGTTGCCCGCAGGCTCCATGCGAGGGATATCTAATAAAGTAGAATAACCAATATTAAATCGCGGTGTCTTCCGGCGCCTGAAAGGGCTTGACTCGCCCCCGTGAAATGATTTTAACTATCCTGGATTGCTCTGTGAAATTGTTGCTCTTGAAGGGCCGGCGTAGCTCAGTGGTAGAGCAGCTGATTTGTAATCAGCCGGTCATCCGTTCGAATCGGATCGCCGGCTCCAGAGAAACGGATAAACGTAGCCGCAGGCTTTAGCCTGCGGGTGATATGGCCAAGTAAAACGCCCGCCTAGGCGGGCTGCCACCGGTTTTTTGGGGGGAGATAGCGAAGCGGCCAAACGCACCAGACTGTAAATCTGGCGGCATCTGCCTTCGGAGGTTCGAATCCTCCTCTCCCCACCAGAAATACAGTGAATAGTGGGGCGCCTGACGGCGCCTTTTTTTTGGGATTGACTAATATCTCTAAGTGTGGTTGAATTTATACCACAATTATGATATAGTGGTATTGGCAATTAAAAGGGTGTGTGTGATGAGCTTTGGAAGAATGGTTAAGGAGTTACGTATTAAGCAGGGCAAGACTCTCAGGCAATTCTGCTTAGAGAATGGCCATGATCCAAGCAATTGGAGCAAGATCGAACGGGAAGTTAATACTCCACCGAAGAATGATGAAGTATTAATGCAATGGGCCCATCAGCTAGGGATCGAAGAAGGTACGGATGAATGGATACTCTTTATTGACGAGGCCTGCATAGCTCGAAAGCAGATTCCCCAGGACCTGCTGAGCGATCATAAGATTGCTGAAAAGCTGCCTGTCTTTTTCAGGACTATTCGAGGAACTGAGCTAACAGACGAATCCTTGGATGACTTTATCGAGAAGGTTCGAGAGTTACATAGGCCCGACAGTGATTAAGGTTCGCTTTCGGGCAAATGAAGAAATTTGGGCGCACGCCGATATATTTCGCTCATGAGTTAGGCCATTATGTCATGCATGACAAAGAAATATTGGCCAATAAATTTATCTCACTAGCCTGAATTATTCACTGGATATTTAAAATGCCGAAATAAAAAGCGAGATTGCCGCGTCGCTTCGCTCCTCGCAATGACACTACCCCTTGTCATTGCGAGCGTTAGCGAAGCAATCTCACAATAAACAAAAGTTCATGAATAGATCGGTCTGAAAAATTATATTTTCGAGATGATATGCTGTAACCTATTGTTCTCCTTGGCATTGCAACAATTTTCGCAAAGTTGATGAATAATTCAGGCTAGATGAATTTAAACAATGGGCCGAGGACCGTTCACATTACTCAAGCGCTGAGTATCAGGCAGATGAGTTTGCTGGGCGCTTCCTTGTGCCTAGGGAACTGCTACTGTTGCATTATGATAAGTTGTGTAAGAAGGCTCAGGAGTATGATCCGAATTGGAGAGATATAGAGGGGATGCGCGAACATATCGCTAGAAAGCTATCCCCCTTATTTGGTGTTAATCGCCAGGTAATAGGTACTCGTCTTGATAGGGAAGGTATTTGGCCTGCTGAATGATCTAATTATTTAATCCTGCCTTGGTTAAGAATTTTAATCTTAACCTTTTCTCCAATGGTACTACTCTATCCTCTTCACGTCGCCCAGGTTGTCCTCCAGGACAGCTTCGAACTCTTCCTTTGGCTCTCGCTTTCCGTCCACGACGCTGTAGGTTTTTACCCGGACGTGGTGCCCTTTGACCGACACGCGGTATCCCTCTCTCCAGTCCCCGCGTTCAGCCCCGTGATGAATGATCAGGCGCGTGATGTCGGGACACTCCTTGCCGTCCAGTTTTACATCTTCCAACATTAAGATGGTGGGATTGAAAGGATTATGGGTGTGGTCGCAGATCCTGGCCTCCACCCGGCATGGCCCCAGGTCTTCGCAATCCCAGTTTCGCAGGGGGGCTTCTTCGGGATCGATGTAGGAGAAGAAGGGACAGACCATGAACTTCTCCCCTTCCGCCCAGTCCCAGAAACGGATCGGCCAGTATTTACCGAATTCGTATACCTTCCTTTTATCTTCTTTATCCGTGAGCGTGTACAGGAAGTTCACTATCCTCGCTATCTCAGCGGCTGTTCCATAAATGACGAAGTCGATATCGTGGGGGTTGGCATAGGTTCCAAGGGAGAGGGAGCCGGAGACACCGATCTGTGAGATATCGATCCCCAGGAGTTCCGCGGTTTGCTCGGTAATGATCTTGATCTTCTTGGCCGATGGGTCTTCATCGGACATCGCCATGATGGCCTGCAGGGATTGGCGGTGGGGAAAGCAGCCGACCAGTGACGTTAATGGGGCCCACGCCTTGTAGGAGGCATACAACGGCTTCTCCATATCTCTCTGGGAAGGATCGACCTTGATGTAGCTCTCCAGCTGGAGCGGATACAATTTATCCAGGGGCTGGGTGATCATGAACTCCTTGGTGATGTTTTCGTAATCCTGCCCGAAGAGCACTTTTTTGGTATAGTCCGGTCCATGGTTCACCGGGTCGCGCGGAACGTAAAAAATGTGCGAGTTGATTCTTCTTTCCTCCCGGGGCTTTTCTATCTGGTGGTAATATCCCTCGGAGAAGATAAAAGTGCCGTCATCTCTCAAAAAATAGATGGCGTCGCGGAAGTCCACGCTTTCATCTATCGGTACCATGAAGCGGGAAAATTTAGGGCTCTCCTTCATTTTTTTAATGATGGGGTGTGCTTTCTTCTCCATAATGATTATCCCTTCAAGTTAGTTTGATCTAAGACTAAGAGCGCACATGTTACTTTATCCCGGTCGAAATTTCGAGAAAAAAAAATGAAAACCCCTCAGATCATCATCCTCGGAATGAATAGTTTACCGGTATTACCATGCCGTGCAGCAAGTTCCCAAGAGTGTCCCCAATCTACGAGGCCATATTCAGCCTATCGTCATTTTTGCTTCTAAAAACAATAGGAACTGGTAATATATGTCCCAGAGAGAGATGAGCTCCAATCTGTTTTTCAGCAAGCCGGTAGTCTTCAAATCCCCGGTAAGAATAAGTAACGACCCTGTAGTAATGCGGGACGGATAAAGCCCGGATAATTATTAACTCCCTCAACTTTACTCCCTCCTCCACGGAATTGGGGAAGAGGGTGTTATTGAGCAAATTGGACGGATAGCATGGGTAATAGGTATTCAAGGAGAGTATTTTGGGGCGTGCTTTGCGGCGCCCTGGTGCTGGCGTGGATCGGGCTGATGCTGTATTCATTCAGGTGGGAGCCCTACTGGCTTAAGGTCGAGCGCAACGTCCTTGCTTTCGAGGGGAGCGGCCGTGTCCCGGTCGGCCTGAAGATCGTCCAGTTGTCCGACATTCACCGCTCCGATATCGTTCCCGACCAGTATATCAGGGAGTGCGTTTCCATGGTTAACGGGCTCGAACCGGACATCGTGTTTCTCACCGGCGATTACATAACCGGGAGGGAGAGATGGATCGAAGGGCTTGGTGAGCTCCTGGCGCCCCTTGAGGCGGGGATGGGTGTATGGGCCGTCACAGGCAACCATGATGGAGGGGAATGGGCGGCCGTGCGCGGCGGCCCGGCGAGCCCAGGCAGGGTCCGCGAGGAGTTCGAGCGTGCCGGCATAGGCGTTCTGGAAAACGAGAGCATTCGACTTCAGCGCGCCGGCGTACCGGTCACAGTCGTGGGAATGGGCGACCTTTGGGCGGGGCGCTTCGATCCGCAGCGGGCGTTTCGCGGCATTGCAGCGGATGAATTCGTTATATGCCTCACACACAATCCCGACACCCTGCGGATGCTGCGGGATTACCCAGTGGATCTGTTTCTATGCGGCCACACGCACGGCGGGCAGGTCTGTCTTCCGTTTGTTGGCGCCGCCCTTCTGCCGGTGGAGGACACACGGTACTCCGGGGGGCTGTATCGCGCGGGCAAGGGGTTCGCCTACGTCAACAGGGGGGTGGGCCTTCTGCGCAAGGTGCGTTTCAACTGCCGCCCGGAGATAGCGTTTTTCGAGGTCGGGTGAAAACGGGGGCAAAGCCCCAATATTCAATGACCAATGTTCAATAACCAATATTCATTGAAAAAACAGAAAAAAGAACAAAGGAACCACTGAAAACACTGAAAAAGGTCCACGAATGACACCAAGGCACGGGGAAAATGGAAATAATGAACCGCAAAGCCGCAAAGAAAAAAACAACCATGTTCCGGTTTCAAGCATTTAATCCGGCGATTCGTACCGAGTCTTTACCTTACTTCTCTCATCAGGGAATTGCTGGAAGTTGAGCTTTAGAACTGGTAATGTATGGAGTTATAATATGTTGAAGTTATAATGAAAAAGACTTTCACAATTAAGCTGAGCAGGGAGACCCTCGCCCTGTTGAAGGCCGAGGCCGATTACCAGGGCTTGAGCACGACGACAGAGCTCGTGGCGAAAATCATCAAGGAATATATATGCCGGCTCAACAGCGGGCCCGGGGAGCGGGGCTGACTCTGCTTGCGTTGATAGCTGTTGCCAAGTTCTACCGGACGATGTATACAAAAGAGACGGAGGCAATAGCATTCTTCCGTTCTCTTACAGGCCATCAAGGTTTGCGGGGGATGGTCCAGGCGGGTTTACTTTGTTTAAATCGGTATGACCCGCTGAACACGCTGTTAGGCTTAAACATTAAGACGGAGATAAGAAGGAGGAGTAGAGGATGAAAAAAGCCTTGTTGATAATCGTTATAGTCCTTCTGGCCGGTGTGGCCGTATGGCAGATATGCCAGGTGAGGAAGAGAAAGGCCGGCATCGAGCAGATAGCTCGTGTAGGGGAGGATGCAGGGAAACCGGCCGCCGTTGTCGCGGAAGAAGAGAAGAAAGAGGGGGTCACGGCGGCGTCCATCGTTCCCGCCGACTGCTCGTTCTTCGGCACGAACCTGCTTCTGAAGGACCAGTTCGTCAAAGTGAGGGACAGCGCGGCAATGAAAAGGCTTCTGTCGCTTCCGATCGTGCAGGTGCAGCTCCTCCAGCTCAGGAGCCTGCCCCAGTTCCAGCAGGCTAAGGAGCTGCTGGAAACAAGCCCCATGGCGAGGGACTCCATAGAGGTAGCGAAGGACGCCCTGTCGAACGAGGTCTTCGTCTGCGGCGATACGAGCTGGGTGAAGTTCCTGGCCTCTTTCGTGGCCTGGACGAACGATGTGCGTATCGGTAATTTCAAGGCCGGGATAAGGGAGGGCATTCGTGGGGCGCAGGGGCCGCTGGGTGCGGATGACACCGGGGACGTAGCTTCCGGGGCAATCGGGAAAAGCGAGGCATTTAACACGGTCGAGACAGTCAGGAGCTTGCTCAAACACCGCGAAGGCTTGTTCACGCCGGGGACGCTGATCGGCTTTAAATTGTCGGGTTCGGAGGAGAAGCTCCAACCCATCCTCGAACGTATTACAGCCAGGATAAACGAGAGCTTGGCGCTGCCGGCGACGGTGAACCAGGTGGAGATCAACGGGAATCGCTACTACACGATGGCGATTACCAGGGACGCGGTCCCGGAGGGGACCTTTGAAAAAATCCGGGGCAGGCTGGAAGGCGCCGGCTGCACGCCGCAGGAGGCGTCGGAGTTCATAGACTGGGCGAAATCGATAAAGGTGGTCGTTACCGCCGGGTATTGCAAGCCGTATTTCATCGTCTCCATCGGTTCGGACAACGCTTTCCTGGAACGGCTGGGCAAGGCCGAGCCGCTGGATGGTTCTCCCGTTTTCGCGCCGGTCAATCGGTTCAAGGGCCGGAGAGTCGCTTCAACAGGTTATGCTTCCTGGCAGATGGCGGCCGCGGGCCGTTTTGATCCAGGGCAGTTCCGGGAGATGGCGCGCGTCCTGATCGACGCGCTGCCCGAGGAGAAGAGGCCGGAGGGGTTCTCCGAGCGCCTTGACGAGGAGCTGGAGAAATTCTCACGGGAAATAGAGGCCACCATGCCCGTGCCCTCGGAAATAGTATCGGTCTCTATACTGAACAGGGGCGTGGAGTCCTTCACGTTTTCGAAGTCGCCCCAGCCCGGCGTTGATTACACCAGGCCTCTCACCATCCTCGAACACGCGGGTGGCTCCCCCATGCTTGCCGTTGCCGGCGGCAGCAGCGGCTGTGCAGGCGAGTACGAAAGCTTGAGGAAATGGGCGCTGGCCTCGTACGGCCTGGTCCAGACTTACCTGGCCCCGGAGCTCGGCGAGGAGAAGCGGGAGAAGTACGAGCGGCTGCGGTCCGTCGCGATCCCGTTTCTGCGCGCCGTGGACGAGGCGACGCGGCAGCACCTCGTTCCCGCCGTCGACGCCGGGCAGTCGCTCCTGGTTGTCGATACCGGGATGCGGATCAGCAAGCTCTGGAAGGACCGGGTGCTGGAGTCGCCCCTGCCGTTCTTGATGCCGGCGTATGCCATCGAGCTGAAGGACGCGGCACAGTTCAAGGAGGCCGTAAAGGCGTACGCGGCGGCATCGGAGGAGCTCGTTAACAGTGCGGACAGGCTGAAACAGGTTGCCCCGGGCGATGAGGAGGCTGAGTTCAGCGTCCCCGCCCCCGAGGTCAAACCGCTGGAGGAGGGCAAGGTCTTTCTCTACACGCCCTCGAAGTGGCTGGACGCCGAGATCCAGCCCAACCTCGCCGTGAAGGACGACCTGGCGGTATTCTCCCTGTCGCCCGGCCAGACGGAAGCGATGTGCAGGAAAGAGGAGATGCCCGAGAACGAAGTCGTGGCCATGGACCTCCCGTCCGGCTGCGTCTTCCAGTTCCGGTTGGAGCCGCTTATCGGGTGCGTGCGCGAGTGGGTGAATTACCGCTTCAGGGAGAGGTCGCCGGATGAAGCCGCGGAAGGTGAGGGAGCCTCCGCCGTCACCGCGATCTTAAAGCAGCCGGTTGAAGAGTTATTGAATGCCATCGGGACGTTCAAGGGAATAACGTCACGGACGTACATGGACGGCGATTACGTCGTCACACACTCCTGGGCGGAGTTCCGGGACGAGTAGATGTACGGTTCGAGTTGAGCGGGCTGCGAGTTATGGGGGAGTCCGGCATGGGGAAATCCGCGGCTGGAAAGCTTGCCGTAGCGGAGGTTCTCCGCCTTGAATACGAGAGACGCATCAACCGCGCCCTCGAATACATCCAGAACAACCTCGACGGCGACCTTTCCCTGGATGCCGTTTCGCGTGCCGCCGCCTTCAGCCCGTACCACTTTCATCGTATCTTCAGGGCCCTCGCGGGCCAGACCATTCGCGAGTACGTCAGGCGCAGGCGGCTGCACAGGGCCGCCCAGCGCCTCATCTTCGACCTGAAGGCATCGATCACCGACATAGCCCTCGATTGCGGTTTCTCGTCCTCATCTGCGTTCGCGCGTTCCTTCAAGGACGGTTTCGGGGTAAGCGCGTCCGAATTCCGTAAAAACAAGGGGCGAATAGATAGCAAGAAATGCAAAGAGGTTAGCAAGAACGGGAAAGACATCGTCTCCGGCTTGATCCATGATGGTGGGCGTAAACCGCAGCCATCAAATGAAAGGAGGAGCAAGATGGAGGTAGAGGTCAAGGAGATGCCCGAGTACAGGGTAGTGTACGTCCGCCACATGGGCGGCTACGAGGAGAAGGGGATCAGCGAGACGTGGGGAAGGCTGTGCAAGTGGGCCGGCCCCCGCAGTCTCCTGGGACCCGAGACGATCGCTATAGGGGTGAGCCACGACGACCCCAAGATAACACCGCCCGATAAGTGCCGCTACGACGCGTGTATTACGGTCGGCCCCGACGTTGAGGGCGAGGGAGAGGTCGGCATTGCGACACTCCCCGCGGGACAGTACGCCGTGACGCGCTACGAGGGAAAAGCGGAAGGCATCGAGGGCGCCTACCGTTCGCTCTTCGGGGAGTGGTTTCCCGCGAGCGGTTACCAGCCGGGGGATTCCCCCTGCTACGAGATATACCGCAATAACCCCGACGAGAGCGGCGGTTTCATGATCATGGACATCTGCGTCCCCGTGAAGCCGCTGTAATCTTCCCGTACCCGGCAAATCTCGCCGCGAATGAACGGGGCCCGCTTCTGTTGGGTGTTTCAGAGGCAGGCCTCGCTCAATAAATACGGCGTAGCAAAAATTCAAACACAGGGATATCAAAGGTAGCCGCACCCTTTCCCGGTAGGGACCCCGCCGAAGGGAAGTCCCACCGGGACCGGGGTCGGGTGCGTCCCGAAAGCATTCGGGACGGCTACCATGTAGTTGCAAAGCTAGCTTGAACATTGCCGGATCAAATAAAAAGGGTCGGTGAATGAAAAGAAAAGCGCGCAACAAGGAAGAGACATATCATATTTTCCCGATCGGCCGGATACGGAGAACCGGGAACGATGTCCATCTGGAGATCCTGGAGCCCTACAGGCCGGCATTGAAGCAGCTCGACCACTTTAGCCACGTCATAGTGTTCTGGTGGGCGGACAAGAGAGATAACGAGAAGGACCGCGGCAGATTGCAGACAAAACCGCCTTACGCCAAGAACAAGCTGACCGGAGTATTCGCGTGCAGGGCTGAATACCGTCCCAATCCGGTGGCGATGAGCACGTGCAGGATACTGGAGGTCGACGGGAAGAAGGGCATGGTTCGCGTTGCAAACATCGACGCGTGTGACGGGACGCCGGTACTGGATCTGAAGGCGTATTTTTCCGTCTGCGATCGCGTCAAAGAGGCAAGCATTCCCGGATGGCTTGAGGACTGGCCGGAGTGGATGCCCGAAGATGGCATTGGGCCGGAAGATTGAGGAATACAGAAGTGAAAACGGGCAAACGTTTACCGGGACAGGGAAAGAAAGCCTTTAAAATTTTTCCGATAGGGGTTGTAAGGAAAGACGATGGAAGAACTTATCTGGATATCCGTGAGCCTTTTATTCCCGCCCTGAAGCAACTGGAGCATTTCAGCCACGTCCGGGTGCTGTGGTGGTTTGATAAGCTGCAGGACGATAAGTACAGAAAGGTCACACGAGTTACGCCTCCTTATGAAAATGCCCCGCTCACCGGTGTGTTTGCTTCACGCTCTCCCGTTCGTCCGAATCCGATAGGTTTAAGCACGGCGAAAATATTGGTTGTTGATCCCGACAAGGGCGTTATTGAAATTTCCGGCATCGACGCTTATGACAATACACCCGTCATAGATTTAAAACCTTATTTCCCGGTCTGCGACAGGGTGAAGGATGTCTCCGTTCCCGAATGGATTTCTCACTGGCCAGAATGGATGCCGGGAGAGCTCGATGCGGCCGATCCCGGCAACCTGCGTCCCGCCGACAGCGACCGCCTTGCCGCCTTTCGATCCGCGCCGCCGGAGACCCGGGCGGAGACAGGGGCCGGATACCTCACCTGTGACTCGACCCTCGACCTGCCCGGTTCACCCTCCGCTTCCGGCACGGGCTCCCCTCATGATCCGGGCGACATCGTAATTCGCGGGGCGCGGAAGCACAACCTGAAGAACATCGACGTCACGATTCCCCGCTTCAAGTTCGTGGTCATCACGGGTGTCAGCGGCAGCGGCAAATCCTCCCTGGCCTTCGACACGCTCTATGCCGAAGGCAGGCGTCGCTACATGGAGAGCCTCTCGGCCTTTGCCCGCCGCTTCCTGAAGCAGATGGAAAGCCCGGAGGTCGATCACATCCTCGGACTTAATCCGACCGTTGCCGTCGAGCAGAAGGCCGTCGGCAGGAACCCCCGCTCGACGGTGGGCACCATCACCGAGGTATTCGACTATCTTCGCGTTCTCTTCGCTCATGCCGGCACGCGCCACTGCCCCCAATGCGGCCGTGCAGTAAAGCTCCAAACCGCACGGCAGATTGCCGATAAGCTTGCGGCCCTGGCTCCCGGCACCCTTTTTCGACTGCTGGCGCCCGTAGCGCGTGGAATCGGTGTAACTCGCGCCGGTATCCTCGATCAGGCCCTTCGCGACGGCTACGCCCGCGCCCGCGTCGATGGCGAAATTGTAGACCTGGGAGCAGGCAATACCTTGCCGCTCCTGGAGAAAAACGAGGCCCATACAATCGAACTGGTCGTTGATGAGCTGGTCGTTCCAGGTAGTGATGCCGATCCGCGCGCCGGGTTCCGGGAGTGCCTGATCGACTCCGTTGAAACCGCCCTGAAAGCCGGAAACGGTCTTCTCGTTGTCGCGACGGAGGGCGGTGAGGAGTTCCTGCTCAGCGAGCATAACGCCTGTCCCCACTGCGACGCCGTATTCTTCGAACTCAGCCCCTCGCTTTTCAGTTTCAACAGCCCCGATGGCATGTGCCCGGACTGCAACGGCCTGGGGGTCAGGCTCACCGTCGATCCCGACCTGATAATAACCAAGCCGCACCTTTCACTTCTCGACGGCGCCTCTCCCTGGTACGGCAACCTGCGCGAAAAGAAACGTTCAGGAAACTGGATGGTTGGCGAGGTGCTGGCGCTGGCCGAACGCCTGAATGTCGATCTGGAGCTGCCGTGGAAAAAACTCCCGCAGGAGTTCCGCGACGCCGCCCTCCATGGTTCCGGCGACGAGCTTTACCGCTTTTCCTACCGGTCCGAAAAAAGGGGGCGGACGGGCGAAATCGTCCGCCCCGTCCGGGGCGCGATAAATAACATCGATCGCCTTTTCCGGCAGACAAAGTCAGAAAACAGCCGCGGCTACTACCTCCAGTTCATGAGCGAGCAGCCGTGTCCCGCCTGCCGGGGCGAGCGCCTGTGCGCCGAGGCGCGCTTCGTCACCGTCGGTGGTATCCGTCTTCCCGAAGTCACCGCGATGACCATCGACAGGGCTCACCGGTGGGTTGCGGACCTGCCTCGAAAAATTACACCCGAGAAGTTCGAGATTGCCTGCGAAGTCCTCAAGGAACTTAGCGCCCGCCTGCAATTCATCCTCAACGTCGGCCTCCATTACCTGTCGCTCGACCGCGCCGCCCCCACCCTCTCCGGCGGCGAGGGCCAGCGCCTCCGCCTGGCCGGCCAACTGGGCTGCGGGCTGGTGGGTATCCTTTACGTTCTCGACGAGCCCTCCATCGGATTGCACCCCCGCGATCACCGTTCCCTGCTTGACACACTGAGGCGCCTGCGGGACGCGGGCAACACGATCCTGGTCGTCGAACACGATGCCGATACCATGCGCGCCGCCGACTGGCTTATCGACCTTGGTCCCGGAGCCGGGTTACTGGGAGGGGAGCTGGTCGCCGCCGGAACGCCGGAAGCGGTGATGGCAGACCCCGGTTCCCTGACGGGGCGTTACTTGAGCGGTGAGCTGCGGGTGGCCTCCCCGGATGGTAGGAAGGGCCGGAAACCTTCTGAGTGGCTGACGGTTGTTGGAGCGCGCCTGCACAATCTGAAGGGGATCGACGTTCGTTTACCCCTGGGCTTGTTGACGTGTGTCACCGGCGTCAGCGGCTCGGGCAAGAGCAGTCTGGTCGCCCAGACCCTGTACCCGGCCCTATCCCGCGCACTTCACGGCGCGCAGGGTGCTCCCGGTCCGCACGACCGGATCGAGGGATTGGATAGGATAGACAAGGTGATCAACATTACCCAGTCTCCCATCGGCCGCACGCCGCGGTCCAATCCGGGTACCTATGTCGGCGTCTTCGGCGAAATTCGCAAGGTCTTCGCCGGCACACCCGAAGCCAGGTCCCGTGGTTATAAAGCCAATCGCTTCAGTTTCAATGTCAAGGGGGGGCGCTGCGATGCCTGCCGGGGCAACGGCAGGAAGCTCGTGGAGATGCACTTCCTGCCCGACGTGTGGGTCACGTGCAGGGAATGCGATGGAAGGCGCTTCAACCGCCGGACGCTGGAAGTGAAATATAAAGGCAGGTCCATAGCCGATGTGCTCGATATGGATGTGGAGGAGGCCCTCGAACTATTCGCCGGCCATCGCGGGATTGCCCGTATTTTGCAAACACTGCGCGAGGTCGGACTGGGCTACGTCAAGCTTGGCCAGAGCGCCCTCACGCTCAGCGGCGGCGAAGCCCAGCGGGTCAAACTGGCAAAAGAGCTCAGCCGCGTGGACACCGGGCGCACGATTTACATCCTGGATGAGCCTACCACCGGCCTCCACTTTGCCGACATCCAGAAGCTGCTGGACGTGCTGCACCGCCTGACCGGGGCGGGCAACACGGTAATCGTGATCGAGCACAACCTGGACGTGATAAAAACGGCGGACTGGATCATCGACCTGGGGCCGGAGGGTGGCGATGAGGGAGGCTATATCGTTGCGAGGGGTACGCCGGAGGAGGTGGCGCGGGTGCAGGAGAGTTACACGGGGCAGTTCTTGAGGCGAGTGCTGTAGCATTGGAATAGAAAGTTATAACCAGAATTATTCATAAATAAAAATAGAAACCGCGGATTATACAGATTAGGCGGATTTCCATTAAAACATAAGGGTCTTATCCAATTCAGTTGAAGCTAAACACTGGAATACCTCTTATAAGCAATCCTTCGACTTCGCTCAGGACAAGTAACCCTCTCCCCCCATTTTTTGGGGGGAGAGGGAATACTGTTTAATGCATCGATAATGAACGAATCGATCATTGCTTAATAGAAGGGCGGCCATCTTGCATTTATCCGGCTGCTTGACAATAAGATACGATTAGTAGTGCCATTTTATTATCAACTATTTTGGAGAAGACCCAAACATAAAGATAAAAAAAGTAAGGCTATAACTCTTTTTGATTTATGTCTTTGTGACTTGGTAGCTGGATAACCATAGCTGTTTAATTATTATAATCTGCGGTTTTATGAATAGGTCGGGACAATAATTTGAAAATGGTTATTTCTCGCGACACGGTGGACTGGTTGCTGGAGGAGGAGAACCCCTCCGTTCGCTATTTCACACTGTTGAACCTCCTTGACGGTAAGGAGTCTGATCGTAAAGTGGTCGAGGCGAAGAAGCGGATTATGGCGGAGGGCGCAGTTGCGAAGATTCTCTCACGCCAGAACCGGAACGGGAGTTTCCTGACGGATGGGATGAAAAAGAAATGCACGGCAATCGCCCCGAGATCCGGTTACCAGCCGAAATACAAGGGCACGATCTGGCAGGCTATCTTCCTGGCGCAGCTGGGCGCGGACCCGAAGGGGCCGGGCATCAAGAAATTATGCGAGTATATTCTCGATACCAACTATCTCCCTGGCCGTCAAGTCATCGGTTTGCATGTTCTCCGATCCAGGCCCGGTGATTATACGATGCCGTGCCATTAACGTGTTAACGAGGTATAATAGCGTTTGTGCCAGTTGAACCCCAAAACGTCTCGGATGAAGTGCACCGTATAGTTTCGCGGTGCGATATCTGTGTCGTTGACCTTGATGAGTGTATCTACCCGCGCTTCACACAGACCACGCTCGGAGCTTTGCTGCTGGCCCGTTCTTTTCACCCTCGCAACCTTATCCTCATGCCCCGCCTGATGGCGGGCGCGGCGTACATAACGGCCACGCGGCTCCTCCAAATTTTCGGCAGGACTCCCGCGAATATCGGCCTCATGAGCAGCTTCTCGAGGATAATGAAAGGGGTCCCGATAGCATTGATGGAGGGATGCGCGGCAAAGCTTCCGTCCATGGGTCCCCGGGAGTGGCGGGGGGCACTTGGCGCCGTGGCGTCCGCGATGCCGGTGTACCTGCTGACGTTCTCGATCGAGCCGATAGCGAGGGCTTACGCCGGGGTAAGGGACGGTGGTGGCGGAGCGATATTCAGCGGCTACAGGGGAACGCCGATAGAGGCCCGCGACGGCTTGTTCCGGAAATGTCTCTTCGGAAGGGATCCGTTCACGCCCGGGGCGAAGGCCGGTGAATTATCGCGCATTCTCGGAGAGACAGGGCGTGAACGTCCCCTGATTATCGGCCACGGCGAGGACGAGGCCGCCATGTGCGTGATGGCCGATGAGATGGGCGGCGGCTCGATCGCGATCTGCCGGCCAGGCAGGGGCTCTCTCCCCGGCGCTTCGATACGTGTATCCTCCTGGCGCGCCATCTCTGCGGCGCTGAAGGGAAGAATGTGGAACGTGTAATGTGTAACGAAAAAAAGAAAAAAAGATGCAGGATGACCAGAAAGGACGATGAAGCGAAGGAGGCATAACGAAGGAAAGGTCTGGGAGTATTCCAGGCCCGATAGGGCCGTCGTGGAGAGGCTGGCCGTTGCCCTGGACGTGAGCTTGCCGACGGCGGCCGTTCTTGTTGGCCGCGGCTACACCGACCGGGATGCAGCGTTCCGTTTCCTCCACCCCGTCCTGGAAGATCTCCCCTCGCCCTTGGGCATCAGGGACATGGGGAGGGTCCTTACCAGGCTTAAGAGGGCGGCGGACGATGGGGAGAAGGTCTTCATCTTCGGCGACACAGACGTGGACGGCGTGACGTCGGTGGCTATGATGATGAAAATCCTGAAGGCCATGGGGATCGAGCACGAGTGGGAGCTTCCCCTGAGGCTTGTCGAGGGCTACGGCTTCAGCCGGCGGGGGCTTGAACGAGCGCTTGAGTGGGGCGCCGATCTCATCGTAACGCTCGATTGCGGCATAGGTTCCGAGGACCTCTTTCGGGAGGCCGGGGAGGCAGGCCTGGAGACCATGGTGATCGACCACCACCTGGCGGAGTCGCGTCCGCCCTCGGCGTGCGCCGTTATTGACCCGAAGGTCGAAGATGATTATCCCTTCAAGGAGTTCAGCGCCGGCGGGCTTCTCCTGAAGCTCGCCATGGCCGCCAACGACGGCCTGGGCCTGAAGCTTCCGATGGAGGATATGTTCGCCCTGTCCGCGCTCTCCACCGTGGCGGACGTCTGCCCCCTGACGGGCGAGAACAGGGTTATCGTGCGGATCGGTACCGACGCCCTGTCAAAAAGCGGTCTGCCGGGTATCAGGGCGCTCATCAGGGAGGCCGGCCTCGAGGGGCGGCGGCTGAACGCCGGCAACATCGGTTTCGGCCTGGGCCCGCGTCTCAACGCCGCCGGAAGGCTCGGTAAAGCCCCTCTCTCTGTCCGTCTGTTGATTTCCGAGTCCGTGGAGGAGGCAGGGCGGATGGCCTCGGAGGTCGGGCGGCTCAACGTGCAGCGCCGCCGCATACTGGAGGATATCACCGATCAGGCCATGGAGAAGATCGGGGAGTCTCCCCCCGGGAGTATCATTATCGTTGCGGAGAAGGGCTGGCACCGCGGGGTTATCGGCATCGTTGCCTCGAACCTCGTCGAGAGCTACGGGCGCCCCGCCGTCGTTATCTCAGTCGGGGAGGAGGACGCGTACGGCAGCGCCAGGTCGGTTCCCGCCTTCAATATCCACGAGGGCCTTAAACGCGTGGCCCACATGCTCACTTCGTTCGGCGGGCACAGATTCGCCGCGGGCTTGAGGATAGGGCCCGGCAGGATAGACGAGTTCAGGTCGGAGCTGGAGCGGGTAGCCGCCGCCGCACTTGCTCCGGAGGACCTCCGGCCGAGGGTAACCGTGGCCGCCCGGATACGGCCCGTGGACGTGTCGATGGGTTTCCTGGCCGAGCAGGAGATGCTGGGCCCCTTCGGCCCGGGAAACCCGCGCCCGAAGTACCTCTGGCCGGGCGCCCGGCCGGCATCGGCCCCCCGCTTCATGGGGAGGGAGAAGAAGCATGTCAACCTGCTCTTCCGGGCGGACGGGAGGCGCAGGCTGAGGTGCCTGGGATGGAACATGGCGGAGAGGTTCCGCTCTTTCGACAGGGAAGGTGCTTACGACCTCCTGGTGAGGCCGCGTTACGACGATTGGAGGGGCGAGGTCGCACTGGAGATAGTCGATTTCAGACCGGCGGAAAAATAATTTAATAAACCACTGAAAAGAACAAAGAAGAAAAAATGTCCACGAATTATTGGAAATCCGGCCATCGACGGACACTAATTTTCACGAATTATTTTTTCGTCATTTTGGTTTCCCTGTTCGGCAGAGCCGCCGGGTTTGACGGAGGATTTCGGAATTCGGATTTGCTTGTCTTGGAAATTAGGCTTTGTTTAAGGTGGTGCGACTCCGTGACAACAGAACCTAATCTGGCTATATAGAGGTCATGGACAGCTTTTCCACGATCGGGAGGTCTGCGGCGGCGAAGTCGAAGTCCGGGAGATCCTCCGTTTTTATCCACCTGAAGTCGTTGCAGTCGATGGCCCTGGGCTCGCCGGAGACGTAGTCGCACAGGTAGCAGAGAAGGAGGATGTGGTGAGTTTCCGGGCCCTTCTCGTAGTTGTGGCTCGATACCTCGAATATCTCCCCCACACTGATCTCGAAGTCCATCTCCTCTTTGATCTCGCGCACAAGGCAGTCCTTCGGGTCCTCGGTGAACTCTATCTTGCCGCCCGGGAACTCCCATTTCAGGGGCTCCAGCTTTGAGTCGGGCAGCCTCTGGGCTATGAGGATCCTCCCGCCCTTTCTTATGATTCCCGAGGTGCAGATTATCGGCTTCATTTTTTAGCGGTTGACTTCGACGAAGTCTCGGTCAGACCCGGCCCCGGTCTTACCGGGGACGGGGGAGCCGGATAAATTAATGGGCGCAGCGAATTAATTTATTGCCCGTAGGTGTTGAACGAGACGATCTCATCGAGGGCCTTCCTCTTCTTCGTCCGCTCTTTCCCCTCCTCGTAGTAGCCGAGCGATATCATCGCGACTATGCGCTTTCCTTTCGGAACTCCCAGCAGGGCTTTTACCTTCTCCTCGTGGAACCAGCCGATCCAGCACGTCCCGAGGCCGAGCTCCGTTGCCTGCAGGACGAGGTGCTCGCAGGCAATGCCTATATCGATAAGGTGGTACTTCGTGTCCTTGAAGTAGCTGAATAGCTTTGCCTTCGAAAAACCCGGGTTGGCTGCGACGACGATGATGACGGGTGCCGTCTCAGCGAAGCGGTTGAAGGCGTGCACGGTGCTGAAGGCCACAAGGCATAGGGCCGCTTTAGTCTCCCCTTCCACGACGATGAATTCCCACGGCTGGACGTTGCACGCCGACGGGGCGAGCCGCGCGGCCTCGATGCATTTCAATACGGTCTCGCGCTCCACCGGTTTGGAGGAGTACTTCCTGATGCTCGCCCTTTTCCTTATCAAATCGATCAGTGCCATTTTATACCTCTGCCATATACTAGTTCAGGACCGCAGCTATGTAAAGCTTCCGGCATTGTTCAATGTTCGTATCTCGTACTGCGTACAGCGTTCAGAAAAAAATCCACTCAATCAGTAGAATCCGCAGACAAATTTTATATTTTCTGCCTTTTTGTGGTTCCCTTAGCTCTCTTTTATAATTCGTGTAAATGGCTGCGCACTTCGTGCTTGCCCCTTCGGGGCTTCCTTTGGTCGCAGTCTCGGCTGCGCCTTGGCACGTGAAGTTCTTGGATAGCAAGTAGTTGGTTATTGTTCACCTTACCTTAACCCAACGACCATACAGGCCTCCTAACCTTAACCTGTATTGCCTTTGTGCCCTAGTGTCTTCGTTGGCGATATCTTCCCCGATTCACTCTTGCATCCTGAATCTTGTTTCTTTTTCTCCGTTACACGTTACACGTATCACGTTCTTTCCTTTTTCCATATTTTCATGTTTTCATTATCTGTGGTTGCTTCAGAAAGTTGTGATAATCGAAATAGGCGGCTTTCTAACACTGACAGGAACTGTTATTATAACCGTTAGTGTTGCCGATGGAGAAGAGAGTTAAGAAGATAATAACGGAGCTCGAAAGGGCGGTTCCGGAGGCGCGGGTAGAGCTCAACTATTCCAACGCCTTCGAGCTCTTGATAGCGACGATTCTCTCGGCCCGGTGCACGGACGGGCGTGTGAACGAGGTTACGGGGGAGCTTTTCAAGCGATACGGTAAGCCGGAGCATTTTTTGAAGAAGAAGCAGCCGGCGCTGGAGGATGCGATACACTCGACGGGGTTTTTCCGCAACAAGGCTAAAAGCATCATGGCGTGTTGCCGGAAGCTGGAGGATGAGTTCGGGGGGGAGGTTCCACGCACGCTCCCGGAGCTGACCGGCCTGCCCGGTGTCGGGAGGAAGACGGCGAACATTATCCTCGGGCACGCCTTCAACGAACAGGCGATACCCGTCGATACACACGTGAAGCGCGTTGCGTTTCGCCTCGGTCTCACGGAATCGAAAAAACCCGACGTGGTCGAGGAGGACCTTCGGCGCCTGGTTCCGCGGGAGAAATGGACGGACACGGCGACGCGCCTGGTCCTTCACGGCCGGTACACGTGCAAGGCGAAGAAACCTCTGTGCGGCGAGTGTGTCCTGGCGGAGTTGTGTCCCCGTGTCGGCGTTTAAGACAGAAATCGGCAAAAGTCGGTTTCTGCTGGAGAATATCATTGACTACACGGTTTTAGTGTATGTATTAAAGTGAAGCAAAATATGCGGGAGTCGCACAATGGTAGTGCACCGGCCTTCCAAGCCGGCTATGCGGGTTCGAGCCCCGTCTCCCGCTCCAATACCATGTTAGTGGGGAAGAGATAGTCACCGGAATGAAGGATCATGCGGGTTCTCAGTCATCCCGCTTTCGCGGGATGACTGATGCGGCGCCGCCGGAGGCGGCGACGCAGAGCCCCGTCTCCCGCTCCATAATAAATTTGCGAGCGCCTGCCTGCCAGCAGGCGGGCGGTAGGCAGGAAGCGAGCTAATTTATGAGACTTGCCCTCGTATTCAACCCCTTCAAGTACAAGCTGCACGAGGAGAACCTGCGCATCGTCCAGAAGTACTTCGGGCTGTTCCCTCCCCTGAGCCTGGCCTGGGTCGCCGCGATCGCCGAGAGGGCCGGCCACGAGGTGATCATAATCGACGCGCGCACGCTCAGTTTAAGCAAGGAGGACGTCGCCGGCAGGCTGCGCTCGTTTGGCCCGGACATCATCGGTTTCATGATGACAACCTACATGTTCCGGGAGACTCTGGAGTGGATACGGTACCTCAAGGAGCGGTTCAAGGTCCCCGTGATGGTGGGCGGGTACAACCTGAGGGTTTACCCCGTGGAGTCGCTCTCACCTCCCGAGATAGATTTCGGTGTCGTTGAGCACGCCGACGTGACGGTGCCGAGGCTTCTCGAGGAGCTGGAGGGAGGGAGGAATTTTTCCGATGTCCCCGGGCTCGTCTACAGGGAGGACGGGAAGGTCATGGTGACGCCGAAGCCGGAGGGGAGGGTCGACTTCGACTCCTTCCCGATGCCCGCGCGCCATCTTCTCCCGAATCACCTGTACGCGGAGTTTCCTACGGAGAGGAAGAACTTCACCGTCCTCGTGTCGAGCTTGGGGTGCCCCCGGAGGTGCCTCTTCTGCGAGGCGGGGGGGACCCTCCACAATCCCCGCCGCCCGGAGACGGTAGTTGAGGAGATGGAGGAGTGCTACACGAGGCACGGTATCCGCGAGGTTGACATATTCGATTACGAGTTTCCCTGCAACCGTAAGAGGACGCTCGAGATCTGCAGGCTGCTCAATGAGAAGGACCTGGACATGACATGGGCCTGCCGCTCGAGGGTTGACTCGGTGGACGAGGAGCTTCTCAGGGAGATGGAGGCCGCCGGATGCAGGAGGATATACTACGGTCTCGAGTCGGGCTCGCAGGAGATACTCGACCGGATCAACAAGGGAATAACGCTAGACCTGATAAGGGACACGATAAGGCTGACGAAGGATACAGGCATACGGCCGCTGGGTTTTTTCCTCATCGGAAGCCCGGGCGAGACGCGCTCGACAGTTATGGATACGCTCGGGTTCGCCAAGGAGCTCGACCTGGACTACGTCCAGTTTTCGAAGGCCACCGCCAAGCCGCTGACGGGGCTATGGAGGATGCTTGTAGAGGATGAGGGCTGGGATTACTGGAAGGAGTACATCAAGGGGAATGTTGAGGAGCAGCCGCTGCCGCGCCCATGGACGGAACTTACAAACGAGGAGATAGACAAGCTGGCGAGGCGGGCGTACATCCACTACCATTCGCGGCCGGGCTTTCTCATCAAGAGCCTGGTGAAGATACGGTCGTTCTCAGAGTTCAGGAGGAAGTTCCTCGCCTACCTGGACATGGTCTTCAGGCAGGAGAAGGTGTCCGAGAAGGACGACCTCTTCGTGGCCTACAACGAAAAGGCGATCAGGCTACCCCATTGAACGAAGGACCCTTCGATGGAGTTTATACTGAGCCCAGTCGAAGTGCTCCCTTCGGGAGCGCTTCCGTCAGTAATTGCCGGATCTTCGACAGGACAGGCAGGGCAAGCTCAGGACGATTGGTAAAAAAAATCAGACCACGGCTTTCCGCAGGCCATAAGTGAGCCGAAGGAAGCCGTGGCATCAGGAATTAACATCAAGTCGTAATCTCTCGCGCCGACACACCGGCATTTTGTGCTATTTGCAACAGCTTATAAGGCAGTTAGTCGGGCATGGCAATGCCCGTAATGAGCCCCAATGTCAATTTTGTAAAAATAATTTTAAAATGGTGTTGACACCATACGGGCTTTTGCTACTATTGCCCAAGTATCATTAGGAGGAAGTTTTGTCTCTGTAGTCCCTGGCTACGCTGATATTTTTTGGTAGAGCGAGGGATGAGGAGGGAATTTTTGTCACTATTTTATTTCTTGTGACGCTTGCCGAGGTAGCTCAGCAGGTAGAGCACGTCCATGGTAAGGATGAGGTCAGGGGTTCGACTCCCCTCCTCGGCTCCATGAGGTATATGAGTACGATTACGAGTAAAAGCAGGAGGAAGAGATGGCTAAGGCGAAGTTTGAGCGGACAAAGCCGCACGTGAACGTAGGCACGATAGGGCACGTGGATCACGGCAAGACGACTTTGACGAGCGCGCTCACGAAGTACCTGGCGAAGAAGAACCCGAAGAAGGTGGAGTACCGTGATTTCTGGTCGATCGACAACGCGCCGGAGGAGAAGGAGCGCGGGATCACGATAGCGGTGGCGCACGTGGAGTACGAGACGGAGAACCGTCACTACGCGCACGTGGACTGCCCTGGGCACGCGGACTACGTGAAGAACATGATCACGGGAGCGGCGCAGATGGACGGTGCGGTGCTGGTGGTTTCCGCGGCAGACGGTCCGATGCCGCAGACGCGTGAGCACATCCTGCTGGCGAGGCAGGTTGGTGTGCCTGCGATGGTGGTGTACATGAACAAGGTGGACATGGTGGACGATCCCGAGCTTCTGGACCTTGTCGAGCTGGAGGTGCGGGAGCTTATATCGAAGTACGAGTATCCCGGCGACGAGATACCGATTGTGCGCGGCAGCGCGTTGAAGGCGATGGAGTCGGACGACGTGGATGGAGAAGAGTGCAAGTCTATCGTGGAGCTTCTTGAGGCGATAGACAATTACATACCGACGCCTGAGCGGGACATAGACAAGCCGTTTTTGATGCCGATAGAGGACGTGTTCTCGATCACGGGCCGCGGGACGGTCGGAACGGGCCGCGTTGAGAGAGGCGTGGTCAAGGTTGGTGAAACGGTTGAGATCGTCGGCATGAAGGCGGAGATAGAGAAGACGGTAGTTACGGGAGTGGAGATGTTCCGCAAGCTGCTGGACCAGGGCCAGGCCGGAGACAACATAGGCGTGCTATTGAGGGGGATAGATAAGGACGGGATCGAGCGCGGACAGGTGCTTGCCGCGCCGGGGTCGATCACGCCGCACACGAAGTTCAAGGCCGAGGTGTACGTATTGAGCAAGGACGAGGGAGGCCGGCACACCCCGTTTTTCGGGGGATACCGGCCGCAGTTCTACTTCCGGACGACGGACGTCACGGGGAGCGTTACGCTGCCCGAGGGTGTTGAGATGGTGATGCCGGGAGACAACGTGAGCATAGAGGTGGTGCTTATCACGCCGATAGCGATGGAGAAGGGACTGAGGTTCGCCATCCGCGAGGGCGGACGGACCGTCGGCGCGGGCCGCATCACGGAAATATTGGAATAAATTTTTCCAAAGGAAAAATTTATCATGAGGGATATCATCACGCTAGAGTGCACGGAGTGCAAGAGGAGAAACTACTCGACGAAGAAGAACAAGAAGAATACGCCGTCCAGGCTGGAGTTGAAGAAGTACTGCAGGTTCTGCAGAAAGCATACGACGCACCGAGAGACAAAGTAAAAAGGCGGTTACTGGTTTCTAGTTTCTGGAAACAAAAGAAATAAAAAGCGCAGTTAGGATGTCTTTGCGGCTTGGTGGCTGAGATACGGTACAAGGAGAAAAACAGAGAGATATAAAGACAGGAAGTATGCGCTGCATCGCGGGACAAAGCCGAGAGGTGGGTAGCTCAATTTGGCAGAGCAGCGGTCTCCAAAACCGCAGGTTGCAGGTTCGAGTCCTGTCCCACCTGCCACAAAGGCGGTTATCTGGTTACTAGTTCTTTAGAAAGCATGTTGGGGGTTGATAAATAGACGAAAAGGTTTTTGAAAAACCGCAGGTTGTCCCGGTGGAGACCGGGATCCCACCTGCCACAAAGGCGGTTGCTGGTTTATTTAATGGGGGAAGCTTAGAGAGAAGAGATTAACTAAATAAAGGGGTCGGGTCTACCGCGTGGGGCGGGCCTGTCCGCCCCACGCGGCTTGCAATATAAATATGAAGGGGAAGGAATGCTTAAGAAGGCTTTAAAATTTTTGAAGGAGGTTCGCGCGGAGCTTGACAACGTCACATGGCCCGTCAAGCGGGGCAGGGGCATCAAGCTGCGCGACCGCTTTAAAGAGCTTTCGGATTCAACAATGGTGGTTATCGTAAGCACGATAATCATGGCGCTCTACCTGGGCTTTGTAAACTGGGCCTTGGCCAACCCCGGTTTCGGCGTGATAACGCTGCTGTTGAGGTTTTAATTATGGGGGATAAGAAATGGTACGTGGTGCATACCCTCTCGGGGCATGAGCAAAAAGTCAAGGAAGCCCTCGATCGCAGGATAGAGCGCGAGGACTACGGGAGCTTGATATCGCGGGTGCTTATCCCCACGGAGAACGTCTCCGAGGTGCGTGCGGGCAAGAAAACGATAAGCTCCAGGAAATTTTTCCCGGGCTACGTGCTGGTCGATATGGAGATAACGGAAGAGAGCTGGCACTTCGTGAAATCCACGCAGGGCGTTATAGGTTTCGTGGGCGGCGGGAAGCCCCAGCCGCTCCGGGACAGGGAGATAGATAGCATCCTGTTCCAGATAGAGGAGAAGAAGGAGAAGATCAAGCCGAAGGTACTCTTCGAGGTCGGAGAGACGGTCCGGGTTACCGATGGGCCGTTCGTTAACTTCAACGGCGCCGTAGAGGAAGTCAACCCCGAAAAGGGGCGGCTAAAGGTGATGGTAACAATATTCGGAAGGGCGACGCCTGTCGAGTTCGAGTACTGGCAGGTCGAGCGCGGCTGAATGGGGGAATAGATGGCAAAGAAGGTCAAAGGGATTATAAAGCTGCAGATACCCGCCGGACAGGCGAACCCCGCTCCGCCCGTGGGGCCCGCCCTCGGGCAGCAGGGTGTCAATATTATGGAGTTCTGCAAGGCGTACAATCACGCCACGAAGGACAAGATCGGAATGATCATACCGGTTGTTATAACCGTGTACTACGACAAGTCGTTCTCCTTTGTGACGAAGTCGTCTCCTGCTGCCGCTCTCCTCAAGAAGGCCGCCGGCATCGCGGTTGGCTCCGGCGAGCCGAACCGGACGAAGGTCGGAAAGGTTACCCGGAAGCAGGTCAGGGAGATAGCCGGGGAGAAGATGCAGGACTTGAACGCTACGACGATTGAATCCGCCATGCGGGTTATCGAGGGGACGGCAAGAAGTATGGGTATCGAGGTGGAAGGCGTCTGATGAGCGCGAATAAGAGCAGGAGATACCGCGAGGCTGCGAACCTGGTGGAAAAGGGGCGGCAGTACCCTTTCGAGGAGGCAGTCTCTCACGCCAGGAAGCTGGCGACAGCCCGGTTCGACGAGACGCTGGAGCTCGCGATCAAGCTCGGGATAGATCCGAGGCGGTCCGATCAGCTGGTTCGCGGCACGGTGGCCCTCCCCCACGGGACGGGCAGAACGGTGAGGGTGCTGGTCTTCGCGCGCGGCGCAGCCGAAGAGGAAGCGCGGTCCGCCGGCGCCGAGTTCGTCGGCTTCGATGAACTGGTCGAGAAGATAAAGGGCGGCTGGACGGATTTCGATGTGGCTGTGACGACGCCGGACCTCATGAGGGAGGTTGCCAGGCTCGGAAAAATTCTGGGGCCGAGGGGATTGATGCCAAGCCCGAAAACGGGGACCGTGACCAAGGACGTGGCGGGCACCGTAAAGGAAGTAAAGGCGGGCAAGATCGAGTTCCGGACCGACAAGCAGGCCAATGTCCATGTTCCGTTCGGCAAGGCCTCCTTCGATGAGGAAAAACTGGTCGAGAACGGCCTCGCGATCCTGGACGCCCTTCTCAAGGCGAAGCCGTCCGGGGCGAAGGGCCAGTATATAAAGAAGTGCTGCATCAGCGCGACCATGGGGCCCGGGATAGAGCTCGATATGAAAGACGTCACGGAAAAGCTCCAGGGGAGGCGATAGGCATGAGGCCGGAGAAGAAGGCCATGGTAGAGATGCTCACGGAGAAGCTGTCATGCGTGGGCTCCTTCGTCCTGGCCGATTACAGGGGCCTGAAAGTGCAGGAGATGAACGAGCTCAGGCGATCTCTTTACGAGGAGGAGACGGAGTTCATGGTCGTGCCCAACAGGATGTTCAAGCTCGCACTGGGTGGCGCGGATCTCGAGGGGCTTGACGAGTACGTCACCGGCCCCGTCGCGGTTGCCTTCGGCGGCCGGGACGCCGTCAGGGTTGTGAAGATCATCTTCGACTTCTCCATGAAGCACAAGGAGCTGAAGCTGAAGGGGGGATACCTGGACAACGTCGCGATGGGCGGCGACCAGATTGCTCAGGTGGCGAAGCTACCATCGAGGGTGGAACTGCTGGCACAGTTTGTGGGGCAGTTGAGCGGACAGGTGAGAAGGCTTCTCCTCGTCCTGAACGGCCCCGCGAGAGGATTTGTTACGATACTCGAAAAGATTGGCGAACGTTCAAAAAAACAAGAAACAAGAAACAAGATACAAACAATAACCAATGACCAATAACCAATCACCAAACAAAGCTAGTCTTGGTGTTGAAGAGAAGAATGCTGAGTTTGGTTATTCAAATTTTGAATTTGGATATTGTTTGGTTATTGCGTCTTGTACCTTGATCATTAGTTTTTATTGATTTGTGAGGTTTAGGAAGAATGAAGACCGGGAGTCCGTGTCCAAAGTGCAAGGGCGCGAACCACGCGCACGTGGAGAAGATCGTGACATTCGGGCGGGAGCCTCTCGCGTTCTACAACGTTAATTTTTTAGGCAAGAAGGCGAAGTTCGAGGCGTTCGTGTGCAAGGGATGCGGCTATACCGAACTTTACGTCAGGAACCCCGATAATTTCAGCGTGTAAGGAGGAAGTGATGGTTGAGGAAGCCAAGGTAGAGGAGAAAAAAGAAGAGGTCAAGGATGAGCCTGCCGCCGTGGAGGAATCCCCTATTCCGAAGAAAGTGAAGGACATCCTGCAGAAGATCGCGGACCTGGCCCCGGAGGACAGGGGTCGCCTCGGCCTGGAGCTAGTAAAGAACCTGACGGTTCTCGAGCTCTCGCAATGGGTCAAGGCGATGGAAGAGGAGTTCGGCGTCAGCGCCGCCGCCCCTGTTGCCCTCGCGGCTCCGGGCGCCGCTGCGGCGGGCGCGCAGGCGGAAGAGGTCGAGGAGCAGACGGAGTTCACGGTTGTTCTTACCGTTATCGGCCCCAACAAGATTCCCGTGATCAAGGAGGTCCGGGCCGCGACCGGTCTCGGCTTGAAGGAGGCCAAGGCCCTGGTGGATGGAACCCCGGGCCCTGTTAAAGAGAACGTATCCAAAGAGGATGCCGAGGAGCTCAAGAAGAAGCTTGAGGCGGTCGGTGCCACTGTAGAAATCAAGTAAGCAGAATGCGGAGGTAAAATGATCAGCCAATCGGAAGCATTGGTTCTCAAGGCCCTGAAGAAGGCCGGCGGGGGTTCTCCCCCCATTGAGGATCTCGAAAATATCGGGGCCAGGAGGATCCGCTCTGGAAAGTCGTCGCGGCTGAGCTTCGCGCGCCTGAAAACGGTGATCGACCCCCCCCACCTTCTCGATATCCAGAAGAAGCTGTACGACGAGTTCCTGCAGTTCGATATCGCACCGGAGAAGCGCAAGGAGCAGGGGCTTCATGCCCTCTTCATGGAGACCTTCCCGATCAAAAGCTACGACGATAAGCACTCGATCGAGTTCGTGAGCTATAAGATCGGTATCCCGAAGTACGATGTCCTCGAGTGCCGGAAGCGGGGCATGACCTACCAGGGGTCGCTCAATGCCGTCCTGCGCCTCCGCTCCGACGGCACCGTCAAGGAGGAGGAGGTCTACATGGGCAACATGCCCCTGATGACCAAGGAGGGGACGTTCATCATCAACGGCGCCGAGCGGGTGATCGTCAGCCAGCTCCACCGCTCTCCCGGCATCTGTTTCGAGCAGGAGCTCCATCCCCGGGGCATCATCCTCTACAAGTTCAGGATCATCCCGTACCGCGGCTCCTGGATGGAGGCCCAGTTCGACGTGAAGGAACTCATCTATATCTACATGGACAGGCGCCGCCGCCGCAGGAAGATACTGGCCACGACGCTTCTCCGGGCCATCGGTTACTCCACTGACGAGGATATTCTCGAGGCGTTCTTCGGCAAGGATGATGTCGACCTTGGCGGGCGGAGCAGCGAGAAAGAGATCGTTGGTAAGTTCCTGGCCCGTAACGTCGTCAATCAGGAGACCGGCGAGGTCATGGCCGGGACGTCGCAGAAAATAACGAAGGATATGCTGCCCGGCTTCGTGAAGGCCGGCGTGAAATCAATCGAGGTGCTGAAGGACGCCTACGCTGAGTCCCCCGTTTTCAAGATGCTGGAGGTTGACACGGCGAAGTCGAGGGACGAAGCGCTGCGCGAGATTTACAAGAAGCTCCGGCCCGGTGATCCAATTACCCTGCCGAACGCCAGGGCGCTTCTCAAGAGGCTCTTTTTCGACCCAAAGAGGTACGACCTGGGCCGGGTGGGCAGGTTCAAGCTCAACAGCAAGCTCGGCCTCCCCGTGACGGAGGAAAAGCTCAAGGTAACGACGCTAAGAAAGAACGATATGCTGGAGGCCTTGAAGTACCTGATCGCCCTCAAGGAGGAGACCGGCAAGGGCAGCATCGATGATATCGATCACCTCGGCAACCGGCGTATCCGATCGGTGGGAGAGCTCCTATATAATCAGTGCAGGATAGGCATGGCGCGTGTGGAGAGGTCGGTCCGCGAGAGGATGTCCATCTACGACATGGAGTCCGAGACCATCTCCCCCCACAAGCTTATCAACCCGAAGGGGCTCTCAACCGTGATAAGGGATTTTTTCGGCCGTAGCCAGCTTTCCCAGTTCATGGACCAGACAAACCCGCTGGCCGAGCTGACGCATAAGAGAAGGCTTTCCGCCCTCGGTCCCGGGGGGCTCTCGCGCGAGAGGGCCGGGTTCGAAGTGCGGGACGTCCATACGAGCCACTACGGGAGGATCTGCCCGATCGAGACGCCCGAGGGGCCGAACATCGGACTGATATCGTCGCTTTCCACCTACGCCAGGATCAACCAGTTCGGCTTCGTGGAGACCCCCTACCGGAAGGTGGTGAACTGCCGGGCCACGAACCGGGTCGAGTACCTGACGGCCGACGAGGAGGAGAACTACATCATCGCGCAGGCCAACGCCCGCCTGGACCCCAAGGGAAAGTTCATGGATGAGAAGGTCTCCGTAAGGTACAAGGGGGATTTTCTCTACATCGGGCCGAAGGACATCCAGTACATGGACGTCTCCCCGATGCAGCTCGTCAGCGTCGCAGCCGGCCTGATCCCGTTCCTCGAGCACGACGACGCGAACAGGGCGCTCATGGGCTCGAACATGCAGCGCCAGGCGGTCCCCCTCCTGACGACCGAGCCGCCCCTCGTGGCGACCGGGATGGAGGGCCGCGTGGCCGTGGACTCCGGGAACCTGATCCTCGCCGAGGAGAGCGGTCGGATCGCCTACGTCGACGCGGACAAGATAGTTCTCGGCGGCCGCACTTACCGTCTCATAAAGAACATGCGCTCTAATGCCGGCACATGCATCAACCAGAGGCCGGTCGTGAAAGAGGGCGAATACGTGCGCAAGGGCCAGGTTATCGCCGACGGCCCGGGGACGTGCCGGGGCGAGCTGGCGCTCGGACGGAACGTCCTGGCGGCGTTCATGCCGTGGGGCGGCTACAACTTCGAGGACGCGATACTGATAAGCCAGAGCCTCCTGCACAACGACACGTATTCGTCGATCCACATAGAGGAGTTTGAAATCGGCGCCCGAGACACGAAGCTTGGCCGTGAGGAGATTACCCGCGACATACCGAACGTGGGCGAGGAGGCACTGAAAGACCTGTGCGAGGACGGCGTTGTGCGAATCGGCGCCGAGGTCAAGCCCGGCGATATCCTGGTCGGCAAGATCACGCCCAAGAGCGAGACAGAGCTCTCCCCGGAGGAAAGGCTCCTCAGGGCGATCTTCGGCGAGAAAGCAGCCGACGTCAAGGACGCCTCGCTCAGGGTCCCGTCCGGCACCGAGGGCATCGTCATGGACGTACGTGTCTTCTCGAGGAAGGAGAAGGCAAAGGACGACGAGGAGGAACTGGAGGAGAAGCTGCAGCTCAAACAGATCACGGATCGCTACAAGGCGGACTTGAAGAGGGCGAAAGGGGCCAAGCTGGACAGGATCACCAAGCTCCTTCTCGGTACAAAGCTCTCCGGCGAGATCGTGGACGAGGAGTTGGGGAACGTCGTTGTTCCAGCGAACAGGAAGGTCACGAAGAAGATGATCTCCCAGCTCACCGATGCCGATATAGTCAACCTCGATATCCCGGACCCGGACATCAGGAAGAACATTCAGATGATCTGGGCGGAATATGAACATATAGCGGACGAGCTGAAGAGGCAGCAGGATAGCGCGGTCGAGCACTTTACAAGCGGGGACGAGCTGGAGCCGGGCGTTATCAAGAAGGTGAAGGTTTACGTCGTCTGCAAGAGGAAGCTCTCCGTCGGAGACAAGATTGCCGGAAGGCACGGCAACAAGGGCGTTATAGCGAAGATCCTGCCTGTGGAGGACATGCCCTACCTCCCCGACGGTACGCCTGTGGAGATCGTTCTCAATCCCCTGGGCGTCCCCTCAAGGATGAACATCGGCCAGATTATCGAGACCCACCTCGGCTGGGCCGCCAAGCTTCTGGGCCTGCAGATCGCAACACCCGTTTTCGACGGTATCAGGGAGCATCAGATCAAGAGCATAATGGCCATGGCCGGCCTGCCGTCTAGTGGAAAGACGGTCCTGTACGACGGCAGGTCGGGCGAGCGGTTCGACCAGGAGGTCACCATTGGATATATCTACATAATGAAGCTCCTGCACCTCGTTGACGATAAGATACACGCGCGGGCGATCGGGCCCTACTCCCTGGTGACGCAGCAGCCTCTCGGCGGCAAGGCCCAGTTCGGCGGTCAGCGGTTCGGCGAGATGGAGGTCTGGGCGCTCGAAGCGTACGGGGCGGCCTACGCTCTCCAGGAGATGCTGACCGTTAAGAGCGATGATGTCGCGGGCCGTACGCGAATATACGAGTCGATAGTAAAGGGGGCGAACACCCTTGAGGCTGGCACGCCCGAATCGTTCAACGTCCTGATAAAGGAAATCCAGAGCCTTTGCCTCGACATAAGAGCAGAAAAATAAATGGGGAAAATGGAATGATAGTGGACGAAAGAGATGCGCGGTTTATCCCGGGAGGCGGGATGGAGAATATCTTTGATAAGGTAACGATCAGGATAGCTTCGCCGGAGATGATCGTCTCGTGGTCGAGGGGAGAGGTAAAGAACCCGGAGACCATTAACTACAGGACTTTCAAGCCCGAGAAGGGCGGCCTTTTCTGCGAAAAGATCTTCGGGCCGACGAAAGACTGGGAGTGCAACTGTGGGAAGTACAAGCGCATCAAGCACAGGGGTGTCGTGTGCGATCGCTGCGGAGTCGAGGTCACTCAGTCGAAGGTCCGCCGGGAGAGGATGGGCCATATCGCGCTCGCCGTCCCGGTCACGCATATCTGGTTCCTGAAGAGCAGCCCGTCCAGGATATCGAATATCCTGGGTATGACCATGAGAGAGCTGGAGCGGGTCGTGTATTACGAGGATTACGTGGTCATCGAACCGGGCCCCTCTCCCTTCAAGAAGAAGCATCTCCTGGACGAGGCGGAGTACCGCGAGGCAAAGGAGCAGTACGGGGAAAAATTTGTCGCCGTGATCGGCGCCGGGGCGATAAGGGAGCTGCTGAGGGTCGAGGACCTGGAGAAGCTCTTCGCGGAGCTCCAGGAGAAGATAAGGAAGACCAAGTCTGCGCAGACGAAGGCGAAGCTCTCAAAGAGAATCAAGATCGTCAAGGGTTTCCGCACGTCCGGGAACAAGCCCGAGTGGATGGTGCTCGATGTACTGCCGGTTATTCCCCCGGACCTGAGGCCCCTGGTCCCCCTGGAGGGCGGCCGCTTCGCCACGTCCGACCTTAACGACCTGTACAGGCGCGTGATAAACAGGAACAACCGCCTGAAGGCCATTCTCGATCTCAAGACTCCGGAGGTCATCGTGAGGAACGAGAAGCGGATGTTGCAGGAGGCGGTGGACGCCCTTCTTGATAACGGGCGCCACGGCAGGCCCATCCTCGGGGCCGGCAACAGGCCCCTGAAGAGCCTGAGCGATATGCTGAAGGGGAAGCAGGGCCGCTTCCGCCAGAACCTCCTGGGCAAGCGGGTGGACTACTCCGGCCGCTCGGTCATCGTGATCGGCCCGGAACTGAAGCTGCACCAGTGCGGCCTCCCGAAGAAGATGGCCCTGGAGCTCTTCGAGCCGTTCATTATCAAGAAGCTGAAGGAGATCGGGATCGTCCATACGATCAAGAGCGCGAAGAAGATGATCGAGAAAGAGGATCCGGAGGTCTGGGACATTCTCGAGGAGGTTATCAAGGGGCATCCCGTCCTGCTGAACAGGGCCCCGACGCTTCACCGGCTGGGCATCCAGGCCTTCGAGCCCGTCCTCATCGAGGGGAAGGCCATACGGATACACCCTCTGGTGTGCACGGCCTTCAACGCCGACTTCGACGGCGACCAGATGGCGGTCCACGTGCCCCTGTCCAACGAGGCCCAGCTGGAGGCGAAGCTCATAATCCTCGCCCCGAATAATATATTCTCGCCGTCCAGCGGCAATCCGATCACGACGCCCACCCAGGACATAGCCCTCGGCTGCTACTACCTGACGCGCGACCGGCGCGGGTCGGAGGTGAAGGGTACGATGTCGGACCAGGAAGAGGTCATACTGGCGTGCTCGACCGGCCACATGAAGATCCACGACAGGATCGTGCTCAGGCTGAACGGGGAGATGATCGAGACGACTGCCGGCCGTGTCCTCTTCAACCAGGTGCTCCCGGACGAGCTAGGTTTCGTGAACGAGGTGATGGACAAGTCCAAGCTGTCCGAGGTGATAGTGGATTGCTACCGTACCGTCGGCCGCGAAAGGACCGTCCGGATGCTTGATGACATGAAGCAGCTCGGCTTCGATGCAGCGACCAAGGCAGGCCTCTCGATCTCCTTCGACGATCTGATCGTGCCGGACGGCAAGAGCGCTATCATTGCCAATGCCAAGAAGCGGATCGAGGGGGTCGACAGGCAGTACAATGAAGGGGCCATAGCCTCGGGCGAGCGATTCAACAAGATAATCGACATATGGACGCATGCCAGCATGAGGGTGGCCGAGGAGATGTACCGCAGCCTGGAGTACGACCGGCGGTACGCCGGATTCAATCCGGTATTCATGATGGTCGATTCCGGCGCGAGGGGGAGCAAACAGCAGATCCGCCAGCTGGCGGGCATGAGGGGCCTGATGGCCAAGCCCTCCGGCGAGATCATCGAGCAGCCCATTACCTCCAATTTCAAGGAGGGGCTGACCGTCCTGGAGTATTTCATATCAACGCACGGGGCCAGGAAAGGGCTGGCCGACACGGCGCTCAAGACCGCCGATTCCGGTTATCTCACGCGCAGGCTCGTCGACGTCGCCCACGACGTCATCGTGATCGATGAGGACTGCGGCACGCTCAACGGGATCACGGTGCAGGGCATCTTCGAGGGCGAGGACGAGGTCGTCTCTCTCAGCGAGAGGATCATCGGCCGGATAGCTCTCGAGGATGTGCGCGATCCAACATCCAGGAAGCCCATCGTGAAGGCCGGCGATGAGATTACCGAGGAGGTGGCCGCCAGGATCGTCGAGCTCGGCATCGAGAAGGTGAGGATACGGTCGATGCTGACGTGCGAATCGGTGGGCGGGGTCTGCATAAAATGTTACGGCAGGGACCTCGGCGCCAGCAAGATGGTCGCGAAGGGCACGGCCGTGGGCATCATAGCCGCGCAGTCTATCGGCGAGCCGGGCACCCAGCTCACCATGAGGACCTTCCACATCGGGGGCACGGCGAGCCAGATTTTCAAGAAGCCGTCGATAGAGGCGAAGAACAGCGGCTTCGTGCGTTATCATGAGCTGAAGACCGTCGAGACCAAGGAAGGCTCTCACATAGTTCTGGGAAAAGGCGGCGTGGTGAGTATCCACGAGATTCTCGTGGACGAGAAGACCGGAGAGACGGAGGGACGGGAGCTCGGGAGCTACGCCATCGTAATGGGGGCGGAGATCAAGGTCCGCGACGGCGGCAAGGTCCGGAAGGGAGAGACGTTCGTCCAGTGGGACCCCTACAACATCACCATACACTCCGAGGTGTCTGGGAAGGCCGAGTTCTACGACGTAAAAAAGGACGTGACGATGAAGAAGGAGGTCGACGAGAAGACCGGCCGGATCGGCAGGGTGATCGTTGAGCACCGCGAGGCCCTTCACCCGACGATAGTGGTGAAGCAGCCCGGCGACCAGTACAAGGCATATCCCATCCCCACGGGCGCCCACATCATGGTCGAGGATGGCGAGGAAGTGGAGGCCGGCGCGCCGCTGGCCAAGATACCCCGGAAGACGAGCAAGACAAAGGATATCACCGGGGGGCTTCCGCGCGTGGCCGAGCTATTCGAGGCCCGGCGGCCGAAGAACGCCGCCGAGATAGCCAAGATCGACGGCATCGTCGAGTTCGGTAAGTCGGAGAAGGGCAAGAGGCTCCTCATTGTCCACGACCCCGCCTCCGGCGTAAAGGAGGAGCACAAGATACCGATCGGGAAGCATCTTGTCGTATTCAAGGGCGACAAGGTCGTCAAGGGACAGCAGCTCACCGATGGGCCGATTGTCCCCCAGGAGCTCCTGGCGGTCTGCGGGCCGAAAGAGCTCCAGGAGTACCTCGTCAACCAGGTTCAGGAGGTTTACCGTCTCCAGGGCGTCCAGATAAACGACAAGCATATCGAAATAATAATAAGGCAGATGTTGAAAAAGGTCCGCATCATCGACCCCGGCGATACCGGGTTCCTGATCGCGGAGCAGGCCGAGAAATACAGGGTCAACAGGGAGAACGAGCAGGTGGTGAAGAAGGGCGGACGGCCGGCGACCCACGCCCCGCTGCTGCTGGGGGTGACGAAAGCCTCCCTCTCGACCGAGAGCTTCATATCCGCCGCCAGCTTCCAGGAGACGACCCGGGTGCTTACGGAGGCTGCGGCAATGGGGAGGGTCGACAGGCTCCACGGGTTCAAGGAGAACGTGATTATGGGGCACCTCATTCCGGCCGGCACGGGGTTTGGAGAGAACCGCCGGATCGAGGTCAGGCCCGTGGGGTTGCTCGAGGAATCGAAAGAGGAGACTTGATATATGCCGACGATAAACCAGCTGGTAAGGAAAGGGCGGAAGAGGGCCCGGAAGAAGTCGAAGTCACCGGCCCTGATCAACTGCCCGCAGAGGAGGGGTGTCTGCCTCGTGGTGAAGACGCAGACGCCAAAGAAGCCGAATTCGGCCCTTCGCAAGGTGGCGCGCGTTCGCCTGACGAACGGGATGGAGGTGACCGCCTATATCCCCGGAGTGGGGCATAACCTCCAGGAGCATTCGATCGTCCTCGTGAGGGGGGGGCGGGTCAAGGACCTGCCGGGCGTGCGTTACCATATAGTCCGCGGGACCCTGGATACGATGGGCGTGGAAGACCGGCGGCGCAGCCGCTCGAAATACGGGGCGAAGCGACCGAAGCAGAAGTCTAAAACCCAGTAAAGAGGTTATATTTATGGCGAGACGGAGAAGACCGGAGAAGCGGCAGATACAGCCCGATCCGATATACAACAGCGTCACGGCGGCGAAGTTTATAAACAGCCTGATGAAGGACGGGAAGAAATCGGTCGCGGAAAGGATATTCTACTCGGCACTCGAGTTCGTGAGGGAGCAGACTAAGGTGCCGGACCCGCTGGATGTGCTGATGAAGGCGCTTTCCAACGTCAAGCCGCTCCTCGAGGTAAAATCGAGGCGTGTCGGCGGCGCGACGTATCAGGTTCCCATCGAGGTCCCTCCGCACAGGCAGACCGCCCTGGCGATGAGGTGGATCATATCATTCGCCGGAAGCAGGAAGGGCCGGAGAATGGAGGATTGCCTTGGCGCCGAGATCGTGGACGCGTACAACAATACGGGGCCGTCGGTGAAGAAACGCGAGGACACCCACAAGATGGCGGCGGCTAACAAGGCCTTCGCCCATTACAGATGGTAATACATGAGGACAGAAGTCAGAAGAAGAAAAGCGGTAACTAGCCTTGGTGGTTGTGATTAGATGGCAACTGTGGATTACGGGACGACGGGAGCGGTTCTGGTGGAAAGCCGGCGACACATGGAGAAAATACGGAACATAGGAATCATGGCCCACATCGACGCCGGGAAGACGACGACTACCGAGAGGATGCTCTATTACAGCGGCAAGGTCTACAAGATTGGCGCGGTCGACGAGGGGACGGCCACCATGGACTGGATGGAGCAGGAGCAGGAGCGGGGGATAACCATCACCTCGGCCTCCACGAAATGTTACTGGCGGGGGCACGGCATCAATATCATCGACACGCCGGGCCACGTCGATTTCACGGTTGAGGTCGAGCGCTCGCTTCGCGTCCTGGACGGCGCGCTCGCTATATTCTGCGCGGTGGGTGGGGTCGAGCCCCAATCCGAGAGCGTCTGGAGTCGGGCCGAACGCTATGGTATCCCGCGCATCGCGTTCGTCAACAAGATGGACAGGGTAGGGTCGGATTTCTTTGGCACGATAAAGAAGATGAGGGAGAGGCTGGGGGCCAACGCGGTCGCGGTTCAGCTGCCGTGGGGGTGCGAGGAAGATTTTAAGGGCGTTATAGATATAGTCGCCGGCGAGGCGGCCGTTTTTCACGCAGAGTCGCTGGGCGCGACTTTTGACCGGATGGAAATCCCCGAGGAGTACGTGGAGGATGCCGGGAGTGCGCGCCGTGTCCTGGTAGAGGCCCTCGCCGAGGTGGATGACCCGGCGATGGAGGCCTACGTGGAGGGAAGGGAGCTTTCAACGGCCGAACTGAAGGCGGCCCTCAGGCGGGCTACCATAGCGAACAGGATCGTTCCAGTCCTGTGCGGCGCGGCACTTAGAAACAAGGGGGTCCAGCCCCTCCTGGATGCGATAGTCGATTACCTTCCGTCTCCCGAGGATGTCCCTCCCATCGTCGGCGTGAACCCGAGGACCGGTAAAGAGGAGGAGCGGGCACCCTCCGAGGACGAGCCGTTCGCCGCCCTGGTATTCAAGATAATGGCCGACAGCTACGTGGGGAAGCTGGCTTTCTTCCGCGTTTACTCCGGCAGGGTGAAGAAGGGGCAGCGGGTTTACAACAGCACCACGGAGAAGAAGGAGAAGATCGGTCGGCTCCTCGAAATGCACTCCAGGCTAAGCGAGGACAAGAATGTGTCCTGCGCCGGGGACATAATGGCCGCTGTCGGCATGAAGGGAGTGCTTACCGGTCACACGATATGCGATGAGTCGAGACCGATCGTGCTCGAGTCTATGCAGTTCCCCGAGCCCGTTATCTCCATGGCGATCGAGCCCAGGACAACGGCGGACAAGCAGGCCCTGGCCGATGCGCTCGGGAAGCTCGCCCAGGAAGACCCGACGTTCTGCACGTTCTACGATAACGATACCAGCCAGCTCATCATCTCCGGCATGGGGGAGCTTCACCTCGAGATCCTGAAGGACCGGCTACTCCGCGAGTTCAATGTCAGGGCTAATGTCGGCAGCCCGAGGGTTTCGTACAGGGAGACGGTGAAGGGCCGCGAGGCGGCGGAGGGGAGGTTTGTCAGGCAGACGGGCGGGCGGGGACAGTATGGACACGTGGTTCTCGAGGTCCGGTCCCTCGAGAGGGGGGAGGGCGTAAAGTTCGATTCGAAAGTCGGCTACGGCGATATACCCCGGGAGTACCAGGATGCCGTTCGGGAGGCCGCTCTCTCGGCGTGCGGGGGCGGGAACCTGGGCGGCTACCCGGTCGTGGATATAGGCATTACCCTTCTGGGCGGGTCGTATCACGAGGTTGATTCCAGCGATGTGGCGTTTAAAATGGCCACGATGATTGCTTTCAAGTCGGCGGTGAGAAAGGCCGACCCCGTCCTAATGGAGCCTATCATGGACCTCGAGGTAATGACTCCCGAGGAATACATAGGGGAGATTATAAGCGATATCAACGGCAGGCGCGGCCAGGTGAGGGAGATGGAGCACCGGGCTGCCGCCAGGATTGTGAGGGCGGACGTTCCCCTCTCCGAGCTCTTCGGGTACGCGACGGCGATAAGATCGTTGACAAAGGGAAGGGCAAGCTATTCAATGGAGCCTTCCTATTTCGAGGAGGTGCCGAAGTCCATACAGGAAAAGATACTCGGCTAAAAAAGTTATATGAGTTCAATGAGTTATATGAGTTTAATAAGACAGGGATAAATACCAGGAGGAAGAGATGGCTAAGGCGAAGTTTGAGCGGACAAAGCCGCACGTGAACGTAGGCACGATAGGGCACGTGGATCACGGCAAGACGACTTTGACGAGCGCGCTCACGAAGTACCTGGCGAAGAAGAACCCGAAGAAGGTGGAGTACCGTGATTTCTGGTCGATCGACAACGCGCCGGAGGAGAAGGAGCGCGGGATCACGATAGCGGTGGCGCACGTGGAGTACGAGACGGAGAACCGTCACTACGCGCACGTGGACTGCCCTGGGCACGCGGACTACGTGAAGAACATGATCACGGGAGCGGCGCAGATGGACGGTGCGGTGCTGGTGGTTTCCGCGGCAGACGGTCCGATGCCGCAGACGCGTGAGCACATCCTGCTGGCGAGGCAGGTTGGTGTGCCTGCGATGGTGGTGTACATGAACAAGGTGGACATGGTGGACGATCCCGAGCTTCTGGACCTTGTCGAGCTGGAGGTGCGGGAGCTTATATCGAAGTACGAGTATCCCGGCGACGAGATACCGATTGTGCGCGGCAGCGCGTTGAAGGCGATGGAGTCGGACGACGTGGATGGAGAAGAGTGCAAGTCTATCGTGGAGCTTCTTGAGGCGATAGACAATTACATACCGACGCCTGAGCGGGACATAGACAAGCCGTTTTTGATGCCGATAGAGGACGTGTTCTCGATCACGGGCCGCGGGACGGTCGGAACGGGCCGCGTTGAGAGAGGCGTGGTCAAGGTTGGTGAAACGGTTGAGATCGTCGGCATGAAGGCGGAGATAGAGAAGACGGTAGTTACGGGAGTGGAGATGTTCCGCAAGCTGCTGGACCAGGGCCAGGCCGGAGACAACATAGGCGTGCTATTGAGGGGGATAGATAAGGACGGGATCGAGCGCGGACAGGTGCTTGCCGCGCCGGGGTCGATCACGCCGCACACGAAGTTCAAGGCCGAGGTGTACGTATTGAGCAAGGACGAGGGAGGCCGGCACACCCCGTTTTTCGGGGGATACCGGCCGCAGTTCTACTTCCGGACGACGGACGTCACGGGGAGCGTTACGCTGCCCGAGGGTGTTGAGATGGTGATGCCGGGAGACAACGTGAGCATAGAGGTGGTGCTTATCACGCCGATAGCGATGGAGAAGGGACTGAGGTTTGCCATCCGCGAGGGCGGACGGACCGTCGGCGCGGGCCGCATCACGGAAATATTGGAATAAATTTATCATGGAGAAGCAGAAGATACGGATAAGGCTGCGGGCTTACGATCACAGGATTCTGGACAAGTCGGCGTCGGAGATTGTCGATACGGCGAAGCGCACGGGAGCGCGGGTCTGCGGCCCCATTCCCCTGCCCACGAGGATGGAGAGGTATGCCGTCCTGAAGTCGCCGCACGTGAATAAGAAGTCGATGGAACAGTTCGAGATACGGACGCACAAACGGATGCTCGACATCCTCGATCCGACGGCGAAGACGATGGACGAGCTGAAAAAGCTCGATCTTCCGGCCGGAGTTGATATAGAGATGAAGATGCTCTAATTCGCCTTCGGCGAATTAGTAAGTAAATTTGCAGAGCAAATTTAGTGTGGAGTAAATTTAGATGAGAGGATTGCTGGGAAAAAAGCTTGGGATGACCCATATCTTCACGACAGGGGGGGTGGACATTCCCGTGTCGGTGATAGAGGCGGGTTCCTGCGTGGTCACGCAGGTGAAGACCGTGGAGAGGGACGGGTACAGCGCCGTGCAGGTTGGCTTCGACGACGCGAAGGAGTCGCGCACGACGAAGCCTCTCATGGGGCACTTCGCGAAGTCCGGTTCGAGGCCGAAGAGGTTCTTGAGGGAGATACGGGTTGACGATGTCTCGGGGGTCGAGCCCGGACAGGAGATAGGGGTGTCCATTTTCAAGGAGGGCGAGTACATCGATGTCTCGGGGATTTCCAAGGGCAAGGGCTTCGCCGGCGTGATGAAGAGATGGGGGTTCGCCGGCGCGCCCGCCAGTCACGGCACCCACGGCGCAAAGCGGAAGGCCGGTTCCATAGCGAGCCACGGCTCGAACCTCGGCATGGGGGGGCAGATAAAGAAGGGCAAGAAGATGGCCGGCCACATGGGCAACGAGCGGGTGACCGTCCAGAGCCTCCTCCTTGTGCGCGTGGACGAAGAGAACAACCTCCTGTTCGTGCGGGGCGGAGTCCCCGGCCCGGCCGGGGGATATCTTATTGTAAGAGAGGCGGTAAAGGTTAATGGCTGAAGTAGCTGTCATAGCTAAAGACGGAAAGGCGATGGAGAGGCTGGAGCTCCCCGACGAGCGCCTCCGGTCCAGCGTGAACTTGCGCCTCGTTGCCCAGGTAGTGAGGTGCTTCCTTGCCGGGCAGAGGCGGGGCACGGCGAGCACGAAGACCAGGGGCGAGGTGCGGGCGACTGGCAGGAAGCCCTACAGGCAGAAGGGGACGGGACGGGCCCGCGCGGGCTCCTTCGCGTCGCCTATCCGGAGAGGAGGCGGTGTCGCCTTCGGTCCGAGGCCGAGGGATTTCTCCATGACCGTCCCGGCGAAGATGAGGCGTCGGGCCCTCAAGGCCGCGATCGCCGACAAGGTCCTTGACGGCCTTGTAACGGTCGTGGACCGGCTCGAGGTCCCGGAGCCGAAGACGAGGGAGATGCGCAGGCTCCTGGATGTCCTGGACGCCGGCCGCAGGCCCCTGCTCGTCGTCAAGGGTCCGAACGCAGATATGCGCCGCTCGATAAGGAATATCCCCGGTGCGGACATGGCGGATTACGGGAGCCTCAACGCCTATCAGGTATTATCACACGGTAGGCTCTTCTTCGACAGGGAGCTCGAGGGTGCGCTCATGGGGATGTTCGGGGAGAAGCGGGATGAGTAGAACGCACTATTCCATAATAAAGGGGTTCCGGGTGACAGAGAAGGGGAGCCGGCTGGGCGCCCAGAACAAGTACCTGTTCAAGGTTGCCAGGGACGCGAACAAGGTTGAGATCGGGAAGGCGATAAAGGCCATTTACGGCGTGGGCGTCATCTCGGTCAATACCGTCTCGGTAAGGGGCAAGAAGAAGAGGGTGCGTTACGTTATGGGAAAAACCCCCGACTGGAAGAAGGCCATCGTGACCCTGAAAGAGGGGGACAGAATAGAGCTGAAGTGATATTCGTGGTGAGATCATGGCGATAAAAAAGTACAAGCCGACGACGGCATCGAGGAGGTTCGCGACGACGCTGACCTTCGACGATATAACGAAGAAGAGGCCCGAGAGGTCCCTGGTCAAGTCCCGCAGGTCGAAAGCCGGCAGGAACGTCCACGGGAGGATCACCGTTCGCCATCGGGGAGGGGGTCACAAGAGGAAGATCCGCGTCGTGGATTTCAGGCGTACCAAGGACGGGATACCCGCCAGGGTGGCGGCGATAGAGTACGATCCGAACAGGTCGGCGAACCTGGCGCTCCTCAACTACGTGGACGGCGAGAAGCGCTATATTCTGGCCTCCATCGGCCTGAAGGTTAACGATAAGGTGATTTCAGGAGAGAGCGTGGAGGTTGCCGAGGGCAACGCCATGCCTCTGCGCAATGTCCCCATCGGTATGGACGTGCACAACGTCGAGCTCATCGCGGGCAGGGGTGGGAGGATTGTCCGGAGCGCGGGCAGCGCCGCCCAGATAATGGCCAAGGAGGGGGATTACGGGCACGTCAAGCTTCCCTCCGGGGAGGTCCGGATGGTCAGCCTGGCCTGCCGGGCGACGATCGGCAGGGTTGGTAACGCGGAGCACGAGTCGCGGTCTCTCGGCAAGGCCGGCCGTTCGCGGTGGCTGGGCCGCAGGCCCAGGGTCAGGGGGGTCGCTATGAACCCGGTTGACCACCCATTGGGCGGCGGCGAGGGGAAGTCATCCGGGGGGCGTCACCCGTGCTCGCCGTGGGGGATGCCTGCCAAGGGGTACAAGACGAGGAAGAAACGGAAGAGCAGAAAGTTTATCGTCAAACCGAGGAAGAAGAGGTGATCCGATGGCGAGATCGGTTAAGAAAGGTCCCTACGTCGAAGAAAAGTTGCTCAAGAAGGTTGAAAAGATGAGCCGGTCGGGAGAGAAGAGGCCCATCAAGACATGGTCCAGGAGGTCGATGATTATCCCTGAGTTCGTGGGGCACACGTTCGCCGTTCACAACGGCAAGCGGTTTATCCCGGTGTTCATAACCGAGAACATGGTCGGTCACAAGCTCGGCGAGTTCTCACCTACGCGGACGTTCAGGAGGCACGGTTCGGCGACCGAGAGGTCCCTGACCAAGAAGTGATCATGATAACCAGAGCAAGTGCCAGATATGTACGGGTTCCACCGCGGAAGGCTCGCGAGGTGGCGGATCTCGTGAGGGGGCAGGCGGTTTCGCGGGCGCTCGCCATCATGGACTACTGCCCGAAGAAGGCGGCGCTTGTGATCAAGAAGGTACTGCAGTCCGCGCTCGCCAACGCGAAAGCGCGGGAGAAGGTAGACGTTGAGAGGCTGTACGTCTCCGCGGTCGCGGTCGACGAGGGCCCGGTGCTCAAGCGGTTCATCCCGCGTGCGATGGGGCGGGCGACGCCTATCAGGAAGAGGATGAGCCATATTACCATAGAACTCGACGAGCGACCCGAGGACAAGGAAAGTGCTGCAGTGAAGAAAAAGAAAAAAGAGAAGAAGAACAGTAAAACTAGCCACAAAGACACCAAGACACAAAGGTAGGAATTCATGGAATCGAAGGTGAGAAGCGAAAAGAGCATGTTCACGTATTGCTGCTCGAATTATTGCATGAACGAAACGTTCGCGGCTCAAGTTGATCACCTTCGTGTCTTCGTGCCTTTGTGGCTAACTAGATAGAAGGAGGGAATGTGGGTCAAAAAGTACATCCTGTGGGCTTCAGGCTTGCGGTAAGGAAAAACTGGGAGAGCAGGTGGTTCTCGAGGAAGGATTATGCCGATAATCTTATCGAGGACCTGAAGATCCGGGACTACATAAAGAAAAACTTCTCTTTTGCCGCGATTCCGAAGATCGTCATCGAACGCGCCGGCGACCGCATCAGGATCATTATCCACTCCGCACGGCCGGGCATCGTTATCGGGAGGAAGGGGGTGGAGATCGACCGACTCAAGGACAGTATCATCGATATGACCGATAACAAGGGTATCTCCATCGATATACAGGAGGTGAATAAGCCGGAAGGGCGAGCCCAGTTGATCGCGGAGAACGTGGCCCTGCAGCTCGCGAGGAGGGTCTCCTTCCGCAGGGCACTGAAAAGAGCCGTGCAGCAGGCGGTTGACGCGGGAGTCGAGGGCATAAAGATAAGGGCCGCCGGCCGCCTGGGCGGGTCGGAGATGAAGCGTGTGGCGAATTACAAGTGGGGGAAGATACCTCTCCACACTATCAGGGCGTTCATAGATTACGGATTCGCCGAGGCCCGTACCACTTACGGATTGATAGGTGTGAAGGTCTGGGTCTGCAACAAAGGCGACGAAGAAGAGAGAGAGAAGCGCGGTGCTGCAGCCGAAAAAGACAAAACATAGAAAGAGCCATAAGGGCAGGGTCAGGGGTGTGGCCATCAAGGGGTGCGCGGTGAGCTTCGGAGAGTACGGCCTCAAGTCCCTGGGGACGGGGCGGATCACCGCCGTCCAGATCGAGGCGGCCCGCGTGGCCCTCACCCGGCACATCAAGAGGAAAGGCAAGGTCTGGATACGGGTCTTTCCCGATAAGCCCGTGACGAAGAAGCCCGCCGAGACCAGGATGGGGAAGGGCAAGGGGGACATCTCGTGCTGGGTTGCCCCCGTGAGGCCCGGCGCCGTTCTTTTCGAAGTCGACGGTGTGAGCGAGACGATGGCCAAGGAGGCCCTGAGGCGCGCAGCCAACAAGCTGCCGTTCAGGACCATGTTTGTTACGAGGAGATAGATGAAGGCGCTGGAGTTACGGGAGAAAACGGGCGCCGAGCTCGAGCAGCTCCTTCACGATTTCAGGAGGGAGATTTTCGACATCGGCGTAAAGGCGAGCACAGGTCAGGTGGAGAAGGCCGGCCGTGCCGGCCGGTTAAGGAAGGATATAGCCAGGATACTGACTATATTGAACGAGAGGAAACAGCTGACGGAGAACAGGTGAGGTTTTGATGGATAGGGGCAAGAGAAAAACGCGTACGGGGGTCGTTGTGAGCGAAAGGATGGACAAGACGGTTGTCGTCAGGGTCCAGAGGATCACACGGCACCCTCTCTACGGCAAGACGATCAGGAAGTCGAAGAAATACTACGTGCACGACGAGAAGAACGAGGCCAAGATGGGAGACCGGGTGAAGATAATGGAGACCCGCCCCATCTCCAGGCTGAAGAGATGGCGCCTGGCGGAGGTAATTGCCCGTGCGACCGGATAAACACCGTCTATGGGGAGCTGAGCGCGCATGATACAGATGATGACGAGATTGATGGTAGCCGATAACACGGGGGCCAAGGAGGTAGGCTGTATCAAGGTTCCGGGCGGCTCGAAGCGGAGGTACGCAAATATCGGCGATTACATTATAGGCTCGGTTAAAGAGGCCTCCCCCGGCGCCATCGTTAAAAAGGGTGATATTGTGCGGGGCGTGGTTGTGAGGTCGAAGAAGGGGGTCAGGCGGGACGACGGCTCATACCTGCGGTTCGACACGAACGCGATCGTCATCATAGACGACCAGGACAACCCCAGGGGGACGAGGATATTCGGCCCGGTTGCCAGGGAGCTGAGGGATAAGAACTTCATGAAGATAATATCCCTGGCCCCGGAAGTCCTTTAGCCTGGAGCATCCATAGAAGCAAATGAATATATTGGACGCAGATTTTCGCAGATAAAAACGTATAAATCCTGATAATCTAATAGATCTGCGTCCTATTTAAAATTCGTGGATAAATTTGATTGGAACTGAGCTGAATGAGATGAAAAAAAGAAAGGATAAAAAAGGAGCCAAGTGTCGTATAAGGCGGGACGATATCGTAATAGCCGTCGCCGGGAAGGAAAAGGCGGCGGGAAAGACGGGAAAGGTCCTCAAAGTCATAAGCGGGAAGGGCAAGGTCATAGTCCAGGGCCTGAACTATCTCAAGAAGACGCTGCGCCCGTCGCAGCAGAGTCCCAAGGGCGGAATCATAGACAAGGAGGCGCCCATACCGATATCGAACGTGATGATATACTGCCCGAAGTGCGCCAGGGGCGTCAGGGTCGGGATACGGAGATACGAGGACGGCACGAAGGTCCGCTTCTGCAAAAGGTGCGATGAGACAATAGGAAAGGCGTGAAGATGGCGAGGCTGCTTGACAGATACAGAAGCGATATCGTGCCTGAGATGATGTCCCGTTTCGGATACTCCAACCTGCACCAGGTACCGAGGCTCGAGAAGATAGTGGTCAATATGGGGATCGGTGAAGCCGTCGCCGAAAGCAAACTGCTGGACGATGCCATGGATGAGCTTGCCCTGATTGTGGGCCAGCGACCGGCCAGGACGCTGGCCAGGCGGTCAGTGTCGGAGTTCAAGCTGAGGGAGGGGAATCCCGTGGGGTGCAGGGTTACCCTGAGGGGGCGGATGATGTACGAGTTTCTCGACAGGTTGATAAATGTGGCCCTGCCCAGTATACGCGACTTCAGGGGGGTATCTCCCGGGTCGTTTGACGGTTCGGGCAACTATAACATCGGACTCCAGGAGCAGATAGTATTCGCGGAGATAGATGTCGACAAAGTAAAGAGAACGCAGGGTATGGACATAGCGATAGTGACAAGCGCGCGCAGCGACGAGGCGGCGCGTGAATTGCTCGCCCTGTTCGGAATGCCGTTCTCGAGGAGAAGTTAGCATGGCCAAGAAGGCATTAATCCTGAAGAGCAAAAGGGAGCCGAAGTTCAAGGTGAGGAAGTATAACCGGTGCAGCCGCTGTGGCCGCCCCAGGAGCTACATGCGCAGGTTCAAGCTCTGCCGCATCTGCTTCAGGCAGCTGGCGAGCCGCGGCCAGATACCCGGCGTCACGAAGGCGAGCTGGTAATATTTTTTTAATTACCTTTAGGTAAGCCTAGTTGGTAGGCAATTAAAAGGGGCCTGATTGAAAGTAAATGATAAGGCATGAAAAATTAAAAAAATATGAGTAGCAGCAGAAAATAGGATAAAAAAATATTAGGAAGGGGTAAATAACAGAATGAGTATGACCGATCCCATAGCGGATATGCTGACGAGAATAAGGAACGCCAACACGGCGCGGATCAGGGTTGTCGGCATGCCCTCCTCGAAGTTCAAGGTGGAGGTGGCCCGCCTCCTCGCAGAGGGTGGGTTTATAGGAGGCTCCGAGGTTATCGAGGAGGAAGGCAAAAGGACACTCCGGATAAGGATGAGATACGGCCCCAAGGGAGCCCGGGTTATCAAGGGGCTGAAGCGGGTGAGCAAACCGGGCATGAGGAAATACGTCGGAAAGGACGAGGTTCCCGTTGTAATGGGCGGCGGCGGGCTGACGATTATTTCAACGTCGAAGGGTGTCCTTACGGGCAGCCAGGCCGTGGACGCGGGTACCGGGGGAGAGGTCCTCTGTTACGTTTGGTGAGATGATATGTCCAGAGTAGGGAAAAAACCGATAGTAATCCCGCCGGGGGTGCAGGTTAAGATCGAGGGCGATCTCGTTACCGTTGCGGGGCCCGGCGGAGAGGCGCAGCAGATGCTGTGCGGCGGGATATCCGCGAAAATGGAGGACGGGAGGGTCATCGTTTCCAGCTCCTCCGACTCGAAGGAAACGCGTTCGGCCCACGGCCTCTACAGGAGCCTCATAGCCAACATGGTCGAGGGCGTTCTCAAGGAGTACGAGAAGCGGCTGGAGATAGTGGGCGTGGGGTACCGCGCCCGCGTGGACGGAGACGCGATCGTGCTTCAGCTCGGTTTCTCTCACCCCGTCGAACTCCATGTGCCGGAGGGCATAAAGGTCGAGGTGGATAAGAATACGAAGATAAAAGTCGCGGGCAGCGACAAGAAGCTGGTCGGTGAGTTTGCCGCGCGGATCAGGGGTTTTCTCCCGCCCGAGCCCTACAAGGGGAAAGGCATACGGTATGAGAACGAGTACGTGAGGAGAAAGGCCGGCAAAACCATAGCATGATAAAATTCCAAGAGCTGCCGTTGAAACCGGCATCTCTTGGAATTTCATGAAACAGGATCGCAGAACATGCCAGTTAAAAAAAATAGAAAGAAGACAAAACGGCGGGTATTCGGGACGGCGGCCCGTCCGAGACTGTGTGTCTCCAGGAGCCTCCGTGGTATATCGGCCCAGTTGATCGACGACGAACAGTCCCTGACTCTCGTCGGAGCGAGCACGCTGAGCAGGGAATACCGGGATGCCTACGGCAATAAGGGCTCGAACTGCGAGGCCTCCCGCAATCTCGGCAAGCTCCTCGCGGGGAAGGCTGCGGCCATGGGCATAGAGACCGTCGTTTTCGACAGGAGGAATTACTCTTATCACGGCCGCGTTAAGGCCCTGGCGGAGGGCGCCAGAGAGGGCGGATTGAAATTTTAACAACAATAAACCATGAACGATAATCAATGAACAATAATCGATATCAAGTGAAAAAGGGAAAATTGATGGGGGAAGCAAGGGAAGAGGAGTTCACTGAGAAAGTCGTCAGCATAAACCGTTGCGCGAAGGTTGTTAAGGGCGGCCGTCGTTTCTCGTTCAGCGCCCTTGTCGTAGTCGGAGACCTCAACGGCCGCGTCGGGTACGGCTTCGGCAAGGCTAAAGAGATAGCGGAGTGCATCAGGAAGGGCTCCGAGACCGCGCGGAGGTCTATTATGGACTTCCCCCTGGAGGGCGGGACGATATCCAACAGAGTGATCGGCCGTTTCGGTGCTGCAAGGGTTCTCCTGAAGCCGGCAGCCGAGGGGACGGGCATAATCGCGGGCGGCGCCGTGAGGGCGGTGCTGGAGCTTTCGGGCATCAGGGACGTCCTCTCCAAGTCGCTCGGCTCTAACAACCCGCTTAACGTTGTCAGGGCGACGATGGCGGCTCTGACGGAGCTGAAGGAGCAGCAGGCAGTCCAGAGGCTGAGAAGGAGAGAGTAAGATGCGGTTGAGATTGGATAGGCTGCCGAAGAGCGTGAAAAGGACCAGGCGCCTGGGCCGCGGGCCGGGCTCGGGCCGGGGAAAGACCTCAGGCAGGGGCCATAAGGGCCAGCGCTCACGCTCGGGCGGCGGCGTTCGCCCCGGCTTCGAGGGTGGGCAGATGCCCCTTATACGGCGGCTGCCCAAGCGTGGTTTCAGAAACCCGTCCAAGATCGAGTACCAGGTGGTCAACCTCTCCGAGCTGAACTCTTTCAGGAAGGGCTCGGTCGTGGACCCTGCCTCCCTCCGCGAGGCGGGCCTTATCTCGAACCGGAGAAAGCCCGTGAAGATACTGGGCGACGGTGAGCTGAAGAAGGAGCTGGAGGTCAAAGCTCATGCCTTCTCGCGCCCGGCGTCCGAGAAGATCGCCGCCGCGGGCGGGAGATGGGAAGTAGTAGGAAAAGGCAATTGATTTCGGCTTTCACAAATATATTCAAGATACCGGAGCTCAGGAAGAGGGTCCTCTTCACGCTTGGCATTCTCGCCGTTTACCGCATAGGGGCCTACGTTCCCACGCCCGGCGTTGACGGGGCAAAGCTCAGCGAGTTCTTCAACGACCTGCCCGGGGGAAACCTCTTCGGCCTGATGAACCTGTTCAGCGGGGGAGCGATGTCCAGGTGCACGATATTCGCCCTTGGCATCATGCCCTATATCAGCGCCTCGATCATCATGCAGCTTCTGACAGCGGTCGTCCCCGCCCTTGAGAAGCTCGCCCGGGAAGGCGATATGGGGAGAAAAAAGATCCAGCAGTACACCAGGTACGGGACGGTCCTCCTCTGCTTATTCCAGGCCTCCGTTATCGCCCGTTTCCTGCAGGACCCGCGCAACTTCCAGGGCCGTGTCATTATCCCGAACCCGGGCCTTTTCACGACGATGATCATCATCATAACCATCACCGCAGGCACGATATTCATCATGTGGCTCGGTGAGCAGATCACGGGGAGAGGGATAGGCAACGGTATCTCCCTTATCATAACCGCCGGAATAGTAGCGCGCCTTCCCTTCGCCGTAGGGAAGCTGGCCGAGAGGGTCTCGATCGGCGATCTCTCGATCGTCCACCTCTTCGGCATGCTGGCGATCGTGGTCCTGGTCATAGCGGGGATCGTGATGGTGACGGAGGGGCAGCGGCGGATTCCCATCCAGAGGCCGAAGCAGATAAGGGGCCGGAGGATATACACCGCCGCGAGCACGTACATCCCACTCAGGGTGAACCAGGCCGGGGTAATACCTATTATCTTCGCCTCGTCCATACTCATGTTCCCGGGGACGATCGCCGCCCTGGCCAAGGCCGAGTGGCTCAATATAGTCCGCGACTGGCTGAATCCAGGCTCTCCCGCGTATATCGTGACGTACACCGCGCTCATTATATTCTTCTGTTACTTCTACACCGCGATTACTTTCAACCCCATAGAGCTTGCGGAGAACATGAAGAAGACGGGGGCCTTCGTCCCGGGCATAAGGCCCGGCAAGCCCACCGCAGAGTACTTCGATCACATCATGACCCGGATAACGCTGGCCGGGGCGGTATTCCTGGCCTTGATAGCGATCATACCGACGATCATGATGGGGTGGTTCAGGGTCGATTACGATATAGCGCAGTTCTTCGGAGGCACCGGGATGCTTATTATCGTCGGCGTTATGCTGGATACTATGAGGCAGGTGGAGTCCCACCTCCTGATGCGCCACTACGACGGGTTCATGAAGAAGGGGAGGCTGAGGGGACGATGAGGCTGATTCTTCTGGGAGCTCCGGGAGCGGGCAAGGGCTCGCAGGCGGCCCGCCTCGGCAGGAAGCACGGTGTGCCGCACATATCTACGGGCGACATGTTCCGGGATGCCTTCGAGAAAAAGACCGATATCGGGATCCGCGCCCACGGCTACTGGGGGCAGGGGGAGCTCGTGCCCGATGATGTCACATGCTCCATGGTCGAGGAGCGGCTTGAGTCCGGTGACTGCAGCAGTGGTTTCATATTCGACGGCTTTCCCAGGACGATCGCCCAGGCGGAGATGCTCACGGCCGCGATGGAGAGGCTCGGGATAGAGGTCGATGCAGTGATACAGATGAACGTTTCCAGGGAGACGATACTCCAGCGATTGACGGGCAGGAGGGTGTGCGAGCGGTGCGGCGCCAATTTCCACGTGAAGAATTTGCCCCCGGCTAAGCCGGGAGTCTGTGATTACTGTGGAGGCGGGCTCGTCCGGCGGCCGGACGATGAGAGGGATACCATATTGAACAGGCTCCGGGTCTACGAGGAGAGGACAGCGCCCCTTGTCGATTACTACCGGCGGACGGGGAAGCTGGTCGACATAGACGCCGATAAGAGCGTGGATGAGAACCTGGAGGAGATAACGGCGATCCTGGAGGCCCGGTCGTGATACTCCTCCGGTCGAAGAGAGAGATAGAGAAAATGCGCTGGAGCGGCGGGATAGTGGCGGATATAATGGACGAGCTCGAGGAGCTGATAGCGCCCGGCGTAAGGACGATCGACCTCGACAGGAGGGCCGGTGCACGCATGGAGAAGTCGGGCGCGCGCAGCGCGTTCATGGGATACGCCAGCCCCGTGCCGGGAGTGCCGCCGTATCCGGGCAACATCTGCGTCTCAATAGACGAGGCGGTCGTCCACGGCATTCCGGGAGAGCGTGTTCTCGAGGAGGGGGAGATCGTAAGCATAGACATCGGCGTCTGCTGTAACGGCTATTACGGGGATATGGCCAGGACCATGCCGGTGGGGAAGATATCGAGCGAGAAGAAGGCCTTGATAGAGACGGCTCGCGAGTCCCTGGCCCGGGCAGTTGAAAAGGCGAGGTCGGGCAACAGGCTCGGTGATATCTCCCACGCGATCGAGAGCTGCGCGGAGGAGCGCGGCTTCTCCGTCGTCAGGGATTTTGTCGGCCACGGTATCGGCCAGCAGATGCACGAGGAGCCGCAGATACCCAATTACGGGAGGCCCGGAAGCGGGCCGAGGCTGAATGCCGGGATGGTCCTGGCGATGGAGCCGATGATCAACGCGGGGGGGCACGGGGTCAAGGTCCTGGAGGACGGATGGACCGTTGTGACCGCCGACGGGAAGCCCTCGGCGCATTTCGAGCACACGGTTGCGATCGGGGAAAACGGACCGGAGATAATGACATGGCGAAAGAAGAGCCGATAAAGGTCGAGGGGGAGGTCAGGGAGGTTCTGCCCAACACGATGTTCAGGGTGGAGCTTCCGAACGGCCACGTTATTCTCGCTCACATATCGGGAAAGATGCGCATGCACTTCATCAGGCTGATGCCTGGCGACAAGGTTCTCGTGGAGATGAGTCCTTATGATCTTACGAAGGGGCGGATCATCTACAGGGTTAGGCGGTGAGGAAAACATGAAGGTAAGAACTTCGATAAAGAGGCTTTGCGAGCGGTGCAAGATTGTCAAGAGAAAGGGCGTCTTGAGAGTAATCTGCACCAACCCCAAGCACAAGCAAAAGCAAGGGTGAAGGCGGTTTCTTGTTTCTAGTTACTGGAAAAATAGACTGAGATTACGTAGGAGGTAGGAGTGCCGAGAATTGTAGGAGTCGATATACCGAAAGGGAAGAGGATAGACATTGCCCTGACCTATATATACGGGATAGGGAGCGTGATGTCGAAGCAGATCATAAAGAAGACCGGGATCGACCCTGCCCTGCGGGCGAAGGATCTCACCGAGGATCAGATCAGCAAGCTCAACTCGGTCATAGGGAGCGAGTACATGGTGGAGGGGGACCTCCGGCGGGACGTCACCGCCAACATCAAGAGGCTTATCTCCATCGGTTCCTACAGGGGACTCCGGCACAAGCGCGGCCTTCCGGTGAGGGGGCAGAGAACGAGCACGAATGCCAGGACGCGGAAGGGGCCGAAGAAGACGATGGGCGTGAGAAGGAAAAAATAAAGCAGGTTAAAGGAGCGGCAGTATGGCTGAGGTTAAAAGACGACAGGCGGGCAAGGGCCCCAAGAAGCGCGCCGAGGCGCAGGGCGTTGCCCATATAAAGGCCACATTCAACAATACGATTATCTCGATCACCGATGTCAGTGGGAACGTCATCGCGGCCTCGAGCGGCGGAGGCGTCGGTTTCAAGGGGTCGCGAAAGAGCACGGCCTTCGCCGCCCAGGTGGCCGCCAAGGATTGCGGCCGCAGGGCCATGCAGAGCGGGGTGAGGGAGGTGCAGGTGTGGGTCAAGGGGCCTGGCTCCGGACGGGAGTCGGCGATCCGCTCCCTTCAGTCCACAGGGCTGGAAATAACAGTGATCAGGGATGTCACGCCCGTTCCGCACAACGGGTGCCGCCCCCCGAAGAGAAGGAGAGTGTGATCGATGGCAGAGAACGTGAACTGCAAGCTCTGCAGGAGGGAGGGCATGAAGCTCTTCCTCAAGGGCGAGCGGTGCAATATGGCGAAGTGCCCCGTGGAGAGGCAGAAGTCGAAGCCGGGAGCTCGCGGCTTCAGGCGGAGAAAGCTCTCTGCTTACGCCGTTCAGCTCAGGGAAAAACAGAAGCTCAAGAGGCTCTACGACCTGCGGGAGAAGCAATTCAAGAACATCGTCATGAAGGCGGTGCGGAAGAAGGGTGTGACGGGGGACGTGCTTTTGCAATTGCTCGAAACCAGGCTCGACAATCTTGTCTGCCGCCTTGGCCTTTCTCCCTCCAAGAGTGGAGCGCGGCAGATGGTTTCGCACGGTCACATACTCGTGAACGGCCGGAAGGTGGATATACCTTCCTGCACTATCAAGGCGGGGGACGTTATCGGGGTGAAGGACGCGCCGAGGAGCAGGCATATAGCCGAGCGGGCGTTCAGGGTCACGGAGAAGAAGGAGATGCCGGCCTGGCTGAGGCTCGACCGTAAGAATTTCAGGGGGGAGCTGGTCAGGAATCCCACCAGGGACGAGATAGAAGTGCCGGTTAGCATGAACCTGATTGTGGAATATTATTCGAAGTAGCATAGGATTGGAGGAACAAAGTATGGTTATGAAACTGGGCAAGTTCGAGATGCCTAGGAGGTTGTTGAGGGACGAGAAGACCGCCACGGACAAGTTCTCCGTGTTTATAGCGGAGCCGTTCGAGGCCGGCTATGGTCATACCCTGGGGAATTCTTTAAGGAGAATCCTTCTCTCGTCGATCGAGGGTGCCGCGATAACTTCCGTGAAGATTGAGGGCGTCCTGCATGAGTTTAGCACCGTGGACGGCGTTGTGGAGGAAGTCACCCAGATTATATTGAACCTGAAAAAGGTTCTCCTGGAGGCCCACACGAGAGAGGTGCGGAAGCTGGAGATCCACGTCGATAGAAAGGGTGAGGTGACCGCCGCCGACATAATAACCGACAACACAATGGTGGTGCTGAACCCCGACCTGCACATTGCGACGCTCTCCAAGAAGGTCAAGCTGGATATGGAGATGGAGGCGCGCATGGGGCGCGGGTACTCGCCGGCGGAAAAGAATAAAATGCCGGATCAGCCTATCGGAGTCATACCGATAGATGCGATTTTCACTCCCGTGCGGAGGGTCAATTACCACGTCGAGAACACGCGGGTCGGTCACAGGACGGATTTCGACCGTCTTGTTATCGAGATATGGACCGACGGGCGGATATCGCCCGACGACGCCATCAAGCACGCGGCCGTCATCCTCGATAAGCACCTGAACGTATTCGTCGATTATGACAAGGACATGATCGAAATCAAAGAGGAGCAGGAGGAGCAGCCGGAAGACGATAGAAAGCTGGAGAAGATCCTTGAGTTGAGCATCAACGAGATCGAGCTGTCTGTCCGATCCGCCAATTGCATCACGTCCGCTAACATCAAGACCATAGGCGATCTCGTCAGTAAGAATGAGGCGGAGATGTTGAAATACAGGAACTTCGGCAAGAAGTCGCTGAATGAGATCAAGGAGATCCTGACCGGCATGGGGCTCTCCCTAGGGATGCAGCTCCCCGTCAAGGCCCTGCCCGGAGAGGACAGAGAATGAGGCACGGAAAGGCCAGGGGAAAGCTCGGCAGGACCACCAGCCACAGGAAGGCGATGGTCGCATCGGGCGTGGCGTCGCTGATAAAGGAGGGGAGGATTGCCACCACCCTGGCCAAGGCGAAGGTGCTCAGCAGGGTGGCTGACAGGGCTGTGACCCTCGCCAAGCGGGAGGATCTGCACGCGCGCAGGCTGGCCCTGGCGCTCGTCAGGGACAGGGCCGCCGTGGCCAAGCTCTTTTCAGAGATAGGGCCGAGGTTCACGGGGAGAAACGGCGGATACACGAGGGTCCTGAGAATCCAGCCAAGGCGTGGCGACGGGGCCGAGGCCGCAATGCTGGAGTTCACGCCCTCCCCGGAGGAGGGAACCGCGGCGGCAAAGGGGAAGAAAAAACCGAAAAAGAAGAAGTAGCGTATGGGCGGAAGGGGAGGAGGGGTATCCTGTAAGATAGGGATACCCTTCTTTGCTTTTTCGTAATCGAAATCGAAATGATTAAAGGCGCGAGTACGATTGTGAAGCCTAAAGTCGATTACATGCGCGTGTCGGTCACGGACCTGTGCAACCTGCGGTGTGTCTACTGCATGCCGCCGGATGGCGTGAGGAGAATGTCCCACGGAGAGATTCTCCGGTACGAGGAGATCGAGAGGCTCGTCCGCGTGGCGTCCGGAATGGGCATATCCAGAGTGAGGATAACCGGTGGCGAACCCATTGTGAGGAGCGGCGTCGTCCATCTCGTGGAGCTGCTGGGAGGGATAGAGGGGATAACCGACATCTCGCTCACGACCAACGGCCACCTTCTCCCCGGCTGCGCCCGCAGCCTGAAATCGGCCGGGGTCCGCAGGGTAAATATAAGCCTGGATTCGCTTCGCGGTGACCGCTACCGGAAGATAACCCGGGTCGGAAGCATCGAAGGCGCCCTGGCCGGAATCGAGGCGGCGCTGGCGTGTGACTTCGACGAGGTGAAGGTCAACGTGGTCGTGATCCGCGGCATCAACGATGACGAGGTGGAGGATTTCCTGGTCTTTGCGGGAGAGAGGGGCATAGTTCCGCGGTTCATAGAGTTCATGCCCGTGTCGATGAGGTCCGTGCCGGGAGGTGACGGGTTTATTCCCATGGATGAGATCCGCCTTGAAATGGAGCGGTCGCACTCCATGGAGCCCGCCGGAGCCGCCCTCGGGGCAGGCCCGGCGGTGTACTACCTCCTGGACGGCGGCCCGTCGATGGTGGGGCTGATAGCCCCGGTGAGCAGGGGCTTCTGCCGGACCTGCAACCGCCTTCGCCTGACGGCCGACGGGAAGCTCAGGCCGTGCCTTATGTCCGATGAGGAGATCGATGTCAAGGGGCCGCTCAGGTCCGGGGCTTCGGACGGCGAAATCGGCGTGATTTTCAGGAGGGCGATAGAGGGGAAGTCCTTCACGTGCGACTTTGAACGGGTTTCCCCCTGCGGGAGAAAAATGGTGGAGATAGGAGGTTAAAGCGGTTTCTGGTTTCTGGTTTGATCTTTCCATGACGGGATGGCGACAAGAATAAATTGTGGAGCAGTCATATGATCAAGAAGCTTACACATTTAAACAAACAGGGTGAGGTGAGGATGGTCGACGTAACGGCCAAGGCCGTCGTGGAGAGGGAGGCCGCCGCCCGTGCCGTCCTGAGGGTTGGACCGGAGACGGTAAAGGCGGTCACGTCGGGGGCTGTCGCTAAGGGAAACGTTACCGCCGCGGCCAAGGTCGCCGCCATAACGGCGGCGAAGAACACCTTTCTGCTCATACCTCTCTGCCACCAGATCCGACTTACCCACGTGGATGTGGCGTTAGTCATGGGCGCCGACACGGTCACGATCGAGACGGTGGTGAGGGCCGTGGACAGGACGGGCGTCGAGATGGAGGCCCTTGTGGCCGCATCAGTGGCGGCCCTGACGGTCTACGACATGTGCAAGGCAATAGACAAATCCATGCGCATCGAGACCATCGAGCTCATCCAAAAAACAAAAAAAGAAACCGCGGATTAAACGCCCGTCCGGCAGAGCCGCCGGGTCTGACGGAGATTAAACGGATTATTTCGTGGTATGGAAATCATTATTTTTAATCAGTACAATCCGTATAATCCGTGGTTCGTGATGATTTTTTTATGAAAGCGGGGATAATTATAGTCAGCGACAGGTGCTCCAGGGGGGAGCGTGAGGACGGCACGGGGCCCGTCCTTGCAGGCTTTCTCGGGGGGGAGAACATCGATGTGGAGTGCACAGCTATCGTTCCGGACGATATCGGCCAGATCAAACGGGCTGTTACGGATATGGTGGACGTCCGGGGATTGGAGCTGGTCGTTCTCTCCGGCGGAACCGGCATCGGTCCCCGCGACGTGACACCCGAGGCGGTGGGCGGGATCGTCGACAAGATGCTCCCGGGTTTCGGGGAGGCCATGAGGGTGAAGAGCCTTGCCACCACGCCGAGGGCTATCCTTTCCAGGGCGGGGGCGGGGACGAGGGGAAGGAGCCTGATCATATATCTGCCGGGCAGCCCCGCCGCGGCGCGCGAGTGCCTGGGGTACGTTATCGGCGCGGTCGGCCACGCAGTGGAGGTGCTGGGAGCGGCGGAAACGGATTGCGGCGGCACCCTTGACTCGGCGGGACTTCGCCTGTAATATAAATTTGCTCGCTTCCTGCCTGCCGGCAGGCAGGCGCTAGCGAATTTATAATTTTTTCCACGGAAAATATAATATGTTTGATATTTCAATAAATAGAGCGGTGCATCTCGCGAGGCGGGACAAGCTTTACATGCGGGCCAGGAGGGTCTTGAGGAGCCCTTTTCCCGGCCAGTCCCTGCCGAAACGCGAGAAGCTCCTGGAGACGCTTATAGATCTCCTGGGCGAGGCTGAGAGCGAGGCTGAGAGCGCACTTCGCGGGAGGAACGGGGGATCGGCGGGGCAGAACATGCTCAAGTTCATCGAGCTTCTCTGCGATGCCGCGGAGGCGGCTTACGCCATGGTCGGGCACGAGGGCCTGATGGAAGAGGATAAAAACTTCCTCAAGGTGTTCATGGGCAGCGAGGCCCGGGGCGTGATGAAGACCGAGGCAAGCTACAGGAGAAGCGCCGACGAGATCATGGATGGCGTGCGGGTGATGGTGGCTGCCGTCGATGAGGCGTACCGGAGGCTGCGTGCGAGCGAGTGGTCATCCTGTTCCAGGGGTGAGCGGGAGAGGTACCGGCGTGCGTATAAGGCGGCGTGACGATGGGCAGCGACGTAAGAGAGAAGATGAAGAGGATCATGGAAAGGGACAGGAGGTACGATACCGAGGCGTATCGCTTTGTCAGCGAGGCGCTGGATTATACGATCCGTTCCAGGGGAAGGGAGAAATTCACCGAGGATGAGAGGCGGCATGTGTCGGGGAAAGAGCTTCTCGATGGAATTCGCGAGTACGGCCTGAAAAAGTTCGGGCCCATGACGAGGTTGGTTCTCGAGCATTGGGGGATCGGCTCGTGCGAGGACTTCGGGGAGATAGTCTTCAACCTTGTCGACGAGGGGATATTGAGGAAGACGAAAACCGACAGCCGGGATGATTTCAAGGGCGGCTATAGTTTCCACGAGGCGTTCGATAGACCGTTTCAGGAGTGAGCAGTGAAGGAACGGGAGGACAACCGGTTTATAAAGCTCGTGCTGAGCCTCCACAGCTCCGGATGGATTGCTCTTGGCAAGGTTGCCAACCCGCTATCGGGCAAGGTTGAGAGGGACCTGGATTCGGCCGGAAGCGCCATAGATATGCTCGAGATGCTGAAAGAGAAGACGGCCGGCAATCTGAGCGAAGAGGAGTCCGGTTTTATAACCGGCTGTCTCTCTGCCCTCCAGATGAGCTACGTCGAAGAGGTGAGGGCGGATAAATCCGATGCGAGCGAGAAGTCCAGTTCCTGACGGGGGTCATCCGCCCGCCGAATGGAAGCTCCAGAAGCGGAGCAGGGCCTGCGCGGCCTGCGGCCGGCCGTTCTCCGGGGGCGAGAGGTACTACTCGGTCCTGATTGTGGAAGGGGAGTGTTTTCGGCGCAGCGACTACTGCTGCAGTTGCCGGCCTGAAACCCGTGAGGGCGGTGAAGAGCCTTTTTCGCTGTGGCAGGGCAAGTTCCTGGCGGAGGAGCCGGCCCGGAAGACGGAGGCGGTCGAGTCCACCCGGGCCGAGAACCTCCTCGCCTGGCTGGTCAGGTCCATGGAGCCTCGATTCCTCAAGCTCGCCTATATCTTCGCGCTTCTACTGGAACGGAAAAGGAAACTGCTGCGCAGGGGTCGCGCGGAGAGGGAGGGGTGTGCCTATATTATTTACGAGCAGCCCGGGACGGGCCAGGCGTTCATGGTTGAGGATATGGATATCAATCTGAGCGAGGCGGAGGGATTGCAGGAGGACCTGAACCAAATCCTGGCCGGGGAGAGCATCAAGCCGGAGAAAAATCTTGTTGCTCTCTCGAATAGAGAAGCCGATGAAGGTAAGTCAAATCCACAAACTAAAAATTTATAAAATGACGAAAGACCCTCGGCCTGAAAGCATGTCAATAAGTCACTAATCTTCATATGCTTGATTTTTGGGCCTGCAGTCTTAATTTTTAAAATTTTTTTATCTTTGATTTGTATTTTTAATTTTTGCTTTTTGATATTTGATTTTTATCTGGTATTCCTGACTGATTGGTCCACACTCACCAGAAAAAGAAGAAACCTAAAAGCGATAGCCGGCAACCGATATATATGTATACCGACTTTTACGGCCTGAACGAGATGCCGTTCAGCCTCACGCCCGACTCCCGGTTCCTCTTTTTCAGCGCCGCCCACAAGGAGGCCCTCGGTCATCTTCTCTACGGCATAAGGGAGCGGAAGGGTTTCATTCTCATCACGGGCGAGATAGGAACCGGCAAGACCACCCTCTGCAGGGCTCTCCTCAACGAGCTCGGGCCCGCCACCGCTTCCGCTTTCATCATGAACACGTTTCTCACCGAGACGGAGCTCTTGATGAACATAGTGTACGATCTCACGGCGGAGAGCGCCGGCCGGACGAAGAAGGAGCTGATCGATTCTCTGAACGGGTTCCTCCTCGGGAGCAAGTCTGAGGGCAGGAACGTCGTCATCCTCATAGATGAGTGCCAGAACCTCTCCCCGGAGGTGATGGAGCAGATAAGGATGCTTTCCAACCTTGAGACGGAGCGGGATAAACTTCTCCAGATCGTACTGGTGGGCCAGCCCGAGGTGCGGGATAGTCTGGCCATGCCCCGGATGAGCCAGCTCGACCAGAGGATTGCCGTGAGATATCACCTCAGGCCTCTCACCAGGAAGGAGACCGGTGAGTACATAAGGCACAGGCTGAGCGTGGCCGGCCTGAGAGGCGGGCTGGATTTCAGTCGCCGCGCCCTGGATGATATATTCCGCTTCTCGGGGGGGACGCCGCGGCTCATAAATATCCTGTGTGACAGGATTCTTCTCATCGGCTACGTGGATAATGCAAGGAGGATCGGGCGGGGGATCGTGCGCAGGGCGAGGGCAGAGCTTGATGGCCTGTCCCGGCGGCGGGAGAGGGTGCCTTTCCTCTCCATGAGGATTTCTCCCATGAGGATTGCCAGGGTCACTCTCGTTGCGGCCGTCGTGTTCGCGGGGCTTCTGGGATGGGCAAACAGGGAGAGTCCGCGCGTGGGCGGGGGGCGGGTTGAACCGGTGGCTGTCGCCGGGGCTGCGGGGGCCGTGCGGGATGGGCTGGAGATGGCTGCGCCGCGCGAGACCGTCCTTTCCGGCGTGAAGAGACCCGGCTCCGGAGTTCAGGAAGAGACGGCTTCAAGTGAGGCCGCGGCGGCTGCCTCGTCGGTTGAAAAGAAAGAAGCAGGCGGTGATGGGGAGGGGACGGCGTCTCTACCTCCGGAAATCCTGGCAACGGAACAACTCCTCCGCCTGTGGGGATACGATGTGAAGCCCTCAAGGACCGACAGCCTGGAGGGCCTGGTTCGGCGCTCCGGCTTCAGGGCGGTGGCTACCTGGGCTGAGCTGCCTTTTATACTCAGGGTCAACCTCCCCTGTGTCATGGAGGTCGGCGGCGGCTATTACGTACTTGAGGGGATAGACGGGGCCGCCGCCGTGTGCTGGTCGGGGGATGAAGAGTTGTCTATACCGCTGGGCGAGCTGGCCGGCTTATGGGACGGGAGGGCCTTCATCGTGAACCGGCATGTCAGCAGCTATGACCCGCTCCTGCACAGGACGATGAGGGGAAGCGACGTGCTGGAGACGCAGGAGGGCCTCGGAAAGCTGAAGTACTACAGCGGCGGCATGACGGGCTGTTTCGATGAGGCGACGGAGAATGCGGTGAGAAAGCTTCAGATGCACTTCGGGCTCAACGCCGACGGGATCGTCGGGCCGGAGACGCGCCTTGCAATGTGGTCTATGCTTGCCGGCGCGAAGACACCGAGGCTGAGCCGGTGAGCACGATACTCGATGCGCTTAAAAAAGCCGAGCAGGAGAGCGCCGGCAGGCTGCCGGCGCCCTCCCCCGGCCGTCCCGTCCGGTCGCGCTATAGAAGGGGTTTGGTAGGCGGGATGGTGGTCCTCGGCGTCGCCGTCGGCCTGTGGGTCGGCTACCTGGCCACGGGCCTTTCCCCGGTTACAAGGGGCGGGGGCCCGCGTAAGGCTGCGGAGGGTGAGTCCTCATCGAAGGGGGTTGCGGTTGTTCCTCCGGCCGGGCTGCCCTCTCTCCCAGCGCCGCCCGTCCGGCAGTCCCGTGAGCTGCGCGCGGTCAAACGCGACACGGCATCCGGTGAGATAAAGGCGTCCCTCCCGGAGCTGAAGCTCTCGGGAGTCGTCTACGACCCGGTCCACCCCATGGCGATTATAAACGGGCGCTTCGTCGGCGTCGGCGATTCCATAAGCGGGGCAAAGATCCTGCGGATCGAAAGGAACTGCGTAGCGATAAGCTTCGAAGGCTCCGAGAGGACGATTAACCTCAGCAGGTAAAGCGCATATTACAGGGAAAACAATTGTCATATTATAAAGGTTTGTTCCCATTCTTGGCTGCTGTTTTGCTGTGCGGGTGCGCGGGGGAGCGGCTTCGCGAGAGGGAGAAGCATTATCTTCCGACGCAGGCCGCCGGGTTCTATCTGGGGAATCTCCTGTCCGGTCCGATGGAGACATCCCTTTACATGACGCTCTCGTCCGCCACCAGGAAGAAGGTGCCGTTTCCCGCCTTTGTCTCCTCCCTTTCGGCCTTCCATTCTCCCGGGATGGAGGGCAGCCGGGGCGGGCGCGTGACCATTGTCGACAGGCTTGATATCTCGGATGAGAGGTCCATCGTCTACGCTCTTTTCCAGTGGCCCCAGCCCCGGGAGGGGTTCTTCCTCGGAAGGGTCGATTGCCGCCTTGAGGGAGATCGGTGGAAAATAGAGCTCCCGGCATCCGGCGGGGCGCTGAGGCCGGTCGATGTGATTTTTGAAGGGGACGAGCTCGATGAAGAAGCTTTTGCCGGGGTCGGGAAAATAGTCGCGGCCGAGCGGGCGGCCGTCATGAAGGACCTCGAGAGGAAGAAGATGGGCGATGAGCTGCGGGCGGCTTTCGACGCGCGCGAGGAGACCCTCTCGGACCTTATTATTCTTGGCAAGGGGTGTTATAATGGTGGCCGTTACCGGAAGGCCATGACGGCGTTCGGCAAGGTGTTGAAGCTCGATCCCGAGAACGACCTGGCGCGGGAGTACATGGACAAATGCATGGAAGCTTTGAGAAAAGACTAGCGGTTGCTCTGGTTTTCCTCCTGTGCCTCTCTTCCTGTAAAACTTCCTCCCGCCCGGGCGAGGAGGCGGGCAAGAGGTTCGCCGAGATTTACACCACACTCGGCCGGGCGGACGACAGGGTGAATGAGGGTGATTACCGGGACTCCCTGGAGCTTTACCAGCGCGCCCTCATCGAGATAGAGGAGATCTCGGACGCCTTACCGGCATGGAAGCCCGACTACGTCGCTTACAAGAGGAAGGAGTGCGTAGATAAGATGGAGCGCGCCGTCGCGCGCCTGGGCCCCCAGGAGCAGGAGAAACTGAAGGCGCAGAATATATACCTCAGGGCCGTAGAGAGCCTCCAGAAAGAAGATGTGGAGGATGCGTTGGCGAAATTGAAGAAGGCGTTGGAGGTGTACCCGGGCTTCTTAGATGCCCAGTGGATGGTCGGCAACGCTTACGAGAGGCTGGGCGACCCGGACAGGGCGATCGCTGCTTACAAGAAGGCCTGCGAGATCGATCCATCGAGCCCCCTCCCCCACCAGAGCATGGGTGAACTGTACGAGGGGATGGGCAAGTACAACGATGCGCTCGATGAATTCAAGAAGGCCATCCAGGCCGATCCAGGCAATGTCGCCCCCTTCATTTACTCGAGCTGGGTGTATATAAATATCGGGGAACTGGAGGAGGCGCTTGCCGTCTCCAGAAAGGCCCTCGAGATCGACCCGGATAACAAGGTCATCCACAACAACATCGGCCTCATATACCAGAAGATGGAAAAGTTCGATCAGGCCGCGGCCGCGTACAAGAGGGCCATCCTCGAAGACCATAAGTATATCAGCCCGTACCAGAATCTCGGCCTTGTCTACGGCCTGCAGGGACGGTATGCCGAGTCGATAGATCAGTACAAGCAGGTCCTCGAGCTCGACCCGAAGAACGCGGCCGCCCACTTCAATATCGGTATCAACTATAAGAGGCTCAGGAAGAAGCTGCTGGCGCGTTACCATCTCGAACAGGCGGCCAGGTGCTACGGCTATGATACGGATGACGGCAAAAAGGCCCAGGAGAAGATCGAGGAGCTCAATTCACCTGACACCGACCTGATAATCCAGGGCCCGTATGATAGGTCCGGGTAGCTGTCCTCCTGCCCAATTCTTTAAAAATATCCGGGTTTCATTATTTCAAATTTGTTTGGACACCAGCACATAAGCCATGGCTTCAAGGGTTCTTCTCCGCGGCGGGATGATATTCGATGGTGCCGCTTCTCCCCCCTTCCGCGGCGACCTTTTGATTGAAGGAGACAGGGTCGCCGGTGTCGGCGTTATCCCCTCCCCCGGAGACGCTACAGTCGTCGACTGCAGCTCGCTTTGCGTGGCCCCGGGATTTATCGATATCCACTCCCACTCTGATTGCGCCCTCCTGGTTGCCCCGCCTCCGTACAGCAAAGTATCCCAGGGGGTGACGACGGAGGTGATAGGCAACTGCGGCCACTCGGGGGGGCCGGTCCTTGGCGAGTGCAGGAGTAAGTTCGTAGCCGGATGGAAAAAACACGGCGTCGGGGTGGAGTGGGAAACTTTCGGGGGCTATCTCGAGAGGCTTGGGGCAGCGCGGAAGCCCGTCAATGTCGCGAGCCTCGTCGGGCACAACAACCTCAGGGCTTCAGTCCGCGGTTATCGCGGAGGGGAGCTTTCGGACGGCGAGCTGAAATCGGCCCTCTCCCTTCTTGAGGAGGCGCTTGCCTCGGGCGCCTTCGGCTTCTCGACCGGCCTCGTGTATCCGCCGGGAATCTATTCGTCGCGGGAAGAGATTGCCGCGTTCGCTGAGACAGTGGCCCGGGCGGGCTGCTTCCACGCCACCCATCTGAGGGACGAGGGGGATAAGCTGCTGGAATCCGTGGGGGAGGCCATACAGGTATCGCGGCTCTCCGGTGTCCCTCTCCACATTTCCCATTTGAAGACGTACGGGAAGAGGAACTGGAAGAAGCTGCCCGGGCTTTTCTCCATGCTGGAGGAGGCCCGCGGATCCGGGCTGGACGTAACCTGCGACCGGTATCCCTACATCGCCGCCCACACGGGCCTTGATGCGCTCCTCCCCGGCTGGGTTCACGAGGGGGGAGTCGGGGCCGAGCTGGCGCGGCTCTCCGACCCCGTTTCGCGGCGGGAGCTCATCCGGTTCCTGGATGGGGAGATGGCGGGTGGTTGGGGAGGGGTGGTAATATCGTTCCCCGGCACGTTCGACGGCAGGTCAGTCGCCGATATCGCGGGCGGGCTTTCCCTCCCGCCGGCGGAGACCGTACTTAAGATAGTCCTCGAGTCGGAGGCGAGGGCGGAGGCCCTCTTCTTCAGAATGTGCGAGGAGAACCTGGTAAAGATTCTGGGGAAGCCTTATGTCATGGTGGCCAGCGATAGCTCCGCGCGTCCGTTCCCGGCCGCCGGCGCCGCCCACCCTCGCTCCTACGGCACGTTCCCCAGGTTTATCGCCCGGTACGCGGGTCCGGGCAGGCAGAAGATGGAGGATGCGATCCACAGGATGACCGGAATGCCGTCAGCCCGGCTCGGCCTTGCCGGGAGGGGGACGCTCGCGGAGGGAAGTTACGCCGACATAACCGTTTTTTCGTCTGCGGAATTGAAAGATGAGGCGACGTATAAAGAGCCTGAAAGGGTCAGCGGGGGCATCCGCTTTGTCTTCGTCAACGGGGAGCTCGTCTGGGAAGACGGGCGGTTGACGGGAAGGTACCCGGGCCGCGTCCTCAGAAAGAAATAATAACTACACATCACTGAATTAGCAACAGGAGGAAGTGTTTTCGCCATAGCAATAGTAAGACCACGTCCTAATCCAGTAATATCCATATTCTACAACTTATTCTTGATGGCGAAGATTTGGGAACCCTTTATCGAGTGCTCTTTGGCTTCCTGAGCTATAATATTAATGCTAAAATGCGGGTCTGCGGGGTTCGTTAGTAGAAAACATGAATGATAGTGTATATCTGCTGGATTAAAGGAGTGCACTGATGGTGAAGAAGAATACCGGTGCGAATCTTGGCTTCGAGGAAAAGCTCTGGGCTGCTGCAAACAAGTTGCGGGGGCATATGGATGCTTCCGAATACAAGCATGTCGTACTCGGACTGATCTTCCTGAAATATATTTCCGATGCCTTCCAGGAGAAATATGAGGATCTCAAGGCCAAGCGTGGAACCGAATACACTGACCCGGAGGACCGCGACGAATACGCGGCCGCCAATGTTTTTTGGGTACCGAAGGAGGCCCGCTGGTCAAAGCTCCAGGACGGGGCGAAACAACCCACTATAGGCAGACTTATTGATGACGCTATGGTGGCCATTGAGAAGGAGAATCCTTCCCTTAAAGGTGTATTACCAAAGGATTACTCTCGTCCCGCGCTCGACAAGCACCGTCTGGGGGAACTCATAGACCTCATCGGCACTATCGGTCTCGGCGATAAAGAGAGCCGCTCCAAGGACATTCTCGGCCGTGTTTATGAGTACTTCCTCGGCAGATTTGCCGCCGCTGAGGGCAAGGCGGGCGGTGAATTCTACACGCCCCGCTGCATAGTCAGGTTGCTTGTTGAGATGATCGAGCCCTATAAGGGCCGGGTATTAGACCCTTGCTGTGGCTCCGGCGGCATGTTCGTTCAGTCAGAAGAGTTCGTGGAGGCCCACGGCGGGCGCGTGGGCGACATCTCCATCTACGGCCAGGAATGGAACCACACCACCTGGCGGCTGTGCAAGATGAACCTCGCCATCCGCGGTATCGACGTGAACCTCGGCCCCCATCACGCCGACTCGTTCCACAATGATCTGCATAAGGACCTCAAAGCAGACTTCATCCTCGCCAATCCGCCGTTCAATATGAGTGACTGGGGCGGCCAGCGACTTAGGGAGGACGCCCGCTGGAAATATGGCATCCCACCGGTGAACAACGCCAACTACGCCTGGATTCAGCAGTTCATCTACCATCTTTCCCCGAAGGGCATTACCAGTTTCGTGATGGCCAACGGCTCGATGTCAACGAGCACGACCGCGGAGTTGGAGATTCGCAAGAACATTATTGAGGCTGGCCTGGTGGACTGTATGATCGCCCTGCCCGGTCAACTCTTTTACACGACGCAGATTCCGGTCTGCCTCTGGTTTTTGGTGCGGAATAAAAAAAACGGGAAGTTCCGTGATCGCCGGGGAGAAACGCTTTTTATCGACGCCCGCAAGATGGGCCATCTTATAGACCGCATCCATCGGGAGCTCTCGGGTGAGGAGATCGCCAGGATAGCCGACACCTACCATGCCTGGCGAAGCAAAGGTCAAGTTCTCCCCTCTCCCTCTGGGAGAGGGGGCGGGGGTGAGGGGATCAAATACGAGGATGTGCCCGGCTTCTGCAAGAGCGCCACGACTGATGAGGTTAGGGAACACGGTTATGTCCTCACTCCGGGCCGCTATGTGGGAGCCGAAGCAGCCGAGGACGATGGCGAGCCGTTCGATGAGAAGATGGAGAGACTGACATCCCAGCTCAAAGAACAATTTGAAGAATCCAGAAATCTTGAAACAATGATTCGAAATAATTTGGAAGAATTGGGATATGAAATCAAAGAAGAGCGATAAAATCTTGATGCGCAAAGGGGTGCATACAAATCCCGAGCGGAAAAAGTCGGGGGATACTTTTATCATTCAGTCCAAACGAAAAATATCGAAATCCAAAACCCTTTTACCAAAAGGCTATGCTTCGTTTCTTGAAAAGTTAAAGCGCAAGATACGCGATGCTCGGATCAGAGCTGCTTTAGCCTCCAACAGGGAACTGATTCTGCTCTATTGGAGGATTGGGAAAGATATCGTAAAACAGCAAAAGATAGAAGGTTGGGGGAAGTCTGTTGTTACTCGGCTGGGAAAGGATTTACAGCGAGAATTCCCGGGAATACGAGGATTTTCGGGGAGTAATCTATGGCGTATGCGCGCATTTTACCTTGCATATGAAAAAGAGGGTGCAAATCTCGCGCAGTTTGCGCGAGATTTGAGCAAGAAAGAAATCGCGCAACTTGCGCGACAGATGAACGGAATCAATCCCCCGCCAGTCATGACGGAATTGCCCTGGTTTCATAATGTCGTTCTTATCGAGAAGCTAAAGGACCCCCTCCAGAGACTATGGTATGCAGGGCAAGCAGTGGAACATGGCTGGGCGCGTTCCGTACTGATTCATCAGATCGAAACCAAGTTGTACAGGCGCCAGGGCAAGGCGCTGACGAATTTTCCGGCTACTCTTCCCGCACCACAGTCCGATCTCGCCCAGCAGCTTATTAAGGACCCCTACAACTTCGGTTTTCTCAGTCTCGGCTCCGATCTCTCCGAAAGGCAGTTGGAACAGGCACTCCTCGGCCGGATTAAAGATTTCCTGCTCGAACTCGGCAAAGGCTTTTCTTTTGTTGGCCAGCAGCAGCATCTGGAAGTCGGAGGTGAGGACTACTACCTTGATCTCATCTTTTATCATCTCCACCTTCGATGCTTTATCGTCATTGATTTAAAAGTCGTACCATTCAAACCTGAATTTGCCGGAAAGATGAACTTTTATCTCTCAGCGGTGGATGATCTCCTACGTTATCCCGATGACCAGCCGTCAATCGGTCTGATTCTCTGTAAGGAACGGAATCGGCTCATTGTTGAATATGCCCTACGCGATACGACCAAACCCATGGGCGTGGCAACCTATAGGGTTCTACCATCGAAATTGAAAGCCGAACTCCCTTCAGCAAAGCAGATTGAGGACGGGATCAAGGGGGATATTAAGAAATCGGGCCGCAGGAAATAAGTCAAAAAGAAATCAATGAGGCAAGGGCAATAACCAGGAATAGGGACATAGTGGGGACAATGGGGACACGAAACCCGACATAAACCCGTCAAATCCTTAAGGAAAGGGGCAAGAGGGGCAAATAAAATGACTCAGAAATGCCTCAACTGCCTCATGCAATGTGTCCTCATGGAGAAAATCGGTAATAAATCGGTAAACTCAGGAAGAATGTTGCCAAACTCGAGGACGAAATCGACCGATAATCGACCGACGATTTATAGAAATCGACCGATCCAAGGGCCGGATGGGATATCACTGAATCTATCGATAATTTATCGATGGTTGACGCGAAATTATCGGTTCAAGGACCTGAGCCATGGCATCAAAGCAACCGATGATCTACCGATGTTCTGGCCTAATCTACCGATTTACCCCTGGAATCCAGGGTTGGCGGCACGAAATTACATTGAATTGCTCTCGCAATGACACATTGATAATATCGACACGTCGTCGTAACATGCCGATAAAATCGCAACTTATAGATATGTTTTTCGAGCGTGTTCATGAGCTGGGTATATTTCAAGGCAACCCTGGCGGGGAGCTTTGCCATGGATAAGTGGGTTAAAACTACACTTGGAGCAATAGCCGACTTTAAGAACGGGAAGGGGCTTAAAAATACCTTCTATTGTAGGGACGGGGATTATCTGGTCTGGGGGGCAAATGGTGTCATAGCCCGGACGAATGAAATTCTCAACGAGGTTTCAATCGTTGTTGTAGGCCGAGTTGGAGCATATTGTGGCTCAGTACATGCAGCATTCGGCCCAAATTGGGTAACAGACAATGCCATTGCCGCAACGCCTAAAAACGGAAACGATTTCCGCTTCCTGTACTACCTGATGAAATCATTACAGATCGATCGATCTGCAATCGGAAGCGCCCAACCCCTTGTTACACAATCAGGGTTGAAAGTTTTGCCGTGCTGTTGCCCCCCTCTTCCTGAACAAAGAGCTATCGCTCATATCCTTGGCTCACTCGACGATAAAATCGTGCTGAACCGGAGGATAAACGAGACGCTGGAGGCGATGGCTAGGGCGATTTTCAAGAGCTGGTTCGTGGACTTCGACCCGGTCCGCGCCAAGGCCGAAGGCCGCGACACGGGCCTGCCTAAAGAAATCGCCGATCTTTTCCCCGACAGCTTCGAGGATTTGGAATTGGGTGAAATACCGAAAGAGTGGGAGGTTAGATCATTGGATGAAATTGCGGAATATCTCAATGGCTTAGCTTGCCAGAAGTATCCTCCAGAAGATGACGATTCATTGCCAGTTATCAAGATCAGAGAACTCCGACAAGGGATTACGGAGAATACGGACAGGGCAACTTCCAACGTTCCCAGTCAGTATATAGTTCGTGATGGTGATATACTTTTTTCATGGTCGGGAAGCTTATTAGTCAAGATTTGGTGCAATGGTAAAGGCGTGCTTAATCAGCATGTTTTTAAGGTATCCTCGTCTCAATTCCCGAAGTGGTTCTATTACTTTTGGACCATAAAACATTTAGAAGAATTCCAGCGCATCGCTGCCGATAAAGCCACAACCATGGGGCACATCAAACGACATCATCTTACTGATGCTAAGGTACTTGTCCCACCTGGTAATCTTCTATCCGCCATGAATAGATGCCTTACGCCTTTTATTGAGAAACAAATCATCAATGATATTGAAGTCAGAACTCTTACTCAAACCCGCGACACACTCTTGCCCAAACTGATTTCCGGTGAATTTCGCGTATCGTACGATGAGAAGTTCCTAGAGGGAAATAATTAAATCGCGAGCTTATTAATAAGAAAGAGCGAAAAGTTCTTGGATAATCTTTCGTTAGCTGGACGTTCCGGGCCATCGAAATGTAAGGCATAAAAAAGATAGCCGAGGAGGTATAGCATGGCATCTACAGCAACATTGACCAGTTTGGCAATGCTCAAAGTAAACATTGACCAAGGAAGTGATTACCTTGAGTATCTCCGTCCTTTTATTCTTCAGGTACTAATCGATCATGAACCAAGTCCGGTAACTGATCAGGTGGTGGTGCAATACCTCCTCAGTGATTTTGGGTTGGAAATACCCCCACGATCTGCTCAGATTATCCTGCGGCGTATATCACGAAAGCATCCCCTCCAGAAGTCCAAAGGGGTATATCATATCAAGGGAGAATTGCCTAACCCAAACATTAATATCAAGAAGGCTGATGCCGATAGGCACATCGACGCAGTCATATCTGGCCTCTTCGCTTTCCGCCAGGGTGCTTATTCTCCAATCTCTACCAGAGATGAGGCAGTCGATGCACTATGTGCATTTCTCTCAGAATTCTCAATCCCTTGCATAAGAGCGTATCTGCGAGGAACTGCCATCCCCAACCTTGTTGGAAAGCAAAATGCTTACATTATTCTGGTAAGCCAATATATCATTCACCTTCGGGAAAATGACCTAGAGCGATTTGATAGTATGATGATTTTAGTACAAGGTCATATGTTGGCCAATGCGCTCTTGTGTCCAGACCTGCATGATGCACCGAAATCTTATAAGAGAGTTATATTTTATCTGGACACTCCACTACTTGTGCAGCGACTAGGATTAGAGGGTAAGGCAAAGCATCATGCGATAGAAGAGCTAATAATTTTATTGCGTAATCTCGGGGCCAAGGTGGCAACATTCAACCACTCGCGAGACGAACTCGAACGTGTCGTCAGAGGAGCTGCTAATCATATTGACTATTCCAATGGGCGAGGAGCTGTCGTTATGGAATCCCGGAGAAAGGGGGCGACTAAATCCGACCTACTGCTTGTGGCTGGCAAGATTGATGATCTTCTTGAAGACGCCAATATCGAAGTGAAGAGCACTCCTCAATATATTATTGATTTTCAAATCGATGAGAATGCCTTCGAGAAAGCTCTGGATGATGAGGTGAGTTACTTCAATCCCCGAGCGCGAGAATATGATATTAATTCCGTAAGAAGTATTTATGCCCTAAGAAAAGGCCAATCACCTTCTATTATAGAGAAATGTAAGGCTGTCTTGGTAACAAGCAATTCTGCTTTTTCAAAGGCAGCTTATGAATATGGAAAGAAACATGAAGAGTCCTACGAAGTATCAACTGTCATAACGGATTTTAGTTTAGCAAACATGGCGTGGTTAAAAGCTCCCATGGGAGCACCATCTCTTCCAACTATCGAAGTGATTGCTTATTCGTATGCAGCACTTAAGCCCTCGAAGGAGCTTTTAGACAAGTATCTATCTGAAATTGATCAACTAGAAAAGAATGGCAAAATCTCAGAACGCGATCATCAGCTATTACGCAGTAGTGTTTTTGCCCAAGATGAACTTATGAGGCTTACGCTGGGTGAAGAGGCTGCACTTACCCCTGAAGCAATTACGGAAACCTTGGCTCGTGTAACGAAGGAGATAAAAAAGGAGGAATATGAAAAATTTAAAGAGGAGCAAACCGCCCATGGAGAGACACAGAAAAAATTGAGGTTAACTGAGATCGAGAAGAAAGCTCTACAACAGAGATTGTTCTGGAAGTACCAAAGGAAAGCAAAATACTTTGCATGGGCGGTTTCAGGTATTATCTCAGTTCTTCTCTTGGCTGGAGTCATATTCGGGTACATCAATATGCAATCAGCATTAGGATGGGTGCTTCTGCTCTGCACCTCTGCCTTTTTAGCTATTATGACGTTAGCAAATCTGATTTTCGGCACTACTGTTCGGAGAATTCACAGACATATCGAAGAGTTATGTCAAAAACGATTCCTCAAAAAGGAGTCTAAAGCTATCGGTATTGATTTCGGGGATTGGGAATAATATACCTCGCTGAGATAAAAGTTGAGATCGTTATGATAGGGTTTTATGTGAGATTTGCTTTGAGATTTTTTTAGTAACGGATATCAGCATTGACGAGTTGCGGCAGCTTTACTAGCAATTTACTTAGAAAGGCGGTTTCACGGAGAGATTGTATCAGACACGTTAAAGGGCGAAGATGAATCAATGAGCGGTATAACCGAAAACCAATTGGAACAAATAGCCCTTGCCTGGTTCGAGAACCTTGGCTATGCAGTGAAATTTGGACCTTTCATCAGTCCGGACGAGCTTGGAGTTGAGCGCGAGCGCTACGATCAGGTTGTGCTTGAAGAGCGTTTGCGAATTGCGCTTGAAAATATCAACCCCGATATCCCTCCGTCTGCGATTGATGATGCTATACGCCAAATTATCAGAACGGAAACAGCAAGTCTGATAGAGAACAACCGTCGCTTTCACCGGATGCTCACCGAAGGCATTGATGTATCTTACATGGATAATGGCCGCGAGGTGTTCGATAAGGTTTGGCTGGTGGATCTGGATAACCTTGAGAATAACGATTGGCTGGCGGTCAACCAGTTTACAGTGGTTGAGAATCGAAATAATCGCCGCCCTGATATTGTAATCTTTATCAATGGTTTGCCCCTGGCGGTGATAGAGTTAAAAAATCCCGCCGATGAGAAGGCGACAATCCGCCATGCCTTTAACCAGTTACAGACATACAAGAACGACATCCCCGGCCTGTTTACATTCAACGAGATTATGGTCATTGCCGATGGTTTAAAGGCACGTATTGGTACACTTACTGCCAATTGGGAGCGCTTCATGCCGTGGCGCACTATAGACGGAACGGATCTCTATCGTGAGCCTGGCAGTGAGGAACAGACCGATGGCGAAGTCATGCCTGGCCTTGAGACGCTGATTCGAGGTTTGTTCGACAAGCATCGTCTATTGGATTTGATCTTGAATTTCGTTGTTTTGGAAGATGACGGAGCGGAGGTACTCAAGAAGGTGGCGGCCTATCACCAGTATCACGCGGTCAACAAGGCAGTGGATTGCACCTTGAGCGCGTGCGGCATCGAGGCTGAGCCGGGTCAGCTCTACGGGAGATTCCCGGCTCCGGAGGATGTGGACCCGTTTTTAGTGAAGGAGACTTCCGTCTCCTTTGGCCCGGGGTCGAAGCACTTCGGCGGCCGGCGCATCGGTGTTATCTGGCACACGCAAGGCAGCGGTAAAAGCCTTCTGATGGTCTTTTACGGCGGGAAGATCATTCGCCACCCGGCCATGAGGAACCCGACTCTTGTTGTGATTACCGACCGCAACGATCTCGACGATCAGCTCTTCGGAACATTCTCCGGGTGCAAGGCTCTGCTTCGCCAGACGCCCGTGCAGGCTGAAAGCCGGGAAAACCTCCGGAAATTGCTCCAGGTGGCATCCGGGGGGGTGATTTTCACTACCATCCAGAAGTTTTTCCCCGAGATCAAAGGAGAATCCTACCCGGCGCTATCTGAGCGCGAGAATATCGTGGTGATCGCGGACGAGGCCCACCGCAGCCAGTATGATTTTATCGATGGATTCGCCCGGCATATGCGGGACGCCCTGCCCAATGCCTCGTTTATCGGGTTTACAGCGACACCCCTCGAGCGTGATGACCGAAGCACTCCCGCAGTCTTCGGGAATTACATCGACACCTATGATATTCTTCGCGCCGTCGAAGACGGAGCAACCGTCCGCATTTATTACGAAGGCCGGCTGGCCAAGATAGAGCTTTTAGACGAGGAGAGGCCGAAAATCGATCCGGAGTTCGAGGAGGTAACGGAGGGAGAAGAAGAGTCAGAAAAGCAGAGGCTCAAGACGAAGTGGGCTCGCCTGGAGGCCATGGTCGGGACGGGGAAGCGTATCGGATTAGTCGCGGAGGATTTGGTTGAGCACTTCGATTGCCGCTTGGAGGCCATGGAGGGCAAGGCCCTCATAGTGTGCATGAGCCGCCGAATCTGCGTGGACATGTACAACGCAATCGTCGAACTGCGGCCTGAGTGGCACCATGCCGACGATGATAAGGGGGCGATCAAGATAGTGATGTCGGGCTCCGCGTCGGATAATCTGGACTGGCAGCCACATATCCGTAACAAAGTTCGCCGTGAGGCGCTTGCCAAGCGTTTCAAGGATCCGAATGACCCCCTGAAAATGGTCATCGTGCGCGATATGTGGCTGACGGGGTTTGACTGCCCGTCCATGCACAGCATGTACGTGGATAAGCCCATGCGGAGCCACGGGTTGATGCAGGCCATTGCTCGCGTTAATCGGGTATTCAAAGATAAGCCCGGCGGGCTTGTAGTGGACTATCTTGGCCTGGCCGATCAGCTAAAACGGGCATTATCCGATTACACGGCCAGCGGTGGTCACGGTAAGGCAACGATTGACCAGGAAGAAGCTGTGGCTATCATGCTTGAGAAATACGAGATCGTCTGCGGCATGTTCCATGGTTTTGACTATAGGCTACTTTTATTGGCCAAGGCTGCCGAGCGCATGGCGGGTATCGCGGCGGCAATGGAGCATATTCTTTCCCTTGATGATGGCAAGAAGCGGTACCTATATGCGGTAACAGTCCTGTCCAAGGCTTTCGCCCTGGCGGTGCCGCACGAAGAGGCGATCAAGATTCGGGATGAAGTCGGGTTTTTCCAGGAGGTCCGGAGCGCTCTGGCAAAAGCCACGATTGAACGAGATGTGAAGACCCAAGAGGAGCTTGATACCGCTATTCAGCAACTCGTATCCAAGGCTATTAGCTCTGATGAGGTTGTTGACATCTTCGCTGCCGCCGGGCTGAAGAAGCCGGACATCTCGATTCTCTCTGATGAGTTCCTGGCAGAGGTACAAGAACTCCCACATCGTAATCTCGCGGTCGAGCTCCTCCAGAAGCTTCTAAGGGATGAGATAAAGGTGCGGCTGAAGAAGAATGTCGTTCAGGGGCGATCGTTCACGGAGATGCTCGAAGAGGCGATCCGGAAATACCAGAACCGTACTATCGAAACGGCCCAGGTGATAGCCGAGTTGATCAAGCTTGCCAAGGAGATGAGGGAGGAGCAGAAACGCGGGGAAGATCTAGGACTTTCCGAGGATGAGGTAGCCTTCTATGACGCACTGGAAGTCAACGATAGCGCGGTCAGAGTGCTCGGCGACGAGACGCTAAGAACTATTGCGCAGGAGCTGGTCACCGCCGTCCGAAGAAGCGTGACTATTGATTGGACCATGCGTGAGAATGCCAGGGCGAAGATTCGCGTTATCGTGAAGCGTATCCTGCGCAAGTACGGCTATCCGCCCGATAAACAGGAGAAGGCCACCAAAACGGTTTTGGAGCAAGCTGAGGTTCTTTGCCACGAATGGACAGGTGAAGAAGCGGCATAATCGCTAACTCAATAATTCCAACTAAGTTGCGAAGGAATCAACAGCGATATCCCCATCGCCCACTTGCTGATGCCGTTCTTAATACCACCATACTCTTTGATCCTGGTTACAATATTTCTAATTCTCGCTTCTTGGTTCATTTACAGATATATGAAACAAACCCTGCGTCCACGAAGAAAAGGAGATAATGATATGGTCTTTTCCCAGCAAGTGATTAACAAGCTCCTTCAAGAAATAGAACAAAATGAAGAGTTGAAGCATAGAATGTTGGGGAGAATGTTATCTGATATCAAACATCGCCATAAACGATTAGATCAACTTAATCGCATGTGGAAGTCTCTCCCTGAAGGTATACAAAAAAGCGAATCCCTAAGAAACCACCTTACTTCATTTCATGATGGAAACTTCCGTGGCGCATTAGGAAACCTCATAACTGGATGGGTTCTTTCCCAATATATAAAGAATCTTAAGTATGAACCACTAATAGCGGGCCGAACCCCAGATTTCTATGCGCGAACACAATACACTAGTTTCTTTGTTGAGGCCTTCTACATGTCGCAAGAAATAATCATGCGCCAATTCGATGACAATATGTCTCGTTTCCTCGACGAACTTAAGACGATCAAAGGTGAATTTTTTATTTTTCTCCAAGGCACTCCTGTTCCAAATGACCAAGGGAATTTTAATGGCATGGGAGAAGCACTTTTATCTTATGTTGCCAATTTGGGCGATTGGCATTCAAGCAAAAGGGCAATACATAAAATAAGTCATAATGGCGCTTTTATTAAGTTTACTCTGCATCCAAGAGCAAATAAAGGGTTAGTTTATATGGGAGCAACTTTAGGATTCGCTACTGGCGATCCCAACCCAAATCGCTTTATCAGGCGTTTACAAAAAAAGCTTGATAATTATCCTTTCCCAATCGTTATATCTTCAATCTTGGAATCCTCTATCATAATGGATCCCAAGTCCCTATATTACACGCTAATAGGGCAGCCTATATATACAATCCCCGTTCCGGATTATGATACCCCCATAGATGCAGACAATATAAAAGCTACCCCGAGTAACTCTCAAGATGGCTTTTGGGGGCAGAAAAATTCCAATTTTGGAATCAACCTTCGTATACATGCTGTTCTTTTTATTCGCGTGATATTTAATCATGACCATACCTTTTCTTTAGCCCTCCATATTGCAGAGAATCCTTATTTAAGAATTGGCTTGCGGAATGTTTTCAGAGAGATCCCGGACATTTTTGTGCCTAGCTCAAACACTCCTGGACCAAAGCAGAAACCGCTAATTTTAAGCCCATGAAATCTCTGCCCAGTTGATAATCTGATAATCAGGGACAGCAATAAACGATCAATGATCCGGGGTGCCAAGTATATATTTTGAGAAAATTTATAATAAGGGCGTGAGGGGGGCGTGAGGGGTCGCATCTTTCCCCTTTCTTTTTAAGCCGTCTGCGCCCCGGATTTCGGAGCAAAGTAGCCACGAAAAGCTGTCAGCTATAAGCGAAAAAAACATCCCTTATGACATTCTCGCTTTCCCGGCGATAAAGCTGGACAGGCGCTCGAAAGTGAGAATCAAGGAGAAGGGACAGTTGATTTGAACTTGACAGGGCACCGGATTCAATTTTACGAAAATGGCGAGCTGCGTATCGAGAAATATGATTCGAATCATAATATGTCTTTGACGATGGATAAAATAAATGGTCAATATATGAATTTGCGATTCTGTGTTAAGAAATATATGAGAGCTCGCGCGCACATTTGGATTCTTCTGGGGTTGTCGTTCCTGGCAGCTGTTTCGTGCGGCCGTCGGGAGCCCGTTCAGGATCGATTGGTTGTCAGGCTCGAGGAGGACCCCTCCACCCTCGACCCGGCCCGGATCGTCGATTACTGGGGCGGCGTCATCGGCGCGAAGCTCTACCAGGGGCTCCTCGTGTACGACGAGAAGCTCAACCTGGTGGGCGACCTGGCAGACTCCTGGAGCGTTCACGACGGCGGTAAGAGGTACCGGTTTCGCCTGCGGGAGTCGTTCTTCTCAAACAAAGAGAAGGTCCTATCCGGCGACGTGAAATACTCCATGGAGAGGCTCGCGTCGCCTGAGACAGCTTCTCCGAGAAGCTGGATGACCGACCCCATCCTTGGTGTGGAGAGCTTCAGGGAGGGGGATTCGGAGCAGATTGACGGGATACGGGTCATCGGCGACCGTGAGCTGGAGATCGAGCTCAAGGAGCCCCTGGCGATCTTCCCGGGCCTCCTCGCGATGCCGAACTTTTATGTCGTGCCGGCGGGGGGATGTCAGGGGGGCGGGACCGTTGGCAGCGGCCCCTTCATGGTTGCCTCCTGGAAGCATGACTACGAGCTTATTCTAGAGAGGAACCCTTACTGGACCGGCGAGTCTCCGGGCGTTGCGTCGATAGAGTACAGGATAATACCGGAGGACTTCAGCGCCCTCTCCGAGTACGACGCAGGGAGCATATCCGTCATGGAGGTCCCGGACAGCCAGCTCCCCACGGTGAGGAAGAGGATGCCGGAGCAGATCGTGGAGATACCGGGCCTGAATACATATTACATCGGCATGAACTGCCGGCGCCCTCCGTTCGACGACGCGCGGCTCAGGAGGGCGCTCAACATGGCGGTGGACAGGGAAATGATAGTGCGGACCCTCCTGTCGGGCAGCGCCGTCGTGGCGAAGGGGCCGATCCCGCCCGGCATACCGGGTTACGACCCCGGCTTGAAGGGTTATCCGTATGACCCGGAAGCGGCCGCCGGGCTCATTGAGGCGGTAGGCTGGAAGGGGCGCATCAAGCTCTACGGCCCCGCCGACAGGAAGGTCCTGGGCCGCCTTGTGGCGATACAGCATTACCTCGGGGAGGCCGGGCTAGGCATAGATATCGTTCAACTCGAGTGGAGCGCTTTCAAGGAGGCGATCAACACGGGCGAGGCCGATCTGTTCTACATATCGTGGTGGGCCGACTATCCGGACGGCGAGAACTTCCTCTTCCCCACATTTCACTCATCGAACCGGGGCCCGCTCGGCAACAGGGCGGAATACAGCAACCCCGGTGTTGACAGGCTTATAGAGAGGGCGCGGGTGACCGTCGATGCACGTAAGCGCGCCGGGCTTTACCGGGACGCCCAGCGGATGATCGTCGAAGACGCCCCGTGGGTCTTCCTCTGGCACAAGAAGGACATCTGGGTCCACCAGCCGCGGGTGGAGGGCTTCAGGCTGTATCCCGTGTATAATTCGGACAAAGGGCTTGGAATTTTTCTGAATAAGAAAAATTCCAACATTGAAAAGTGAAGAGTGCAAAATGCAAAATGGTCATCGTGAAACGTGAAACGAAAAAAGTGAATAAATTTGACGGGATTAACAGGATTCACAGGATAAGGCATTCCATTTTTCTTGCTGCTCCGGAACATCATAAGACTCCGACGAAGTCGGAGAATTAATAAATTAGCGAACGAAGTGAGCTAATTTATGCACTTTGAATTCTGCAATGAGAAAGTAAATGTCCCGGTATGTAGTTCATAAGCTGTTGCTCATTATTCCGACGCTAATCGGCGTCACGGTCATCACATTTCTGCTTCTCAAGGCGATTCCGGGCGACCCGGTCTACGGCATGGTCGGGCCCCGCGCGTCCCCGGAAGTTATTGAGGCGATGAGAAAGGATCTCGGCCTCGACAGGGGGATTGTCGTCCAGTATTGCCGGTACCTCCGGCTTTTGCTGAAGGGCGACCTCGGCAACTCGTACTACACCGGCTACCCGGTAGGAAAGTCTATTATAGAAAAATTCCCGAACACGCTGAAGCTCGCGGCGGCGGCAATGCTGTTCGCCGTCACACTCGGGATCGTCATGGGGATCCTGGCGTCCCTGAACGAGGGGGGGGTGATCGACAGGGCCGTGACGGTCGTGTCGGCTTCCTGTATCTCCACTCCCGTTTTCTGGTTCGGCCTCATCCTGATACTGGTCTTTGCCACGTACCTCAAGCGCCTCCCCCCCGCCGGAATGGGCAACGGAAGCATCGCCTATCTCATTCTGCCCGCCGTGACGCTCGGGACGAGGTCGGCCGCCTACATAGCGCGGGTCACCAGGTCGTCGATGCTGGAGGTCCTCGGGGAGCCCTACATCAGGACGGCCCGGGCCAAGGGCCTGGGGGAGGCGAAGGTCGTCCTCAAGCACGCCCTCAAATGCGCCCTCATACCCATCATCACCCTCATAGGCGTGGATTTCGGAAGTTACCTCAACGGCGCGGTCCTCACGGAGACGATCTTCGGATGGGACGGCCTCGGCCGCTTCGCCATCAACGGCATATTCAAGAGGGATTACCCCGTCGTCCTCGGGACTGTTCTTTTCGGCTCCCTCATGTTCATTCTCGCTAATCTAATCGTCGATTTCATATACCGGTGGGTCAACCCGAGGGTGAGGCTGTGAGCGGGGGAAGGCTTAAAAGGCTCCTTGAAGCATTGGTCGGAAGGAGCCTGCTGGCTGGACTGGGCCTCTCCTTCATAGCGGTTGTCGTTATCGTCGCCCTCTTCGCCCCCCTCTTCGCTCCCTACGACCCGCTCGAGGTGGACCTTACGGCCTCGAAGCTTCGCCCCTCTCCGGAGCACCCCTTCGGCACGGACGACCTTGGCAGGGACATATTCAGCAGGGTCATCTACGGGGCGAGGATCTCCCTGTCCGTGGGATTCCTCGCGACGGGATTGGCCCTCCTCATCGGCTTCTCCTTCGGCCTCCTATCGGGGTACGCCGGCGGGGCGGTTGACAGGGCGGTGATGTCCTTGACGGATATCACCCTTGCGTTTCCGAGCCTTCTCCTCGCGATCGGCGTGACGATAGTCTTGCCGCCGGGCATTGTCACCGTCTTTATAGCCCTCGGCCTCGTCGGGTGGGCCTCCTTCGCGAGGATAATTCGGGGCCTCGTACTGGAGCTCAGGGAGAAGGAGTACGTCCAGGCCGCCAGGTCGGCCGGCTCGGGAGGCCTCGGCGTCGTACGCCGCCACCTGATACCGAACTGCCTGCCGACCGTCGTGGTCCTCGCTTCGCTCCAGGTCGGGAGCTTCATGCTCGCCGAGGCCGCCCTCAGCTTTCTCGGCCTGGGCGTCCAGCCGCCCGTCCCGACCTGGGGGGGGATGGTCAACGAAGGCCGGGATTTCCTGTTGAGCGCCCCGTGGTTCTCGGTCTTTCCCGGAATGGCGATAGCCCTTACCATCCTCTCCTTTAACGTGGTGGGCGATACACTCAGGACCAACATTTCAAGGGGCGGGAGCCTCGGCGCCGTGACGGATGTGCGCAGGAGGAGGGAGGAGAAAGAAGTGCTGGCCTGATCTGCCTGGAAGGGCCGGGCGCGGTGAGCGAGCGGCGCCTGAAGGCGCAGGCGGGACTACGGGGTTGTTGAAGATTTAAAAGGAAGAGGGTATTGTTTAGAAGTTGCGTGCCTGCTATGTGCAATTGAGCGGTGGCTTTCCGTTGAAGCTGCCGGGGAATGCGATGGATAATGGACGAAGACACTTCATATTTAAGAAGACGAAAGTTCCTGAGAAGGTTCGTCTTTCCTCTCTTTATCGTCATCTTCTTCGTTTCTCTCGTTGAGCTTGCGAGCTTTATCCACGTTAAAAGAAGGGGCTATGAGCCGGATCCCTTTGCCAGGAACGCCCATCTGTACAACCAGTACCGGATCCACGAGCTTAATCCCCGCTACAGGACCAGCCCCGGTTACGGCCATTCGCGGGAGGGTTTCCGTCGGGACGATCCCGTCTCCCCCGAAAAGGGCGACGGCGTCTTTCGAATCTTCCTGATGGGCGGCTCCACGACCTACGGCCTGGGCGCTTTCCCCCCGTACGAGCTGCATCCGGGACTCAAGAACGAAGAGGGCATCGACAGGGCTATCGAGGATGCGCTGAACGGCATGATCGAGGAAAAGGGCATATCGAAGCGTGTCGAGGTTATAAATGCCGCCGCTGTGAATTACAATACCTACCAGCACCTCGTTTACATCATGGAGAAGCTCTATCTGTACAAGCCCGACATGATAGTCTTCCTGGACGGAGCCAACGACTTTTATTACTTCATGAGAGATTACGACCACCTGGAGGATTACTGGTACAGCTACGCGTACGTATCGGATTGGCTGAACGAGCGTTCGTGGTTGTTCCCGGCGTACGCCTGTGCACGGGTTCTCGCGAGGTACAGCTACGCTTTTACACTGGTTGAGATGAGGCTTGAGTACTCCATGAATTGCCGGGTATCGGACGAATACAAGCGGAACCTGGACCGGTGTTTAACGGCCGCGGACGTGAAAGAGCAATACCCGGCCATCGCCCATAATTCGTTTCTCAGGACGTATAGGCTTATCCAGGCGCTTTCGATGCATTATGATTTCGGGATGTTCGTCTTTCTTCAGCCTTACATACCACTGGAGGATTCCGCCCTTCTTGGCGAAGCGGACAGGGAGAACAGGGAGATAACGGTGAGGGAGTTGAAGTCTGCGAACTGGGACCCGGAGTCCTTTAACGAAATCAGGAAGACGTTTCCCTTCCTGTTCGCGAAATACGGAATACCGTTCCATGACCTCGGTCAAATCGCGGACGAGACCACTGGGGACTCACAGCTTTACATAGATTATTGCCATCTTGCGCCCGCTGGGGCGAAGCGGGTCGGTACGCTGATGGCGGAGATGCTGGCGCCTTTAGTACTTGCTGAAATAAAAAACAGGTGAGGACGTGTGATGAATAGATTTCTTTTATTGTTTCTGTCGGGTCTTCTGGTTGCGGGCTGCTCATCCCCCGGGGTTGTGACCAGCTACTACACGAACGGCGAGAAGAAGGAGATGCTCGTGAAGAACGGCGTCTCCATCCAGTGGAATACCGACAAGTCCATCCGCAACCAGTGCGAGTTCAAAAATTGGAAGCCGTACGACGGATGCTGGATAACCGACTGGCGCCGCAACCTCCTACACGAGGAGTGCGAGTACAAGGACGGCCGACGCCACGGCGACCGTATAATCTATAACTGGAAGGGGCAGCCGAAGTGGGGACGTGGATATTACATGGGCGTCGTCGCCAGGAAGATGACCTACCGGTATGGCAAGCTCTGGGAGGTCGAGGAGTATCAGGAGAGAATCGAAAAGGTCAACAGGAAAGCTGAGAAGCTGGCCCGGAAGGTGGAGGAGAGGCAGCGGAAGCGGCTCGAGAAGGAGAAGAGGAAGAGGGAGGCCCGCGAGAGGAAAGAGGCGGAGAGAAAGAAGAAGATCCAGGAGCGGGAAGAGGAACGGAAGCGGAGAGCCCGGGAGAGAGAAGAGGCCGGGAAAAAGGAACAGGAGGAGAAAGAAATAGACGGGGGAGAAGATCTCAGTGAAGAGGTCTTCTCTCTTGAAAAGAGAGTAAAAGAACAAGAGGTTCTTCTTGAGAACTTAGAGAAGGAAGAAGAGAAGCATGGAGAGGAATAGTAAGTAAAGGCGGCTGGAGCGGAACCACTCGGCGTAGCCAATAAATTCGCGAGCGAAGTGAGCTGATTTATATTAGGAGGAAATTTTTTCCCTAAGCCATTCCACCAGGTCGTCTATCCCGACGCGCACCTGCTCCATCGTGTCCCGGTCGCGCACCGTGACGGTCTCGTCCTTCAGCGTCTGGGAATCGACGGTGATGCCGAACGGCGTTCCAGCTTCATCCTGCCGCCTGTACCTCCTGCCGACCGAGCCCCCCGCATCGTAGAATACGTCGAAATGGGGCTTGAGCAACTCGTCGATCCTTTTTGCTATCTCGGGCATGCCGTCGCGCTTGACCAGGGGGAAGATGCCGGCCAGCTTGGGGGCAATCGCCGGGGATAGGCCCATGACGACCCGCTTCTCTCCCTTTACCTCCTCCTCGCGGTACGCGTCCACGAGACAGCATAGGAGCGTCCGGTCTACGCCCGCGGATGTCTCGATGATATATGGAATGTATCTTTCATTCGTCTCCTGGTCGTAGTAGGAGAGGTCCTTCCCCGAGAACTCCCGGTGGCGGGAGAGGTCATAGTCCGTCCTGTTGTGGATCCCCTCGAGCTCCTTCACTCCGAAGGGGAACTCGTACTGGATGTCGAAAGCCTCCTTGGCGTAGTGCGCGAGCTCCTTGTCCCTGTGCTCGTGGAGCTTGAGCTTGCCTTTCTTGATGCCAAGCACGTCGTACCACCTGAGGCGCTCCTCCTTCCAGTACTCGAACCACTCGCCGTCCGTTCCCGGCTTCACGAAGTACTGCATCTCCATCTGCTCGAACTCCCTGGTGCGGAAGATGAAGTTTCTCGGCGTTATCTCGTTCCGGAAGGCCTTGCCGATCTGGGCGATGCCGAAAGGCACCTTCTGACGGGAGGGCTTGATGACGTTCTGGAAGTTGACGTAGATGCCCTGGGCCGTCTCGGGGCGGAGATAGGCGACTGCCGCCTCGTCCTCGACGGAGCCGACGTGGGTCCTGAACATGAGGTTGAACATCCGCGCCTCGGTCAGCTCGCCGCCGCAGCTCGGGCAACTCTCACCCTCCAGATCGTCCGCCCTGAAACGCAGCTTGCAGTCCTTGCAGTCAACCATGGGGTCGGCGAATTGCTGGACGTGTCCCGAGGCCTCCCATACCCTGGGGTGCATTATGATAGAGGCGTCGATTCCCTCGATGTCGTCACGGAGCTGGACCATGGAGCGCCACCAGAACCTCTTGATGTTGTTCTTCAGCGCCACGCCGAGCGGCCCGTAGTCCCAGCACCCGTTTATTCCGCCGTAAATCTCCGAGGACGGGAATATAAAGCCGCGCCTCTTGCACAGCGATACTATCTTTTCCATTTCCATATGAAGCACTCCTGTATTTTATCGAGGTAAGGTAAGGGAATATTTATCCACGAATTTTCACGAATTTCCACCAATAAATTAGCTCACTTCGCCTTTCGCCTTCGCGTCTTCAGCGATTTCGCTGTTTGTGGTTTTTAAATTCGTGTTAATTTGTGTCCGTCAGGCGCTTTTCCAGGAGGTGGAGCTCGTAGTCGACAACGCATTTCTCCTGCTGCATTGTCTCGATGGAGGCCGGCCTGAACCGCCGGACGCGCTCGATAGCCTCGTCCGAGGTCAGACCGGTTTTAACGAGGTAGCAGGCGAGCATCGTTCCGCTCCGCCCGTAGCCCGCGCCGCAGTGGATAACGACCTTCTCACCCTTCGCCAGCCACCTTCCAACGGCGGAGACAAACTGTTCCAGCTGCCCGCCGGTGGGAATGTCTCCGTCGGGTATGGGAATGTGGACAGCTTCGAATGAGAACCTTGTTACCTCGTGCTCGTCGAGGGGGGCCATGGTAAGGGATATAATTTTCCTTATCCCCTCGCGCCGCAGGAATAGGAGGTCGTCCTCCAGGTCGTTCAGGCTGCCGGGTCTTCCCATGACCGCTATGCTGTCCTTGATGAACCAGCCGAAGTTTCGTCTCATTCCCGTCCCGTGCTCCCCAAAAGACCTCATTGTATCCTCGAATCGGTACCCCGTCAAACGCTTCTCCGCACGAAATTTAATTTGGGAATCGCCGGAGCGGCGTTATATAATAGCTTCCGCACTTGGGGGTTGAGCTCCGGCGCGGTCGGAGCATTAATAACTTTGCGAACAGAGTAAGCTAATTTATACGGTGGGGGATAATATGAGTTTCCGCTTTGCCTTGATACTGGTTTCTATCGCGGCCCTTGCCGCGTGCGCCATGGTGGTTTCCGGCTGTGCACCGGCCCAGAGGGAGGTCGACAAGGCTTTCGAGATAAGCGACGATCTGGGCAAGGAGAGGCAGACGCAGATCATGGGCCGTGAAGTCATTGTCCATCCGGAAGCCGATAAAAAGATCTCTATCCCCTTCTAAAAGAATTCAGCTCACTTCCCCCCTGCAGGCGGGAAGTGAGCTGAATTCTTGTTCCTGAGGAATCGACCTGTGTGGGATTTTCGGGACCGCATCACCTCGTCGGGCGTGCCCTCCGCCACGATGCGGCCGCCCCCGTCGCCTCCCTCCGGCCCCAGGTCAATTATGTAGTCCGCCGTCTTTATCACTTCCAGGTTGTGCTCGATCACCAGGACGCTGTTTCCCGCGTCGGTGAGCTTCTGAAGGACTCTGAGGAGGTTGTCGATGTCCGCGAAGTGCAGGCCCGTCGTCGGCTCGTCGAGGATATAGAGCGTCCTGCCCGTGCTCCTCTTCCCGAGCTCCGCCGAGAGCTTCACCCTCTGCGCCTCTCCGCCGGATAGCGTCGTCGCCGGCTGGCCCAGCTTTATGTAACCGAGGCCGACGTCTGCGATGGTCCGGAGCTTCGACCTGAGGGAGGGAATGTTCCTGAAAACCTCAAGGGCCTCGTTGACCGACATGTCCAGGACGTCGGCTATGCTCTTTCCCCTGAACCTGATCTCCAGTGTCTCGCGGTTGTAGCGTTTCCCCTTGCACGCCTCGCACTCGACGTAGACGTCCGGTAGGAAGTGCATCTCTATCTTGATGATCCCGTCCCCGCGGCACGCCTCGCACCTGCCGCCCTTTACGTTGAACGAGAAGCGCCCGGGCTTGTATCCGCGCGTTCGCGCCTCCGGGAGCTTCGTGTAGAGCTTCCGGATGTGGTCGAAGATACCCGTGTAGGTCGCCGGGTTTGAGCGGGGGGTCCGCCCTATCGGGGACTGGTCGATGACTATCACCTTGTCTATGTTCCCGGTACCCAGTATCCTGTCGTGCGCGCCGGGTCTCTCCTTACCGCCGTAGAACTTTTTAAAAAGGGCCTTCCTGAGTATCTCGTCCAGGAGAGTGCTCTTTCCCGACCCGGAGACGCCCGTTATGCAGCAGAAGAGGCCCAGGGGGATCCTGACGTCTATGTTCTTGAGGTTGTTCTCCCTTGCTCCCTTGATGATGATGAATTTGGCGGCCTTGACCGGACGGCGTTTCTCCGGCACCTGTATGACAAGTTCACCCCTCAGGTACTTGCCGGTGAGGGACCGCTCACAGGCTAAAAGGGAGCGGAGGGGGCCCTGTACGACCACGTGCCCGCCCGCCTCGCCCGCGCCCGGCCCGAGGTCGATGATGTAGTCGGCGCTCCGTATCGTCGACTCGTCGTGCTCCACCACGATAACGGTGTTGCCGAGGTCGCGCAGCGACATCAGGGTCTCCAGTAGCCTGGCGTTGTCCCTCTGGTGGAGGCCGATGGAAGGCTCGTCGAGGATGTAGACGACGCCCACGAGCCCGGAGCCTATCTGTGTGGCAAGGCGGATCCTCTGGGCCTCGCCGCCGGAGAGCGTTCCGCTGGCCCTGTCCAGCGTGAGGTACCCCAGGCCGACCGCCTTGAGAAAATCCAGGCGAAGTCGGATCTCCTTCATCGCCTCCTTGGCGATCGCTGCGTCCTTTTTGCCTAGCTTCAGATCTGCAAAAGCCTCGGCCGCCTTCTCTATGGACATGGCCGTTATCCCGGAGATGTTCATTCCGTTCAGGGTGACGGAGAGTGACTGGGGTTTGAGCCTGGCGCCGCCGCACTTCGTGCACTTCTGATAGTTCATGAACTGGAAGAGCCTTTTCTTAACCCTGTCGCTCCGTGTCTCCCTCATCCTCCTCTCGAGGTTCGGGATGACGCCCTCGAAGGGCTTGTAATAGTAGTGGATGCTTCCACCTCTCCAGAAATACATCCGGATGGGCTCGTCCCCGGAGCCGTGGAGGATGATGTCACGGACTTTCTTCCCGATCTCTTTGAACGGCGTGTCGAGGTCGAAGCCGTAGTGCTTCGCCAGGCTCCGGAGGAGCCTGTTGTAGTACCGGACGAGGGACCTGCCTCCGTAGCGCCACGGCCTGATGGCCCCTTTGCGGATGGACCTGGACCTGTCCGGTAGGATGAGGGATTCGTCCATCGTGAACATCGTCCCCAGCCCGTGGCACCGTTCGCAGGCGCCGTACGGGCTGTTGAACGAAAATGACCGGGGTGTGAACTCCTCGTAGCTGATGCTGCACTCGGGGCACGCGTTCATCTCGCTGTAAATTATGTCGTCGTCCCCGGCGGAAAGTATCATGAGCCCCTCGCCCGTGGCCAGCGCCGCCTCGACGGATTCCGTCATCCGCTCTTTCGAATCGGGATGGACGATCAGGCGGTCGACGACAGCCTCGATGGAGTGCCTCTTGTTCTTGTCCAGTTTTACGGGCTCCGACAGGTCGACGATCCCGCCGTCGACGCGCGCCCTGACGAACCCCTCCCTGGCTATCCTGTCGATGACCTTCCGGTGCTCGCCCTTCTTCCCCCTCACCATCGGTGCGAGTATCGCGACCTTCGTCTTCTGCGGCAGGGACATGATGCTGTCCACGATCTCCTGGATCGTCTGCCGGGTTATGGGCCTGCCGCACCTGTGGCAGTGGGGCTTGCCTATCCTCGCGTAGAGCAGGCGTAGGTAATCGTATATCTCCGTCGTCGTCCCGACGGTTGACCGCGGGTTGGAGCCGGCGGTCCTCTGCTCTATCGCGATGGCCGGCGAGAGCCCCTCTATCGATTCGACTTCAGGCTTCTGCATCTGATCGAGGAACTGCCGGGCGTAGGCCGAGAGGCTCTCGACGTACTTGCGCTGCCCCTCCGCGTAGAGAGTGTCGAATGCGAGGGAGGATTTGCCGGAGCCGCTCAGGCCGGTTATGACCACCAGCTTGTCGCGGGGTATTGTTATGTCGATTTTCTTGAGGTTGTGCTGGCTCGCGCCCCGTATCTTGATGGAGTCCTTCATGACAGGTCTTATTATATCAGGGAAGAGCAGGGAATATCAGGGAAGGTCAGGGATTACAAGGGATATATGGGAAACAGGAAAGAACGTGAAACGTGAAACGAAAAAATAGAAACAAGAGACAAGATACTCAATGCTGGAAATAAGGAAGTATGAAAATATGGAAATGATGAACCAAGGAGACGAGAGACGTGAAACGGAAACAAGAAACAAGATGCAGGATACAGGATACAAAAAATTCAGAAAGAGTGCAGCCACGAAGATACAAAGGCACGAAAGATTATAAAATTGGTAAAATTGGCAAAAGGTAATATGATTTTTGCACTTTGCAATCTTCATTTTGAAATCACATGAATAACATCCTTCTGACCGGCAGGCCGGGCGTGGGGAAGACCACGATAATAAAAAAGGCCATCGAGGGCCTGGAAGCCGTCGCCGGGGGCTTCTATACGGAGGAGATCCGGGAAGGGGGCCGGAGGGTCGGCTTCAGAATACGGAGCATGGCGGGGGAGGAGGGCGTCCTCGCCCACGTTGACTTTCCCGGTCCCTGCAGGGTATCGAAGTACGGTGTCAACATAGCCGACCTCGAAAGGGTGGGGTGCGGCGCCCTGGAGGCAGCCGTCGAGGGGGCGGAATTGATAATCATGGACGAGATCGGCAGCATGGAGCTCTATTCGGTGAAGTTCCAGGAGATGGTCCTTAGGGCTCTCTCTTCATCCGTCCCTGTCCTGGGAACGCTGCAGGCGAAGAGGAACGAGTTTCTGGACGGCATCCGCGAAAGGGGTGATGTTGAGATTGTCCGGGTTACGGAGGGCAACAGAAACGAGCTTGCCCGTATCCTCAGGGGCAGGCTCCTCCGTCTTGTGCAAATAATCCGGCCGGACGGGTGAACGCCGGGCAGTGTTAAGGACCAATCCCGGCCCTATTAATATTTGACAATATTTAAATATTCCTCGTTTCATTCAGGTCGGGTTTCTTTCCCTTAAACTTCACTTTGCTATCAAGAAATAACAAGAGAACAATTTTATTAACTGGCTGGAATACAGGGGAATCAGCGCATTAAGGGCCTGGTTCCAGGTTACTTATCACCTGTAGGGAGTGAAGTACTTTTCATTCCCGATATGGCTCTGGAGGGCGAGGCTAAGGCGTTCGGGTGTGTTATTATGCGTAAAGGGGAATTTATCCCGATGGAAGCATTCTTTTCCAGCGAAAAAAAACTATAAAAATATGTTGTATATTCAAAGTTGATTCGTTAGTCTTTCACGATATTTTGTAACGGGTGAAGGAAAATATATAAAGACGGTTGCACTCTCTGCCCTTCGCTGCAGCGCTTTCTCCATGAAAGCACTGATCGGGGCATATAGAGGCCGTATCGTATAGCGGGGATAGGTTATGTTTAAAGTGTCGGGAGATGTTATGGCCGCTTGTTGTTCCGAAGACGGAAAAAGAGGGAACGATGAGAGGGTGTATATCCAGCTTCCGGTCAGGATATATATAAAGCGCGACGGAACCGTTATTTCAGAAAACACCGTGCTCGTCAATGCGAGCCCCGGCGGGGCTTGCTTCGGAAGCAACGAGCAGGTAAGTTACGGCGAAGAGCTTGAAATATCGATCTCCATGCCCCGGCATGTTTACAATGCCGCTCTGCCGGCGGAGCTCACCGGCAGGGCGACCGTCGTCAGTGTGGAAAGTGAATCCGCTCCCGAGGGAAAGATGTACGGGATCGGCGTCCGTTTCAACGGGCGTTTGACCTTCCGCACGGCTTACACCTGGCCCCTTATCCCTGCTGCTTCTTCCCGTTGATTTTTTTCTGATCCTGTGCTATAAAACCCGGACGCAGCGCAGGGAACTGTCTTTAATCAGTTCCTGCCGTGATTATTTTAACTCGATGGTATAGGGATTTGTTATTTAAACTAGCCACAAAGGCCCGAAGATACGAAGAAAAGCTAATAATAATTATTCTTTGTGCCTTGGTGTCTTAGTGGCGAAAGTCCCCGGCGAAGCCGGGATAAGTACATCTCCTGTCCGGGGATTCCGGGTTCCGGGTTGTATCCGCTGTTCTTCCCGCGTACCGGGCGTGGTGGGCGCTTGCTGGAAGCTATAAGACACGCTGATTGGAAATACCATGATACTTCTTTCCACGGGATCGCTTCGCTACTACGGGCTTGACCGCATCTTCGGCATCGCGCGTGATGTCGGCTACGATGGTATAGAGCTTATCATCGATGATAGTGTTGATACCGTTCACACACGTTATCTCAATGACCTCTCAGGAAGGGAGGGGATTCCGATCCGCGCGGTTCACGCCCCGTTCTTCTTCCTGACGCCGCCCGGATGGCCGAAGAGCTCGGTTGTGAAGGCAGAGATGGCGGTATCCATAGCCGAGGAGACCGGCGCGGATGTTCTGGTACTGCACATGCCCTGCCTTACCGAGGACGACTATATCCGCTGGATGCGGGACGGGGTCCCGGCCCTTCAGGCGCGAACGGGTGTCACGATCGCGGTGGAGAACATGCCCTGCGCCATGAAGCCCCTGGGGCGCCTGGGGGCGAGGCTTAATCTAAACGCCTTCTACTATATCAAGCGGTCCCGCCTGTTTTATCGACTTCTCTCCCTTGTCAGTGCCCCCGTCTTTCCCGTTAACGGATGGGAGGACTTTCTCGCCTTCGAAAACGTTGTCCTGGACACGACGCACATGGCCACCGGCGGGTATGACCTCTTCGAGGTTTACCGCATGCTGGGGCGCAGGATCGTCCACATTCATCTCTCGAACTTCGACGGGAGAGAGCACGTCTCGCTTGATGAGGGGGTGCTGCCGATGGGCCCTTTCTTAAAAATGCTCGGCTCAGACGGTTTCGGGGGGTGTATTACACTGGAGTTCATCCCCGACTGGATCGGCGCCGAGGACGAGGGGAGGGCGCGGGCAGCTCTATCGAGAAACCTCCGCTTCGTTCGGGATAACCTGTCTGCGGGCATAACAAGGAAAGCGGTGGATATAAAGGAACTGCCACCGGTTCCCGCGGTTCAGCAATCGTAGGTCGTCGTTCGTGAAGCGTGAAGCGAAGAAAAGAAACAAGATGCGGGATGCAGGATGAAAATCAAGGACCACAGACTGAAGACAAGAGATAAACAACCTGACCGTATTGAATAGTCGTTTTTTCTTTGTGCCTTCGTGGCTACTTATTTCTATATTTTCACCCTGTTCGTGGTTAATTCTTGATTTTCTTTGATGTTTCTTGTATTCCTTGTTATCCAGTATTCTAAAAAGGAGGATAGATATGGAAGATAATAAAAACATGGGCACGGTCGAGGTTGGTGATCTTGTGAAGTGGAAGACCAAAGAGCGGACCAAGGTCGGCGTCGTGGAGTCCGTCAGCAGTGACGGGACCTGCACGATAGACATATCGGAGAAGGGCGTCAGGAGAATAGAGAAGATCCGGTCTCAGCGGCTGGAGATCATTGCTTCGACCCTGAAGCCCGCGACATCGCCGGACGAGCCGGAAAAAGCGGGAAACCCGCCCCTGGAGCCGCCGTTCCAGAATAGCTAGGAGTGATTCAGTGCAAAATGCAGAGTGCAAAGTAGAAGTATCTTTGCACTCTGCATTTTGCAGTCTCCAATTTGAATTGTCGCCGCAGGCGATACCAGGAGCCTGTCCGAGTAATGGGCTCTGACGCGCCGCCTGTCGTTTGCGAGCGGATCAAGGCGCGAGGCCGAAGGCGTACCCAAAGCGGTACTTCGAGGCCGCAGCAACGCAGAGCCGCGACGCAACCGGCGGCGGCCCAAAGGGTTTCGGCGGCGGGCGGCCATCTGCGGCGTTGCGGTCTCCTTGACGATGCACATGGCATCGCCTTCGTCGCCGCGCCTTGCACCTGACCGCCCGGCGCTCGAAACGCGTCGAGATCCATTACTCGGAAAGGCTCCTAGCTCTGCGAAACCGGCCCCGCCAGCTCATCGAAGTCCGTGAGCGCCGATCTCTCCCCGCTCTTCACCTGTTCGGCCTTCATGCGGACTACGGGGAGCAGCCTGGTGATGAATCGCCGGGCCATGAGGAGCTTTCTCCCCGAGCGTTTTGCCTGCTCCAGGAAAAGGTAGCCTATCGTTATTCCGGTCGCCATGTCGACAAGGTGCCGGGCGTACAGATCGACGTAGGCGCTCCCTTCGCTCTCCTTGACGTGGGCCGCGGTTTCCTCAAGAAGCCCCCGCGCCTCCGAGAGCTTCCCCGCCAGGCGGCGGTCGTATTCCTCCGATTCCAGTTCGAGGAAGAGCTTCCCGGCGAGGCCGCTGGTGACACTCCTCACGGCGGCGAGGACCTGCAGCTGGGATGTACCCTCGTAAATGTTCGTTATCCTCGCGTCCCTCAGGTGACGCTCCACCGGGTAGTCCCTCATGTAGCCGCTCCCCCCGAGTACCTGCACCGCGTCTGAGGTCACCTCGATGCACATCTCCGAGGCGTAGTACTTGCTGAGGGGTGTGAGCATGCCTGCCAGCCTCTCGAGCCGGCGAATCTCTTTTCTGGGCGTGTCTCTCCCTGCGGAGAGGCCCCTGACTGTGTCGACCACTTCGGCCGTTTTGCATGTCAGTGCGCGGGCGCCCTCTATCTTCATCCGCATGTCCAGGAGCATGTCGGCGACGGGGGGCAGCTTCTCTATTCTTTCCCCGAACTGTGCTCTAGTGAATGCGTAAGTCCGCGCCTCGTTGTAGGCTGCCTGCGCTATGCCGATCGACTGGGCGGCTATTGCCAGCCTGGCGCCGTTCATCATCGACATGACGTAGGTGACGAGGCCCCTCCGTCTCTCGCCGATGAGGAGGGCCGGGACGTCGTTGAACTCAAGCTCGCATGTGGGAGAGCCGTGGATGCCCAGCTTCTCCTCAAGCCGCCTGACCTTGACCCCGGCCTTCCGCTCGCAGAGGAAGAGGCTCAGGCCGAGACCCCCCGCATCCTCCTCCGACCGTGCGAGGACGAGGAGCACGTCACCGCCGCCGTTGGTGATGAACCGCTTCACGCCGCTCAGCCTCCACATCCCGTCGTCTCCCGGGACGGCCTTCAGCCTTACCGATTGGAGGTCGCTTCCCGCGTCGGGCTCGGTCAGGGCCATGGCCCCGGTGACCTCCCCGGAGGCGAAGAGTGGGAGGTACTTCTCCTTGATCTTGTCTGATGCGTAATCGTTTATGGTCTCGGCTATCGACTGGAGGCCGAATATGTTCATCAGGCTCGCGTCGGCCCGGGCGACTATCTCGATGGCCATCGCGTAGACGATCGTCGGGAGGTTCAGGCCGCCGTAGCGGCGCGGGAGGGTGAAGCCCATGAGGTCCGCCTTCGAGAGCATGTCGAGCGACTCGCTTATTCCAGTGGCGTAGCGGACCTCGCCGCCGGCGAGGACGCTGCCGTCCTGGTCGACCTGCGCGCTCCGCGGCTCGATGAACTCGGCCGCCAGCTCGCCGAGGATGGAGAGAGTCCGCCTGTAGCTGTCGATGGCGTCGGCCGCGTCTGCCGGGGCGTAGTCGAATGCCCCGCGCTCCCCGAAGCCCTTTTCCTGGAGCCCGGCAAGGCGCTCGAGGCCGTCGCTTTCGAAGCAGAATATAAGGTCCTCGTTGTCCTCGAAGAAGTTCCTCACTATTTTTTTCTCCGAAAAAAATAGGTTTTGATAATTTTGGGGATGACCTCGTGGAGGTTGCCGATGATGCCGTAGTGCGCCACGCCGAATATGGGAGCCTCCGGGTCGGAGTTGATGGCTATGATCTTCATGGACTCGCTCATCCCGGCCCTGTGCTGGACGGCGCCGGAAATGCCGCAGGCGATGTAGAGCTTCGGGCGCACAGTCGTACCGGTTTGTCCCACCTGGTGCTCCTTGTCGATGAAGCCGCTGTCTACCGCGGACCTCGACGCGCCGACATGCCCACCCAGCGCCTCCGCCAGCTTGAATATGAGGTCGAAGTTCTCTTTGCTCCCAAGGCCTACCCCGCCGGAGACGATGACCTTGGCCTTCCTCAGGTTCACCGTTCTCTTCCCCGCCTTCCTCGCCATGACCTCCACAGCGAGGTCGCCCTCCTCTATTCGTGCGGGGACTTCGATGACCTCCCCTTCCCTGCCGGAGTCTCCTTCCAGTGCGGCCATGACGCCCTCGCGGACGGTGGCCATCTGCGGGCGCGTCTCGGGGTTTACTATCGTCGCTATGATGTTCCCGCCGAAAGCGGGCCTTACCTGGAGGAGGAGGTCCTCGTACTTCTTCTTTTTCGGCGAGGTGTAATCGCCTATCCGGAGGTCGGTGCAGTCGGCCGTGAGGCCGCAGCGGAGGGACGACGCTACCCTGGGAGCGAGATCCCGGCCCACGGGGGTGGCGCCGAAGAGGAATATCTCTGGCTTCATGTCGCGGGCGATGCCGCAGATTGCGCGTGCGTAGGGCAATGTCCTGTAAACTCGGAGGGACGGATCCTGCGCAAGGTAAATGGTGTCCGCACCGTGCTCGATAAGGGTCCGCGCCAGGCGCTTCACATCGTGCCCCACCAGTACTGCTGCAAGCCTCCGGCCCAGGCTGTCGGCCATCTCCCTGCCTTTCCCGAGGAGCTCCAGGGAAACCTCCGCGATCTCACCGTCCTCGTGCTGGGCGAATATCCAGATGTCCTTCGCGGAACTCACGTGCCCTCTCGATGAAAACCGTTCATTTCACTCTCAAAGCTTTTCATATACTTTTTAACAGGGTTACTACAAGTTACTAACGGTTACTATGGGTTACTAAATGTTGTCTTTTTTTCATTCTTGTAACCTTTTTTAATCTAGAGTATGCTCCCGTATCAGCTCGTCTATCAGCGAAGATATTCCCTCTTCCGTCGGCGGTATGTATTTGAAATCCCCGCCCTTCAGGACGACGCTCTCTATCTTCTTGACGAGTGTGGGCGAGCCGGCCTGGCCGCAGACCCCCGGGGGAAGGCCGATGAAATCCGCGTTCCACTCCTCGATGAGGAGGCCCCTCTCATCGAGGGCAGCGCGCGCGGGCTCCCACGTCTCCGGCTCTTCCCTCTTCAGCTCCGCCGTTGATCTGGCCTTTTTGAGCTTCATCATCCTTTTCGCGCTGGCGGTCCGCGGGTAGTTGCAGTCCCCCATGACCGTTATGAGGCAGGGCAGGCTCGATTCGATGATCTCGTAGCCGGGGTCCAGGGCCCTCCTGACGGCAATCCGTTTATCCTCTATCCAGATCACGGCATCTACGTAAGTGATCTGGGGTATGTCCAGCTTCTCGGCTGTCTGCGGGCCGACCTGGGCTGTGTCGCCGTCTATTGCCTGCCTTCCGCAGACGACGAGGTTGAATTTATCAATCTTATGGATAGCGGCAGCGAGAGTAAGAGAGGTCGCGAGCGTGTCCGACGCGGCGAACCTCTTGTCGGCCAGGAGGACGGCCCGGTCCGCCCCCCTGAAGAGAGCTTCTCTCAGGATTTCCGAGGCGCGGGGCGGCCCCATTGTCATGACGGTCACCGTCCCGCCGTACCGGTCTTTCACCTGGAGGGCGAGCTCGAGGGCGTTGAGGTCGTCCGGGTTGAATATGGCGGGGAGCGCGGCCCTGTTTACGGTCCCGTCCTCCTTCATGGCGTCGGCCGTGACCGCCTTCGTGTCGGGCACCTGCTTTACTAGGACGATAATGTCCATCTTATGTTACACGGCCTCATGCTCCTATGAAGAGCATGGGAGCATGAGCTGATCCTCGGTGAAGCGTTGCCTCTTTATAGGACGCAGATTTACTGGATTATGCTGATTATCAAGATTCAGAACCAGCATCTTCGTGTATCCTGCATCTTGCCCTTCGACCCACTTCAGATGATCTTCTGGATCTCGTGCTGGATGCGGTCCCAGTCTTCTTCCTGGTTTGTTACTACCCTCAGGGGGATGATGCCGGCCGCACGGTAGGCCTCTATGTCGCCGTCGCGGTCGCCGATGCCGAAGATGATGTCGTACCTTTTCTGCAGGCTCTTTATCGTGCAAATTTTAAATTCGGTGGTTTTCTGATACTTTTTCCGGTGCTTTAAGTCGCCGCCCGGGAAGCCGTGTTTGATGAGCCAGTCTTTCGTGGTTTTGGTAAGCTTGTCGTCCCTGCTGCTCAGGTAGATAATGCGGCACCCCTGCTCCTTGATCCATCTCAGGACATCCCGCGCCTTCTCTATGGGGGGGTCTTCCAGGACGATGTCCTCGCGGAAGTACTTCCGCCAGTTTATGTCGCCGTCCCTGTCGGTCGCTCTTCTCCGCCTGAGGGATTCGTCGGCTATAGTGCCGTCAATATCTATCACGCATGCGTGGGGTTTCATTGATCTTATTTCGTTGCAGCCTGCTTTTTAAGTATCTCCTCGATCTCGCGCCTCGCTCGCTTCCACTCTTCGTCCTTGTTGGGCTCCAATTTGATGCCGATGATGCCTGCCGCCTCGTACGACTGGATGTCCTTGTCCCTGTCGCCGACGCCGAAGAGCACGTTGTAACCCCCGGCCTTAATATCCTCGATGACGCGGGTCTTGTACTTCAGTGACTTCTCGTATTTATCCTCTTTGTGGAGGACGTCTTCCCCGGGGGGAAAGCCGTTCACCTTGAGCCAGGTCTTTGAGGCCTCGAGCATCGTGGCCGGCCGGCTGCTGACGTAGAATATCGTGATGCCCTGGCCGTCGAGCCAGTGGAGCGTCTCCCGACCCGTAGGAAGGGGCTTGTCACCCGGCACTTTCGACGTGTCGAAGTACGCGTCCCACTCCTTTCCCTGGAGTTTGCCGTCCTCACCGGCAGCGGCCTCCCTGCGCGCCGATTCGTCGGCGATTGTGCCGTCGAGATCGATAATACAGGCGAGGGGCTTTGCCCTGGCTGCAGTGGTCTTTTTCTCGCCTCCCTGGGGGAATGCGTTGATTACAAGAAAAACCGACAGGATTGCTGAGCCGATGCATAGTTTCCGCTTCATCTGCTTCCTCCTTTCAGGTGTGGGCCGCGGCCGCCCGTCGATCCGGGAAGCCTGCTTCCTTTTCCTCTTCGCAGAATTTATAATAACAGTCACCGCCTGGCTTCGCAATCCGATTTCCAATCAGGATAACGCAATAAGTTTTATGATTAGTCTTTGCTGAAGTGATTATCCTGAGATAGAATCTCTCTGAGATTCGTTATCAGGCTCCGGCAGTACTGCCGGAGACGGGGCGTGTAATCCCTTTTTAAGCAAGAGGCAGCAGATGGCTGTAAAAAGACATGTGGCGGTTATGCTTGTTATGTTTTTTTCTTTTGTCTTCAACTCCAATGCCCAGCTTGATTCCGGCCCCTGGCCGATGTTCCATCACGACGCGAGGCATACGGGCCTGAGCCAGCATCAGGGTCCTCTCGCTTCTGGGCTGGCTCTGAAGTGGACCTATGCAACCGGATATGAGATTTATCAGAGTTCACCCGCCATAGGCACGGCTGGGAAGATTTACACGGGATCCTCGGACAACAGGCTCTATAGTATTAACTCCGATGGATCCTTATCGTGGAGTTATGTGAGCGGTGGTAGTGTCCGATCATCACCAGCTATAGGTAGTGACGGAAGAATTTACACGGGATCCTCGGACAACAGGCTCTATAGTATTAACTCCGATGGATCCTTATCGTGGAGCTATAGAACCTTAGGCCCGCTCGATTACTCCTCGCCAACCATAGGTGCCGAGGGAAGGGTTTACTTGGGCTCTTGGGACCATCGCCTCTACAGCCTAAATTCTAATGGCTCCTTGTCGTGGACCTATGCATTCCAGGACTACATTTACGGATCACCGGCAATAGGTCCGGATGGTACAGTTTGTACGGCCTGTCGGGACAACACCATCTACAACCTTAACTCTGCTGGCTCCTTGTTTTGGACTTATATAACCGGAGGGGATGCAAACTCTTCACCGGCCATAGCTGAGAACGGGACGGTTTACGCAGGATCTCGGGACAACCGTCTCTACAGCATTAACTCGAAAGGCTCCCTATTATGGAGCTATGAAACAGGAGGGACGGTCGAATGCTCACCGGCCATAGGTTCAGGCGGTATAATTTATGTTGGCTCTCGCGACAACAGATTTTACAGCCTGAACTCCAACTGCTCCTTGTTATGGAGCTATGTGGGCGGAGAGGATTTCGATTCAGCCCCAGCTATAGGCAGTGACGGGAGCGTTTACGCGGGCAATAATGACAACCGCCTTTACGGCTTTAGCTTTGATGGTTCCTTTATGTGGAGCTACGCGACTGCAAACCGCGTACAATCAGGACCTGCTATAGGTGATGACATAACGATCTATTTTGGATCAAAGGATAACAGGTTGTACGCAATTCTTTCCAACACGCCTACGAACGCAACAACAAATACGCCAACGCAGACGCCGACCATTACCAATACACCGACACAAACACCAACTATAACTAACACACCCACTCAGACACCCACGATCACCAACACGCCCACTCAGACGCCTACCATTACGAATACGCCCACGGCGACACCTACATCCACAGTCACGCCAACACCGACTATCACACCTACGGCAACGGTTACCCCGACACCGTTAATCTCTGCAGTCAACTTCCAGCCGGATTGGGCGCCAACGCCCTCATCGGGAACTTTGGGTTTTTACAAGGATAGCGGCGGCATTTATGGCACACATCCGGGGATGCTGGGTGATAAGGATTATGGATGGCGATAAAATGAATAACCATTCGAGGGAAATTGAAGACAATTCGGTGCTTAACCAATTGACATAAAACTAATTGCTATTTTGCAGAAGCCTTATTTGTTATGAGAAAGGTTGTGCTTATCGTTTCCGCCGTTGTCCTTATATCCGCCGCCCTCTTCCTTTATGTTCGGATGGGCCGGAGAACCGGCGAGGATGTCCAACCGGGTGCCGGTGTCCTGATGGAGAGGTACAGGTCAGCCCCGGATTCCCGGGAGAGGGAGGAGATCGTCGAGCTTCTCGGCGAGGAAGATTCCGATGTTGCCGTGGCGTCCCTGTCGGAGATAGCCAGGAGCGGCGACGGGAAGTCTTCCCTCCTGGCGGTGGAGAAGCTGGCCCGCTCGCCGAAGGAGCAGTCGGCGGATGCGGTCGCCGGGTTTATAGGAAGCCGCCGTCCGGTGAGCGCCAGGTGGCAGGCCGCACGCGAGGCGGGGGCCGGCGGCGGAGCCGAGCTGGGCCGGGCGCTTGCCGCCCTTCTCCTGGAAGGCGAGCCGCGGGCGAAGATCATGGCTATTTTCGCCATGAAGGGCATCCACGACAGGACACAGGATGACGCGCTTGGAAAGGTGCTGGCGGATGAGGGCATTCCCTCTCTCTCGGAGATGGCCCGGACTTACCTCGACCCCCAGATACAGCGGGATTCATGGGAGACGCTCGGCTACGTGGACCCCGTCCTGGCTCTAAGCTTATACGAAGGGCAGGAAAAGATGTCCCCCGCAGTGGAGGAGCGCGTTGTTCTCTCCCTGGGGAGGAACGGCGGCGAGAATGTGGCCGCGGGGGCGGTCGCCTTCTTCGACGGCGCGGGGTCGGAGAGGAAGAAGATCTCCGCCTGCAGGATCATCGGGCTGATCGGGGGTCGCAACCCCGGCGGCCCGGCTGAAGATTTCATGAAAAAGCGGGGCCTTCCCTTTATCAGGGAGGCCGCGGCCGGCAGGGGGGGGAATGACCGGTTGAGAAAGCTGGCAATCGCCGCGCTGGGGGAGTCCGGCGATAGTGAGTGCCTGCCCCTGCTGAAGGAACTGGCGGCGGAGTACCCGAGGGACGCGGGCAGGGCCATAGAGAAGATACGGTCGAGGGGATATGATAAAATCAAATATCAAAAATCAAATATCAAAAACACAAACTGAAAAACGTAAAAACATTGAGATATAAAGCGGTTTTTAGACTGCAAGAATTATTTCTATATTACCTTATTCCATATTTTCATGCTTTCTGTGTGGAATTTGGGTTTGAACCACTTTTTTTCAGGGATAGAGCCGGTGTATTGGACTAGGTACATTCGAGGACTTTTAGTCGGTGCAGCTGTACTGCTTGCTGCTCTGTATGCTGTTGCAGGGGAGGACGCAGGGAAGAGTTGCAAAGCCGAGGTCTATTTCGGCCCGACGGGCGGCCTCGCGCCGCAGAACTATAACAAGAAGATTGTGCTGCTCCAGCCGGACCTCGAGTCGGAAAAGGTTTCCCCCGGCAACATGGCAAACCCCCTGACGGACATGATCAGGCGGGCCGAAAAGACGATAGACATCGCCTCCTACATACTGGACAACAGGTCCGATGAGTACTTCGAGCTCCTGAAGGCGAACGAGAGGGGGGTAAAGGTCCGTATCTTCCTCGACGAATCCATCACGGACTTTATCACGAAGAAGCCCATTATCGACCCGATGGTCGGGGACCTCGAGAAGGTCCGCCCGGTGATAGAGGTGAAGGTGCTGGATCCGGAGAAGGCGGAGAAGGTCACCGGGATACCCTTCAAGACCATGCACGAGAAGTTCGGCATCTTCGATGGAAAGGACTGCTATAACGGGAGCGCCAACATCAGCAGGCTGGCCACGCTCATCTACCATGATAACCGCTTCTTCTTCTGGGGCTGCCCGGACGTTGTACGGGCGTTCCAGGGCGAGTTCGACAGGCTGTGGGAGATGGGGCGGTGGAGGGTGCAGCCCCATCCGGAAAAGGTTGAGAAGAAATGAAAGTGCCTGCCCTTGCTGTTATGGTTGCCGCGGCGCTCTTTCTCCTGCCCGCCGATGCAAGGCAGGATGTGAAGGTGTTCTTCAACAGCCATGCCCCCCTCGACGACGAGATTATGAAGTGCTTCTCCATGGCGGTCGGCAGGGCGAAGGAGAAGGGTGAGGGGACGATAGACGTGGCCATCTTCAGCTTCACGTCGAGGCGGCTTGCCGACACGCTACTGCGCATCGGCAGGGACTTTCCCGACGTCAAGATACGTATTCTCGCGAACCTGAGCATGCACGAGTCGGAGTACTCCGCCGTGCCCTACATGGACGGCGTGGCCAGCGGCGAGAAGGAGCGGTACCGCGAGCTTGCCGAGCGGAGGGGCGCCTATATCGAGGATGAGGAGAAGCGAAAAACAGCGGTCGAAAAGGCCTATAAGAAAATGGTCAGCCAGTTCCGCGGCAGGCCCATCCCCAACATCGAGGTGCGATATCACTACTACCCCGGCTGGTCATGGAAAGATGAGGAGGGAGGGCCCGCGTACGACCACTTCCATCAGAAGTCGCATATCTGGCACCACAAAGCCGTCATAATAAACCGCGATCTCCTGGCCTCGGGGAGCTATAACTGGTCGAGCTCCGCGGAGATCAAGAACCTGGAAAATCTCATGGTCTTTACCGGTCCGGAGGACCGGCACATTGTTAACGATTTTCTCGCCGAGTTCGAGGCGATGTGGAACAACCCGGAACTATGCAAGAGCGGCAAGGAGTGCCGCAGGCTCAGGGATGAGCGGTATAAAGAGATCCTGGAAGACAGGAAAGCGAAAGAAGGGCGGGAGGCCAAGAAAACAAAGAGGCGCTGATAAAGATAGCTATAAGACTATGAATGTTATCTGTAAAGTAAGGAAAGGAGCATTATGAAAAACGACTGGAAGTACGAGATTGGGAAGCTCCTCCAGCCCATGGATACGCTGGGGCCGGTGGTGATGGATACGACTTATTTTCTAAAGAAGACCGGGGCGCTCACCTATACCGAGGGGTACTTTCACCCGCCGGGCCACTTCCTGGGTAAGATCATCAACTATCCCGATCCCGCGGGCGACATCGAGATTCACGGGGAGCACTATACCAGCATAACGAAGGCGTGGATCGACGGGGAGCACGTGATGATCCCCCACGACAAGCAGATAGAGCATCAATACAAGATAGACAAGACCCTCAAGCCGACCGAGCCCACGCCGGTTGTGACCGATTTCCACGTGGTTTTCGACCTCAAGGACTTCGACGGATGGTTCAACGACAAGGTCTCCCTCTCCAGAGTCATGGAAAAGTACCCCCAGATAGGCAGGAGGCTCAAAGAGGTGAGCAAGCTTCTGGATATCCCCATGGAGCGGATGGGCGTGACCGGCTCCCTCGCCTACGGCAGGATGGAGGACGACGAGGATATAGACCTCGTATTCTTCGGCACGCCCGAGCAGAACATGGAGACCGTCCGGAAAATATGGTCGATGACATACACTGACCCGAACAGGCGGTGCATGGAGTTCGGCAAGTTCTGGCCGGTTCGCTTCTATCATGACGGGATCATCATTTGCACGTTCTGCGTTTACAGCGACGTAAAGGACATACCGCTGACGTACTGCGACGTGGAGCTGTTGAAAGAGTCGGTCGAAGCATACGGGACGATAGAGGACAACACCCACTCCATCTACATGCCGCTCATGCTGAAGCTCAAGGAGGTTTATATCGACGGTAAGGAGGCCGACGATATCTATTTCATAATTTACGACGGCTCGATCAGGGGAGAGTTCTACAACGGCGAGCGCTTGAAGATAGAGGCGCGCCTTGTCAAGCTGAAGATATTCGGCAAGGAGACCGTCGCGCTGGTGTCGGTCGACTCCGGCCAGATAGAGAAGGAGCGGTTCTGCAAGGGAGTGCCCCTCTTTTAAAATAAGGGCAGGGCCCTTATTTCAGTTACGAAAGGTTGCTACGCTCTTCGATCTGTTACTAATGGTTACTACGTCCTTCGGCCGGTTGCTTAAAGAGCAGCCGGAATTAGTAACAACGAACGCAGTGAGTGTGGAAACTCCTTTGGTAACCTCTTAGTAACCTCGATTGCCGCCTTGGATTGCTGTACTCGACCCTTGATGGGGCCGCCCGCGCTCATTCGCTGATCTTTCCTCCACACGCTCACGCGTGTGGTATCCATTCCCCACACGTAAGTGTGGGGTTATTCTCACAGAGGCGGCGGAGGCAGCATTCGGCGCATTTTGGGTTTCTGGGGCGGCAGATCCTCCGGCCGTGGCGGATCAGGTTGATGTGCAGGCTGTAATGATGTCCCGGGGGGACTTCCCCTTCCAGGACTCCGGCAGCCTCCTCGGGGGATATGCGATGGCGAACCAGGCCGAGGCGCCGCGAAACGCGGTGGACGTGGGTGTCCACCGGGAAGGCGTCCCGTCCCATCCCGAAGAGAAGGACGCAGTCAGCCGTCTTTCTTCCCACGCCCTCGAAGGACATGAGATGCTTCCTGACCGCGTCCCTGTCCATTCCTTTCCCGAGCCCGAGATCGGAGCCCGCTTTCGAGCGCTTCAACGACAGGATAATCGAGTATATCCGGCGGCTTTTAATTCGCGCGAGGCCGCCGACCCGTATTGCTTTCTCTATTGCCTCCGGGGATGAGGAGGCGATGGACATGAGGTCGGGAAATTTCTTTTTAAGGTTGCCGAATGCCCTGTCCCTGTTGGTGTCGGTCGTGTTCTGTGACAGGATGGTCGAGACGAGCTGGTCCAGGAGGCCCGTGCGCTGCCGCTGTTTCGGACGACCGTATTCATTCTCAAGAAGGGCCGTAATCTTGTGTATCTTCAAGTTTTGTAACCCTTCGTAACCTCTAGTAATTTGATCGTATAAGAATTTGTTATTTAGACTAGCCACAAAGGCACGAAGACACGAAGAAAAGCTAATAATAATTATTCTTTGTGCCTTAGTGTCTTAGTGGCAAAAGTCCCCGGCGAAGCCGGGATAAGTGCTTGTTATGGATTCTCCAGGACGAGCGACATGGAGAAGATTCCGAAATCCCCCTTCTCCTTCAGCATGTTTCCCCTCGCGTCGATCCAGGATTGGGTTTTCCGCCCCTTGAGCTTCGTTGTCAGCCTGAAGGCCGGCCTTCCGAACTCCTCGAGCCTCTCGCAGGATTTAACACGTTGCCTTACCGTTTCAACAGAGCCGGTTGACGGCATGAAGACAGGATAGCGGTAGCTGTTGTCTACCCGGAGACCCTGAACCAGCGGAAGCAGATTTATAACGCTCGAGGGGTATACCGAGTGGGTAAGCTTTCTTGTCTTCCAGGTCGATGTCTCCATTGTCGTTGTCTCTATCTCCAGCCTGCCGGGCCGGGCAACCGTGATTACCCGAATCGCGTCCCCGTTGGATTTCCGGCTGTACTCCGACTTCAGGAGCGTCAGGTCGGTCCGCGTGTAGTCGACCTGGTATTCCTCGCGCTTGATTATCTCGTCCAGCTTGAGGCCGGACGTTATTTTCAGGGCGTCTCTCATTGAAGGGGCGCGCTTGATGTTAAGGTAGGAATAGCCCACCCTCTTGCCCATGATGTAGACTCCCCAGAACCACTCCTTGCCCGCGAACCGGGACGGGTCGTCGATCCGGATGGCCTTCTTCGGGGGGGGGATCTTTACTGCCGTTGTGGAGGCGCATCCGGCGGCCAGGCAGGCTGCCAGAAGAGCGGGAAGGAGAAGTTCAGTCCTCTTCGGGATTAAACGATGGATAGGATACCTCTCTTTTCGCTTCCCTGGATTTTTGAAGGCTCCGGAGCGCGGAGTCCTCGAGCCACTCGTCGATGACCGACTTCTTAAAACGGATCGTTGCGCCGATCCTGCTGACGGGAATGTTGCCGCTCCTGATATGGCGGTAAATAACCTGTTTGTGAAGCTGGAGGTAGCCGGAGAGCTGTTCTATGGTCATTACCTCGGGATATTCGGTTTTCTGGTTCTCCGCTTTTCCTTTTTTCTTTTCGGTCATATCTCCTGCCTCATATTTCGGGTAATCTGCGAACCTTTTTCTATTCCTTCTTTTCGAGCCCTATTGATTGTATTGCCTCTGCCACCAGTTTTTCTATGAGGTCGCTCTGACCTTTTTCTCCCTCCTCGATTGTGCAGATGCCGCAGTTGTTGCACTCTATTGTCTTGCCGCCGATGCCCATGTCCCTTCGCAGGGCTACGAGCTTGTTGACCTGCTCAGGCGAAAGGGTCCTGACTTTTCCGAGCTGCCGCGCCGCTAACGTCACCTGGGCGCAATGCTCGACTTTTTCGAGCTTGAGATAAGCTGAAAATACGTCAGGCCCCACTGTCAGCGACCCGTGGCGGTCCAGGATGAGTGCGTCGCACCGTGTTATCAGGTCGCTCACGGCGGAAGGCCCCTCGCCGGAGCTGGGCGTCGCGTATTCGGACGTCGGGATGGCGCCCATTGTCAGGACGACCTCGGGGATGACGCACTGGGCGAGGGAGACGCCGGCTATTGAAAACGCGGTCGCCATCGGCGGGTGAGCGTGAACGACGGCGGCTACGTCGTCGCGCCGCCGGTATACCTCCAGGTGCAAGAGGATCTCGCTCGTGACGTCCTTCTCCCCGGTGAGCTTCTTCCCGCTCATGTCGGTCACGACCAGGTCGCGGGCTTGAACGAGGCCCTTGCTGAGGCCGCTGGGCGTGCAGAGGATCCTGTCTTTCCCGGTCCTGACGCTGACGTTTCCGTCGGTCGCGGCGACGAAGCCCTTCTGCCACATCATGTGGCAGACGGACACTATGTCGTTTCTTATTTCCCTCTCCGACTTCATCTAGGCCAGGAACTTTGCCAGGTCCACCCTCGGCCTGGCTATCACGACCTTTCTGACGAGCGCTCCTATCTCCTTTATAGCCCCGACTCCTGCGTCGACGGCGACCTCCACATCGTGCAGTTCACCGGTGAGGGTCAGGTAGCTCTTCCCGCCGAGGCCGTTGGCCAGCCGCAGCTCTATGAGGTTAATATCCGCGGCTTTCGCTGCGGCATCTGCGGCGATTATGGTGGAAGGAACGGAGAAGGTCTCGATCACGCCGATGGCCTTCATCTCCTCGAAAGGAGTGGCGGCCAGTATGGCGGGGATCACCTGGGGGTGGACGTTCGGGATGAAAAAGTGGTCGGTCACCGTCTCCGCGCCGGCCTTGATGCCCGCCCTGAGCGACTCGTCTACGTCAGCGACGGCGCCCGTTATGAGGATCATGTATTTTCCGGGGCAGATCGATTTCGAGTCGACTATCTCGACCGGCGCCTTTTTGGCCATGGCGTCCGTGGCGTAGATGCCCCCCGCGATACTGTTGAATTCTATAATCCCTATTGCCGGTTCCATGGATTGCTCTCCGATTTTTACCTCGCTTCTATGATTACCTCGTCGTCGACGCGAGCGACGACGCCGTTTATAGACGCGTGCACCCGCGCCCCCATCGTCCCCCATTCGAGGTCGCCGATGAGCTGGCCGGCTTTGACCGTGTCGCCCTTCTTCACGATGGGCGCCGCCGGTTTGCCGATGTGCTGTTTGAGAGGAATGCGGACCCTCCCGGTTTTGAGCTTTCTGCTGTCGAGCGGGGCGTCCCGGTCGTAATCGGACAGTCCGAGCCTCATGGTGAGCCTGCTCACGGGCACCAGCCTGTACTCCCTCATGGGGTGGGGGGAGGGCTCCTCCGTCCGCGGGGCGGGCTTCCACCCCATTTCCGACATGGTATCGGTGATTTCCACATTGATCCTGCCGACCGGGAGGCACATTGGGCAGGAGTAAACGCCGCAGAGGTCGCAGTTGCAGCAGAGGGCGGCCATTGTAACGTTTGTCGCGGGAGAGGGGAGGCCGAGGTTGATCGACCTCATTATAATGTGTGGTTTCAGGCTGTGGCCCAGCATCGCCCTGGGGCATATCATCGTGCAGTAGTTGCACTGGCAGCACATGGCTTTCGTTCTGTTGATATCTATGGAAAGCGGCCGCGTCTTCCTTACCACAGTCGGGTTGTCCGGGGGCAGGATGATGATGCTGGTCGTCGTCTTCGACACCGGGGTTGCGGGGTCGTTCTCGATGGTCCCCATCATTGGGCCGCCCGTGAGGATGACGTAGTCGTCGAGGTGCGTCCCTCCCGCGGCGGCGATGAGCTCCGACAGGGGCATGCCGATGGGGGCGATGACCGTTTTCGGCTCCTTCACCGCGCCCGTCACGGTCACGAACCGGGAGATCACGCTTGCGCCCTTATCGGCGGCTGCCGCGATGTTCGCGAACGTCTCGACGTTGCTGACGACCACTCCCACGTCCAGGGGTATGCCCTGCTCGGGCACGACTTTGCCGGTGACCTCGTAAACGAGGACGAACTCGTCTCCTGCGGGGTATACGCTATTAAGAAGGTGGAGCCTGATGTTCTCCCTGCCCTTTAGCTCGTTTTTGAATGCGGCGACGGCCTTAGCGTACTTCTTCTTCAGGCCTATGATCCCCTCCTTTGCATTCATGGAGGAGATGACGAGCTCCATTCCCCTGACCACGTCTTTCGCCCTGGCGGCCATGAGGTTACGGTCGTTCCTCAGGAGTGGCTCGCATTCGGCGCCGTTTGCGATTACGGTGTCGACCTGAGCGTCGATCTTCTTCCACGTGGGGAAACCTGCCCCCCCGGCGCCCACCACGCCCGCCTCCCAAACCTTCCTAACGAGGTCCATTCCCGTTCCTCACCGTTCTCTTCGCGCACCGGACCAAAATATTAACCGCGGATTTTACGGATTAGACTGATTAAAAAAAACTTTTATAATACTCCAAGATAATCTGTCTAATCAGTTTAATCCGTGGTTCCGTAATAAATTTGCGAGCGAAGCGAGCAAATTTATCTCATACGATTCTGAAGTAATCGACGAGTGTGCAGCGCCGCCAGCGCGTGAATGTCTTCGTCGACGTCAGGCCGTCCCCGGTCGGGCTGGCTATGGTGAAGGAAGTGTACCCTTCCCCGCCGGCGCCGAGCCCGGCGTAGTTGGGTCCGTTCTTGATGAATATCGATGTGTTGACGAGCCTGGCCATCTTGCTCAGCTTTTCTATGTTCCGCGAGAACATGGAGGCCGTGTGCCTGTAGCCGTGCTCGGCTTCCAGCGCGAGGTCGATGCCCTCGTCGACGTCCCGGACCCTCACCAGCGGCATGACCGGCATGAGCTGCTCGGTCCAGACGAGAGGGTGGTTCCTGTCCACGTCTATCAGGACGAGCCGCACGTCGTCTCCGACGGAGATGCCGATATCAGCCAGTATGACGCTGGGATTTTTTCCCACGTACTTCTTGTTGATCACGCTCTCTTGCGGCGGGTTGTTCCTCTCTTTGATCACGAGGTTCGTCAGGCGGTCGATGTCGGCTTTCTTCGTCAGCTCGTGTGCGCCGTTGCGGCACATCGCGGCCTTGAGCTGGTCGGCGACGCTCTCGACCACGATGACCTCCTTCTCGTCAACGCAGATGATATTGTTGTCGAGTGACGCTCCCGCCACTATGTCCCGTCCCGCCTTCTCTATATCCGCTGTCTCGTCGACGACCACCGGAGGGTTGCCGGGACCAGCCGCGATTACCTTCTTGCCGCTGTTCATCGCCGCCTTCACGACGCCCCCGCCGCCCGTCACCACCAGCAGGTCGACGCCGGTGTGTTTCATCAGTGCCTGGGCCGTCTCCTGGGTCGGGTTGGCGATGCAGTTGAGCAGGTTGCGCGGCCCTCCCGCGGCCAGTATCGCCTCGTTAAGCAGCTTGACCATCATCGCCGAGACGGCCTTGGCCGACGGGTGGACGTTGAAGACGACGGCGTTGCCGGCCGCGATCATGCCGATGCCGTTGCAGATGATGGTCTCTGTGGGGTTGGTGCATGGCGTTATCGCCGCGATCACCCCGTAGGGGGCCCTCTCTACAAGCGTGAGGCCGTGGTCGCCGGTGTAGGTGGTGGGCGGGATGTCCTCTATGCCGGGCGTCGCCCTGGCGACGAGGAGGTTCTTCTTGATTTTGTCCTCCACGCGCCCCATGCCGGTCTCCTCCAAGGCTGCCTTCGAGATGAGCTCGACATTCTTCTTTACCGTCTCCCGTATCGCAGCTATCATCCCGACGCGCGTCTCGAGTGTCTGCGCGACGAGTTCCTCGTGGGCGCGCCGGGCGCGGCGCATGGCTTCGTCTATGTCCGCGACTATTCCCTCGCCCGCGTCAATAGGTGCCTCTTCCTTCTCTGGAGCGGCCACGGATGGATCCGCCCCCGCCAGCTTCCGGAGGACGTTTTCGACGATGGCCTTGACCTGTTCTTCAGAAACCTGCATTTCTCTCCCCCGTCGTTACCGTCCCTTTCGCGCCTCGTCTTTGCTCTTGTCGTACTGCACGGCGCCGTCCACATCCCATGTGTCGATGATGCCGGTGATTGCGGCGTCGGCTGGTTTGCCCTCGGTCTGCCGCGTGTAGCGGGCGGAGCTTCCCGAGGCGTAGATGACGTACTCTCCCTCTCCCGACCCCACGGCGTCCACGGCAACGACGTAACCGCCTTCGGGCTTGCCGCGCATGTCAAGCTTCTGGAGAACGTAGAACTTAAGCCCCTTGAGCTTCTCCTCTTTATGAGTCGAAACGAGGGTTCCAACGACCTTGCCGATGAGCATTGTCTCTTCTCCGGGTTGCGGGGGCGCGGGGCGCCCCCTCTACCTCTTGCTTTCCGTGGCCCGGACTATTTGCTTTTGCCCTGGCGGCCCAGCGGCAGCGCCTGGTCTACGTTGACGTGCGGCCTCGGTATGACGTGGACGCTGACCAGCTCGCCGACCTTCTCGGCGCCGCGCGCGCCCGCTTCCACCGCCGCCTTGACCGCCGCGACGTCGCCGCGGACTATCGCGGTGACAAAGCCGCCGCCGATCTTCTCGTAACTCACGAGCTCGACTTTGGCAGACTTTACCATGGCGTCGGATGCCTCGACCATTGCTGCGAAACCTCTTGTCTCTATCATGCCTAATGCTTCGGCCATAACCCTATCCTCCTTCTGGTATGTGACTTGTTACCGGTTTATTCTCCCTTTTTCGGCGCTGGCTTGCCGCTCACCGATTCTATCGCCGCAAGCGCCGCCTCGCTGCCGACCATGATGTCGCGCTCCTCTCCGCCCAGGTACAGCCTGCCGAACCGACCGAAGGGGCGCACCTCTACGAGCGTGATGTTCGCTGCCTTCTCCGCCTCGTTGGCGGCCAGGACCGCGTAGCCGGCCGGGTCGGTCTCCAGGATGAAGAGCGTCTGGTCGGCAAGCAGCATGGAGCCTTTCCTGTTCCTGTTGATTAGCTGCGACTGGTGGGCGTCGATCTTCCGTATGATCTGCGTGGCCACGACCTGCGGCTTCAGCCTGTCCGATTCCTGCAACCCCAGGGCGTCGAGAATGGCGGCTCCCGCCTGCCTCACGGCGCCCTGGTCCCACGAGTGGACCTCCAGGAGGCCGTAGGCCCTCTCCACCAGCATGACAGCGGGCCTGACGTCCGTTGACTTGAGCGCCACGTCCATGACGCGGTTGATCTCCATCCCCGGGGCCACCTCCACGTAAAGCGCCGCCATGCCGGAAACGGGCATGAAGCCCTTGGCGGATGAGGCGACGTAGGAGGCGAGCTGGAGCTGTAGACTATCCAAAACTATATAGGTTCTAAGCTGCACCATAAGCCATGCTCCTTTCCTATTGATAAGCCATGACTATAGGGCAGACTGCTGCAGCGGGTCAATAAAAAAATAGAGGAATTTAAGGTACTCTAACATTTTAACTGATTTTATACTCCCGTTGCCATCAAGCTGTCGGCAAAGATGCGGAGAAGACCGTGAAATGCCGGAGTGAGGCGCGGGCGCGTCCAACTCGCCCGGCGATCTTTATGCGGCGGCCTTACGGTGCCGGTGCGTGCTGGAGCCGGCACAGAGCCCCGGCTTCCTCGCTTATTTGATAACTGATTGTTAACGGCTTGTTAAATTGTTTTACATGAAGATAGGGAGCTGTTTATAATCGGGGCTTAATCATGAGTGCTAAGAGCAAGACTCCGGGGAAAAAGAGGTATTCACAATCGGAGTTTCCGTTCGGCGATTCCCGGCGCAAATCGTTCAGGGGGCACAAGTCCTCCGACCTGGGAAGGCTCCCCGCCTCCGTCCTCTGCCTGAGCCCGCGGGGGAATAAGTGGCTCAGGGCGCGGAAGGTCAAAATCATAGCAGACCTCGTCGACGAAATCATAGTCGAGCTTGTTAAATTCCTCTCTAAATAAAATTTTTCTTTGAAAAATTTTATGTATTTCACCGCTTTATTATTATTTTTTATCTTTACCCTTGCAGGCTGCGGCAGGGACGGCGTTGAACCGGCAAAGAGGAGTACTCTTCCGGTTATACGCTTCTCCAGGCTGCCCGTTGACGGGCCGGTCAGGCGGCCGGAGGGCGAGTTCGGCGCGCCACGGAGGGGGGGGGAGAAGAAACACCAGGGTATAGACCTCCTTGCCCGGAGGGGGACACCTGTCAGGGCCGTCAGCCCGGGCATCGTCGTTTATAACGAGATGAACGGCACGCTGACGGAGGGCTACGGCTTCACCCTCATCATCGATCACCTGAACGACTATTACACCCTGTACGCCCACCTGGACGCGAAACCGCCTCTCCGGGTCGGGGAGTACGTGAAGGCCTGTGACGTGATCGGCAGGATCGGCCACACGGGTAACGCCGAGGGCCTTCCGACGGGGATACGGGACATGCTCCACTTCGAGGTGATACACGCCCCTTCGTGGATGCTGGATTATCTCGGCATTCGGATCGTCGACTCGATCTCGCCGAAGACGGTGACTACGCTGAAGGCTATCGCGGAGGGGAACTACGGCTACGGGGGAGGGGCCCTGAACCCACTTGATTTCTACGCCGGCAAGCCCGCTTACGCTAGAAGGCTCTTTTAATATATAATCCGGCCGAAGGCCGGATTATATTATCAGTCGCTGACGGCGATGTCATCGAGCTCGTACCTCATCTCCTCGTTCTTGGCGGCGGCGTCGGCGGCGAGGGCGTCCTCGGCGCTGATCACCCCCACCTTCTGCTTCTTCCCCTTCTTGCCGAACACCTTGGCGATGCTGAAATAGATCCCGAGCGGGATGATGAGCGTAGCGAAGAAGTAAAACGGCGCCGGGAGGTGGAAGACGCGGTGCGGGGGGCCCAGCCTGTTGATGTTCCAGACGATGATGCAGAGGCTCGCGTAATCGATCGAGAAGTTGGCGTGAGGGTTGCTCGCCTTGAAGAGACAGAGACCGTTCGTCCGCTCCTTCAGGAACGGCCAGAGGAGCGAACCTCCCATGTGGCCGGTGAGGTCCTCGGTGATGTGTATGGCGAAACCGAGGAAGGCCACGAGGCCGTAAAGCCAGCCGATAGACCAGCTCGTAACGAGCGAGGCTATGAGCCAGACGGGGAGGGCCAGGATGAAGCCCAGGACGTAGCTGTGGCTCCAGGTCCTGTGCCATGGGAGGAACTCGACCTCGACCCTGTCGCCGGCCCTCTTGAAGCCATACTGCGGGCCGCTCATGATGTCGACCACGGATGGCCTGCCGTGGGTCTCGAGCATCTTACACTTAACCCTGTACTTGCCGATCCTGTTCTCCTTCGGCGCCGTGCCGGCGTAGGGTTTCTGGGAGGTGGTGACGATTTCGTTTATGATTACGACGACTTCGTTGGTCTCGCCGTCGAACTTGATGACGTACTGCCGCCAAAGGTCGACTCCCAGCCTCATCGGGTAGAGCTGGCACTTGACCAGCTTGCCCGTTTCGTAGGCCTTTTCCATGGCCATGCCGATCTGCTCGGCCATCTTCTGGGGGTCCGGCTCGTTCGGGTCGCATTCAACCTCGATATCTACCTTCGAGAAGAATTGCCCGACCTTGAAATCGAGCGTGTCGGGCATGATGCCGAACAGCCCGCCCAGGACGAGGATGAAAGACCTCTCCTCCCAGCACATGCTGACGGGCGCCTGGAGAAACGTCGAGAGGGCCACCCCGCTCATGAAATGCGTCAATCCTTTCATACTATCTCTCCCCTCAAGAAAGTCCCATGAACTTGACTATTGTATCGCCCACCCCCGCCATGCTCAGGCAGATTGGGACGAGAAGGATGCTCATGCAGTTGCTCCTCCTGCAGCCGAACATGATAGGGATCAGACCGATGAACGTCGCGACGGCCATCAGGAAGAGGCCCCACATGCCGGTGAAACCGATAACGATGGCCAGGATGAGGACCAAGGATACCCAGTTTATGATCCTGTAGTCGATCTTCGATATGAGCCAGATTATCCACCTGGAGGACCACAGAAGGAAGAAGAATGAGAGTGCCCCGCCGATAAGGACCGTTGCCACGATGATGACGTAGTCCTGGCCGGACATGGGCTGGACGATGGGCGTGAGAATCATGGCCATCCCCCCGCGTCGCAGGGGTCCGGTCCCGTGCGCCCCGAAGGCCAGGACGAAGAAGAGCATGAAAGCCCCGATGTAATAGACGGACTTGGATACCCCCTGGGAGATGACGAAGAGCCTGTCGTCTCTTTGGGCGGTCGCGTGCCCCGCCAGGAGGCCGCCTATTCCCCCGGTTACGCCCGGGAAGAAGGCGGCTATGCCGCCTCCCAGCACGCCGGAGAATGTCCCCAGGCCCATCAGCTTGGGGTCGAGGTCTATGGATTTGCCGATGTGCTGCTTCGGGATGTCCTGCTTCGATATCAGGCACGAGATTATGCTTGAGACGGCGAATAGGCCCACGAAGGCCGGCATGATGTTCTGGAAGGCGACCTCCTTTGGGACGAATGTCCTGTTGAGGACGATGAAGCCCAGGATGGCCGAGAGGATGAATGTGAAGATGCCGGCCGCGAGGTTCTGCCACGCGTTCCATATCTTGCCGAGGACCGTCTTCTTGCCCATACCCGTCCCCTTTGGCCACTCGCTCATGAGCATGTAGGTGATGACCAGGGCCATGATCCAGTAGGAGCGCATCCCGCCGATGAGCTTATTGACGGAGGGGAGAACATTGTACAGGAAGGGGGTCATGAGGACGAGCACGGTAATGCCTGTCAGGCCGCCGACGCCGGTCAGCGCCGCCGCCTCGAAGCCCCGCCCGTCCATCATGTATTTCTGGCCCGGCAGCATAACGAAGACGGCAGACTCGTCCGGTGCTCCCAGGAACATCGATGGGACAGTGTTGATGATGGAGAACGCCACTATGAGGGACATGAAGAAGGCCGGCATGGCGTAGCCGGGTATGACGCCCTGGTAGCCGAGCCAGAAGACGATGATCATACCCGCGACGTTGTAGATGTGGAGGCCGGGTATGAGCGAGAAGAAGCACCCGATCAGCGTTCCGAGGATTATGTAGAACAGGATAACAAGTGCCATTTCCATTTGTTTCTCCTTATAAAATTTTTCTAAGAAAAATTTTATTAATCAGACAGCTTTATCTGGTTGGGATACTTCGGCGTCAGCTGCATCTCTTCCCTGAATGACCCTACCTTGCCCTTGACGGAGAGCTTTGCGCCGTCCTTCGTGAGCTTGTCCGTGTCCGTCAGCTTTTCCAGGAGATTGGTCCAGAGGACAACGTCTATCGTTCCCGAGTCGTCTTTTACCTCGAGCTTGAGGCCCTTCGAGAACTCGCGCGACCCGGCGACCTCGCCCTTTATCTCAACGAATGTCCCGTCCTTTTCCATCGTGATCTCCCCGATCTTCAGTGGAGTGAAGGTGATGGAGGGTTTCTTTGGCGCTTCCGCCTTGGGCTCTTTTTTCTTGGTGGGAGCCTCGGTCTCCGTCGCTTCAGGCTTCGTCGCCGGGGGCTTTGTTGCCTCGGGCTTCTTCTCAGGTGGCTCCGCCGCCTTAGTTGGTTCGACCTTTGCCTCCGTTTGAGCTGGAGTCGGCTTCGCTGCCGGCGGTTTTGTGGGCTCGGGCTTCGTCTCCGCTTTGGTTGCTGCGGGCTTAGGTGCCGGCGGCTTCGTCGGCTCGGGTTTCGTCGGCGCTTTGGTTGGCGCGGGCTTCGGTGCCGGCGGCTTCGTCGGCTCCGGCTTCGGCGCTTCAGGCTTTTTCTCCTCTTTCTTCTTTGGCGGGGCGTCCTTCTTCACCGGTTCGAGGTCGCTCTTGTCCCCGGGCTTTAACTGGACGGTCCCCTGGTATTCGTCCACCTTGCCGAAGACGATTACCTCGCTCCCCTCTCTCAGGACGGACGCCTTGTTGGGGTAGTCGGCGAACTGGCTGTCCCAGAGGGTGACGTCCACGGAGCCGGTGCCGTCGGTGAGTGTGATCTTGGTCATCTTGTTGAACTTCTTGACGCCCGAGATCTTACCTTTGACCTGCACCTTCTTGCCCTTGTCGGACGCTTTCAGCGAGCCGATATCAGCCTTCGCATAGCCCTTCTTAACCATTTTCTTCGGTATCTTCGAGGTCTCTATCGTGTCCTCGCCGGACACCTGTACATCCTGGGGCGTGCGGGGCTTGATCTGCAGCGCGTCCCTGTACGAGCCGACGAGGACGACTATGTCGAGCTCGGTTCCCGGCGTCATCACCGCTTCGGCGTCGGGGAGCTGTTCCATCTGGTAGGATGAGATGGTAATTTCATGGAAGCCCGTCTCGTCCCCCAGCATAACCAGCGTTCCGTATGGATACTCGCTGACGCTCACAACCTCGCCGTGCAGCGCGTACATCTGCCCGACGTCCTCGTCGTCGATATCGCCTATCTTTACGGTCTGGACCTCTTTCCTGATCATCTTCATCCTGCCGGGCGCTTTCAGGTTCATTGACGTGCCGAACTGTGCGGAGAGGGAGACCTCGCCTATCGCCTCGACCTCGTCTCCGATATTTGGAACCTTATTCATCAGCTCGAGCTTCTCCAGGTCACCCGTCTGGAGCTTGATCTTACCCGTCCCGTCGTCGACGTGGAACTGTACCTTGAAGAAAGCGTCGGGGTTGATTTTTACCTTGTCGACGATCCCCTTGACCCTGAATATCCCCTTGTTGTAAGTCGGGCCGATCTCGCCGATGGTTATGAGCTCCGGCTCCATCATCACGGCGGCGTACCACAGCGCGATCAGGCCGACGACGGACATGACGAGGCACCCCCGCTTGAATATCGCCAGGGCCATCCTCTTTTTAAGCGTCGCGCCGCAGTAGGGGCATTTCTCGTAGGCGCCGACGAACTTTCCGCAGCTTGGGCAGAGCGTCTCCTCGGGAAAATCCCGCACGCTGTCGAACTCGCCCTTTAAAGCCCCGCTCTTATCCGTGTGATTTTTTTCTTCCATTGAGGTATTCCTCCTCGTTGATTACCGGTTAACGCCGGTCTATAAATATGTCGGAAACTTCGTTGAAAAACTATAATTGATTCCCCCGTATTTTGTCCAACAATTTTTTCTATTCCTCTTCGATATGGGTACCCTGGAGGGTCTCTTTATCCGTATAGCGCGCGGGCGCACCACCGCCGTCGTTGTCGGCCGAGATCTCGAACACACCGGTGGGCCTTTCGTAGCAGGTCGCTATAACGGCCGTTTCCCCGAAGCCGAGCCTGGCGAGGCTTCGGGATATTTTCTCGATGCCTATGTGTGGCCTGTTGCAGTCGCTTGATATGTGGGCCAGAAAGACGGCCTGCAGTTTTTCGGTGGCGACCTCCTCTATCAGGCTTGCGGCCGACTCGTTGGAAAGGTGGCCCTGCCTGCTCTTTATCCTCTGTTTCAGTGCCCACGGCCTGGGGTGGTCCCGCAGTAGCCGCGGATCGTGGTTCGCCTCGATGACTATGGCGTGGGAGCCCCTCAACATATCCTTGACCAGGTGGGTCGCGTGGCCCAGGTCGGTGGCGATGGATATCTTCACTTCCCCCGCGTAGACGGCGAAGCCGACGGGGTCGGATGCGTCGTGCGTGACGGAAAAAGGTGTGACCCGGATGTCTCCCAGCGTAAAGGGCGAGTTGTTCGTGAATATCCTGGCCCTGGAAAGCGGGAATCCCCGGTCCTTGACGGCCCTGGACGTGGCGCTGTTGAGATAAACGGGAATGGATGTCTTCTTATCGATGAAGCGGAGGCCCCTGATGTGGTCGGAGTGCTCGTGGCTGATGAGGACGGCGTCGACGTTTTCGACCTTTTTCCCGATGGTCCCCAGGCGCGCCTCTATCTGTCTTCCGCTCAGGCCGGCGTCGATGAGAATATCTGTTGTGTCGGAGGCTACATGGATCGAGTTGCCCGCGCTCCCGCTGGCAAGGATACAGATTTTCAGTCTCATCGGTGTCTCCAGTCCCGGCGATTATATAACGGAGCCGATTGGAAATACAGTGAAGTATTGAAATATGAAAACATGGAAATCTTTAACCGAGAAGACGTGAAATGTTGAACGTTAAACGTGAAACGGAAAAAATAGAAACAAGATGCAAGAAACAAAAAACAGAAAAATATAAGAATATACAAATAAGCTGCCACCAAGACACGAAGGCACAAAGAGAAGACGAATGTTTCCTGCGGCGGAGTTTATACTGAGCGTAGTCGAAGTGCACCCTTCGGCAAGCTCAGGATCTTCGACAGGATCTACGTCAGGACAAGCTCTGGACGAGGGACGAAAAATATAAATCCTGCATCTTGCATCCTGTATCTTTTTATTCGCTTCACGCTTCACGAGATACTGGAGAATGAGCCGCGAAAGCAGGAACTTTATTTCTTTATTTCTATTTCATAACAACTTGTTCCCGGCTATAATATAACAGTAAAGCACGGGAGAAGAGATGGCGCTTAAGTTCGAACAGATTCTCAAGCAGACGCAGACACTCGTACTGTCTCCACAGATGCAGCAGGCGATCAAGATGCTGCAGATGCCCCTCATGGACCTCAGGATGCTGGTCAGCCAGGAGATGGCCGCCAACCCTATCCTTGAGGAGACGATGGCGACGGAGTCGGCAGGAGAGACCGGGGACGGCGACGAGGCGCCGGACAAGGATTTCGACGAGGAGTTCGCCCATTTATCCGAGCTCGACGACGAATGGCGGGAGTACTTCCGCCAGAGCGGGTCATTCAGGAAGTACACCCGGGAGGACGAGGAGAAGAGGAGGTTCATGGAGACGATGATCACCCGCCCGGAGTCTCTCCAGGACCACCTCCTCGCCCAGCTCTCTATAACGGCGACTGGCGAACAGGAAAAGATGATAGGGGAAATAATCATAGGCAATATAGACGACAACGGTTACCTGAGGTCCACCGTCGAAGAGCTCGCCGGCATGGCGGGTTGCCCGGAGTCCGAGGTCCAGGTAGTCCTCGAAAAGGTGCAGAGCTTTCATCCGGTAGGCGTGGGCGCGAGGGACCTCAGGGAGTGCCTCCTGATACAGCTGATGCGCCTGGGCAAGCAGGGTTCCCTGCCCCATATAATCGTGCGCGATTTCCTTGACGAGCTGGCTCGCAAGAAATACCCGAGGATATCCCATGCCCTTAAAAGGCCTTTGTCGCAGGTGCAGCAGGCGGCCCACTTCATAGCCTCCCTCGAGCCCAAGCCGGGCCGCCTCTTCGGAGGCGATCCGTCTTTTTATATCAGCCCGGACATCTTTCTGGAGAAGACAGACGATGGGTATGATGTCATCCTCAACGACGAAAGGGTCCCGCATTTGAGGATCAGCAGCTTCTACCGCGGGCTGATGGCCGCCGGCCGACTCGACCCGGGGACGAAGAAGTATATCCAGGATAAGGTGAGGGGCGGAAAGTGGTTTATCAAGAACATAGCGCTGAGGCAGAAGACGATTTACCGCATTGCCGAAAAGATAGTCCAGGAGCAGAGGGATTTTCTCGATGATGGAATCTCACGTCTTCGCCCGCTGACTCTGGGTGATATCGCGAGTTCGTTGAACATAAGCGAATCGACCGTCAGCCGGGCGATAGCCAACAAGTACATCCAGACCCCGCAGGGGCTGCTGGAGCTGAAGTTCTTCTTCTCATCCGGCCTGATGACCGACGAGGGGGAGGCGGTTTCATCCAGGAACTTGAAGAATGCCATCGCGAGGCTGATAGAGAAAGAGGACCACAGGAAACCCTTGAGCGACCAGGGGATTGTCGACATTCTGGCGCGGAAGGGGATTCGGCTGGCCCGCCGGACGGTGGCGAAGTACCGGAACAACCTGAAGATCCTTCCCTCGAACCTCAGGAAGCAGTACTGATAGAAATGTGATTGCCTTTCCAGGCAATCACATTTCTATGTGTGGAGCCCACGATCAGAGTCGAACTGATAACCTGCTCATTACGAATGAGCTGCTCTACCGGTTGAGCTACGTGGGCCCGGGAAAACTGGTGCCGCGGGACGGAATTGAACCGCCGACACAGGGATTTTCAGTCCCCTGCTCTACCGGCTGAGCTACCGCGGCGTTTTTCCCGAAATTCTCCGGATGTTACCGAAATATAGTGCAAGAGCACGGGGAGGTCAAGCGGTTGTTAAGAGTGGAAATATGAAAGCAAGGTGATATGGAAATATAATTCCATATTTTTATGTTTATATATTTCCATTTTTCCGTTTTTTGCCCTTTCTCTTCTTCCTGTTCAGTATGCCCAGCGCGCCGTACCCGGAGAACCTGTCGTGGAGCGTGTAGAAGAGCTGCCTGCTGAAACCGTATTTTTGTGTAATCTCCCCGATGTGGGGTTTTGTGCTCGTGGCGGCCTCTCTCAGCATCTCGAGCTTTATCTGGACCTTGTCGGCGGGATTGACGAATTGGCTGAAGGGATACCTCTCGCCCGGTGAGTCCTCCGCATCCGGCCTCGGTATCTCCCTCTTGGGGTAGAACTCCTCTCCCGTTCCCAGTTCCTCTTCGAGCTCCTTCTTTGTCTTGTCGAAGATGCCCCGGACGCCGTACTTTCTCATCTCCCGGTCGAACTTGTAGAAAGAGTTCCTGTTATACCCGAACTTCACCGAGAGCTTCGTGATATCGGGGTTGGGCGAGGAGTAGATGGTGCGGAGAAATTCATAGCGGTGTACGACCTCGTCGCCGAGGGGGTAAGCATATTCGTGGTTTCTCCTGACGATCGTGTCGTAATATTCCTCGATATAAGTGTCCACCATCTCCGTTAGCCTGTCCATATCGAACGGCTTCCGGATGTAATCCTTGGCCCCTGTCTTCATCGCCTCCACGGCGACGTTCTCCGATCCCCTGCCAGTGATGACGATGACGACCACCTCGGGCATCTCCTTTTTCAGTTCCCCGAGGACATCGAGGCCGTCCATGAGGGGCATGATGTAGTCGAGGAGGACGATATTGGGCTGTCTCTCGATGGCTTTGATCATGGCCTCGTGACCGTTGGAGGCGGTAGAGACCTCGTAGCCCTCGCCGGTGAAGTTTCGTGAAAGGACGTTGAGGACGTCCGGCTCATCGTCCACTATAAGAATTCTTTTCGCGGCCATTTTGTCCCTCCCTCTTTTGTTCTTATAGAATTACCCGGAATAGTACCATGGACTTGCTATCCGCGCAAAGGCACGTCACCTGCTTCATATATCCCTTTTCTTTAATTTCTTCCCGCTGTGTTTACGGGAAGTTCCACGATTATCTCCAGGCCGCCGTCCTTGGCGCTGGCAGCATGGATTGTACCTCCGTGCTTTTTCACGATGCCGTATGCAATGGAGAGGCCGAGGCCGGACCCCTCGCCGACCTTCTTCGTCGTGAAAAACGGGTCGAAGAGGTTTGCGAGGACAGATGGGGCCGCGCCGGGGCCGTTGTCTCTTATCCTGATTGTGACCGTGCCGTTGCTGATGAAGCTCTCGAGGTGCAGCTCTTTCTTTGATTCCGCCTCGATAAGGGTCTGAAACGCGTTTTTAATGATGTTTGTGAAGACGATCTCCATCTGGTGGTGGTCGAGCTTCATGGGAGGAAGCCCCTCTGCCAGGTTCTTCATCACTTCTATCCTTCCGGCGGGAAACTCGCTCCTGACATTGTCGAGCGCTTTCTCGAGCGTCTCGTTGATGTTTCCGGCAACAAGCTTGAGCTCGCCTTTCCTGGAGAAAGAGAGGAGGCTCTGTATGATCGTCGTGCCGCGCTGGACGTGGGCAGCCATTTTTTTAAGCCTGGAGCGGGTGGGCCGGTCTTTTACCCTGGCGAGGAGAAGCTGGATATGCCCCGATATGATTCCCAGGGGGTTGTTGAGCTCGTGGGCGACGCCCGCGACCATCTCGCCGATTGCGGAGAGCTTGTCGGCCTGGACGACCCTCTCCTGGAGCTTCTTTCGCTCGGATATGTCCACCATGATCCCTTCTATTATCAAGATATTTCCGTCGTCGTCCAGGATGGGAGTCGCCCGGTCCAGGACGTGGACGACGCGGCCGTCCTTGTGCGTCATGCGATATTCAATCTCCCGCGGCGATTTCATTATTCGATGCTCAATGATCTTCTCCCAGCAGCGCTCCCTGTCCCCGGGGTGGATGAGCCTGCTCCAGAGGGCTGGATCATCCAGCATCTCTTTGGGGGAGTAGCCGATCATCTCCTCGATGTTGGCGGAGATGAAAGTCGTCGTGCTTTGTTCGTCCGGGAGGGCTGTGTAAACGACGCCCGGAACGGTGTCGATGATGACGCGAAGGCGTTCCTCGCTTGTACGCAGTGCCTCTTCCACCCGCTTTCGTTCGGTGATGTCGCGGACTGTGGCCTGCAGGAACGACCTGCCCTTTAATTCCACCCTTGTCAACAGGACCGTGGCGAAGAAATTTTCGCCGTTCAGCCGCCTGTGGGTCCATTCGAAAAAATTGGAGCCATTCTCCATGGCCACGGCCATCATCTGTTGGGCTTTTACCGTAGAGAGGCTTCCGTCCGGCTGATATTCCGGGGAGAGGTCTGCAGGCGTCTGGGTGGTGAATTCCTCCTCGTCCTTACATGCGAACATCTTTAAGGTGGCGGGGTTGCCGCTGAAGAAACCCTCTTCGGGAGTCAGCATCATGATCGCGTCCCTGGAAGATTCATAAAGGGTTTTGTACCTGGCCTCGCTCTCCCTCGACGCCTCTTCCGCCCGCTTGAGCTCGGTAATATCGACCGCCGTTGCGGCCATGAACAGGGGGAGGCCGTCTTCATTCCGTATGATTGCCGCGTTCATCAGGGTGGGAAAAACTGTATCGTCTTTTCTCTTGTGCCAGACCTCCCTGGCGGCAAAACTGCCTTCTTTCAGGAGGAGCTTGTTTAGCCTGTTAACGTCACTGATCTGCTCAGGGGTGTGCAGATCAGCCAGATTTTTATTAATGAGCTCGCGAGGGGCATAGCCGTGCATCAGCGCGAAAGCCTCGTTGGTATAGTTGATGTTGCCCTCCAGGTCGGTTATAGCCGTGCCGTAGTTTGCCCTGTCGGAGATTGTCTTGAATTTCCTCAGTTCATCTTCCGCCCTCCTTCGCTCGGTGATGTCCTGAGAGACTCCCACATAGCCGACGACCCTGTCCATCTTGTCCCTGACAACGTCCATCCGGAGTTGGATGGGGAATACCGTCCCGTCCTTCCTCCTCTCGAAGATCTCGCCTTCCCAGGGCTGCAAACTCGCCTGCCTGGCTACGTCGTCGGCCAGGTTGGGCGGGTTGCCGGGGACGCCTTCGAAGAAGACGGACGCCTTACTGCCGAGCATCTCTTCGGCCGTGTAGCCGAGCATCCTCTCGGCCGCCCTGTTCGCGTACACTATATCCCTGTCCGTGTTGGTCATGATGACGGCTTCGCTTACACTCTCGACGATGAAGGAGAGCTGTTCGATCTTCTCCTCGGCCTTCTTCCGCTCGCTGATATCGCGGTCGATCCCCCGGTATCCCAGGAGGTTTCCGCCGGCGTCCAGTATCGGCACGCCGCTCGTCTCGAGAACCACGCGTCGCCCGTCCTTGTGCAGGTTCACGTTCTCTAGCCTATTAAAGGGCTTCAGGGCGGCCATGATGTCCCGGAATTTTTCGCCTATGCGCTCCGCCTCGTCCGTCGGCATCAGATCGAAAGGCGTCCTGCCGACGACTTCCTCCGGTTCGTACCCCAGCAAATCCTTGACTTTCGGGCTGGCGTAGGTGTAGATGCCGTTCCGGTCCACTTCCCATACCCAGTCGCTGCTTGCTTCGATCAGGCTCTTGAATTTTTTCTCGGAGGCTTGAAGGGCGCTCTTGGATCGCTCCTGCTCTTTCTCCCGGCGGACGCGCTCGGTCACGTCGAGGATGGTCTCGATGGCGGAGACGGACCCGTCCTTGTTCTTAACCGGCGCGGCGGAGATTATATAGTGCCTGCCGTCCCGCCCCTCGAACTCGATCTCCGCGGGCTTCATTGTCTTTATGGCTTCTGTTGCGGGGCAGTTCTCGCAGGGCTTTTTCCTGTTCATGTAGACCTCGTAACAGGTTTTTCCCTCGAGGCCGCCGTATCTCCTCAGCATTGGCCTGCTGGCGTACTCGATCCTGTACTGCGGGTTGATGATGTCGATGCCGTGAAGAACGGCGCCCCTTCCGTTCATGATTTCGTTAGCGGCGCCCCGGGGGGAAGGGCGGTTGCCCGCCGGGCGTGGCTTCTTAGAGTTGTTGTCCATGCGGGTCATCTTTTCTGTCGGCCGTTTTCAAGCGCGTCTTCGACGATTCTCTTGATCTCTTCTACCGGGAAAGGCTTGCTGATGAGGTCGCAGGCTCCCTCTTTCAGGGCCGCCTTGATTTCTTCGTCTATCTCTTTACCCGTGAGCAGGACTATCCTCGCGTTCGGGGCGGCCTTTTTTATCTTCCTGAAAAGGCCGAGACCTCCCGGGTGGCCCGGCATCACGAGGTCGAGAAAGATGATATCGTAGCTCTCGCGCTTCAGAATGGAGAGGGCCAGCCGTGGGTCCTGGATTGCCGTCACGCGCTTGCCCTGTTTTTTCAGGATGTCGGTGATGAGGGCCAGGATGACCTCCTCGTCGTCGATGACCATGATCCTCGCCCTCGCTTGAGCATGGCTAATCCCGGGTTTCCTGTCCTGGGGTGCGGCTGCAGCTTCCGCGGGCGGGGCCTCCGTGAGCGCCGGAAGGCGTATCGTGAAGATGGCGCCTCCGCCGGCGTTGTTCTCCGCTTCGATGTCTCCCCCGTGTTCCTTGATCAGCCCATAGCTGACTGAGAGACCCAGCCCCGTTCCGGATACATCTCCCCCGGCGATAGTTCCCTTGGTCGTGATAAACGGATCGAAGATTATTTCCAGGATCTCCTCCGGTATGCCCTGCCCCGTGTCCGCGACCTTTATAACTACCTCCGTGTCCTCCGCGCGGAGGTCGATGGACAGCTCGCCGCCCTCGGCAGCCATGGCCTGGGTAGCGTTCAGGATTATGTTGAACAGCACCTGCCTGATCTGGCCGGGGTCACAGAGAATCAAGGGCGCCGGCGAGTAGCGGCGCTTTACGGTTATTCCCTGCCTCTTGATCTGGGTAGAGAGGGGTCCCAGCGCCTCCTCAATTACCTCGACGATGTCCGTGGGTTTCTTCTCCGGCTTATCCTCCCGGGCGAAGGATATCAGGTTTTTCACGATGACCTTGGCGCGCTCCGATACCTTTTCCGCGACGTCTATCGCGCGGTCCTTGTCCTCCAGTGTTCCCGCCTTGGCGAGCTGGGCGTAGCCGCTTATCATTGCCAGGAAATTGTTGAACTCGTGGGCGATGCCGGCGGCGAGCTTTCCGATGCCCGCCATCTTCTCGGCGTGGATCAGCTCCTTCTCGAGCTTCTTCCGCGCCGTTATGTCCCGGATGATCGCCAGGATCCTCTCCTCCCCGCCGATAAGGGCCCGCTTGAGGTTGACCTCGACGGGAAATAGCCGCCCTTCTTTGTGGCGCGCCACCCATTCGAAGATTTGAGGATAGCCCGAGAATGCCTTCTTTACCCATTCCTGGGCTTTCTCCTGCGTGAAGGGATATATCCCCTTGCTCAGCTGGCCGATTGTGAGCTTCCGCGTCTCGTCTTTCGTATAGCCGTACATCTCGCACATCTTCTCGTTGCTGTCGAGGATCTTTCCAGACCTGGCATCGTGGATGAAGATGGCGTCGTTTGCCGTGTCGAATATCGTTTGGTACCATTGCCTGCTGAGCGCCAGCTCCTCCTCGGCTTTCTTGCGCTCCGTGATGTCCTCGACGGTGACGACCATGCCGCCGAACTCGCTCCCGCCGCTTGCGAGCGGGTACATTACGCCCGACTGAATGCTCTCGCGCGCCCCGTCATGCTTTATGCGTATGCTGTCATAGGAGATTATATCCAGGGAGCTCTTTGCCCTCTCGTAGTGCTGTGCGAGTTCGGGTTCCCTCTGCAGTGTGTACGAGAACCTTTCGAAGAAGTTCTTCCCCAGGACGCTCTCTCTTCCGACTCCGGATATCTTTTCCATCTGCCTGTTAAAGTAGATGACCTTGTCATCCCTGTCCGTCACCCAGATGCCGGAGCGTACGTTCTCGAGGATGTCGTGGTAGAATCTCCCGGTCTTGATGATTTCATCCAGAGACCCCCTGAGCAGTTTTTCCGGCCTTTGCCTCTCGAGGACCCTGCGGATGACTGTCTCCACCTCCGCGGGTCCCAGTGGTTTTGCGACGCAGTCGCAGGCCCCCCTGTAGGCCGCCTGGATTGAGTCGCTGGCGGTCAGTCGGGCCGCGGTGATGACGGGGATTGTATCCAGCCGGAGAGAGAGGATGTCTTCGAGAAGCTCGATGCCCCCTTGCTCCGGCAGGTCCCTGTCGATGAACGCGATGTCGAAGCGGCCGTTCCGGAGTTTGTCGACGGCAACCCTGTTGCCGGAGGCGGTCTCCGCGTGGTGTCCGAGCGATGAGAGGGTCCCTGAAAGCGCTTTTCTTTCAGCCCGGTTTCCATCAGCAACCAGGATCTTCAATTTTTTATTCACCGCCATTTTTTAGCGGGCCCGGATCGCGCAACTGTGAACACGGAATTTCCTGATTTGTATATGGTTAGCACCGGGACCGGCTCTGTGGTTTATCCGAAAAGTCGAAAGTGAAGACAGCTTTGCAGTGTTCAATGTTCCTTTTAGGTCAGGAGCGAAAGGACTCTTTCCCTGAGCCCCTGCAGGTCGAAAGGTTTCGTCATGAGGCTGTCCGCCCCAGCCTCCCTTATTCTCCGTATGTAGCTGCTCTCGGGGTAGGCGGTAATCACGAGGACCTTCATTTTCTTTGTCTCATCGCTGATCTTGATCCTCCTGCATACCTCGAACCCGTCGATATCCGGCATCTTTATGTCCAGGATCACGAGGTCGGGGCGAAAGTTGCCTATTTTGAGGCACGCGCCGTATCCGTTGTAGGCGCTTGCTATGTCGAACTCCTCTTCTCCTTCCCTGAGCGTATCTTCGATGATTTGAACCATCTCCGGCTCGTCATCTACTATGAGGACGCGTTTCTTCTCGATAAGGAGAGCGTCGGGAACGATGATGTCGTGTTTCTTGAGGAAGGAGATGAGGTCGCCCTTCCGGATCCTGTAATGCCCGCCGGGCGTCCGGTAGGCTTTCAGTTTACCGTTCTTTACCCATTTCGATACGGTGTTGTATGAGACGCTGCAGTATCGCCCTACCTCCCCCGTTGTCAGGGGCCGCTGGTATTTGATGTTATGTTTCGAATTGTTTTTCACGGCTAAAATGTATCATAAAATATTGTCTTGGTCAATTCCCAAAACCTGCTCCCGGTATTTCATCGACCCGGAGGTGACCATGGCGACGTCCGGGTTGATCTCCCGCAGGCTGGCCGGTCAGTCCTTTTCGCAGAGGTTAGCCCCGTTCGCGTCTGCGATGTTGAATTCGAAACCCTCTTATTTCTTTTTCAGGCGGTAAAAGACCAGGGCGCCGATGTCCCTGAAGTTCGGTATCTTCCGGGCTATCTCGCAGGCGACCCTGTTGATAGGGTTGTCGTACTTGGGCTCCTCCGGGGCCACGAGGAGGGGATGAATGACCCTGCCGATGAAGTAGTACATCCCGAACCTTTTCACCTCGATTATGTCGAAAAGGTCCTCCAGGTATGGGACGAGTTTCTCCTCGTCGAACTTGAGGTCGCTCCACTTCGGGTTTGTCGGTATCCTGTAGAGTCCGAACATCTCCCGTATGTCGTTCAGCCTCTGGAGCCCCTGCTCGCTCGACTCTATCATAAGGTATTCACCACCCTTCCTGAGGACCCGGTGCATCTCCCTTATGGCCTTCTTCTGGACCTCCCAGTCCTCATGGGGGAGGGCGATGACTACCCTGGAAGTCGTCACGATGTCGAAGCTCTCATCGGGGAACGGGATATTGCAGATGTCCCCCTGCTTGAACTCGATACGTCCTTTCAGCTCTCCCCTCTCCATCTTCCGGGCGCACTCGACCATCTCATTTGTGAAGTCCATACCCGTGAAGTCGGAATCGAAATCCCGGGCGTACCGGATTGTCGAGTAACCGTTGCCGCATCCCATGTCGAGGATCTTCTTCCCGTCCTCGAGGTAGGAGGATATGGTCTCGATCTCTATCTCCCTGAGGTGTATGTCGAGGGAGGTAGCGTATTTCTTCGTTGACGCGAGGTCCCGGTAAAACTCCTCCATTCTCTCCGTTTTATCCATTTTTTTCTCCGTTGATTAACAAGGTTTAATAAAATAAACCGCGGATTTAGCGGATTATGCTGATTAAAGAAAAAGAAGTAAAAATAATCCGTTTAATCTGTATAATCCGCGGTTAATTTTTTGTTTTCAGCAGCTTTGTTATGTTGCGCCAGAGGATGTTCTCCTTTTCCTCATCGCTTATATCGAGGGCGTTCACGAGGGCGATGTACATCGCCGGGTGCGAGAAGGGGTAATCGCTTCCCATGAGGAGGCGCTCAGAGCCCAGCCTGGAGACGGCCCTCCCCGCCAGCATGAACTCGGTCATCTCGGAAATATCGATATAGACGTTATCGTGGCCCCCCTTCTCGATATCGTCTATGAGCCCCTTCCATGTCGAGGGGTGTTTGCCGCCGAAGTGGCCGACGATGAAGGAGGCGTTCCTGTGAATACCGGCGGCCTTCAGGACGAAGGTGTAATCGGACATCTCTTTCCACCTTCCGCAGTGAACGTATACCGGCAGTCCCGCCTCTTCGGCGGCCTCGAGGATTCCCCTGTAACCTTTGTCGATCAGGGGCTTTTTCGCGAGTGAGGGATGGACCTTTACGCCCTTAACTTCATCGTTGGATTTGATAAAGTCGATGTCCTTGCGGCTGCCGGGAACGGCCCAGTAGAAGAAGTGCACGTTCTCCAACTCGCTGCCCTTGATCTCCTCGAATAGCGCTTCGTTTTCGAGCCTGTCGGTCGTCATCACGGCGGCGCCGCCCAGGCAGCCGCTCTCGATAAGGGAGGAGAGGTCGGAGAGGCTGCTGGAGAGCCCTTCCTCCTCCTTCCATCTGCCTATATGAAAGTGACAATCGATAGGGTTCATCATAAAAATCGAAAATTAAGAGTTGGAATATTTATGTAAAAGCATAAGAACTACCATTGTAGTTTTACTTTATTGTCGGTACTTAGTATCGAATAATTTTCGATTTTTATTTTAAAAAAAGTTCTTTCCCCCTCCTTCATTCTTCGGCCGTCCATTTATAATGTGGTCCGCGATCCGGTACCCCATCTCCATGCCGTGGTCCATCTGTATGTACTTGAACATTCCCTGCCTCCCGCTGACGTAGAGGTTGGGTATGGACCGGATATACTCCTGTATCTTCTCGAGATGCTCCCGGTAGTGCAGCAGGTAAATGGTGTATCCTTCCGCCGTTTTCAGGACGTGGTGGCCGGTCACCTCGCCCGGCCTGATGAAGCCCTCCTCCTTCAGTTCGCGGGCGACACGCTCCGCCAGCTTCGCGGGGGTTGCGTTCCATAGCTCGTCGCCTACGTCGCATGTGATCTCGGCGCACAGCACCGTCTTGCCCGGCGGCACGATCTTCCGGCTGAACCTGTTGAGCTCGGTCACCCTGTTGAATGTCCGGGTCCTGAAATAGATCCACTGGGCGTGGAGTATGTCGAGCCGGTCGACTATCAGGAAGACGTAAAGGAGCGCCCTGAAGCGGAGCTCATCCGCCGCCTGAATGACGGCTTCCGGGGGGCGGGGCTCCATCATGTTGAGCAGGTTCCGTATGGAGATCGTGGATATTGCTATGTCGCAGTCGAGCCGTTCCCTCCGGCCGTCGTCCGTGTACTCGACCCAGGCTACGCGGTTGCCGACGAGGCCTATTCTCGAGACGGGTGATTCCAGGTGTACCCTCCCGCCGCGGCGGGAGGTCATCTCCGCCACCCTCTCGGCATAGATGCCCACCCCGTCAACGGGATAGTAGAACCTCCTCACCACCAGGGCGTCTTTCTTCGGCATTTTTGGCTTAAAGGGGCTTATTTTCACCAGCGTATCCCATATCGTTGTCCAGATGCTCAGCTTCGGTATCCGGTGCTCGGTGAAGCTCGCGTCGAGCCGGGAGGGATGGACGCCCCAGACCTTCTCGGTGTACTTCTCGAAAAATATCTGGTAGAGGCTCCTCCCGAACCTGTTGACGATCCAGTCCTCGGCGGAAACATCTCGCGGTTTGCGGAAGAGGTTCCGGAATGATGCGAGGAGGAAGTCCCGTGCGCAGAGGATGGTCTCCCGGGGAGGGAGCTTGAAGATTATCTGGAACATGTCGAGGGGGTATTGAAAATACTCTCCGTGGAACTTGATCTTGGCGTCCTTCTTGAGAAAGGGAAGGTCGTGGCCCATGAGCTCGTGGAAACGGTGAGCGACCTCGCCCGTCATCCCGTCCACCATGAAGGCGTGAATGCCGTAGTCGAAGGTGTAAGGGCCGACCCGCACGCTTGCGCCGAGGCCGCCGGGCTGGGCCTCGGCCTCGAAGACGTCCACCCGGACGCCCGCCTCTGCGAGCTTCCAGGCGGCGGAGAGGCCCGTGACGCCGCCTCCCAGGATTGCGATTTTGTTACCCAACGTCTACACCCGCGATGTTTGCCAGGATCAGTTCCAGTCTCTATAATACAGTAAATTAGCGCCTTCGGCGCAAACCGGTTACGGTCACGGTTACGAGGCGCGTTTTACGTCTAAATCCGGATCCGCCTCAGGAGAACGTCTGCCGGTTACGGTTACGTGCGCCGGGCGGGTCAGCCTTTACCCTTACCCTCACCGATACGGGCATCGTTACCCTTACCTTTACCTTTTTTGAAATTCCGAAGCAGCGACAAAGCAACCGGATCTGCTGAAATAATCTGGTGGATTACTACGAGCTTGCTAGGTTCCTGTACCACTCGGCCGTCTTGAGTATCCCTTCTTCGAGGTCCACCCGGGGCATGAACCCGAGGATCTCACGGGCCTTCTCTATGGTAGGAATTCTCAGCTCGACGTCGGCATAGGATTTGGGGACGTAGCGTATGGGTGACCCGGACTTGAGGACCCTCACCACGGTCCGGGCGAGACCGTGGATGGTCACCGTGCCCCGCGGGTTCCCGATATTGAAGACGTTTCCGATGGCTTCCTCCTTCGTGAGGCACAGCAGGAGGCCTTCGAGCAGGTCGTCTATGTAACACCACGACCTTATCTGGTCGCCGTCGCCGTGGATTATGATCTCCTCGTCCGCTATGGCCCTCTTGACGAAGTGATGGATGGCGCCCTCCCCGACCTGGCCCGGGCCGTAGACGTTGAAGGGCCGTATCGCTATTCCCGGGAGACCGTACTGCCGCAGGTAAGCGAAAAGAAGGTGTTCCCCCGCCAGCTTTGACACGGCGTATGTCCACCGCACCTCTCCCACCGTTCCCATGCGCGCGATTCCGTCCTCTTCCTCCTTGTAGCAGTATGCCCCGAATACCTCGCTGGTGGAGAAGTCCACGAAGCGCGAGAGCTTCAGCTCTCTGGCGGCCTCGAGGATGTTGAAGGTCCCGATCAGGTTTACCTTCATGGTGTCCACGGTGTTCTTCGTCACCGTGTCTATGCCGGCGATCGCCGCCATGTGGACCACGATGTCGGCCCCCGCCATCGCCCCGGCGAGGTTGTCGCAATCGAGCACGTCGCCCTTGATGAAAGTGAGGTTTGGGTGCTCGCGCAGGTTGGTGTCCCTCATGGAGTCCCTCCTGAGGGAGTCATAGACGATTATCCTGTTGTCGTCCACGAGCCTTCTTGCCAGGGCTGTCCCGATGAAACCAGCGCCCCCCGTTATGAAAAGAGTCTTGCCTTTAATCACATCCATACCTCCGGAAATTAAGCGGCACTAACTATAGCATAACTCAATCGCTGCTCGACAGCCCATTGTGATGTGCGCGGAAAATGTACGTGTCATTATTCGTATTTCGTATTGCGTCGTGCGTGATGAGTATTGCGATTAAAGTATTCAGCAACAGGTATCGATAATCTAGTATCGAGCATCCAGTCTTGTACAGCGTACGGCGTTCAGAAAAAAATATAAAAACAAGATACAAGATGCAAGATACAGGATGTAAGGAAGTAGAGAAATAAGAAGGAAGAAAATTTTATTTGCTTAGCTTTTTTTCTAATTCGTGTAAATGGCTGCGCACTTCGTGCTTGCCCCTTCGGGGCTTCCTTTGGTCGCAGTCTCGGCTGCGCCTCGGCACGTGAAATTCGTGGATAGCAAGTAGTTGGTGGTTCTTCACCTTACCTTATTTTTCAATTGAACATTGAGCGTTGAACATTGGTTATTCGTTTGTGCCCTGTATCCTGCATCTTGTTTCTTGTTTCTTTTTTTTCGTTACACATTACACATTACACGTTCCACGTTTTTCATTATTTTCATATTGCCATGTTTTCACCGCCTTCAGTGGTTTCTTTCCATTGAACATTGGTTATTGGATATTGGTTTATTGGTTATTCGTCTTTTCTCCTGTCTTCTATTATTAGAATGACCCGCAGCACCTTGTGCACACCGGGAACAGCCCCTGTTTCTTCAGTGCGCGCCTGAACCTCTGCATCTTCTCGCCCCTCCATATCTCGGCGAACGATTGCCGGTAGATGTTTCCCAGGACGACATCGAAGCAGCGCGTCAGCGGGATGACGTCGCCGTTGGCGATGACCTGTGACACCGTCCAGGGAATGGGGCAGTAGTTTTTGGCAAGGATCTTGCCGGGCCTGTTGTAGAAGTCATCCATTTCCACGGCGGTTTTGAGGTCCGGGGCGAAGAGCGCGAAGCCCGGCAGGCGTCTCTTTATCTCCTCGATCTGGCCGAAGAGGACCTCCGGCTTGATGTCTTTCGGGTTGGCGCCCGAGACGCTCATGGGGGTCGCCCGCCCGACCTCCAGGTACAGCCTGTTGTGGGCTTCCGCCATCTTGTCCGTGACGTAGTTCAGGTGTGAGAAGACCAGGTTCTTTATCAGCGTTCGCGGGATCGCCTCGACGAACTGCACCAGGCGCGGGTAGTTGTAGTGCGAGATTGTGCAGTTGACGAGTATCTTTATCCCCGGCGCCGCCGCGGCGACGCGCTCGATCCCCTCTACGGCCCTCCCGAAGCTTCCACGAACCCCCCTTATGCGGTCGTGCGTCTCCTCGTCACCGTCCAGGGAGACCCACAGGGTATCAACGCCGGCCCGGGCTATCTCGTCCGCGAAGTCGGGGAGGAGGAAGCCGTTCGTGGTGAGGTGGAAGTCGAGCCCCCTCGCTTTGACGTGTGACGCGAGCTCAATTATCCCATCGTAGAGGAGCGGCTCCGTGCTGATGGCGGCGATGGCCGGCCTGAAGTGTGCTACCTCGTCTACGAGCCCCTTGATTCGGGGGAGCGAGAGCTCGTCGCCGGTCTTGAGGTGCTTGTAGAACTGCGAGTCCTTCTCCCTGAGGCCGACGTCGCACATCCCGCACCTCAGGTTGCAGGAGGAGTTCACGCTGAGGTAGATCGTCACGGGCCGGAAGCTCCACCCGCCGCTTCCGATATGGAGAGGGAGGAGGTTCCGCTTGGCCTTGATGAAAGGCCCTATCCGGCTCACCGCCTGGCAAAAAGTGTTATTCATATAAATTAATTTGTTTTGCTTATTAACTTAATGGTATAGGAATTTGTTATGTTTTCAAAGGTAGCTGCACCCTTCCCCGGTAGGGACCCCGCCGGAGGGAAGTCCCACCGGGACCGGGGTAGGGTGCGTAGGCTCACTTCGACTTTGCTCAGCGTCTTCGAAAAGCCTGCGGCTACCATATAGTTGCGAAGCTAACTTATTTAAGTTCCTCGAGCATCAGGCGGTTCACTTCTTCGAACCGTTTTTCCCAGGTGTTCTGCTTTGCTGTCTCGATCCTGCGCCTCATGATTTCGCCCGGTTCCTCATCCAGCGCCCTCTTTATGGCGTCGTCGAACTCCGCGTCCGTCCGGTACCGGTACACGAGGCTGGCGAGCGGCTTAAGGGTTTCCAGGTCGCTCGAGACGATGGGCTTTCCGCTCGCCATGTACTCGAAGACCTTGAGGGGCTGGTAGAACCGCGCGGGCTCGATTTCCCGGAAGGGAATGAGGCATATGTCGAAGTGGCCGAGGTAGCGGGGGAGATCGGCCAACTCTTTACGCCCCAGGAAATGGACGTTGCCCCTGCGGTCCAGCCGGTCGCTTAGCTGCCGGGCCTCGCTTCCCACCGGGCCGATCATGACCAGGTGGCCTTCGGGATGCGATGCGGCCAGGCGCTCGAGGACCGAGAAATCCACCTTCACGTTGATGTTGCCGATGTAGCCGAAGAGGGGCCCCTTCAGGCCGGCAAGCTCGGCGGGGCGCTCACCCGGCCTATGGGCCCGCGAGTAGAGGGAGTAGTCGGCGGCGTTCAGTATGGCGTGGGTATTTGCGTTCAGCTTCCCCATGAGCTCGCGGAGGGGCTCCGAGACGGTGAAGATGATGTCGACCCGTGAGGCCAGCTCCCTCTCCCGGCTCTCCACCCAGCCCTTCCTGAGCACCGTCGAGAGCGTGGCCAGAGCCGCGTAACCCTCGGTACAGTGGTAGCAGCTCAGAGAGTGCCGGAGCTTCTCCAGCAGGAATGCCTGCCGGTAGTCGTAGAACCAGAGGACAGGTCGATCCTCGACCCCGAGGGCACTGGAGACGCGCGCACACCTCCCGAGGTACATTCTCCTGTCGATTGCGTCTATGATGCCGGACCGGCTCCTCATCGGCAGCTCCGGGGTCGTGACCGCGTAGAAGTTTTTACCGACCTCCCGAACGCCGCCCATGGATTTTTTAAGCCTGGACGAGAGGTTCGGCCCGGTGAAGCCGAAAGGAAGCTCGAAGAAGATGACCCTGTTTCTCCGGGCGAACCTGGTCATCATCTGGTAGCGGTTGCCGGGCATCTCCGTGTCGAGATCGGTAAGGCTGAAGCAGAATATGTCCCTTCCCTCCAGGTATTCGCTCATCGGTCTATGAACCGCCGGAACCAGAGCTCCGTGTTGATCCATCTCCATATGGCGAGGCCGTGGTCGCGCTCCCCCTTCTTGTGCTCCTCGAACGCCCTCCTCGCGGCGCCGGGCTCGATGAGGTTCCGTGAGAGAAAGGGTCCCGAGAATATGATCTCTTCCGCGCGGGGGGAATTCCTGAACCACCTGCTGACCGGTGTCGGGAAACCCATCTTGTCACGCCGGTCGATCACCTCCTGCGGGACTGTCCCCTCCATGGTCCTCCTCAGTATGGCCTTCGTTACGGTACCGTCTATCTTGTCGGTGCAGTCCAGCCCCAGGCAGAACTCGACGAGCCTGTAGTCGAGGAAGGGCGTGCGCGCCTCGAGAGAGAAAGCCATGCTGTCCCTGTCCTCGAAGTGGAGGAGCGCCGGGAGTGTGTCGCGCTCTATTGAGCTGTAGAGGGCCGTGTCGAGGTCGTTGCCTGCCTTCTCGGGACAGGGCCTTTTTACAGGGTTCGCCTTCATCGCCCCGATCAGCTCCGGGTGGAGAGGCGTGCTGGAGAGCATGCGCATGCTTTTGAGCCTTTCCCTGGCCTGGCGGGGCAGGAAGTAAAAGATGGTGGAGAGGGCGAAATCGTGCCCGGTGAGATCCTTGATGCTGCGCGCGTCCGCGGCGAGCTTCAGGAGGCGTGAGGGTCTGAACCTGAGCCCCTCCTTCGCCAGCGTCGCCATGTAAGGCGGGAAGAAGTGGAAGTAGCCGCCCAGGATCTCATCGCCCCCCTGGCCGTCGAGGAGGACCTTCACGCGGTCCTTGGCCACCTTCATCACGTGCCACTGGGAGAAGAGGCCCGGCGCCGAGCATGGCTCGTCCTGGTGATATATCATCAGGGGGAGAAGGTCGAAGAGGTCCTTCTTATCCGGCCTGATCAGGTACTCCTCCGGCCGGTATTCTTTTACAACCGCTTCCACGTAACGGATTTCGTTAGCCTCCTTCTCCTCGTATATCGAGGAGAAGGTCTTGACCTTCCCGCCTGTCATGCCGCTGGAGAGGGCGACGATCGTGCTCGAGTCGAGACCACCGCTCAGGCAGGTCCCGACGGGCACGTCGCTCCTCATCCTCAGCCTCACCGAGTCGGTGAGCAGGAACCTGAACGTCCCGTCCGTGTCCGAGTAGTCGTACTTCGAGCGCGCCTCCTCCCTGCTGTAGGACCAGTGCCTCCGTATGTTTATCCCTGCTGCCATAACGGTCATCGAGCGCGCCGGGAGGAGCTGGCGAACGTCCTTGAAGAACGTCTCCTCCCCGTCGTCCTGGAAGCTCGTTGCCAGGAAGCGGCCGAGGTAGGGGTAGTTGGGCTCGCGCAGGGACGGCAGGACCTCCAGCAGCGCCTTGATCTCCGAGGAGAAGAGGAGCCTGTCCCCGTCCAGCGTGTAGTAGAGTGGCTTGATCCCGAACCTGTCCCTGGAGAGGAGGAGCTTCTTCTCCCTCGCGTCCCAGAGGGCGAAGGCCCACATGCCGTTGAACCTCCTAACGCAGTCCTCGCCCCACTCCTCGTAGGCGTGGACCATCACCTCGGAGTCCGACCTCGACCTGAAGACGTGGCCCTTCTCCTTGAGCTCGGCCATGAGCTCGATATAGTTGTATATCTCCCCGTTCGTTACCAGGACGACGGATCCGTCCTCGTTCTCCATCGGCTGGTGGGCCGCGTCGCTCAGGTCTATGATGGAGAGGCGCCTGTGGCTGAAACCGATGTTGCCCGCCGTCCACAGGCCCTCGTCGTCCGGCCCCCTGTGCGCCTGGACACGCGCCATCGCCACCAGCTTCGCGGCCGTGACCGGTTCCCCGCCCCTGTTAAATATTCCCGCTATTCCGCACATTTCATGACCGATTGTTTAATGTGTTATGTGTAATGTGGAATGGCGATAGAGTTGCGTGGGTGCTTTTTCGTCACACGTCACACGTTACACATTACACGTTCTTCCAGTCGCTCTGGTATAGTATCATAATTGGCAATATGGTGGGCGAACTCTCCCATGGCTGAAACGATCAAAATAGTATTTACACTCAATTCCTCACCGGTGGAGATAGATGTCGAGCCCGGTGAGACCCTCCTTCACCTTCTCAGGGAGAGGCTGGATCTCACGGGGGCGAAGCGCGGCTGCGGCATAGGGGCGTGCGGCGCCTGCACCGTGATTATTGACGGAAGAGCGGCCCCGGCCTGCCGTACGAAGGCCGTCGATGTCGGGGGGAAATCCGTCCGGACGATAGAGGGCCTCGCGCGGGACGGGGTGCTCCACCCCCTCCAGCGCGCCTTCATCGATCACGGCGCCATCCAGTGCGGCTACTGCACGCCGGGAATGATCATGCGCGCCGCGGCTCTGCTTGAGGATAATCCCTCCCCCTCCAGGGATGAGGTGGTGAAGGCCCTCCGGCCCTCCCTCTGCCGCTGCACGGGCTATAAGCAGATAGTGGACGCCGTCCTCGCCGCGTCGCGCGGCGAGGAGAAAGAGGCCGCTGAAAGCGCGGGCGTTGTCGGAGTCTCCATCCCGCGCGTCGACGCGGCCGATAAGGCGACGGGAAAGGCTCGATACACGGCTGACCTGAAGATGGCGGGCGTGGCCCACGGGTTCGTCCTGAGGAGCGGCCGTCCCCACGCGAGGGTCCTGGAAATAGACGCATCGGCGGCGGAGTCGATGGACGGTGTCATAAAGGTGATCCTGGCGGACGATATCCCCGGCGAGAAGCTCTTCGGCAAGGCTGTCGCCGACCAGCCCGTCCTCGCCTTCGACAGGGTCAGGTTTATCGGAGACGCAATAGCCCTGGTTATAGGCGAGACGCCCCGCGCCGCGGAGGCGGCGGCCCAGGAGATCAAGGTGCGTTACGATGAACTGGAGCCCGTATTCGATCCGCAAAAGGCCCTGGAAGAAGGGGCGCCCCCCGTCCACGAGGGTGGGAACCTGGCCTGCCGCTACGTGATCAAGAAAGGCGACGTCGAGGCGGCACTCTCAGCGTCTGACGTGGTCGTGAGCGGCACCTACAGGACGGGCTTCGTCGAGCACGCCTGTCTCGAGACGGAGGCTGCTCTCGCCTATTATGACGGGGAGGGAACACTCACCGTAATGGCCCCCTCCCAGAACGTGTTTTTCGACAGGAAGCTGATATGCCGGGCGCTGAACCTCGGGAGGGACCGGGTGAGGGTCATCCAGCCGCCGATGGGGGGTGCATTCGGCAAGAGGGAGGACATCTACTGCCAGATACTTGCGGCCCTCGGCGCGTACGTCACTAAGCGGCCCGTCAGGATCGTCCTCTCCAGGGAGGATTCGTTCCGGGTCACGACGAAGAGGCACCCCTTCATCATGTGCTACACGACAGGCGCGGACAAAGACGGCAGGCTTACCGCAGCCAGGATCAGGATAATTGCCGACACGGGAGCGTACGCCTCGTGGGCGCCGAACATCATGAGGAAAGCCCTCGTCCACGCTGCGGGCCCGTACGAAATCCCGAACGTCGACGTGGAGGTTGCGGCCGTTTACACCAATAACGCGGTCTCCGGCGCGATGAGGGGCTTTGGGGCGACGCAGATCGCCCTCGCCTACGAGGGCCAGATAGAGGCCATAGCACGCAAGCTGGGGAAGGAAAGCGCGGAGGTACGGAAGCTGAACTGCCTGAGAGCGGGTGCCGAGACGGTGACGGGCCAGGTCATCACTTCGTCCGTCGGCCTTGCCGAGACGATAGAGAGGGCGTCGGCCATGGCTGGAGAGAGGAAAGGGGGAGCCAGCGGAAAATTGTACGGGCGGGGAATGGCCTCGATTTTCTACGGCATCGGGTACGGCCACGGAATACCCGATATAGGGAGCGCGGCCCTGTCCCTGCGCGAGGATGGAGGGTACCTTCTGAGGGTCGGCGCCGTGGACTACGGCCAAGGGTCCAGCACGGTCTTCGTGCAGATTGCGGCGGAGGTCCTCAACGCGGCGCCGGATATGTTCGAGGTAATTTCGGGCGATTCCCGGACGACGCCAGACAGCGGCTCGACCGTCGCCTCCCGGCAGACGTACGTCACGGGAAACGCCGTCAAGATGGCGGCGGGGAAACTCGGGGACCATATACTCCGTTTTACTGCCGGGGAGAAGGGGCGCGCTGCCGGGGATTTGAAGCTTGCCGGCGGTGGAATAGTGGACTCCTCGTCCGGCATGGAGGCGGCCCGCCTGGCGGATATATACAGGGCCATGGAGGCGAAGAAGGTGCCCGTCATGAAGCAGGGCCGCTTCAGGGCAAGGACGACGGCCCTTGATGGTGAAAGCGGTGCGGGCGACCCGTACAGGCCGTATGCCTTCGCCACACAGGTTGCCGATGTCGAGGTCGACCCGGAGTCGGGGAAGGTTAAAGTGTTGAGGGTTTGCGCCGCTCACGACGTGGGCCGCGCCATAAACCCGGACTCCGTGAGGGGCCAGATTTACGGGGGGATAGCGATGGGCCTCGGCATGGTTCTCTTCGAGGAGTTCGCCATAGAAGGGGGGATTCCCGGGTCGCTGAACTTCGACAGCTACCGCATACCGCGTACGACTGACATGCCGGACGTGGAGATAGCGATCGTGGAGTCGAACGAGCCGACCGGCCCCTTCGGCGCGAAGGGGATAGGGGAGCCGGCAATGATAGCCACCGCCCCCGCAATCGCCAACGCCATAGCCGACGCTATCGGGAAGCAGGTCTTTGAGCTTCCCGCAAAGCCTGGGCGGATTCTTGAGTTAATGAAAACTGCGGATTGAACGGATAACGGTAGATGTTACGGGAAGTTACGAAAGGTTGCCAATAAGTTACAAGTGAGGTTACTAAGAGGTTGCGAGGAGTAACACAGTTCTCGGAATCGCCACCGTTCGCTCTAATCTCAACCAACTGCATTAACTTTGCGAACTTAATTATTGATTCCCCGGCTTTTCCTGATCTTAATGCTTGTTTTCGCGTCCGGATTAATTTTGATACCCTACGGGCTCTCGAAATCTCCCGTCTTCTCGACCACGTTCCCGTAGGCATCGTAACGATAGTGCCCCACCTCGGCACCGGTTGAATCGGTAACAGAGACTACATCTCCCCGGTGATTGTAGTGGTAGAAATAATCCTCAGTATGGTAGCCATCGGGGTATTGAGCGGGCGTCCCGTTCCGGTGAACGGAAATTATCCCCCCAATGCCGCCGCCCATGTCCGCGCCACGGGTGTAATAGGCAACGAACTCCTCACTGTCCTCAGTCTTCTCCCCGATCACGTTCCAGCCGTCGTAGGCAAATCTTCTGTCGTCCCTGCCATCTTCCTTGGACAATACTCTCCGCCCCAGACCGTCGTAGTAGTAGCGGTGCCGGGAGGCGTCGGGGAACTCTATCCTCTTCAGCCTGTCAGTGTAGAACCAGAAGTAGTCGGTGGTGCCGGTGGCGTCGGTCTTGCCGGTCATGTTCCCCCGGTCGTCGAACGTGTAGGTCACGTCCTCCTGGGGGAGCTTGGTGACAGTGATCTCGTGGGTATCTGTCTCCATTGTCTCAGGGTTTTCCCCCTCAGCGGTGAGCGTGTTCGGCCCCTCGGGGAGGATCAGGCCCTCCGCGATGAACGTCCCGTCGGCTTCAACTGTTGCCGCAACGCCGTTCACAGTCACATCCCAGTCTTCCGTCTTGGCCCTCCCCATGACGTCCACCACCTCGCCGATGGATCTTTCCACGATCTGGTTGTCCTGCGTGAACGTGGCCGTCGTTACCCTTCCGTTATCGGCATACCTCGTCCTGTTTCCCACCTCATCGTAGCTGAAGCGCCGCATACTCTCAATCACATTACTCTCGTAGTGCCGCGTCTCGCGCGTCAGGCGATAGATATCATCGTATTGATAGGAATCAACGAGCCCGTCCCCGCCCGTGATGGCCGTGATAATAATTGCGGTCTTGCTAAGGTTTTACCCTACGTCTATTCACTGGTTAATTATGTTCCCAGGATTGACGGAGTCATTCGCTTTTTAGTTTTCTTTCTTCAGCGCTTTTGCCGTTTTATCCGGACACTTCTCAACAATCTGGGTATAAAGCTCTTTGGCTTTCTCAAAATTAGGATTGGATGATAATGACTTGTTGATAGCTTCATAAGCTTCATTATGTTTATTCATTGCGTAATATAGTTCTGCCAAGTGAAAGTAGTCATAACTCTTAGGCTTCCTAATGGATAAGACTTTGAGATATTCTTGTTCTGCCTTATTGTATTCCTTCTTTTTGTAATACAGTCTTCCTAAGTTGAAGTGATATGTTGGATCATCTGAGCTTCCCCCCATCCTTTGGACAGTTCCGACACTAGAATAAGCTAATGGACGCTGCGCATTCCACCTCCTTATTGTTAGATTTGTTTTATCGTTCCCCTGGGGTGCTCCGGACGCGCAAGAGGCT
>Ga0208771_1000011_pt1 | contig 167769 bp, 167 predicted proteins | sample AntAceMetag02UKX_FD_184775 | JGI IMG/M metagenome (GOLD analysis project Ga0208771, IMG submission 184775) | Saline lake microbial communities from Ace Lake, Antarctica - Antarctic Ace Lake Metagenome 02UKX (SPAdes) (version 2) | ecosystem: Environmental > Aquatic > Non-marine Saline and... | reverse complement strand
GCGGATACATATCCACTGCACGGAAGAATGGATACCGTGTTCTTGACGCTATTCAAAATGCGTTTATGGGAAACCCTTTCATACCCGCTGTCTGCCCTGTCAAAGAGTCCTATAGCTGAGTAGTTACTAATTCTCTTAAGATCGACGCGGGCATTTTCTGAGAACCTATTCAGCTTGTCGCGTGTGGTCTTCTAGGCTTGAGATTTCGAAATCTGGTGTAGGGAAGCGAAATTATAGGTTTTCGCCCTGATAGGCCCCATCGTACAGTTTCTCTGCCACGTCGCTGAGTTGGTAGAAGACTAGCTGGAGGAGCCTTGCGTTCTTTTTCAGCCTAATTCCTTCAGAGTTGTAGACCACCAAAAGGGACTGACTCCGACCCTGGTATCCTGGATCCCAAAGGGCTGTCTCCACGGTCGCACCACTCCTAAGAAGGGTCGACCTGGGCCTTGCGAGAGCTGTCATCTCTTTGGGGATTCTCACGGTCTCATTGAAGGTCACTTTGTAGGATCCAGGTCTAAGCTCGATCCAGCCAGATTCATCGAAGGAAATTTCCTCTGTCGTTGGAAGTTGGCGCTCGCTGTTATCGTAGTCTACTGATCCTGAGGAGAGGAAACGTTCTGCCCTCATCAAAGTTAGGTCCACACCACACATCTGGATCTGAACTTCTGGGTCGATCATATCCTGAACTCCTCCTTGGTTGAGCAGCTCTCTAAGCTTTGAACCTGCTATTATAGTCATCTGAATCGCACCTCTTTGAGATGGTGCCACGTTGAAGGATCATCCTTTCGGTGGCGATGGCCGGAAAAATCTATTAACCTGCTAGATAAATTGTTGGACCGGTGCTGTAGTTGTTCGATTATTTGTTGATTCCAATAACCATGGTCGTCCTGCTCTTGACCTTGGCAGCTCCCATAATCATAGTTTACCTCTTCTTCAGGCTCACTGCAGAGGCCTTTGTCCAGGTGGGGTTCAGCCATTGGCACGCGATCCTGATGGTCTTTGGCAGCTTGATAGGAAGCACTGTGAACATACCCCTTCATGGGGGGACCATTACGTCCTACCCGCCCCTTTTCATGCAGATCGCCACTCAGTTATCTTCCATCACAGGGGTCGGCTTCGCGTCGGAGTTTCATCCTGTGACCTTAGCAATCAACATGGGTGGGTGCATAATTCCAGTGTTGGTATCCCTGGCCATACTGGTTAAGTGCCAGGTTTCTACTTCGAGGGCAATTACGGGCACATTGATCGTGGCTGTGGTCACTTACAAGATGGCAATGCCGGTGGCAAACGAAGGAATTCTTCTCCCCGTATATGTCTCGCCTACATTGGCTGCGGTCTGTGGCCTCGTCTTGGCAAGAAGGTTTCAGGCAGCTCCTGCCTTGGCCTACATCAGCGGTACCGTGGGCACTCTTCTTGGCGCAGATATATTCAACCTTCTCACGCCAGGGGTCTTGGCTCAGATGGCCCCGCTCGAGCCCAACGCACTGTCATTGATCCTATCGATAGGTGGCGCTGGCGTGATTGACGGCATATTTCTCACAGGCATAATCGCCGTGCTTTTGGCAGCGCTGGTGGTACATATATCTCATCCGAACTATTCGGGACCGCTGAAATGTGCAGAGGATTGATGTGATACGTTTTCTATTGGCATGATATTTTTCCAGATGGGAATCGAATTCTGGGGTATCCTCACAGATGTCTTTGATTCCTCTTATTATTATCATACATTGAATATAAATCAAAACGAACTGGCATTAAGATGGATCGATGCGGAGGAATACGCATCAACAGGAAAAATAAATTTCGGGGAGGTGGTAGGTGATGAAAAGTTGAAAGTGGCGGCACTATTCTTTGGGGGTGTGGGTTCGGTTTACTCAATCTATTTATCCCAACAGTCTGGTCTTGAGGTGGTTTACTTGATCACGGCCCATGCTCGGGAGTCTCGGATGTATCACCTTTTCCCTCTAAAGGTCGCCGAGATCTCGGCCAAGGCTCTGAAAATTCCCCTTGTGGCCTTCTTTGTCCCTCGCGAAGATGAAGTTTTGCCCCCCTCAGAGATTCTCTTGCTCCACTGGAAGTGGGGGGGTTGTGCTGCGGTGCTGTGTCCTCAAATTATCAGCGAAATCGAGTAATGAACGTTTGCGAAAATCTTGAGTTGGAGCTTGTTATGCCTCTCTGGCATAAGGATCCTCTTAGCCTCATTGAGCAAATGATCGACTCAGACTTCAAGATCATGATAACGCGAATCCCAAATGATCTTGACGAAATCTGGCTGGGCCGGGTTCTAGATAAGGATAACCTGGCCGAGTTCCTCACTGGATGTGAGAGGGGCAGTGTCGATCCCGTGGGTGGGCGCAGAGAATATGAAACTTTGGTTATTGAGGGGCCAAACATGGTTGGTCGAGTCGATATCGAGTTTGAGAAACGATGGCATGGCGATTCTGTTGAGCTAGAGATTATCGATGCAAGGCTGTTGAAAGCATAAAAAAGTGGGACAGGTTTCAAAGCTTGCGGTTTTGCTACCAACAATCTATATTTAAATATTTATAATTTAAGCTAACTTCAGTGCGGGCCATGAAAGTCACATAATTCCAAAGAACTTTAAGATTATTATCGCAATCGCACCAGGTGCCCCCAATATTGCACAGACCAGGACGACTGGCACCGTGTATGGAATCGCAAGGCCCGCCACAAGGTTTGCCAGATACAGTATTACCAAACCGATAAGGGAGTTTACAGCCAGAAACTTGACCGACTTCATAATCAGGCTGAAGGCAAAGTAAATTGCCACCAAAAGGATCAGTCCCAGGATCACAATCTCTATTTCGACCAGAAAAATCACCTCACAAAGTCATCGCTTCGTCTTTTCACCTCAGCGGCAAAGATCCCACCGTTTAGGGGCTCCAGATCAAAAGATCTGGAGCTCTTCAGCGTAAGCTGAAGTGTGGTGTGGAGCCGCGCACATGCTGAACTTTATATATCTGTTTAACGTCAACATCACCTTACTCAAGAGCTATGTTCTGCCAGCACGCCTCAGTTGATGAGGTCTGGGCACTCTTACAAATGTTGTAAGAGAAATACGGCGTTAAGTGGCTGGCGTTTTGAGTTCTACAGTATGACACTGCCCCGAGAAGCATGGGGGGAGTGATCCCTGGCTGGATTATTGCTTATGATGGCACTTCTCGGAATCAAGCTGCGGGTGGTTCTTACCATCGTGAGTGCTGGCATGTACGAAGTCAACCAGCCCAATGTAGCAACGTGGGAACATAACGTGGGAACATGTTAGTTGCAAGCCATGGCCTTTAGGCTGTGGTAGTTGACTTGCTAATTGTTATCAACCTTGAGTTTTGTCATACTTATCTGAAAACTTGAGCAACTCCATCTCGCTTTCTAACCTATGAAGCTCTTTTGTGTCGAGCGAGAGCGGATCTATGTGGATCACCAATATCGCCCCTTTCATCGCGATCTCGTCCCTCTGAGTTTGGATGAACCTGAGCACGGATTCGTAATTGCTCTGCGTGATGAGATATCCCAACCCTTCCAAGAGAACCAAAGGTTCTTTCACCTGATTGAGAAAATCTGATATCATCCCGCTCAGCCTGGGGAAGTTTGTGGGATCAACCGACCTGTACTTGCGATCCATAGAGATAGACTGGGTGAGCCATATCACTCTGTCTGGACATATGTTGTAGCGTTCCATTAGTTTTTCAGGATGATACCTGCTTATGCAAAGCCCGTCTGCTCCGAGTTGGACGAGATTGCTGAAAAGCTCCAGGCTCTTGACAGGTTTTCCTTCTTCGATGACATAAGTTGTGCCAGGAGCAAGGTCGAGTTCGTAAAGTTTCAATCCGTACTTTTCCAAGAGCTTTCCTGTGGTAAGCTTGAGATCGAAGCTGGAATCGGTCTTTTGAATCCGCCTGGCAAAGCGCCGGAGTGCTATGAAAAATTCCCATCGACTCAGCCAGAGGTGGGGATCGATCTCGATAATGCCAGTTTCGTCGCTCCAGTCCGAAGGCTCAACCATGTCAGGATCACATGATGGAACGGATTCTCCTTCTGAATCTGCGCATTTCATCCCCTCGAAGAGCGATTCGGTTTTCATCATCTCTTTGACATCTTCGATCACCATTTTCCTGGTGGTTTTATCCAGACTACTCAGCATGGAATTGGCAAATATCTTAAAAAGATATGCGGATAAGGGCCTTAAGAGGAAGATCAATTGTCTCGCCTCTTCTACATCACCATCCAACTTTTTATGGACGTATTCAGGCTCCACTTTGATCAGAAGCCTGGTGTGATACTTCTTGGCCAGGTTCTCAAGAGCATAAACGAAATCGAGAACCTCTGACTCGGGGACCTGGGATACGTTTTCTTTGATTAACCACCCTAGGTCGTCGAGAAGGATTACGCTGTTCTTGCTGCTTTCAACGAACGATTTGATAGTTACGAAGAGCAATGGGAGATTGTTGGGTGCAATGTACCTTTCACCACGACCCTTTTCGTGGCTCAGCCTTATTATGGGTGTTTCTGTGAAGTGCCATCTGGTTTTGATCTCATCTGGATCCAAAGAGGTTATGCAAAGCCCTTCTACTCCATGGGTAATCTGGTCTGTGAAGACCTCAAAAGCTTTTTCGGGAACTATGTAAACTGCGGCTGGATTCAGGCTGTAAACCTGCATGGTGTCTTTGACAAATTCGGTGACCGGCTTTACCTTCACTTCTTCTTCCACGATCATCCTGGTGGCAGAAGACCCTACAAATCCTGTCAAGACCTTTTCGAGCTGATCTCTGAGTTCCAGAAGTTTTCTGGCATCGATATTTTCTCGGGTGGCCTTCATCTGGGCCAGATTGGAGTCGACCACTTGTTTTGCCTTTTCAGATCCTACATATTTAGCGGCCGTGGCCTCTAGCTCGTCCACGGTTCCGACCCTTATCATTCTTCTTTCGTCCAAAAGCATTTCTGGCCGTTCTTTGTAAAAGTCAACGAAGCAATCGGCGATTTCCGTCTCGTCCTGGCTCGGTTTGCAGGTGAGCGAGAAGAAGACGTAGAACAGGCAGTTGAAGAAGATTGACCAGAAAAAGGCGTGAGACCAAAATTCCATCTCCAGGCCAAAGAGGGCTGTGGGTCGAAGGAGCGCGATTCCAAAGGGGCCGTTTGAGATCAAGTTTTCACAGATCCATCCAGTGCCTGCAAGGTTTGGGACCAATGCGGTGTAACCCCAGACCAGAAATCCAGCTACTAAGCCTGAGATGGCTCCGCTCCAGCACCCTTTCTTCCAGTAAAGTCCACCTAACGCGGCAGGGGCCAGTTGACTGGCTGCAAGGAATGACAACAATCCCATGTCTGCTAAGCTCTGGAAACCTACCAGGAGGGAGTAAAGGTAACCAATCGCTAGGACCAATAATATGTTCAGTCGCCTCATGGTAAGAAGTAAGCTTGGGAGGTTTCGACCTTTTCCAATCCGTTTGATGAGATAAGGCATTTCAAGGTCGTTTAACATCATGGTGCCCACTGCCACGGCCGATATCAGAACCATGGCAGTAGCTGCTGAAACCCCGCCAATGAAAGCCAAAAGGGCCAAGAGGTCGTGGCCTTGATTTATCGGGATTGAGACCATGAACATGTCTGGAGTTCCAGAAGCTCCCATAAGAAGGCCGCCCCAGGCCACTGCTGGGACGAATAGGTTGATCAATAGCATGTAAAGGGGAACGAGCCACATGGCCGTTTTCAAGTGTTTCTCCTCGGAGTTTTCCACTACCATAACGTGAAACTGTCGAGGCAAGAACAACACTGCAAAGAATGATATTGCCGTCAAAGAGAACCAAGACACGTAATCAGGTCTCAGAAGGTGGGAATAATCTGGGTTTGAGGCGATCTCTCCAGCTATGGACCCATAACCTCCGAAAACCCCATAGGTTATGTAGAGTCCCACGACGACGAACGCCACCAGTTTGACCACGGATTCGAAAGCAACAGCCGCTATCAAGCCTTCGTGCCGCTCGAGTGGGTCAAGGTGTCTTGCCCCAAAGAAGATGGCAAATATGCCGAGAATAACGGTCACTATCAATCGTCTCATTCCTAGAATATCATGAAAGATCCCGCTTATCATTGTGAGCGACTCGGATATGGCGATGAGCTGTAGCGCCACATAAGGGGTTATCACCATCAGGCTTGCGATGGTCACCAGCGCGCCGATGGAGTAGCTTCGGCCATACCTGAAACTTATGAAGTCGCTTATGGTGGTGAGCCTGTATTCTTTGGAGATGCCTATCATCTTTCTTATGATGATCCAGCCAAGCAACATGACCAAAGAGGGCCCGATATATATCGGCAGGAAGGACAAGCCGGTTGATGCAGCCCTGCCGACGCTGCCGTAGAACGCCCAGGCGGTAGCGTAGGTGCAGATAGATAAGGCGTAGACGTAAGGGTTAGAGACGATGCTTCGGCCTTTTTTTCTCTGGTGATCTGCATAGTGGGCTACTCCGAATAGGAGAAGCAAATAGAGCAACATCGCCGCCAGAGCCAAAAAAGGGTTGATCAATCTGAAGACCACCTGTCGAATAAATATGCTCCAAGGATAATCATTATCCAGAGCGTCAGTATGTAGACTAACACTAGCGGGTAGCCCAGTATATGGGAGCCTTTTTCCACTAGGGATAGAAACGGCCAATTCAGAAGGAGGCTTCCCAACACGAAGAGCAAGATCCAGAATTCGTCCTGCTCCATCAGATCTTTTTTCGATACTTTCATGACTCTACACCGACTACAGGCCCGGATGAATCATGAACCCCTTCTTGGATATATCTACCGCTTGTTTTCCGGTCATGTGAGATGTATCTCGCATCTTCAAAATCTCCCGCGATCCTTTTTGCAACCTTTCGAACTCGATGTTGTCAAGCGATCCTGCGAGGTCTTGATGGCTTTTGGCTTTGGGGTGGGCCACTTTGATCAAAGTCTATTGCCATCTTTTTTTCTTCATTGGGTTAAGAGCCGACGAAATAATAAGTCAATTGTCCAAATGTCACACTTATCCTATTTGGCTCTATTGGGCCGACCGATTGCTTTCGAATAGGTTGTTTTGTCCCTTGTCAGAGCCGTCTGATTTAGGCTTATGGATTTAGATTAATATAAAGTGTGATTCAGATTTGAGTAGTTGGTCGCGGACTGCTTTTATATCAGGAGCCTATTCACCACACCGGTGACGTGATTTGATCTCCAGGACTCATTATACTGGTCACATAACTTCTGATATGGACGGCGCCGAGATCTCCTTGGCAGGGTGGGCTCACGAGGTTCGAGATCTGGGCGGGATCTGTTTTTTGATCCTGCGCGATCGAGAGGGGCTCGCTCAGGTTACTTTGGTTGCAAAGAAGACGGATAAGGACCTTCTCGAAAAGGTCAGGCATCTAAGCCGGGAAAGTGTCATTGAAGTTGTGGGAAAGGTGAAGGTCGAGCCCAAGGCACCGCGTGGCTACGAGATCATCCCCATCGATGTTCTCGTCATAAACCAGGCGGATTCGCCCTTGCCATTGGACCCAACAGGCAAGGTGGGCGCGGATCTTGACACGAGGCTTGATTCCAGGTTCATGGATGTAAGACGGCCTCCTGCTCTTGCTGCTTTCAGGATTGAAAGCCAAGTGCTCTGCACCGTCAGGAACTTCTTCTTTGAAAATGGCTTTATAGAGGTCTTCACCCCCAAGATCGTGGCGACGGCTACTGAGGGTGGAACTGCTCTATTTCCCATAAGTTATTTCGCGAAAGAAGCGTTCCTCAACCAGAGCCCTCAGCTCTACAAGCAGATATTGATGTCTGCAGGTATGGATCGGGTCTTTGAGATAGGTCCCATCTTCAGGGCTGAAGAGCACGACACAAGGAGGCATCTGAACGAGGCCATATCGATCGATGTTGAGGTCAGCTTTGCCGATGATGAAGATGTGATGGTGCTTCTTGAAGAAGTTATGGCCAAGATTTATGCAGATGTGGTGGAGAACTGCCAGTATGATCTTGATGTCTTGGGCGTAGATCTCAAGGTTCCAAAGCTTCCTTTTAGGAGGGTGACATACACCGAGGCCATCGAGATGGCAAACGAGAACAGGGAGACTAAACTCGAGTGGGGCGACGATCTGGATACCGAGGCTGAAAAGGCCATCGGAAGTTCTGTGGATGAGCATTACTTCATCACAGAGTGGCCAACGTCGATCAAGCCTTACTACACTCAGCCAAGAGAGGATCGACCCGAGATCAGCCGCGGCTTTGACCTGATGCACCCGAGAATGGAGCTTGCAAGCGGCGCCCAGAGGGTTCATGATCCAGAGCTTCTGGTCCAGAAGATCGAGAACCAAGGGCTCGATTCGGGCGGCTTTGAGTTCTATCTTAGGGCTTTCAGGTATGGAATGCCGCCACATGCCGGTTGGGGCTTGGGCCTTGGCAGGGTAGTCTTAACGATGCTGGATCTCGAAAACATTCGGGATGCAGTCCTCTTCCCGAGGGATAGAAGGCGGATGGTCCCATAAGGGTCTACTTTTATAGTCGAGAACCGATTAGGTGAGACTAATTTGTTCTCGCCAAAATAGTGCTTAACGATATGAATAGGCCAAATCTCAAACTCTTACAAGTTAGAGATTTGTCCGAAAGGTATCGTTAAATTCTATAGAAGAAAAGGGTGCCTTGGGTGACAAGGTTGGCTTGAAAGGCTCAAGATATGGACGTGGGGGACGATAAGCAAAATGTGCGGGCACCTGTTCGGGTAGGCTTGGCTTTTTCTCTCTCCTACTACTTAAATAGTTTCAATCCCTGTCGGGGTTTCTATGGCGCTGCAACCGGGTGTAAACGTCATGTGAAAATCGGCATCGGAAAAGTTTCAATCCCTATCGGGTTTTCTATGGCGCTGCAACCCGTCACTGCCAGACTTATTTTCTGCAAGAACGAGTGTTTCAATCCCTATCGGGTTTTCTATGGCGCTGCAACTTGGGGGTCCGACCCCTTCCCCATCTAACCGAAAGGTGTTTCAATCCCTATCGGGTTTTCTATGGCGCTGCAACCAAGGCAACGGAGGCTACTATCCATAATTCTAATGGGTTTCAATCCCTATCGGGTTTTCTATGGCGCTGCAACTCAATCTCAACCAAAGACAAGTACTACAACTACAGGGAAGTTTCAATCCCTATCGGGTTTTCTATGGCGCTGCAACTCCAGAACGTGAAAACTTTATTACTTTCCCCCAAAATGTTTCAATCCCTATCGGGTTTTCTATGGCGCTGCAACTTTGAGAATTTCCGCCATATTATAAGAGATGTAAAGGTTTCAATCCCTATCGGGTTTTCTATGGCGCTGCAACCTTGAGGGGGTCGTTTGCGATAGGTTAGGATTCTTAGAGTTTCAATCCCTATCGGGTTTTCTATGGCGCTGCAACTGCCACAAGCTACCCTATGGGGATATTTCAGCTAGGGTTTCAATCCCTATCGGGTTTTCTATGGCGCTGCAACTGCACCCCTAAAATTGTCCTTTCTCCCTATAAACCTTGCTAAAGCCTCGAAAATCTGACCTCATATCATGGACCCCCTCCGTACCCTGAGTTTATAAAGATCCATGACGACGCCCCCCTCGGCACGCCAAGAGTGGAAAAATAAAAGAGAATGGCGCGGCCAAAAGCTGCGCCGGTTTTATCGTGCCGCTTTGGCGACTCTCTCGACGCCATCCTTTCTGTTGATGGCAAAGCTTCGGACGTCACCATTGGAAGCAGATATGATCTCGTCGGCCAGACAAACTCCAGCTGATCGCTTGCTCTTGAAAGCAGCTCTCTGAGCACCGCGAGATATGTACTTTAGGGCCATGTCTACCCTTCTTTGAGGGGCAGTATCCACGGCTTTTGGCACGGTTATGCCACCGTACTTCAGACGGACAACTTCTTCGCGAGGTCCTGCCTTGGATATGGCTCTGGCGAGGACTGTGAGCGGATTCTCTTTCGTCCTCTTGTTGATTATGTCGAAAGCCTCTTCTACGATCCTGTAGGCCTTCTGTTTCTTGCCAGTATTCGTCTCTTTCAGCATCATCTTGTTGATCAGACGCTCGACTATGTGCTGCTCAGACTTCTTGAACTGCTGTCTGGCATGTTTGCCGCCACTGTGCACCACATAGCTTGGACGAAGGCTGGAATAGCGCTTTATGCTGAGATCTTCAATCTCAACTTCTTCGGGGTCCCATTTATCAAAGACCTTCACTTCATCACCTTATCGGTTTCTCCTTGCGTCCGATGACCATCTCGTTCAAAGAGACATTGTTCACGCCGACCACCTGGTACCTAACTCCGGGAATATCTCCCTTGGCGCCACCCATCCTGCCGCCGATACGTTCCACCATGACCTCGTCGTGTTCATCTATGAACCCTATGGCACCATCTCCCGGACAGAAGGCGGTAACCTGTCTTCCGTTCTTGATGAGCTGTATACGAACGCACTTACGGATGGCGGAGTTGGGCTGTTTAGCCTCTATACCCACCTTTTCCAGGACGATGCCTCTGCCCCTTGGCGCGCCCCCGAGGGGGTCTGCCTTCACGTTCAGCCTCAGCACCCGCCGGCTGTATTTAAGATCACTCCACCTGAAGTTCTTGCGGTTGCTCTCCATTTTTCTGGCCGCGTACTTTCCCTTTCCCATTTTTCCACCTAAATTAATCGCTATATCTCGATCGCCAAAGAAGATATTTGCCAAATTTTATCGGGGGCTATGGACCCTTGTATGTGGTTTTACTGTATTATGATGTCGTCTATGCCATGATGCCTCTGAGAGAGCATCTTGGCCTTTAATATGTTACGGCCATCTCTTCCTATGGCGATGCCTTTATCCCTATTTGCTACTTCTACATAAGCCAATCGCTTATTATTCTTGTTTACCAGGGTCACGTTCTTTATCGAGGCTGGCTGAAACGCGTTCTCCAGGAACTCTTTTACGTCGTCACTGTGCTCGACGATCTCAACCTGCTTTCCTATGGATTTCTTGACCCGGTTGATGTTGCTGCCCTTTCGACCTATGGCAGCACCCATATCACCTTTTTTTATGACGAATATTATCCGACCGTTCTCCGCATCGACAACACAGTCTCTGGCCATGCCACCGGTCAAGCTCTCAAAGAGGGCTATGTATCTAATCCCTTCAGTGGTGAGCTTGAACTCACTCATCCTGAATACCCCTAATCTCCCTCAAAAGTCCCATTATCTCAGAATCGCCAGGATCTATTACCGCAAGGGCCGCCACAGGGAAGGGCTTTCCACATGCAGATCCAAGATCCTTACCTCTGCCTGAATAACTGTATACAGGTACATCCATGCCTTCAAGCTGACTGCGTACTTCTTCGGGACAATCGGAAGCATGTATCATCAGCTTAGCCTGACTGCTGCCGACTGCCACCAAAGTTTGATTTGAACCGAGCACAACGTCTCCAGTTCTGATTGAACTTCTAAGAGCTCTATCAATGTTTATCATCCTTTTACCTCATCGTTTTGCGACTAGTTGTACATCACCAGTTCCCAACTGTATCGGCTGGCCCACTATTACATTCTCGGTTACGCCCTTGAGATCGTCCACGTCCCCGCGCACTGCAGCGTCGAGTATGTGGCTCACCGTGACTTCGAAAGCGGCCCTGGCGAGCACGCTTGCCTTCTCGCCAGATACACCATGACGACCGATCTGCTTGACTTCACCGTCACAGGTCATTATATCGGCCACTAACATGATGTGTCTGACGTCGACAGTCAGACCTTGTTCTCTCAAGGTATCTGTAGCCTCGTTTATTATGGCGTTACGGGCCGCCTCAATTCCGAAAACCGCCCCGATCTCGGTTACATTATTTGTCTTTATCCTGGTAGGATCGACTCCCTCGTACTCTATGACTTCCTTGAGCGCCGAACCTTCTGTGTACAACACATACTCATCCATTTCTTTCCGGATGACGACCCGTTTTATGCCCTCTATGCCCTTGAGTGAGATTGTTTTGATCTTCTCCACCAGTTGGAGCAGTTCTCGATAAGAAGGTTTTTTGGGCGCAAGGGTGAGCACATTCCCATTCGAAACAACCGGCAACTTGGTATCACTTTCTAGTCTATCAGCCACTTCTTCTGCGGTGATCTTGCGCAGATCAAGAGCATCCTCGTTTAGCTCGATCTCCAAGTTCATCTTGGCAAGATCGGTGGCTATAGATCCGAGATGGAGTAAGTTGGTGGACTCGATGCTCCAGGCAACCTCTCGGGCTTTGTCTCGATCGTGGGCATAATCATCTTCCAACTTGATCGTCATGGTAGGCGTGCTGGGAATCTTTCTTGCATCAACGATCTCTATCAACCTGGGAAGACCCAAAGTTACGTTGATCTCGGCGACGCCTGCATAGTGGAAGGTCCTCATGGTCATCTGAGTTCCAGGCTCGCCTATCGACTGAGCTGCCACAACTCCAACAGCCTCACAAGGTTCAACCTTGGAATGCTCGTAATCCGAGAGGATCTGATCAACGATCTCTTGGAACTCGACTTTTGTCACCTTGGCGCCGGAAAGTTCGTCACGAAGCGCATCCTTTAGGTTTCGTGACAAAGACAGCCCCTCTATCCTTTTGAGAATCCCTTTCTGCGTGAGACTCATGATGACTCCTTCTTCAAGACCCTCTGAACTATATTATGAACGTTTTCTGGACTGGCATAATCTTTTCGAGACGTATCAACGCCATCCTCACCGTAGCTGAACTGAACGATTATGCCTCGGGTCTCTTTGACCGTTCCATCATAACGCACCTCCAAATCTTGGAGCGCGTTTATAAGCCTTCGCTGAAGGTAGCCGCTCTGAGACGTTCTGATTGCAGTATCGACGAGACCTTCTCTACCACCAATCGCGTGGAAGAAGAATTCAGTCGGGGTAAGGCCACTCTTGTAGCTGGAATGGACAAACCCATGGGCGTCAGATCTCAGATCGCCGCTCTTGAAATGGGGAAGGGTTCTGCCTTCATAACCTCGATGGATACGCTCACCTCGCACACTTTGCTGACCAACGCAAGCTGCCATCTGGGTTAAATTGAGCATGGATCCACGAGCCCCGCTGACTGCCATCACGACACCACTGTTGTCCAGACCCAAATACCGGCCCGCAATCGCCCCTGTGTTGTCTCTGGCCTTGCCCAAGGTCTGCATTATCCGCATCTCCAAAGTCTCGTCTAAGGTTCTGCCAGGCAGAGGCTCGAGCTCACCTGCATTGTAAGCCTCGATCAATTTATCCACGGTATCTCTTGCGGTGTTGATCACGTCTTGAATCTGATCTGCAGCATCTTTTGGGATGTCCTCGTCGTCGATCCCAAAACTAAACCCAGCAAGCATGATACCCCTTATGGCAAGCTGCGTCATCGAGTCCACGAACTTTGCGCCGGCATTGGGGCCGTACACTTTCATCACACGATCTGTTATCTTCCCTTTGAAGGCCCCAACTGCCGCGGCATCGATAGTGCCTTTGACCAACTCGCCGTCGCGAATCACCACGTAAGCGTCGTGTTCGCAGTCTTCGCCCTTGCATTGATCGCAGTTCATGCAAAATGAGGCCTTGAAAGTCAGGTTGAGCCCTTCTGGAAGGGAGAGGCTAAACATCTGTTTTCCGGTCCAGTAGGGCGTACCATCTTCGTATCCAGCTGGATCTGGCAGTTCAAAACCTTCTAGATTCTTTAAGATCTCCATGACTTCCCAACGGTTGAACCGCTTTTCGCCGTGAGTCAGAACGAAGGTTCCGGTGACGTAATCGTGTATGCCTCCGATGATGGGACCGCCGAACCTGGGCGAGAGAATGTTCTCTTGAACTCTCATCAGGATGTGAGCCTCGGCCCTGGCCTCTTCGGTCTGTGGGACGTGCATGTTCATCTCGTCACCGTCGAAGTCGGCGTTGTAAGGTGGACATACCGCAGGGTTTAGTCTGAAGGTCTTGTGAGGCATCACGACCACTTTGTGGGACATGATGCTCATCCGGTGTAAAGATGGTTGTCTGTTGAAGAGGACTATGTCGCCGTCGATCAGTTGCCGATCAATCCTCCAGCCCATCTCCAGCTGATTCGCCACTTCTTCTGCGTTCCTTTCTGTGACCTTCAGCCTCCTGCCATCGACCCGAGTGACATAATTAACTCCAGGGTGGGTTTTAGACCCTCGACTCACGAAGTTTCGCATGACGTCGATGTTTCTGGAGGTAATCACCACTGGCACCGAAAGCTCCATGGCGATCTCCATGGGGACACCGACCTCGTTTATGCTCAGGTTGGGGTCAGGAGATATCACTGTCCTGGCGCTGAAGTTAACCCTTTTACCGGACAAACTGCCTCTGAACCGTCCCTCTTTTCCCTTGAGTCTTTGAGAAAGAGTCTTAAGAGGCCTTCCGCTCCGGTGGCGCGCAGGTGGCACACCCGAAACGGTATTGTCCAAAAAAGTCGTGATATGATACTGGAGCAGTTCCCATAGGTCCTCGATGATGAGCTGAGGCGCGCCAGCTTCCCTGTTTTCCTGGAACCTCTGATTAATCCTGATTATGTCGACCAATTTGTGAGTGAGATCGTCCTCGCTTCTCTGGCCGCTCTCAAGAGTGATCGAGGGTCGCATGGTCACTGGCGGGACCGGTAACACCGTGAGAAGTATCCATTCTGGTCTTGCATTTTCTGGGTCCATTCCCATTACTTCGGCGTCATCATCAGGAACTTTTTCGAATCGGTCGCGTATGTCAGACGGGGTCAGCTTGTGTCCATCTTCTATATAGGCCAAAGGCCGCTCGAACTTTACATCAAGTTGAGGCGCGCCACAATAGGGGCAGACCTTGTGCTTCCTGGCTTCAGCAAAGACCTTGTTCACAAGGTCGTCGGTGGGTTGGCCCAGCTCGACCAGGGTATGGATCTGCTCAAGATACATCTTTTTGTCATGGTCCAAGAGCATAAGCCTGGAACAGTCTTTGCATATGGCACGGAGCATCTTTCTGATGAGCTTTGCAAAGCCCACATGTATCACTGGAGCTATGAGATCGATGTGGCCGAAGTGACCGGGACATTCGCCGGGCCTCCCACCACAGGTCCTGCACCGAAGTCCTGGATCGATGACGCCAAGACGGGGATCCATCAGACCCATCTCTATCGGAAATCCGTCATCGTCGTAAGTATCTGCGGTTATGACCTTCACCACACTCATCCTCCGAAACTCCTGGGGAGAGATGAGCCCAAAACTTATCTTGCCAATTCTCTTTGGGACGGTCATGTTTACACCTAAACTGCGTCCTCCAAAATCAACCTGGGAGCCACACCGAGAGACTTAATCTCATCTAACAGAAGCTTGAAGGCGTAACTCATCTCTACTGGATATATCTCGGTATCCGAGCCGCAGACCGAACAGTAGTCTGTATTCCTGCGTTTGTCGTGAACAGCGATCATGCCGCATCGGCTGCATACAAGCTCAGTCACCTTGTCAGATTCGTCCACGAGCCTCTCTTTTAAAGCCAAAGCTGCGCCGTGGGCGATGAGAACGTCACGTTCCATCTCACCGAACCTGAGTCCACCCTCTCTTGCCCGACCTTCTGTGGGTTGCCTTGTAAGCACCTGTACCGGACCCCTCGACCTTGCGTGCATCTTGCCTGCAACCATGTGATAGAGCTTCTGGTAAAGAATGGCTCCAACAAACAGGTCGGCCATGATCTGCTCGCCGGTCATGCCGTTGTACATCACTTCTCGGCCCGTATGAGAAAACCCAAACTTGGTGAGCGCGGAACGAAGGTCTTCTTCATTCTCGCCAAGGAAAGCCGTCGCGTCTACTAACCTTCCTTCCAGAGCTCCGACCTTGCCGCTGATCATCTCGAGAACGTGACCTACCGTCATCCTGGACGGGATGGCATGAGGATTGAGTATGAGGTCGGGGACCATGCCGCTTTCGGTGAAGGGCAGATCTACCTGGGGCACAATCAGTCCAACAACACCTTTTTGGCCGTGTCTAGATGCGAACTTGTCACCAAGTTCAGGAACTCGCTGATCTCTCGTCTTGACTTTGGAGAGCCTGTTTCCATTGGCCGACTCGGTAAGTATCACCGTATCGACGATGCCCCTCTCGTTAGACCTCATCGTGACCGAAGTTTCTCTCCTCTGCTGAGGAGTTATCCCAAACTCGGTCGGCTCTTCCAGGAACCTGGGCGGAGAGGTCTTTCCTATAAGAACGTCGTTTGGTGCTACCTCTGAGTTGGGGTTGACGAGACCGTCGTCGTCCAATTGGCTATAAGCCTCTGCACCCCTTGCACCCCTCACTTCCATATCAGGAATCTCGAACTTGTCTTCCTGGCCGCCAGGATATTTTCGTTCTTCTGCCTCAGAAACCCTGAAGAAGTGACTCCGCCCCAAGCCTCGATTGACTGCAGACCTGTTGAGTATGAGCGCGTCTTCGATGTTGTATCCTTCATAAACGAGAACTGCGACCACGAAGTTTTGGCCTGCAGGCCTCTCGTCAAACCCGATCGCGTCAGCAGTCCTGCTTCTGCAGATGGCTCGTTGCGGGTAATGGAGGGCATGTGCTCTCGTGTCGGGCCGCAGCTTAGTGTTGGCCATCGGAGTTCCCAGGCATTGTTTGACCATGCCCGCGCCCATGGTGTTTCTGGGACTGGCGTTATGCTCTGGATAGGGAACCAAACCTGTACAGATGCCGAGCATCAAGGAGGGGTCAAGTTCTAGGTGGGTATGCTCCGACGTTATGTCTTCTTCCCAGATCGCGATGAGGGTGTTTTCTTCCTCTGCGGCGTCTAAGTATTCGACCAAACCCTCTTTTACCAGATCGCCGAACTCGATCTCGCCGTTTTTGAGCGTTTCAATGTGCTCTTCAGTCACCAGAGGCTTGCCGTCTTCCACTATGATCAACGGCCTTCTGGCCCTACCTGAATCGGTGCTGATGAGGATCTCGTTTGTCCTTCTAGTGTAGGTCGCGTTGATTTGGTTGCTAATCTGGTCAGACCGCCTGAGCAGTCTTATGTCTTTGACCAGCTTTTTGGGGTTGGGATGAGTCCCCATGAATTCGCCGTTTATGAATACTCTGCCCTCACTCACTGTAATCACCCACTGGAACTACATCTAGATCCATGAACCGCTTTTTCACATCTTCGTAATCTTCTACGCCAGTGGAGAGCTCCACGCCCTGAGCAAAGTTCTTGACTAAGCCACAGTTGGGACCTTCAGGGGTTTCGCTGGGACAAATCCTGCCCCATTGTGTGGGATGAAGGTCTCTGGCCTCGAAGTGGGGTTGAGATCTGGAAAGGGGGGAGATCACTCTGCGAAGATGGCTCAAGGTGGCCATGTAGTCAGTGCGATCTAAAAGCTGAGAGACGCCGGTCCTGCCGCCAACCCAGTTTCCTGTGGCAAGCGGGTGGATCATCCTCTCGGTTAAGACGTCTGATCTGACAGTGGTGATGACGTTAAGCTCCCTGTTTCTCATGCTTGCTCGTTCCAGCTGGTATTTTATATCCCTCGTAAGTCTGTTGAAGGCAACCCTAAAGAGATCTTCCATGAGGTCGCCACTTAACTTGAGCCTCTTGTTGGCGTAATGGTCCTTATCGTCCTCGCCTCGACGACTTAAAGCCAGTTCGAAACATGCCTCCGCCATTCTGCAAAGGAAGATCGCCTTTGCGTACCGATCCTTCTCATCCACCCCAATGTGGGGAAGGAGGTATCGGTCCAATACGTAGGCAGCTCTCTTTTTCTGATACTCTTTGGCCTGACCTGCTGCAACTCTGGAACCAATCTTCTCTAAGGCTTCGTCTCCGGTGGCAACTTCAGCTTCTTCTAGGTTCTCCAACATGAACTTGATGATCTCTGGGTTTCCAGAAACCGCTTGAACGATTTCCATATCGGTTTCAAGACCCAAAGCCCTTGCGAGGGTCACGAAGTTCAGCCGTCCGCTGACTGAAGGGAACGACACCTCGAGAATGGCTTTCCGGCCTCTTTCCACGATAACGAGAGATCGGTACCCTTGTCTTTGGGAGAACACTTTGGCCACTTCTATGTAGTCAGAATACCTCTTGTTATACTCTACTAGGATCTTATTTGGGGCCAGATCTTCCAATGTCATGATGACCCTCTCAGATCCGTTTACCACAAAGTAGCCACCAGAATCCAGAGGATCTTCCCCGTATTCGATCATCTCTTCAGAAGATAGGCCAGAAAGGTTACAGTTCTTGGACATGACCATAATGGGCAGCCTGCCGACCATGGCCTCCACGGGATCTTTTTCGGTTTCGCCTTGGACGATCGTCATCCCCAGACGAACGGGGCTGGCATATGTGAGATTCCGAAGCCTGGCGTCGTTTGGATAGAGCAGCTCCACAGAACCATCTGCTTCTCTCACGACAGGCCGTTCCACCCGGATATCGCCCAGTTTGACATAAGTGTCCTCGATGTTGGTCTCGATGATTCTGACCTCATTGATCACCTTCTGAAGTCCTCCCTCAATAAAGTCGTTGAAGGAGTTGATGTGATGATGGACCAATTTATCTTTTGTAAAATAGGCCTTGTAAAGAACGTTTCTGTCCAGCAAACTCTAAAACACCTCTTAATCGATTACAAGCCTGTAAAAGGCGGATTCCCCAGCAGTAGGACTTTTTCTTAGAATCTTAAGTACGTCGCCGACCTTCGCCCCGGTTTCTTTTACAACGGGGTCGGTGATGTGGATCTTTGGCAGTTGAGCTGACTCCACATTGTACCTCTCCAGAACCACTTTCACCTCTTTGGGTGAGAGTATGATGTGAGATGGGACCTGCTCATGATCCTGCAGTACGAACTTTTTCATGTAGCCTCCTCTGAGACGTAAATTGTCAACTACCACGGCCCAAAGGCCGTGGCTTGTAGCTGTCTTTCAACGCTACGATTGGCTGGTTGACTGCAACCTGCTACGATCAGATCTACTGAATGTAGCGATGTTCCTGGATGCGTTCAAATCTGCATCGATCTGGAAGTTGCAGTTTTTACACTTGAAGATCCTGCCGCTGCGATTCTTTTTGTGTTTGAACCCACATCTGGAGCATGTCTGCGAAGTATACTTTGGATCTATGACGATCACTTTTTTCCCTATCGCAGCAGCCTTGTATTCTACGAAGCATATCAGTTTGGCGAAACTCCAGTTGCCCAGTTTCCGGTTGAATCTTTGGCCTTGGTTGTTATCGTTCTTGATGTTGGTTAGATCTTCCAGGGCGATTACGTCATACGGTTTTGAAACTATCCAGTTGGCGATCTGATGATTTATGTCCATTTGAAACCGTCTCTCTCGATCTGAAAGCTTCTGAAGCTTTCTTTTTGCGGATCGAGTGCCTTTGGACTGAAGCTTTGATCTCAAATACTGGTACCTTCCCTTAACTGCTTTTACAGAGCCGGATTTCCAGAAGGTATTATCACTACACACTGCGATGTTGTTAATTCCAAGATCTACTCCAAGCCGCTTGTCTCCGGTTGTCAACTCTGGATCTGGCTGTTCTACTTGAACATTGAGATAACAAGCGTGTTTGGCTATCTTGAGTTTGGCGTTCTTGACTTTCCAGGTTGCATACTTCTTGTAGTACTCTGGCAGTTGAAACTCGTATCGCATTCTCCCAAATGCGGTTGTAAGTTTGCAGTACCCGGATTCTAAGAATACCTTCATGGTCCTAACGTCGAATCGTACCGTCCCGAGTGGTTTCTTGAATGGTTTTGTCTTGAACTTGAATCTCTTTAGCATATCGCTTGCCTGGTCTCTCGCGGTCTGGAGAAGTGCTGAAGGCAGCGTAGGATACTTCACTCGGAGGTCTTTGTACGTGGCTCTGTTAAGCCTGGTCTTGTTATAGTCATGTGCCGCAAAACCGTAGTCTATGACGTCCTGGCAGGCAGCGTTCCAGATCTTCGCTGTCTGGACAAGTTCGTTAGACCGGTCTAGCTTTATCTTCAGTGTGCGGTACATGTTATATGGCATGCAAGAACGTTATCGGATATATATGGCTTTTGGTAGAAACGTGGGAGAGCTTCGCTTCCATCTTCACCCTTTCTTCCCGCTGAACTCTCTTCATTCCCCAAAAGATAAAACGGGCTCGAAGGGATTTGAACCCTCGGCCACCTGGTGTCTTCATCCAAAAAACTTAAAAGCCAAGCGCTCTGCCTAACTGAGCTACGAGCCCCCGTGAGCAAATCAGCCCACAACACTCAATGGGTGGTGGCCATCCTACATAAAACCTTTTCGGCCTATTCGATCAGATTTCGTTCACTTTGGACGCGATGTCGTCGCCTACATCAGAGGTGGTTGCAGTTCCTCCAAGGTCGTATGTCTTGACTTTGCCTTCGGCGAGGTTCATCTCGATGGCACGGATTATGTCGTCTGCCGCTTTTATCTCTCCGAGGTGGTCAAGAAGCATAGCTCCAGCCCATATGGTGGCTATTGGGTTAACCTTGTTCATGCCCTTGTATTTGGGCGCGCTTCCGTGGATAGGCTCAAACATGCTTGTGCCTGTGGGATTTATGTTAGCCCCCGGCGCAAGCCCCAATCCACCCTGAATCATGGCACCCAGATCGGTGATTATGTCTCCGAACATGTTAGGTGTGACCACCACGTCGAACCACTCGGGGTTCTTCACAAACCACATGGTGATGGCGTCTACGAAGTTGAAATCGGTCTTGACCTCGGGATACTCAGACGCGACCTCTCCGAACACTTCTCTCCAGAATCCATAGATGTCGCTGAGGACGTTGGCTTTGTCTACGCTGGAGACGTGTTTTCCTTGCCTCGTGGCCAGATCGAAGGCGTATTTGATGACTCTTCGGGTGCCCTCTTTAGATATCATCCCTATCTGGTAGGCGATCTCCTCGCTGTCGGATTCCACATCCAGGCCGAACTTGACTTCGTAAAGGCTGCGAATGACCTCGAACTCTTCCCTGCTCTTCCCGGCCTTGGACCTGCCTCCAATCCCTATGTAGAAATCCTCGGTGTTCTCCCTTACCACAGTAAAGTCGATCTCCTGAGGGCCTTTGTCTTTGAGTGGTGTCCAGACGCCTTCCAAAAGTTTGACGGGCCTCAGGTTCACGTACTGATCGAAATAGAACCTCATGGAAAGGAGGATGCCTTTCTCGAGGATGCCCGGTTTCACTCGATCGTCTCCGATCGATCCCAAGTATATGGCGTTGTAACGGCTAAGTTCCTTTAAGACGTCTTCTGTGACCAGCTCGCCCGTTTCCAGGTAATGATCTGCGCCCAGAGAATATTTGATCCATTCTAGCTCAAAGCCGTACTTTTCAGATGCAGCTTCGAGGACCTTTTGGCCTTCAGCCACTATTTCAGGCCCTATGCCGTCGCCAGGAATAACAGGTACATCGTACTTCACGCAGACTTCACCATCCTTTTAGTGTATTCCACCAGTCCGCCGACTTCGACAATATCCTGAAGGAAGGGCGGAAGTGGCGTGGTCTTGTAAGATTCGCCGCTGGTTTGGTTGTATATGACTCCATTAGATGCATCTATTTCTATTGAGTCACCATCATTGATTTTATCGACGTCTGCACAGATGAAAAGGAGCAAGCCGATGTTTATGGCGTTCCGGAAGAATATGCGGGCGAAAGATTTGGCAACGATGGCCTTTACCCCTGCGCCTTTGAGCCCCATGGGTGCATGCTCTCTTGAAGAGCCACAACCAAAATTGGTGCCAGCTACCACGAAGTCTCCAGATTTCACATTGACCGCAAAATCGGGCCTTACTCCCTCGAATATATGATGCGCTAGTCCTTCTGGATCGTTGATCACCAGGTAGCGTCCTGGTATCACGGCATCAGTGTCGATATCATCTCCAAATTTCCAAGCTCTGCCTACCAAAAACCATCCCCCAGCGATAGTGGTACTACTTAGCAATGCCTGTGAGGTATATTAAGTTGACTGGTAACTATAGTGTTTAACTTGCAATTTGCGTCCAGAGATGGTGATTTTCCTTCGAGGTGTTTGACATGGAAAAACTAGCATGTGGCGATATTTTGAAATGTGTTCTATCTTAGATTTCGTCATCGTCCATGAATTCTGTGATCTCTCTAAAAAATTAGATGATATTATTTATTGCTACTTTTTATTGAAACCTATGCATCATGTTACGGCATAATTGACATTTCAGTTTATAAAATAATATATATTTCGCAGTGTATTTTCTTAACCGATCACGTATAGATCAAGTTTTGGGTATTGGATCTTTTGACTATGGGATATACCAAAAATAACTATCTGGAGCGCCGCCTGGCGCCCCCCAGTTTTAGATCTGTTGAATCTCGTTCCTGGTGGCCAGCTTCATTCCGGCCTTGGTGAGAACCTTTTTGGCCCGCTCCAGGTCGTCTACCCGGATTATCAGCATGGCCTTTTCAGCCTTGGCGGTCACGAAGGCATAGGCGTAATCGACGTTGATGCTGTTATCTCCAAGAGTGCTAACTATCTCGTAAAGCCCGCCTGGAATGTCTTTCATCTCCACCGCAAGGACGTCGGTCTCAGAAACGGTAAACCCACTGTTATGTAAGACCGTGTAACCTTTTGCGGGCTCGTCCACCACCATGCGGATTACGCCAAAGTCCCCGGCTTCTGCAACGGTCATGGCTCTGATGTTAACCCCTGCATCGGAAAGCGTCTTTGAAACCCTTGCCATCCTTCCAGGCTTGTTCTCAACAAACAGTGATATCTGCTTTATAGCCACCAATTTTCACACCGTCCTCTTGTCTATAACCCTCTGAGCCTTCCCCTCAGAACGGGGAATGGTGCCGGTTTCCACCAGTTCTATATCAGCGACTATATTCAACACACCTTTTAACTGTTTGGATATGCTCCTGCTGAGTGTCATCAAATCTCCTATCTTGTCGCTGAATCCTGACTCAGAAAGCTCGACCATTATGGTCATCATGTCCAGTGGCCCTTTCCTGTCCACTATGATCTGATAGTGATCCCCCACCTCCGGGATCTTCATCAAGACAGACTCGACCTGGCTTGGGAATACGTTGATTCCACGAACCACTATCATGTCGTCAGTACGACCTAAAATCCTCATGAGACGAGGATGAGTCCGCCCACAAGCACAAGGTTCTGTATTTATGACAGTCAGGTCGCCTATCCGGTATCTTATAAGGGGTATCGCCCACTTATTCAGAGTGGTTACCACAAGCTCGCCAGTCTCTCCGTCTTCCAGCTGCTCGCCAGTTTCTGGATCGATCACCTCAATCAGGAACATATCCGCCCAGACATGAATCCCGTTTTGTTCTTGGCATTCAGTGAAGAGCGGGCCGCTCATCTCGCTGGTCCCAAAGATGTCGTAAGCTTTGATCCCAGTGTTCTCCTCGATCCGCCGTCGAGTCTCGTTAGACCAGGGCTCGGCCCCAAACACGCCCACCCGAAGATTCGTATCGTCCCTTATGCTCACGCCCATCTTCTCAGCAACCTCGGCGATGTGCATGAAATAAGATGGGGTGCAAGCGATGGCAGTACTTCCTAGATCTTGCATCAGCATGATCTGACGCTCTGTGTTTCCAGTGCCCGTGGGTAGAACCGTCGCCCCGATCTTCTCTGCACCGTAATGGAGCCCAAGGCCGCCTGTGAAAAGGCCGTACCCATAACCGATTTGGATTACGTCCCCGCGACCAAGCCCGATCGAGGTGAGGGCTCTTGCCAAGGAATCAGACCACATCTCGATATCATCTTTGGTATATCCAACCACCGTTGGCTTTCCTGTGGTACCGCTGGATACGTGGTAGCGCACCACTTGGTTTCCAGGCAGACTAAACATGCCCGTAGGATAGGTGTTTCGAAGATCCACTTTGTAGGTAAAGGGAAGTCGGGTCAGATCGCTTAGCTCTTTTATGTCCTCTGGCACGACGTTGAACTTTTTGAACCTCTCCCTGTAGAAAGGCGAGCGGTCGTATACGTAGCGCACCATTGACTTTAGTCGCTCCTCTTGGAACTTCTGCAAATCTTCTTTGGGCATGCGCTCGATGTGCGGATTCCAGTAGTCAAACATGGCCATCAACCTAAGAGGCCTGTTACGGTCTCGCACAATAAAAATCAATCGACCATTTCTTCCAAATTCCAGAAGACCTTCAAACTCCAAAAAAGACTGTATCGAAGATTGTCAGAGCAACGGTGGCTCGAAAAACCGTGTCGTTCAGGAACCCTGATATAGAATCATCGAGTAGTAGGAAGTGGTGACAAACCTTGAGGGCAGAAACTTACCTTTGTGCGGTTTTGGCGATCCTCTTCGTTATAGGGTCGTCCTCTGGGCAGATCGCCGAATTCGAAAAACGCGGCAGGGGACCTGCAGGTTCCATGGAACCTGCCGTCGTTTTGGGAACTTCGGGCGAACCACAGGGTCTTCTACCCTCAATCGAAACGGTCCAGTACCAAACAGAAGGTGGCTGGTCCAGCTGGACTATAATCAAAGGGACCAAAGTCACTACGTCCCCCGCGATAGTTTCGGCTCAGCCAGAAGCCGTCGACGTATTCATGGGCGGTGGCGAAAACGAACTCTGGCACGTCCGACATTACAAGGTCTGGTCAGCCTGGAAAAAGCTGTTTGGACAGCCCCCCTACAACGTCGAACCTCAAGGAGTCCCTTTCAGAAAATACGAGTTGGCAGTGGCCTACACGGGATCTGATCTCTCTGAAGGTTGTTACCACATATTCACATGGGGCCCAACCAACCACTGCCTCTACAAGAAATGCAGCGCTTTTGAAGGGAGTGCGGCCTGTAATCAGGACGAAGACTGGATCAAGATTGAGGGCGAGATAGGTTCAAGGCCCTCTGCAACCGTCAATTCAGGTGAACTATACCTCCTCGCTTTGAACAGCTCTGGCTGGCTGATTTGGAACAAGGCAGATCCAGAATCGACCAATTCTGTAAACGGCCTCATTTGGACGGGCTGGGCGCCACTTCAAGGACCTTTCAAGTCGTCTCCAACCACGGTATCTGACGAAAACACCACCCAAATATTCGTCCTGAACGAAGAGGGCGAGGTAGTCCACCTGCAATGGTTTCCAGCAACAGGAGAGATCTCTAACGAGACGATAGCGTACAAGATGAAATCGACCCCATCAGCAGCTCTTTATGAAACGGGCATCCATCTCTTCGGAGTTGAAGGAAGAGATCTTATCCACACTTGGCACGATGGAATCTCCTGGAAAGAATGGGATAACCTTGGTGGTGACTTGACCGGCCAACCTGCTGCGGTCTCTGATCGACCCGACAGAATTAGGGTCTTTGCCCGGGGTCCTGGCGAAAGACTTTGGGAGATCGATTACGTTCCTGAAAATTGGACTATCGGCTCGAATTATTAGATATTCAATCAAAAGAATATGGGAAAGACGAGATAGAAGGCCTTTAGAGCCTCTCCACCTCTTCTTTCACCAACTTGTTGACGATGCCAGGATCTGCCCGACCCCGCGTCGTCTTCATCACCTGGCCCACCACGAAGTTTAGAGCATTCTCGTTTCCAGATCTGTAGTCTGCGACGGCCTGATCGCATTCTTTGACCGTAGATCTAACCGCTTCCATCACAGCATCGTCTTCGACCTTGGCAAGACCCTTGGCCTTGACCACTTCACCTGGAGATCCACCGTGATCCAATATGTGACGGATCACCTCGACGGCACCCCTTTCGGTGATCTCCTTTCGCTCTAACATCTTCAGGATCTCGACCATCTGTTCTGAGCTGAAATGGTCGATTGAAGCGTCACGATAATTCAGCTCGCCTTTCAGGACGTCTGCAATCCAGACAGCAGCTTCCTTTGGCAGGGTTTTTAGTGCTACTTCTTCATAGAAGTTGGCCACTTTTATCTCGGACGTGAGGGACTTTGCGTGATCGTCTGCGATCCCGTAATCTGCCTTGAATCGTTCCCTCTTCGCGTCAGGTAGCTCAGGCAAAGTTGCCTCGACGCGAGGAACCCAGTCTGCGATCTTCATCGGAACGAGATCGGGTTCGGGGAAGTAACGGTAATCGTGCTCGCCGACCTTGGACCTTATGGAGACTGTGACCCCTCTCAATTCATCGTAGTGGCGGGTTTCCTGGATGACGTCCATTCCTCTGCGCCGGATGTTCCTCTGCCTGGTAATCTCGTAGGACAGAGCTTTTTCAACGCCCTTGTGGCTGGATATGTTCTTAACTTCAGCCCTGTCGCCACCTTTCAGGGAGATGTTGGAGTCGATCCTCATGGCACCTTCCTGGTTTCCGTCAAATACGTCCAGATACTCCAAGATGTTCCTCAATTTATCGAGAAATGACCTGGCCTCTTTGGGTGACCGGAGATCTGGCTCGGTTACGATCTCGATAAGTGCCATGCCGCACCGGTTGTAGTCCACCATGGTGTACTTGGCCCGGTCGATGGTTCCTGCGTGAACCAGCCTTCCTGGGTCCTCTTCCATGTGAGCCCTGTTAATCCTGATGACCCTCTCTTTCCCATCGTCTCCTTTGATGAGAATACGGCCTCCAACACCGATGGGAAAATCGTACTGAGTTATCTGGAACGCCTTTGGAAGGTCTGGATAATAATAGTTCTTCCTGTAAAATAGGGTCTCTTCTTGAACCTTGCAGTTTAAGGCCAGTGACACTCGGATGGCGTACTCCACAGATTTTTTGTTGACCACCGGCAAAGTTCCAGGAAGGCCCAAGCAGACTGGACAGGTGTGGGTGTTGGGTGGAGCGTCCTGATAATCGGTGGAACAACCACAGAAAAGCTTCGACTTGAGCTTGTTGAGCTGGACGTGCACCTCTAGCCCTATTATCACGTCGTTCTCCATTTTAGAACACCTCCGGAGGTGTGGCGTTGTGATGAGGCGTGGCACCCTCGTAAGCTTTGGCAGTCCGGAGGACTGCGTTCTCTTCAAAATGGTTCCCGATGATCTGGAGCCCTATGGGTAAACTTTCTGCAAAACCGCAAGGAACGGATACGGCTGGAACTCCTGCTAGATTTATGGGGACCGTGAAGACATCGGCCATGTAAAGGGACAAAGGATCTTGTATCCTCTCCCCTATCTTGAAGGCCGGAAACGGCATAGTCGGGGTAGCGAGGACGTCCACGTCCTTTAAAGCCCGCTCGAAGTCTTCTTTGATAAGAGTTCGAACCTTCAGGGCTTTGAGGTAGTATCGACCATAATATCCTGCTGAAAGGGCGTAAGTTCCAAGAAGAATCCTTTTTTTGACTTCGGGCCCAAATCCTTCGGCCCTTATCTCAGAGATGGTGGCGTGCCAGTTTTTGTCTGATTCAAGCCTCAGACCATACCGGAGACCATCGAACCGGGCGAGGTTAGAGGAGGCTTCGCTCATGGCTATTATGTAATAAGCAGCCAGGGCGTACTTGGTGTGAGGAAGGCTCACTTCTTTCCAGGATGCGCCCAGGCCTTCCAGAGTCGAGATGGCGTCCCAGACCGTTTGCTCCACACTTTCATCCACGCCCTCGCCAAAGTATTCTTTCGGAACGCCACAGACCATACCTTCAACGCCGTTATCGAGTCCTTCTAAGTAACTGATTTTCGACTTAGCAGAAGTAGAATCTCGCCAGTCGTGACCTGCGATGACTTCGAGGAGAAGGGCCGAATCTTCCACAGTGGTGGTGAGTGGCCCAATTTGTTCCAAGGAGTTGGCATAAGAGATCAAGCCATATCGAGACACCAGTCCGTAAGTGGTCTTCATGCCGACTATGCCGCAAAAAGATGCAGGACACCTAATAGATCCACCGGTATCCGAGCCAAGAGCGCAAGGCGCTTCTCTTGCAGCTACAGCAGCTGCGCTCCCCCCGCTGGACCCTCCTGGAACCCTGTCTGGGTCCCAAGGGTTCCTGGCAGAACCAAAACAGCTGGTCTCAGTGGAAGTTCCCATACAGAACTCGTCCATGTTGGTCTTGCCCAGTATTATGGCACCTTCCTCTTTCAGGCGTTCGATTACGTGAGCATCATAAGGGGGAACGTAACCTTGAAGGATTCTAGAACTACAGGTGGTCTCGATCCCCTTCGTCGAGATGGAATCTTTAATTGCTATCGGTATTCCGGCCATCAAGCCCTTCCAAGGAGATTTGTCGAACTCTCTTGCTCTATCGATGGCCCTCTCTTTGTCCAGGAGATTGTAGGCGTTCAGCCTGCTCTTCTCGATCTTCTCAAAAAGAGATCTGACATAATCTTCCGCAGATCCAGATAGGATTTCGTCCTTAAGCTCTTGCAGCATAGATCACACGATCCTGGGACTCTTGAAGAAGTCCTTCTCCCTTCTTGGCGCGTTACGCAGAGCCTCTTCCTGTGGAAGCGACTCCATAGATTCGTCCTCCCGGAAGACGTTGACTAGTTCTACCACCCTGTAGGTGGGTTCGACGTCTTCGGTATCCAGCTCGTCGAGCTGATGGAAATAATCGAGGACCGAGTTGAACTGAGCCACGAGATCGTCCTTTTCCTCTTCGGCGATCTTTATGGTAGCAAGCCAACCTATGTGGTCCACATCTTCTCGTTTAATCATCCTTAATCCCACACCGATTCTTCTTGGGTTAATCAAATCCTTAGGTAGCTATGAACCTTTTGCCGCAATTACTGAAAACGGGACCGGAAAATGGATTCGCCTACAACCAAGATAGTACTACAAATTATAATAACAACGCAGATCCCGAGCACGAATCTCAAAACGAAGTCAAGTTGTGAAGAAGTGCGTTGCTACTTGGTTGACAGGACACCCACCAAATAACCGACACCATAAAAAAGGTTATAGCGGACCCGCCGGGATTTGAACCCGGGATTGAGGCTCCGGAGGCCTCCGTGTTATCCAGACTATACTACGAGTCCCGCTAGCTTTCCAGTACTATCTCTATGTTAACGTTCTTAGGGACCTGTATTCGCATAAGCTGCCTTAATGCACGCTCATCCGCATCTAGGTCGATCATACGCTTGTGAACCCGCATTTCCCAGTGATCCCAGGTAGCGGTACCTTCGCCGTCAGGGCTCTTTCGGCAAGGAACTACCATCCTCTTGGTGGGCAAGGGGACGGGTCCGGCCATGTGAACCCCTGTCCTCTGAGCGATCCCTTTCACTTGGTCACAGATGTTGTCCAAGCTCCGCGGATCGGTCCCAGAGAGTCGTATTCTAGCTTTTTGCATAACTCAGCACCAAAAAATTAAGTTAGCGGGGGGTTATGTCCATGCACATACCCGCTGCAACTGTCTGTCCCATATCCCTGATAGCAAACCTGCCAAGCTGTGGAATCTCCTTGACCTTCTCGATAACCATGGGCTTTGTGGGCGTCACCTTGACGATGGCGGCGTCACCAGCCTTGATGAAAGCAGGGTTCTGCTCTTTTACCGATCCGGTCTTGGGGTCGAGTTTGGCCATGAGTTCGGTCAAAGTACAGGCGGTCTGGGAAGTGTGGCAGTGGAACACAGGTGTGTATCCCACAGTGATGGCACTGGGGTGTTGCAAGACTACGATCTGAGCCTTAAACTCCTTGGCAACGGAAGGTGGCGAGTCGACATGTCCGCAGACATCCCCTCTCCTGATATCCTTTCTGCCTATGCCTCTCACGTTCCAGCCGATGTTATCACCAGGCTCTGCCTTCTCATACTCCTCGTGATGCATCTCAATGGACTTGACCTCACCAACGGCTCCAGCTGGCTCAAAGATGATCTTGTCGCCCTTCTTTAGAACTCCGGTCTCGACACGACCCACAGGGACGGTGCCCACACCAGAGATGGTATAGACGTCTTGGACTGGAAGCCGGAGCGGAAGGTTGGTTGGCTTATCTGGCACTTTCAGGTCATTTAAGGTCTGAAGGAGGGTAGGTCCTTTGTACCAGCCAAGGTTGTCGCCACTCTCGGCGACGTTGTCTCCCACGAAGGCGGAGACGGGGATAAAGGGAATATCTGAGACCTTGTATCCGACCATCTGAAGCAGCTTGCCCACTTCTTCTTTGACCTCGTTGAACCTCTCCTCGCTGTACTTTGAGGCGTCAATCTTGTTCACCGCCACGATGAGCTGGTTAAGTCCCAAGGTTCTTGACAGGAACACGTGTTCTTTGGTCTGGGCCATCACGCCATCAGGAGCTGCGACTACCAGAACGGCGGCGTCAGCCTGACTCGCACCGGTGATCATGTTCTTGATGAAGTCTCTGTGGCCAGGACAGTCCACGATGGTAAAGTAGAACTTGTCAGTGTCAAATCTCTGGTGAGCGATATCAATAGTGACTCCCCTCTCTCGCTCCTCTTTCAAGCTGTCCATGACCCACGCGAACTCGAAGCTGCCCTTTCCCTTAGCCTCTGCCTCTTTCTTGAACTGCTCAATGATGTGGGGAGAAATTGTGCCTGTATCGAGCATCAATCGACCCACTAGTGTGGACTTTCCGTGGTCGACGTGTCCGATGAACGCTAAGTTCATGTGTGGCTTATCTTGTGCCATCTTTCATCTCCTCCGGTTAACTTTTAACTCCATACGTTCTTCTTTGGGTTTAAATCTTTTCAGGACGAACGCAGCAGGACCCCCCCCTACTTTGGTGGGGGGAAGAATGCGTTCGAATTTGTGTAAACTAACATAGAGTTTACCTCCACTAATGGAGTTGTGCGTACCCAAGATTGTGGAGCCAATCCTGGGATCCGACTTCCTCTCGATCGGATATGGAACGGTTTTGAATGGCACAAGCACTGCCCCTACCCATCGGGACTGTTTAACCGGTGCCCTTAGAGCCTGAAACTGAGGCGGCATTCCAGGGTAACTAAATTCGTTCCTATCGATTATCAATTATATTATCTCCCAATTGATGATCTGGTAAACCAGGGCACGTCAAATGCCCGTCACTTTAGTGATGGGTGATTTACAAAGCGTTATGCCTTCAGATAATCGCCAGGCTTAGGCATTTCGGCCTTTAAGCCCTTACGACCACGAATCTGGCGAACGGTTTCTTCCATCGAGTTGGCTGGGACGGACTCAAAACCTGCAAACTCGGTACTCCAGAGAGCTCTGCCCTCGGTTGCGCCTCTGATGGCTCCAGCAAATCCGAACAGCTCGGAGACGGGTGCCTTCGACTTAATGGTGATCATGTCGCCTTCGGTCTCCATGTCCAGGATCATGCCTCTCCTGCCTTGGATTTCCGACATGGCGCCACCCATCTGGTCTTGGGGAACCTGTATAAAGACGTTCTGGAAGGGCTCGAGTAAGGTGGGATTTGCCATCAGGAGCCCGGCCTGGACTGCCTGTCTCACCGCAGGGATGACCTGGGCAGGACCTCTGTGGATAGCATCTTCGTGGAGCTTAACATCCATCAGCTTGACTTTTACACCCTGGACAGGCTCTCTTGCTATTGGGCCATTCTTGGTGGCCTCCTCGAAACCCTCAAGGATAAGTTCCATCGTCTCTCGAAGGTACTGGACACCTTTCGTCATGTTGATGAATAGGTTGGAGCCTGATATAGCCCAGATGCTTTTTGCTTCATCTTTGACCATGCCCTTGCCCATCAGGACGTCTCTTCTCTCCAGTTCCTGCATCTTCATGGAGACATCACCGCTCTTGATGCAATCCACTACCTCTGGATCGAGAGGCTCTATCTGGATGTAGAACCTGTTGTGGTGGTTAGGAGACTTGCCCTCTATTGCGCCGGGCGTCGTTCCCATTACAGACTCTCTGTAGACCACGATTGGTGGCGATGTGGTGATCTCTACGCCCTTGTCTCTTTGGATCCTGTAAGCCACGATCTCAAGGTGTAGCTCGCCCATGCCTGCCATGAGGTGCTCGCCAGTCTCCTCGTTGATGTTGATGTTCAAGGTGGGATCTTCTTTGGCGACCTGTCTCAAAACTTCTACTAACTTTGGCAGATCGCGGGTGTTTTTGGCTTCTACTGCCACAGTGACGACGGGTTCGCTCACGTGCTTAATGTCTTCGAAGGGTATCATTTCGCGCTCGCTCGATACTGTCGCCCCCACGAAGGCATCCCTAAGGCCAGTCACAGCCGCTATGTTGCCTGCGGGAATCTTTTCGACCTCGAGCCTGTCTGCGCCCATGAATATTCCTGTCTGCTGAACCCGGTTGGTCTTGGCAACACCAGATATGCTCAGCTCCATGCCCCTCTCAAGGGTTCCGGAAAAGAGCCTGCCTGTGGCAACCTCGCCAGCGTGCGGGTCCACGGATATGTCGGTGACCATGAAAGCAACGGAGCCCGTGGGGTCGCAGGTATTCATGGACGTGGCAATCTTCGACTCGGGATCGCCATGCCAGATGACCTTGGTACGCGCCGCTTGAGCTTGCAAGGGGCTTGGCAGGAAGCGAATGACCATGTCGTTGACAGCCACGTATAGCGGACATTTCTGGGCTAGGGCCTTCACGTCTTCAGCCCGGCAGTATTCATACACGTCGTCAAAGGCTATGCCGGTCTTCTTCATCTGAGGAACGCTGATCGCCCAGTTGTACAGAGCAGATCCAAAAGCAACGCTACCGTTGGCGGCGTCAACTTTCCATCCTGCTTTGTACTTATCCTCGCTCATGTTTCTGATGAGTTTGTTTACGTTGTCGATCACCTTGCCAAGGCGCATCTGCATCTCTTGTTTATCCACCTTAAGCTCGTTGATCATCCTGTCCACCTTGTTGATGAACAGAACTGGATGAACGTTCTCTTTCAGGGCCTGTCTGAGGACTGTTTCGGTCTGAGGCATTGCACCTTCTACCGCGTCCACCACGACCACTGCACCATCTACTGCGCGCATCGCTCTTGTGACATCGCCACCGAAATCGACGTGGCCCGGAGTGTCTATCATGTTAATGAGATACTCGCCGCCCTCAAACTCGTGAACCATGGAAACGTTGGCGGAATCTATTGTGATTCCACGTGCCTGTTCCAGCTCGTCGAAGTCCATAAAGAGCTGCCTTCCGGCCAGCTCCATCGATATCATGCCGGCTCCTGCCAGCAGGTTGTCAGAAAGAGTAGTCTTGCCGTGGTCAATGTGTGCAACAATACCTATGTTTCTGATCATTTTTGGCTTATCCATCAGCGTCTTTACACGCTCAGCCATCTTCTTCCTCTTGCCCATATCACGCCTCGCGAATTTTGAAATGAAAATACGAATCTCGAAGTTCTCGGTTCCATCTTCGTACACCTATATAAGCCTTCGGCCCTCGTCTATCTCACTCAAGCGATAGCAATCGCCGTTTTTGGACCTCAAATTGAACTTTTGAGTGATGGTGTGTGAAGGCACAAATGGGGCATTGATTGGGTGTTACTCTCAGTATTGTTATGTATATCGTATATACTATACATATTGATGTAGTACCTGTGTAGTATATTAATGTCACATACCATGGCATTAATATAAATTCTAAACAACTTAATGCACTTGCGACGAGGGGACACCTGCCCCTTCGCAGCAGAAGTTTCGAGAAGAATTCACGGTTGGTTCACGGTCAGTTTGATGCACTCAAGATTATAATATTTTGGGCAAAGCTTATATCGATGAGAGTTCAGGCTCACAGGGTTTTCAAGATGGCACGCTTGGTAATGAAATTTGGCGGATCTTCGGTAGCAGATGGAGCAAAGCTCAGAAACGTGGGTGAGCTCGTCAAGAATCTGAGCGAAGAAAACGAGATCGTAGTGGTGACCTCTGCGCTTGGAGGAGTCACAGACGACCTTTTGCAATGTGCCAGGGATTCGGCTAACGGTGGCGACGTAGAAGATATTGTCACTTTCGTGGACAGGCTGAGCAAGAGGCATATCCGGGCCGTCATGGAGGCGATCCAGGACCTCACGATCATAAACGAGGTAAAAGAGAAAATAAACCAGAAGCTCAGCGAGCTTGAGAAAGCCTACATAGGCATATGTTATTTGGGAGAGCTTTCATCTAGATCGATAGATCGGATATCCAGCTATGGCGAACGTCTGGCAGCTCCAATTCTCTCAGGGGTTTTGAGAGACCTGGGTCTTAAGTCCAAGTACTACACCGGCGGAGAGGCCGGGATAATAACCAACAGCAACTACGGAAGCGCAATGCCCTTTGAAAACACCCCAGAACGGATTGCAGAGAGGCTTTTGCCCCTTGAGGACGTCTCTGTGGTTACTGGATTCATAGCAGAAGACGAGAGCGGAAACATAACGACTTTGGGCAGAGGTGGCTCAGATTTCTCGGCCTCGTTGATCGGAGCTGCCATTGGCGCAGATGAGATCTGGTTTTGGAAGGACACGTCAGGAGTTCTCACAACAGATCCAAAGATCGTTTCTGAAGCCAAGAACATTCCGCTCATATCTTACCGAGAGGCTATGGAAATGTCTTACTTTGGAGCTAAGGTCCTCCACCCCCGGGCAATCGAGCCTGCCATCAGCAAAGGAATCCCTGTCAGGGTGAAGTGCACCTTCAGCCCGGAAGACCCTGGAACCTTGATCGTGCAAGTGGGCGTCCCTCAGAAGACAATGAAGGCCGTGACGCTCTACAAGAATGCCGCCCTTCTGAACATATCAGGGGCTGAGATGATAGGAACACCTGGCATTGCTGCAAGGGCCTTTACAGCCCTGGCCGATGCTGGCGTGAACGTCGTCATGATTAGTCAGGGATCATCAGAGTCAAACATATCTATATTGGTGGATGACTCTCAGCTCAACACTGCAGAAATCGCCTTGAGGGCCGAGTTTCCCATCAACGTGGTCAGGGAAATATCTCACGACAAGAACGTCGCCATCGTGGCAGCGGTGGGTGCAGGAATGGTGGGAACGCCAGGAGTTGCCAGCAAAATATTCGGTGCGATGGGCCGAGCCGAAATTAACGTGAGGATGATCAGTCAAGGGTCAAGCGAGCACAACATATCCTTCGTGGTGAGCTCTGATGAGGCTGAGCGGGCGGTCCAGAAGCTTCACAAGGAGTTTGGACTCGAGGTTGAGGAGACAAGCACATGAAAAAAAAGTTCACTTATGCCCAGTCAGGCGTAGACATCAAGATGGAAGAGAAGGCAATCTCTGCCATGAAAGGGGTAATGACCGGAAGACGCAAAGGGATTGGCGCGCCAATAACCGATATTGGCCATTACGCTGGCCTCATCGACATGGGCGATTTTGCCATCGCAATGGCCACGGATGGTGTCGGAAGCAAGGTCTTGATCGCAAACGCCATGAAAAAATGGGATACAGTCGGGATCGACTGCATGGCGATGAACGTAAACGACCTTCTCGTCTTGGGAATCGAACCCCTCGCCTTCGTGGACTATCTAGCCCTCGAGGAGGTGGACCCAGAGATGACTGCCCAGATTGCAGTGGGCCTTGAACGGGGCGCCGAAATCTCCAACATATCGATCGTCGGCGGAGAGACTGCGTCACTTCCTGAGATCATAAACGGGTTCGACCTTGCAGGAACCTGCATCGGTATGGTCAAAAAAGACGAGGTAGTTACTGGAGAGAAGATCCAAAAGGGAGACGTAATCGTTGGCCTTCCAAGTTCGGGACTTCACAGCAACGGCTACACCCTCGCAAGAAGGATCGTCGAGGAGTCCGATTACACTTATTTTGACAAGATGCCAGGTTCGAAAGACGACAGGACCGTAGGCGAAGAGCTCTTGGAGCCCACCAGGATCTACATGGAAGCTCTCGAACTCATCAAGAGCTGTGATGTGCATGGTATGGCTCATATCACCGGAAGTGGCCTTCTTAAGCTTCATCGGATTTCTGATTACGGCTTTGAGATTGACAATCCCTTTGAGCCCCAGCCGGTGTTCCGTTTCCTCCAAGAAGAGGGCAACGTTGACGAAGACGAGATGTATCGGACCTTCAACATGGGAATGGGCTGGGTCGTGATCTTGCCAGAAGAAGATGCTAAGGTGGCGCTCAAGATGACCGACGGCAAGATCATAGGATCGATCACGGAGTCGGGCCTCCGGCTCGGCGATATGGAGCTAAAATAGGCGGAAAAAGGCCGATCGGTTCTGGCCTTTGTTGTCCAAGATCATGAGGTCTTTCACCGGGAGAATGGCGCACCCGAAGGCGCCTTTTTTTGATTCCAAATCCACAATCCTTAGGATACGGAGACACCGGCGCCGAATCCGAAAGTCCTCGAATGCCAAGCTTGCCGAGGAGATTGCAAGAAGTGTGTTGGGTGCAAGTTTCCCATCCTTTCGTCATGTTTGTGGTTGCAGAGATGCTGCCTGATGAGTTGCAGAGCTGTATAATTGATGATCGGATTGGTCTTGGCGGCAAATCTCTTAATTTTGGGGTGCTCTGCTGAGTATCCGCGTCTCGTTTATAAGCCTTTATCTTTTTTGGAGGCTTAAGGCATCTGTTTTTTGGCTTGGCCGTGAGATTTCTGTCAAGATATCTTTCAGTTCCGGAACGTTTTCTATCATCATCTCTAGTTTTTCAATCTCGCCATCGAGGTTCAGGACCTTTGGACCTTCGGGCCCGATTACCACAAGGGCCTTTGGCTTCTTATATCCCAAAAAGGAAGCTGCACCGCCTTGAGTGTGTGAAAAGAAGGCGACCTCAGATATTGTGATCAAGATCAAACCGTCAGCTTTTACAGGAGGCTCGATCCTGAGCTTTTGCTTCAACATCATCACCAGTTATCTATAGCCCTTCTTCCTCTACAAAAAGGGAGATGGTGATGAGATGAGATCGGTGCTAGACGGACTCGAACCTGCACTTTTGTGGAAGAATTTCGATAAATTGAGACGAATTCCTCGATGTTCGAAGCACGAAGAGAGGGCCGCTGAATATGTGATCTCGGTGGCAGAACGGCTCGGTTTGGATCATGAAAGAGACCAGGTTGGAAATGTGATCATAAAGAAGCCCGCAACCGACAGCCTCGAAAATGTGCCAATGGTCGCGATTCAGTCCCATCTGGACATGGTCTGTGAAAAGAACCGGGACTCGGATCATGACTTCTCGAAAGACCCAATAGAAATAGGGATCGAAAATGGCTACCTTCGCGCCAAGGGAACGACCCTGGGCGCAGACAATGGGATCGGTGTTTCCGCAGCCCTTGCTCTGCTGGAAGATGAAAGGGCTGTTCACGGGCCTTTGGAACTGCTCTTCACCGTAGATGAGGAAGAGGGGATGACTGGCGCCTATGGTCTGGGAGAAGGATCTTTAGAAAGTAGTATGATGATCAATCTGGACACCGACCAGGTCCATTCGATCTATGTAGGCTGTGCTGGTGGTGAAAATTCTTATCTTTGGGTTCCGGTCCAAAGAGAAGAAGTAACATTCTGGGGAAATTGTGGCGGAATCGGTGATGAAAAAGATGTGGGGATGTGTGAAGAAATAGACGATGAAAAAGAGGGCTGGATAATTGGGGATAACGCCGGAAGAAACGATGAGGATAAATCTAAGCGAAATTATGAAGATAAATCCGGGCAAGACGATGAGGATAAGTCCAGGCGAAAGGATGCGCAGAGTGGGAATGAAGCTTGCTGTGCTGGGAATGCTGATGATTTTGCCGCCTTGATAGTCGAGATGAACGGTCTTAGTGGTGGTCACTCTGGCGTGGAGATTCATCTTGAGAGAGGAAACACCATCAAGCTTCTGGGACGGCTCCTCTGGGACGCGAATAGAGAGGTGCCATTCAGGCTTGTTGCTCTTAAAGGTGGCGAAAAACACAACGCAATACCAAGAGAGGCAGAAGCCCTTATCTGTCTGCCAAAAGAGACGATCGAACGTTTCATGGCCCTAGTTCGAGCGGGCGAAAAGGCGCTCCAGCACGAGTGCAAGAAGCAAGACCCTGACCTGAGGGTCGACATATTTCCTGCAAAGCTCACGGAAAACCCCATCACTGAAATTGACTCAAAGAAAGTCTTGGATCTGATAGTTGCCCTTCCCACTGGCATCATGAAATGGAGCTCTGATATAGAAGGCTTGGTAGAAAGCTCGATCAACCTTTCTGTGATTCGTACTTGTAATGGTGACATTTTCTTCTTAATGTCGGTTCGATCCTCTTCGGACTCTCAGCTCAGATATCTGACTGATAGAGTCGAAGCGATCTCAAGGCTCGCCGACGTCGAAGTTGAGATGGGTGACGCCTATCCTGCGTGGCATCCCGATCTAGATTCTCGTTTGCTCCAAATATGCAAGTTGGCCCACAAAGAACTCTTCGGCCACGAACCTGAAGTCAAGTCCATACATGCCGGACTTGAAACTGGCATAATCAAAAGGACTTTTCCATACATGGACGCGGTCTCGATTGGCGCTTTGATAGAACAAGCCCATTCACCTGATGAAAGGGTCAGCATCGAATCTGTCGAGAAGATGTACAAGCTGCTCCTCAAGTCGTTGGAGAATGTGGCGATTGCCCCCGCGCTGAAATGAAGAGATCTGTAGCACTTTTATGCTATCTTTCGCCCCTTCCACCATCTTCTTGGATCCAGAACTCCACGATATTTGGCGACCATCTCTTTCCCTAAGATTAGCCCGCCGATCCAAAAGGAGGCTTCGCCAGAGATGACCAGTGCCGAAGAGAGAGCTATCTTTCCTTTGGAGGATAAGGCCGTCATCGGGACCAAGAAGAGGCCGCCGTAAAAAAGGCAGGATAAGACGATTAGGCCCAGTCCCAGTCGTCGTTTCCATAGAATTGGTTTTTTCGGCTCGCGTTCTTTGAGTACTTCTTGCTTTTCGACCGCGCAAGAATCCTCGATGGTGCTCAACGGTCACCTCATGCTCTTCAGGCTTTCAAGAGCCAGATTCATCTTCTTCTGCATCACTCGAACAAGGCGCTCGTTTTCCTTCACTTTCGTGAACCGGGCCTGAACCATGCGCCTTGTTTCAGAAGGTGCAGGGCCTCCTGTCCTGTCTCGTAACGCCACGTTCTTTTTGGGGTCTAGAGCTGTATCCAGCATCTCATCGGTGAAACCCATCTTGCTGGGGGTGATCTCTGCCACCCTTTGGGCTGCAGAATCGAGATCTTCCATTGTGGGATCGTCTCCCATTGCAGCAAGAGCCCCGACGATCTGATGCGCTGTCCTGAAAGGAATCCTGGTCACTCTCACCAAGGAATCTGCAATCTCAGTCGCAGTGGAAAAACCGGCGCTTGCGTTAATTTCCAGACGATCGTGATTGAACACGGCAGAATCGATGCATCCTGCCATGATCCGGACCGCGCTCCGGCTCAAAGATACGCTCCGCCAGAGGTTTGGCGTAACTTCTTGAAGATCCCTGTTGTAGCTCATGGGAAGTGCTTTGCAAATGGTAAGGGCGCTAACGAGTGAACCGATAACTGAACCGGTCTTTCCACGAACAAGCTCGGCGGTGTCGGGGTTCTTCTTCTGAGGCATGATCGAACTTGTGGATGCGAATAAGTCGTCAATTTCCAAATAGCCGAATTCAGAAGTGCTCCAGAGTATGATCTCTTCAGCCAGCCTGCTCAGGTTTGTCATCAATATGGCAAGCTCTGACATGACCTCCAGAATGAAATCTCGCGTCGAGACTGCATCCATGCTGTTTTCCACGAGCCCCTCAAATCCCAGAAGCTGGGCTGTCCTTTCTCGATCTATGTCAAACCCGGTTGACGCGAAAGCTGCCGCGCCTAACGGCGATAGGTTGACCCGAGGATATGTATCTTTCAACCGGTCAAAGTCTCGAAAGAACGCGTCGGCATGAGCCAGAAGGTGGTGAGCGAGAGTTGTGGGCTGAGCGTGCTGGAGATGGGTGAATCCGGGAACGATTGTCTCTGTGTTCTCTTCAGCCTTCTTGACTAAAACCTGGGCGAGAACGCGGAGTTCCTCCATTAAGGACAGAACTTGATCTCGAAGAGCGATCCTGATACAGGTCGCCACTTCGTCGTTTCTGGACCTTCCAGTATGCATCCTGCCCCCCACGGTCCCGATCCTCGATATGAGCTCGGCCTCTATCGCCTCATGAACGTCTTCGCCCTCGCCAAGTTTTGACTCCACGATTTTTCCCAGTGCTTCAACAATTTCAGAAAAGTCCTCAGAGGATATCAGTCCTCGTTCTTTCAACATCACCAGATGGGCTCGGTCTACCAAGAGATCCGCCTCGAAGATCCATTGGTCAGCCTCTCGCGATGATATGAACTCGAGAACGTTTTCAGATATCTGGCCCAGCCGCTCTCTTCTCAACAACATGGTATTCAACTCTTGTACTCCGCGTTTGTCTTCACGTATATCTTAACTTGGCATGATTTAGGGGTTATGACTAATGCAAGTCACCTAGTGTACACAGAATTTCGCGGAATTATAGTGTTTAACGATACCTTTCGGACAAATGTTGAACTCATAAGAGTTTGACATTTGACCTATTCGTATCGTTAAGCACTATTCTGGTGAGAACCAATTAGTGTTATCTAATTGGTTCTTGACTATAAGGTTCACATAATCGTAGGTCAGATCAGCTAGTGTACTCGGCATTGATCTTCACATAATCGTAGGTTAGATCACAGCCAAAACAGCGGGCTCGCCCGTCGCCCAGCCCTAAGTCCAGGTTGATCGTCAATTCCTTGGAACGCATGATCTTTTCGGCCTTTGAAAGAACACCTTCAATGATCTTGCCCTGCTTGACCAAGAAGACATCAGACACATTATCGCTTATGGAAAGCGTGATCAGATCCGGATCGAGATCGGCACCTGATCGCCCGGCCGCAGCCACGATCCTGCCCCAGTTAGGATCTTCGCCAAAGATTGCAGTCTTGACAAGGGGGCTTCTCATTATCGTTCGGGCCGCCGACTTTGCGTCATCTTGAGTTGCCGCACCTGTAACGATGGTCTCGACCCGTTTGGTTGCACCCTCCCCATCTCCTGCCATGATCTTGGCAAGCTCCACGCAGACGTAACTTAAAGCTTCTTTGAAGACTTCGACATCACATTCTTTCTTTCCAGTGGCAGTTATCAGGACCATGTCGTTGGTGCTGGTGTCCCCATCCACGATCAACATGTTGAAACTCTCGTCAACTGCTTCGACCAGGCATTGCCTCAATGTCTCGGGGGGTAGGACCGCATCGGTGTAGAGGAACGATAGCATGGTGGCCATGTTGGGCTCGATCATCCCTGCGCCCTTGGCAATTCCCGCAACTTGGATCCCTTCATGCTCTACAGCCACCTCTTTTGGCACCGTGTCGGTGGTCATTATGGCCGTGGCAGCTTCCCTGCTCGCGTCAGGGTCGCTTCTCAGCTGGGGCTCGATCTCTTTGAAGATCCCGGCCATGAGATCGAGATCTAGATATCTGCCTATAACGCCGGTAGAGGCAACGCCGATGCTGTTTGCAGGAACTGACAGATGATCTGCCAGAAGGCCCGCCATCTTCTTTGCATCTTCAATCCCCTTCGCACCGGTATAGGCGTTGGCGCAACCGCTGTTGGCGATTATTCCATCCAGACGGCCAATTGAAAGGTTCTCTCCGGTGACGTCGAGAGGAGCTGCCCGAATCTTGTTGGTGGTAAAGACTCCCGCAGCGTTTCCGCTGGCAGCGATGATCGCAACGCCATATTTGCCCCGTTTGGTTCCGCAGGCTCTAACTCCATCGATAGCGCATATGCCGCCTTCAATCCTCTTCAATATCAGAAGCCTCTTGGCCTAGACCCGCTATGATGTCGCCCCTCGTCACTATGCCCACCAACTTTCCTGCCTCGACCACTGGAAGCCGATTAATCCTGTGTTTTACCATTATCGATGCGGCCTCTTCAATGGTGTCTTCTGGGCCCAGTGCTTGAACCTTCTTTGTCATAACTTCAACAACTGGCATCGCGCCCACTTCTTCGGCACCAGACTGCATCTTCTCCCAACGTATGAGATCCCTTATTGGCACCTCCAGAATCTCAAGAGGGCTCGGGAGCCAAAGTCCACTTTCTTCTCCTGTTGAGAGGAGCTTGAGAAGATCTGATTCCGAAACGACTCCCACCAATTCGTCGCCTTCCAGAACCGGCATTCCACTGATCCCGTTCTTTTTGAGGAGACGCACAGCTTCGCTAACGGTGTCAGAAGCCTTACACGTCACTGGCTCGGGGTTCATCACGTCTCTGATCATCATGTCCTTACCTCGCCCTCAATCTGATCCTTTTCTATTTATAGTGTTTAACGATACCTTTCGGACAAATGTCGAACTCGTAAGTGTTCGACATTTTGGCCTATTCGTATCGTTAAGCACTATTCTGGCGAGAACTGATCAGTCTCACCTAGTCGGTTTTCGATTATACCCTTTCCACTCTTTTTACTACTCTTTTTGTTATTTTGGCCGTTTAAGGAGCGCCACCTGGGAACCAGAGTCCTGTGGTTTCCTCAAGTCCCATCATGAGGTTCATGTTTTGGATGGCTTGGCCTGATGCGCCCTTGACTAGGTTGTCTATGGCCGATATCACTACGATACGATCTCCGGTGCCGTCGACCTCAAACGAGATGTCGCAGAAGTTGGACCCTCTGACCGCGCCGAGCGATGGGGTTCCGTTTGCCATCCTGACAAATGGTGCATCTTTGTAGAAATCTGCGTAAATTCCTGCAATCTCGACTGGCTCTGGGATCTTCCCCTCGAACTCGTCTTTGACCAAGACGTGAGCCGTGGTGAGAATTCCTCTGATTACGGGAACGACGTGAGGCGTAAAGCTCACCTTGATGCCAGGAGAGAGACGGGAAAGCTCCTGCCTGATTTCAGGCACGTGTCTGTGAGTGGTAAGCTTGTATCCCTGGACGTTCTCGGCTATGTTGGGATAATGGCTTGTCACAGAAGGTGCGTTTCCGGCGCCAGATATGCCAGATTTCGAGTCGAAGACCACCCTTTCTACCAACCCAGCTTTTGCCAGAGGTGCTACGGCCAGGGTCGCTCCAGTTGGATAACAACCAGGGTTTGCGACGAGATCTGCACCCTTTACTTCAGGATGAATTTCGGGCATTCCAAAGGCAGCTTCTATGAAGGCCTTGTGTTTCATGTTGTAGGTCTCTTCGAAGACGTCTTTTGACAACCTGTAGTCGGCGCTGAGGTCGATCACTTTGGAGCCAGCTTCCAATATTTCAGGCACCCATTCCATGGCGGTTCCGTGAGGTACTGCGGTGAAAACAAGATCACACCGTTCTCCGACTTCCGCTGCAGATGGCGCCTCAAAGGATAGGGGCGTGAGATCTTTGAGGTGGGGGTGAACCTTTTCGACTGGCGTCCCAGCCAACTTTCGTGATGTGACGCAGATAGCTTCTGCTTCGGGATGGAGGCTCAGCAAGCGGAGCAGCTCTCCACCGGTGTAACCGGACGCGCCGATTATGCCGATCTTTATCATAGTCACAAGACCATAACGGTCTCATATAAATCGAATACGCTGAAAGATCTCCAACCATTAGCAGATATCGAAAGCCACACTGAGTGCAAACTGTTTTTCCATTACCGACCATTGCAGATATCAAGAGCCATTGATGCAAGACTCAATCCGGTTCCTTCGATCCGATCTCGATCTTCCAAGCATGTGAGCCATCGTTGTGGAATCCAGGAGGTTCCACGGGCTGCGCCCATGAGCGCCCCGACGATTGAAGCTATGGTGTCTGTATCTCCTCCGCCAGACGCGGCGGCTATCAGGGCCTCTTCGGGCTCAAACTTGAGATAGCAATAGAAAGCCGAGGGCACTGCTTCTGTGACCATGGGCGAGGTCCCGATCTCCTTCAAGGCTTCTGGAGGGTCGAGATCCTGAAGTTCTTTTGCCATGAGGAGGCTGCGGGCGAACTTGGGATCTGTTCTCTCTGATAAGGTGGCAGCCATCTCCGTCACTTTAGACGGCGAAAAGCCAAGCAGCCCAAGAGCAACACCTGTTGCCACGGCTATTGCGCCAGCTCTTGCTGCAGGCGAGCTGTGTGTTGGAAGGCTCTGCAAGTCTGCATATCGAGAGACTAAGTCCAGGTTGCAGTGGTAGACCAGCCCGATGGGTGCGCACCTCATGGCGGATCCGCAAGTGGATGTGGGACGGCCCGATTCTTTCCAGGATATGTCCTCCAAAAGTCCTTGGATCGCGGCGTTGCTGGTCCATCCCACACCTCTGTTCAGCGATGGATCGGTCAGCCAGCATCGCCCCCAGTCTTTCAGCTTAAGGACGAAACTTTCGATGTCGAAAAATCCGGCTTCGATTATGGATTCGGCGAGAAGGAGTGTCTGCTCGGTGTCGTCGGTGTATTGGCCCTCTTTTAGATTGCAGTGGAAGTGATCTTTGTCTGGAGTGATCATATCGCAGACGGTGCCGACACATTCTTGGATCTGATCTTTCGAGAATCCTTCTACCGGCATTCCGAGAGCGTCGCCTACAGCTAATCCCAACATGCATCCTTTACACCGGTCCACCACGTCTACTTCCATGGTTTTAGGTTTTGAAGTACTTAGACTAATAACCATCGGAATTATCCAGGGTGGTACGATACGGGGTGGTATGGCCTATGGCGAAAGTGGAACGATTTCGAGGTAACCACCCAGGCGCCCATGATCGGCATCATTAGCCTCAATTTGTGAGATTTTTCATCGGCCACTAACTAGATCTGTTTTTTGATTTGTGATCGTCAGAGTTGCAACATATAGGCGCTTCTATGCCGTTTTGTAGAGTTCATCTTCTTTTTGAACGGACCCCATCGACAACAAATCTTCAAGAGCATCTTTTAAGTCTGCTTCATCAACCGCTAACTGGAACATCTTTTTTAGCTGGGTCTGAATCTCTAGGATGGATAGAGGGCCCTTTGAGATGACCCGTTCAGCAAACCCCACCAGATCTTCGTGAGCTGCCCACGGGTATATTATCCACTTCCATTCTGTGATCTCTTCTGCATAATAATCTGGCTGGAATTGAGCGACGGTTTTGTGCTGAAGAACGCCGGTCCTGATCTCTGTAGGATCAAGGCTCTCTACGTAATTTACCGAAATCTGTAGCGTATCTCCGGTGTCAGTCACGTCATCCAGTATCAAAACCTTCAGACCTTTCACGTCTACGGCGAGGGGAAACCGGACCACTGCTTGATCTTTCTTGTGAGCCGCGATGCCCCAATGCTCAACTTTCATGCTGGTGAGAAGATTGTGGAGCAAAAAATCACAAACAACGCGGGCAGGAACGTAACCACCCCGTCCAATGGCGATGATGAGATCTGGACGATAATCTGAGTGTTTGATCGTTCTTGAAAGCTCTTTTGCAAGAAGATAAGCTTCGTTCCAGGACACAAAGTAGCAGGGAAAAGATTCAGATTCCATGATCGATACGTAACGTCGCCTGAATATAAATATTCTTAGATATCCGCGAAGAATGTCGTCATTTTGGAAACGACGAGAAGTTAGATATACCATATTCTGCATCGCCCAAGAGCATGACGGTGAAGCTGGATCCCTGGGGTGCGGTCTCCATCGATGATTATTCGAAGCTCTTTGACGAGTTCGGGATATCGAGCTTCGAAGAGATTCTACCTCAGATCGATGATCCCCATCCTTACATGAAACGTCACATAATATTTGGCCATCGCGATTATCAACACGTCCTCGATGCCATGAAGAGCCGAAAGCCTTTCGGGGTGATGAGTGGCTTTATGCCCAGCGGCAAGGTTCACCTGGGCGGCAAGATGGTAATGGACGAGATAATCTGGCATCAGAAACACGGAGCCGATGCCTTCGTTGCCATCGCAGACATGGAAGCTCATTCTGTCAGGGGAATAAGCTGGGAAAAATGTCAAAAGATGGGGATTGAAGAGTACATCTTAAGCCTCATAGCTCTGGGCTTTGAGCCTTCAGGCCACATATATTTCCAGTCGAAAAACTATCCTCTGAGGGATCTGGGCTTTGAGCTGGCAATCGCGGGCAGGTTCTCTGAACTAAGCGCCATTTATGGGTTTTCGGGGGAGACGAACGTGGCTCACATGGTCAGCGTGATGATGCAAAGCGCCGACATACTCAACCCTCAGATCGAGGCGAATGGTGGGCCAAAGCCGGTGGTCATCCCTGTAGGTTCCGATCAAGACGCTCACATAAGGCTAACCCGCGATCTCGCCTACAGGATGAGAAAGTTCCTGGTGGAAAAGAGAGGTGATTATGTCAGCGTGAGGGGCAAGGCCGCAGGATCTGATCTGATTGAGAGCGCTGCTATTTATCTTGAGGAATTTGGTTATCAGAAAGTTAAGCGATACGAAGAGCACATAGACGTTCGTGATGCAACTGGCCCACAGGAAGTCCTGAGAGTAGAAGAGCTGATGAGAGGATTTGAGGTCTCTCGCGGAGGATACGGATTTATGCCACCCGCGTCACTATATCACAGGTTCATGACCGGTCTTACCGGTGGCAAAATGTCCTCTTCCAAGCCAGAAAGTCACATTGCTCTCACCGAAGATCCAAAAGAGGCTGCAAAGAAGGTTATGAAGGCGGTTACCGGTGGGAGGCAGAGTCTTGCTGAACAGAAAAAGCTTGGTGGCGAACCTGAAAAATGCACGATCTACGAGCTGATGCTTTTCCACCTTTCTGACGATGACCAGGAGCTGCAGGAAACCTTAGAAGAGTGCAAGAGTGGAAAGAGGATGTGCGGCACCTGCAAAAAGCTCGCTGCAGAGAGGATCAAGCTCTTTTTGGAGGAACACCAGCGGGAACGAGAGATCGCAAGAGAGAGGCTACCTGAATTTGGCCTTGGCTGAAACTCGATCCTAATGGATCGAGACCCTCTATTTTTCGCATGAAAAGCAAGCTCGCCTACGTGAGCGTTTTGTGGGGGGTATTTCTAACCCTGCCTAATACCACATCAAATTATTATATATTATGTGTCATATAATATATAATGTATAATAATTGTGCGCGTGATAAATACAAAAATTTATAAGTAAGATATGACACGTATAATCAAGAGATTTGAGGCCCCCATCCAAAAAAAACTGATCATGAATAACGGACTTTGACTAGCTGTGTAGGGGCTTACAATCTGACTGACGAAAGAAATGGACAAATATCGGAATGTGATCTACATGATGGACGTTTTCTCAAAAAGAAAAGCCCTATTCTTTCTACTCTTGGCAGCCCTAGCCCTGACATTTGTAGTTCCGTCAATCGCCGAAGGGACTAATGTGGCCAAAGTGAACGGAACGGATAACGTGTCTAGTGTGGATCCAAACCTCGGATGGGACTACAGGACGTTGACGACGGTCTTCATATTCTTCCTGGTTTTGGTCCTGGTGGCATTGATATCCCGCACTAAACCATCGTGGCGTGATGACAACATATCCCTCATATCAGGCTTCCTCATAATCTTCCTGCTGATAATACTGACGACGATCCTCATCTGGGGTGTGAGCATAGACGCAGAAGATTGCATATGGGGTGCAGTCATCATCATCGTCATAATCTTTGTTATGCTGGTCTATATTGGCCTTGAGTCTGATGGAACCCTGGACCAGGGTGAGATGAGAAGAGCCATCGCCGCAACCTTCGTAGTGGGATTTACGATATTGATCATGCTCTTAGCCACAGACGAGATCGAAAGCAACGAGACGACCAGTGCATACCTTCAGATGGTAGGTGTGATCGTTGGGTTCTACTTCGGTGCCAAGACTGCGCTATCTGGAAAGCTGATCGGCAAGAAAGAAGAAGAGAACGTCGCACTTAGCATAGAGAACGTGAAGTTCGAAGATGAGGGCGAGAAGAGTATGATGCTAAGCTTGAGGAACTTGGGTGCAACTCTTCTCAAGGTGGACAGGATCTACGTGGACGGAGTCCCACAGAAAATAGATGTTACAAAAATAGAACCTGAAAGTTGGGATGACTTGCAGTTTGGATATGATTGGAAACCAGAAACAAAATATAAAGTTAAGATTACCACAGTGAGTGGTGTCATTGCAGAAGGCGTGTTTTCATCTCCGTCTGCTCTAAAAGGAGTTAAAGGATCTGGAACAGAAGGGGGGGATGAGGCATAAAGCCGTTAAGGCGAAACAGATTCCTTCCTAAAATACTTGAGACTTTGGGGGGTCGGTTTCATCTGAGCCAGTAAGTGCTCATCCCCCATTATCTCTTGAAGTTTGCCAAAATCTACCGGCTTAATTAGATGGCTGTTGGTGTAACTGTCGTATGCCTTCGATATGTTGTCCTCATTGGTCGAAATTGACAAATTCGAGTAACTACTCAGGTACCATGATCAGCACCAGTAGCCGCAATTTACAAGATGCTTGTTTGGCCGCCAACTAAACTGATTTTTTTAATTCGTGGTCATTTGATATCGTTTTTTGTTCTGATACGAGTCTGTGGCCAGATTACCCTGAACATCTAAAACCAATATCCTCCGGCCGATTTTGGGTACCTGAGTAGTTACAAATTCGAAGGAAAACGATTCGATCCAGTATAGATGGCCCCCAGATTGGAAGGCTTGAATCTGACGTATGTTGTGAGGCGGTCACTTCTGGGTACCTTCGCTGATCGCGGCACCGGTGATTGATCCAATCGATATTACGGAACACATCATAACACGTCTCGAAGGTGTACGTTCTTTGGTAATATCGCCCACACTCAAATCGGGCTGGTAAGATCTGTCTTGAATACCCCATAATTTTTATCATTTCACCGCCAGAATGGTCCTTCATGAGACCAATCTCGCCTGAAGTGATGAGGGCCATTGATGCTAACTGCGCCTATCTTGGTCTGATTCCACTCCAGCTCATGGAAAACGCAGGATCTGCCCTGGCAAGAGAAGTCAAGACCAGAGCCAAAGGAAAGCGAATAATCATAGTTGCAGGCAGAGGAAATAACGCTGGTGACGCGTTTGTCGCAGCTCGACATCTGGACGAATTCGAGGTCACCGTTCTGCTCATCGGACGAGCCCGTGACATCGCGACAGAAGAAGCTCGGCGAAACTGGGACATTCTGGATAGGATGGGCTTTGACCTAAAAGAAGTTCGAGATGCAGAAGATCTAGAGGTGCTATCCAGATGTGATCTGATTTTGGATGCCATCTTCGGCACTGGCGTTCGAGGGACCATCCGAGGACTGGAAGGTCAGGCAATTGATGCCATAAACTCTAGCGGAAAGTCTGTGATATCGGTGGACGTCCCAAGCGGTCTTGGAACTGATAAAGTGGTCGAATCAGAAGTCACAGTGACCTTTCATCGACCCAAACCAGGACTTCCTGGTGATGTTCAGGTCGCAGGGATCGGCATACCTTCTGCTGCCGAGTTTTTGACAGGTCCCGGAGACCTTGGCCTCGTGACACTTCGTCCTCCTGGCAGTCACAAAGGTCAGAACGGTCGAGTGCTCGTCATAGGTGGTGGGGCCTACAGTGGGGCTCCTGCTCTTGCTGCCTCGGCGGCTCTTCGGGCCGGAGCCGATTGGGTCACCGTGGCCACGCCCTCAAACGTATCCAAAATCGTGGCAGGTTTTTCGCCTAACCTGATAGTAAAAGAGCTGTCCGGAGAACGCCTCACTGCTCAAGATCTCGATGTCTTGGATGAACTAATATCGCGCCACGACGTGGTAGTTGTGGGGATGGGACTTGGTCAGGACCCTGAAACTCGAGATGCTCTGATCGAGCTTATACCGAAATGTAACAAAGCTGTGATTGATGCCGACGCCCTCCTTCCAGGTGTTCCTCTGAAAGGAATAGTCACCCCTCACGAGGCAGAGTTCAGGAGGATCTGCCCGATTAAAATGCCACCAGGAAGAGTTCAACAGGAAACCTTGACTAACTTTGCAAGAGACATGAAGTTGACCGTCCTTTTGAAGGGAAAAACTGATTTTATCACCGACGGGGACACCATCCGGGGCAACAAGACCGGAAATGCCGGAATGACTGTGGGCGGGACCGGAGACGTCCTGGCCGGGATCACTGGGGCCTTTTACTCGATAGCGCCCGCACTTCAAGCTGCAACTGCTGCAGCTTTCGTGAACGGGAAAGCTGGTGATCTCGCCTACGCGGATAAGGGGTTTAACCTCTTGGCTACCGACGTTATCGAGAAGATCCCCAAATCCATGAGGCTGTGATCATTTGAGCTTTGGCGAAAAACGATACCGTTCTGGGATGGTGGACATAACCAGAAAGCCAGAGGTCATGAGGATGGCTGTTGCAATCGGCGCCATAAGACTGGCTGAATCCACAATCGACGCGATCCAGATGGGCAAAATCGAAAAAGGAGACGTTCTCACCGTTGCCAGGGTGGCGGCGATTCAGGCAGTAAAGGAGACGCCCCGGATGATTCCCATGTGCCATCCCATCCCCATTACAAAGGTCGACGTCAAATTCGAATTATGTCCTGAAAAGGTTCTGGCCAGGGTCGAGGTGACTTCGGTAGGAAAAACCGGGGTCGAGATGGAGGCGTTGACCGGCGTTTCGACTGCGCTCCTAAACGTGTGGGATATGGTCAAATCGATGGAAAAAGACGAGTCTGGGAACTATTCCGACACTGTGATTGATGGGATAAAAGTGGTAGAGAAGCGAAAAGACCTTCTGTAAATCACCCATCACTAAAGTGACGGGTATTTGACGTGCCCTGGTTTACCAGATCATCAATTGGGAGGTAATACAATTGATAACCGATAGGAACGAATTTATGGTCAAGAACCGATTAGATAACACTAATCGGTTCTTACCAGAATAGTGCTTAACGATACGAGTAGGCCAAATCTCAAATTCTTGTGAGTTAGAGATTTGGCTCAAAGGTATCGTTAAGCACTATAGTTACCCTGGAATGCCGCCTCAGTTTCAGGCTCTAAGGGCACCGGTTAAACAGTCCCGATGGGTAGGGGCAGTGCTTGTGCCATTCAAAACCGTTTCATATCCGATCGAGAGGAAGTCGGATCCCGGGATTGCCTCCACAATCTTGGGTACGCACAACTCCATTCGTGGAGGTAAACTCTATGTTATAGTCGAGAACCGATTAGATGAAACTAATCAGTTCTCGCCAGAATAGTGCTTAACGATACGAATAGGCCAAATCTCAAACTCTTACGAGTTAGAAATTTGTCCGAAAGGTATCGTTAAACACTATAGTTCACACAAATTCGAACGCATTCCGCCCCCCACTAAAGTAGGGGGGATCTTGCTGCGTTCGTCCTGAAAGGATCGTTTCGCACCTCTTACCCTTTAAAGCAGTTCATTTGATGCCAAAAAGTAATGTTTAAAACTACATTCTCATGAAAATGTCTACCATACGAAGTCAAAACATAGCGATTTTCATGCTTTGGGGATGTGTCTACGAATTATGGGCGTTTCGGCAGGTTTAATTCTGCGATTTAGACATTTTTTTGATATATGCATTTAAATAGCGTATTATCAAAATGTGGAGAAATTTTTAATTTTACGCAAAAACAACCTCGTTCTGAGCGTGTTTGGGTGGATTAATTCTAAAAATAGAATTGTAGATATTTTGAGAAATCGCTATCAAGAAAATTATCCAAAATCAAAGCTCGATCTGCTGAATGTAGGTTTAAATGTAATTAAGACATATATAATTGCTCTGTGAAGGAAATATTCCCTCATTTAGGATCGCTCAAATCCGTTTTACAATTCCCTTGCGCAGCATTTTCGTCGTAATTTTCCCTGGTTTGCCGCATTTTTGCATTATAAAGGTTTACAAGAGATATATCGAACGATAACGGCAGTATACAGTCGGGAAGGGATCAAACCAGTGAATCAATAATTTCGACCGAGTTTTGCACTGCATGTAAGTTTTTTCGATCTTCATCATCTAATACGTCACCGTACTTCCCAGCCAATTGGTTGGTTATGGTATTAATATTTCTTAGGGACGATTCTAGCTCTTCAGTGATTTCGTCAGTTAGCCTTTCAAGGTCGTAATCCTCATCTCCCAAAGACCTTATGTGTGTCTCTAGATCTTTCTCGATGAGTTGACATTCCACAATGCGCCCCCACTTTTGAAGGACGTTCTTTGCGATCTTGGTGAGGGAACGAAGCCCTTCACCATCTTTTACCACATAATCCATGGCACCCGACTTGAGAGTCTGAACTGCCAGTTTTTCCGAGCCAAAGCCGGTCAGAATTATTAGAGGATATCCAACTTCCAAGGGCGATTTCGCATTCTTGGCCAGATCAAGACAATTCCCATCAGGCAGAAGATAATCTGCAATTACGAGAAATGATCTTTCGTCTTGATTCGCATTGATCCATTCCAACGCATCTTTGATCTGCTTAACATGATGAAACACCCAAGACGAACGATCTTCTTTGAAAGCCCTCTTTATGAGGATTGCGTGGGTGTCTTTGTCTTCAACAAGCAAAATTGTATTGCATTCGTTCCGATTATCAGGCGCGATGGACATGTATCTGTCTCCTGTAATTGACCTTCTACCACCTAAATAGGCGTGACAAGGATACAGGTTCGAGGTGATCTTTATATAACTCAACTATCTTAATAACAATTGTATATTGTTAAAATCGTCTTTTAGTTTTAGTCCTTTTTCAGTTGTTTTGTATATGGCAGAGGTTTCATCGGATTTAAGGTTTATTAAGTTTTTTCTCATCCGTAGGTCCAAGTACAGTTTTACGGTTTTGAAGTTTAGGTTGGCCTGGTAAACGATCTTCGTTTTGTTGGCGCCTTGGGCACACGTACCTAGGATCGTACATATTATCTCAAGCTTGCTGCGTCTTATATTCTCAAGCCCCCCCCTCATTTTAATATTCACAACAATTGTTCTCACGAAAACAACTTGGAGCAATAATCCCATCCAGGTTTCCTGTTGACTTGACACATCAACTAATCTACCACTACCTGTCTCTTCAACAGAAGAGGCAATCACACATCTATTTTTCGATAACTTAACACAACCATACGTGTATGGTCGTCTGCTGTTTATTGCGGGGGTAGATAAATACTTTTCTCGTAAGTCATGTTATAATATAAATAGCAGCGAGGTCACAAATACGCTCATATTCAATAATAGTTTGTTCTAGAACACTCTCTTTCAATCAGTATCCAAACATGGGCATCTTGCAGGGATCATTCTCCAATCTCAGTAACACTACATAGGCCAGCAGTGTATTGAGTTTGCTGTAATTTGGAGTTAGCAGTATTCTCGATAGCCACGGTTGCTACTGATATGCACAAAGTCCAGAACTCAAATTATAGTCGAGAACCAATTAGGTGAGACTAATTGGTTCTCGCCAGAATAGTGCTTAACGATACGAGTAAGCCAAAATCTCAAACTCTTGCAAGTTTGAGATTTGCCTGAAAGGTATCGTTGAACACTATACAGCACGTCGATGGATATATATATAAGATAATCCACACACATATTCCACTAAAAGGCATATTTGCTGGAAATTAGCAAAACTGTGAACGTCCACCAAGCCACATTCCCAAAATGGGAGGGGTTATCTCTTAATGAAGAGGCGGGATAAAGTCGAAATAATGGCAGATATTCTCAATGCCTGCGTCCACGGCGCAAACAAGACTGCAATTGTTCATAAAGCCAATCTGAACTTCAGAATCGTGGACCCTTACCTGGAGTTTCTCGCACAAAAAGGCTTGATAAGCGTCCACCATAAAGGCGGTACGTCATACGAAACCACCAACAACGGTATGATGCTTCTCGAACGTTTTACAAACATCGAGCAGACGCTACAGGAATGAGTGCGCAAACTCCAACGCAAAAATCGCCCATTTGAGCCGTAGATCTGGAGGCTCAAACTTCTGCAGAACGATCCGGCGGGGATGATCACCAGGATATCTTTTTCCGATAATGGTTTCTCACAACGATAGCCAGCATATTTATGCCCAAAACCAGTGCCAATAACACCAGCGCAGTTCCCCAAGCCTGTTGTTCCACATCCCAAGCACCAAGGAAATATATCAAATTCAAAAGGTGGTAGCATAGGTTGTTCACTGGCTGAGTCACGTCGGGGACCACACCATAGATCTTGTGGACAGGTGTTGCAGAAAAGGTGACCGCCGTCCACATTATCGGCGCGGTCTCGCCTGCAGCTCGTGCCACACCGATTATCAAGCCGGTCAGGACACCTGGAAGGGCGGACGGAATAACTACTTTTTTGATCGTCTGCCACCGTGTCGCACCCAGGGCCACGCTCCCCTCCCGGAGTGAGTTTGGAACGCTCTTTAGGGCCTCCTGACTTGTCAGAATTATGGTGGGCAGATTCATCAGCCCTAAGATTATCGATCCTGCCAGGAGAGAAAGACCAAACGTTGCCACAAGGAAGGCAAGACCAAAGAGGCCGTAAACTATCGAGGGAACGCCATTAAGACCACCTACTGCTATGTAGATTATGCGATTGAGCCCTATATGCTTGGAGTACTCATTGAGATAGATAGCAGCTCCGAGTCCTAAAGGGGCGGATATTAGCATCGCACCAAGAATCAGCCAGAACGTGCCCTCAATACAGGTGCTGATGCCGCCCTCCTGTCCCAACCTGAAATGGGGCTGAGTGAGAAACGTCCAGCTGATCGCCCCGATACCTCTGATGAGAATAATCGAGACGATTCCTCCAAGAAGCAGCAGAGTGAAGACTGCCGAAAGCCTGACCATGGAAAACACCAGCGCCTCTCTGCCTCGGGGGCTGTAACCGTAAAGTAGGTTGATCGCATCCTTTATTACAAGAAAACCGGCCACCATTACCATAAAAGGCAAGACAAGGTAGTATCCAAAAACTGCGCTCAATCCGGCAAATTCAAACTCACTTTCGGGGCCCAAACGGCTAGTGAAGATTAGGATCGACACCACCACAACGAAGGTGAGGTCCAAGCCTAAGGATAGGATCTTTCTGAAATCGAATGCAGAAGTCTTGATATGGGGTAGTGCAGAGGCTAAGATCAAGGCAGCAGAGGCCAAAAGCCCCACCATCCAGAAGGGCGCAACTTGAATTTCTCCAGGTTGTACTATCAGGTAGAATACCGATGTGATCAGCATGAAGAGCGCGACCAATATCGCCGCTGCCGGAAGGGGCTGTATTTTGCTCAATCAATAACCTCCAAATTTCTTCTGGATGGAAGCTCGAATCAGGTCTGCAGATATGTTCAATATCGTGACGATGACCAGAAGAATGAAACCCACCGCGAAAAGTGAATGATAATGGAGCGATCCATGAGCTACTTCTCCCATTTCACCGGCTATGACTGAAGTGAAGATCGCGCCACGATCAAAGGCATCGAAGAAGGGAAGCGGGAGGCGAGCTACGTTCCCAACTACGAGAAGGGCTGCCATCGTCTCGCCGATTATCCGGCCCACGTTGAGGATAACGGCCGCAATTACCCCAGAAGAGGCTGCAGGCAAGGTCACATACCGTATCGTCTGCCACTCGGTGGCGCCAAGGGCACGCGATCCTTCCTTGAACTCTTTGGGAACTGCCCTCAACGCATCCTCGCAGATGGTGGTGAGGGCTGGGATGAACATGACGCCGAGCAGTATGGCTCCTGCAAGGATGGATCGGCCCGTGAGCATCTGGAAGCTCCTTTCTAGATATACAACCAGAATGAGGACACCAAGGAAGCCATAAACGATAGAAGGAACGCCTGCCAGAAGCTCTATAGCAGGCTTCAAGATCTCCCGTGACCAGGGACCTGCAAGCTCAGAGAGATAGATGGCCAGAGGAATCCCTACCAAGATGTTGATGGTGAGGGCGATCGAAGTGATGAGAAGAGAACCCACTACGATGGGCATCATTCCATATATCTCGCCTGAAGGATGCCATTTTTGCCCAAATAACATGTTGATGACACCAACGTCACTGAAGGCAAGGAAGGTTTCGTAAGTGAGAAAGTAGAAGATCAGAATCATTACCAGTATAGAAGTGATGGCAGAGAAAAATAGGACGGCTTCCACAAGCCGGTCGCCATACCTGCGAGCGACATTCATACCTTGTTTGTCTGGTGGATCCATGCTATTTGCTGAACCGTATTTCATCGGTTAAAGCCCTTATCTATATAGAATGTTTACTGGCATATATGACAATATAGTACCCTGTGGAAGTTGGGTGAACTGTTTCCAATAGGATCAGTAGCCCCCAAATCTCTTCTGAATCTTGTAACGTATCAGATCGGCCGAGATGTTCAACGCCGTGACTATAATCAACAGGACAAAACCGACTGCAAAAAGGGAGTGATAATGAAGTGATCCATGAGGGACCTCGCCCATCTCCCCGGCTATGACTGAGGTCAACTACCCCACCCTAAAGGACGGGGCTTGTTCCTGGGAATAGATTATGTTCCGAAACAATAGGCTGGTTGACAGCAGCCCTAGACGCGATGTTAATCGCTGCGATGTGGTCAGCGGACCCCGCGAAGCCACACTGCACACATCGAAACTCATCTCTCGTTGGCCGGTTGGCTTTCGAGATATGTCCACAAGAAGGACACGTTCTGGATGTGTTACGAGGATCGACGAAGATCACAGGCACACCGACGACCTTGGCTTTGTACTCGACGAACGTTCTGAGCTGATAGAATCCCCACGTGTACAGGTTGCTACGCTGAGCCTTGCGAACCGTTACCCTGTTTCGAATACCTGAACGATCTTCAAGTGCCATCGCTCTTTTGGTGTCTTTGGCTTTCGCAACCAGCTTCTTGGAGGTGCAATGATTCACGTCTTTGGAAAATCGGGCCATCCGACCAGAACGATTCTTCAGATGGCGTTTTGCGGACTTAGTGCCTTTGCTCTGAAGTCGGGATTTCAGAGAATCAAGTCGGTCTCTGGTTTGGTTGACTTGCTCTCCAGAATGGATCTCTCCATCGGAATCAACGGCAAGGTACTTGATGCTAAGATCGGCACCGAGAACCCCTTTTGGGTCAAAGGGAGATTCTTCAGACGCGTCAACCACAACGCAAAGGTAGAATGTGCCTTTGACGAGGATCAGGTCTGCCTGACCCTTGCCCCTGTCCATCCGAGCCTTCTGATAATCTCCAATTCTGATCGGGATTTTTTGATGGCCTTCCAGGGTCAAAATGGAGATTGCTTCGAAACCTTTCCAAGACAGAATCCTCTGGTCGTAGACCACAGTACCATCAAGCCGAAACTCTGGGTTTGATGGACTTGTCTCTCTTGTAGGCTTCGACAACCTTTGCGATGGCTCTGACAGTCATCTGAGCCGGAAGGCCGTACCGTTCTCTGATGTCGTAATATACGACCTTCTGAAGATCAATTTTGTTAGCCATATGGAGATCAAACGCCGTCTTGGAGGTGTCATTACATGCCTCGTTGAAACGTTGCATGGTCTCCAAGAGCATTTGATATTGATCATCAGACGGGTCAAGTCTGACCATCAGAGTCTGAAGCATTACGTTGAAATGGCGTGTTCAATGTATATAAGTATGCCAATTGACAAGCACGTGCTCTTCCCCCACCCTTCAGCTTACGCTGAAGAGCTCCAGATCGCGAGATCTGGAGCCCCTAAAGGATGGGGCCTCCGCGCTGCCAACGAGGTGAAACTTTGAACGATCCGACCAGAAAATACATTCAAGATCGGTTCAGAGAATACTATCTCCAAGAATCTCTGGAAATGCCCCCTGATTTCCAATCGAGAGAATGGGGTTTTATCCTGTTTCGCGATCTGCCCAAAAAAGTGATGCGCCGGCACAAGTCTTTTGGATCTCGGTTCGAGCTGGTGGATTACATAAGAGGCATGACACCCCTTCACGCATACTATTCCACCGCCCTCTACCGCCATCCAGGTGCCCCTACGATGAAAGAGAAAGGCTGGCTTGGCGCAGACCTGATCTTTGACTTGGACGCCGACCATCTCAAGAACGCGCCCAACTCCTACAACGAGATGCTCGATATGGTCAAGAAAGAGACCCTAAAGCTCCTCGAGTTTCTCCTATCCGACTTTGGGTTTTCGGAACGAGACGTGACCGTGGCATTCTCGGGCGGCAGAGGCTATCACATCCACGTGAGAAATCCGCGCGTTTTGGAACTGGGCAGTGGCGAGCGCCGGGAGATCGTTGACTACCTCACCGGGCGCGGTCTGGACATCGAGAGTTTCATCTATAAAAGGCCAGTAGAAGGCGAATTTGGCATAGAGAGGGCCCTTTTGCTATCAGTCCCACCTGAAGACGCGCGAGGGTGGCCTGGGAGAGTCAACCGTTCCATGATCTTTTTCGTCCAGTATCTTCGGGATCTCGAGGAAGACGAAGCAGTCAAGGTGCTGGCCTCAAGAGAAGGGATAGGAAAAGGTGGTGCCACCGAGTTTTATAGGAACTTGAAAGGCGATAACGTCCTGGATCAGATCAAGAAGGGAAACCTGAGTGGTTTTAAAGGCAGCTCCAAGATATGGAAATCTTTGATCAACGATTATCTAGACGAAGAGGGAGTCCATCTCGGATTCAGCCCGGATCAAGATCGTGGCGAGACAGATGAGCCCGTCACCACTGACATCAAAAGGCTCATAAGGTTCCAGCTCAGTCTTCATGGGGGAACTGGCCTAAGAGTTACGCCACTCACAGTCGACGGCTTGAAAGCCTTCGATCCTATGAGAGACGCGGTCGTCTTCGGGGACGATCCTGTCGAGATATGTCTTCGAGCCCCCTTCCAGTTGGAGATGCGTGGCGAAATCCACTCCTTAAAAGAAGGCCCCACCGAAGTGCCTCAATGTGTCGCAGTGTTCCTCATGGCCAGAGGATTGGCAAATCTAGGCAAAGCTTTAGATTGATGGTGATGATGATGGGCTTATATACTTGGCCTCCAACCGAAAGGAACCCCTCTAACTAAAGGCGCGTGTTCGAATGAAGGACTTGGATCTGGCCAACATTTTGAGAAAAGAGAGAAGGATGCCTGACCTCGAGATTCTGGAGAAAGATTTCTATGATCGAGTGGGCGAGTACCTGGCCGAGCTGGAGAACGATCTAGCAGATATAGGCGACCACTACTCAGTCGAAGCCCAGATCGTAGGAGACGAGCTGAAGGCAGCTCGGGGGGGCATAGGCGGGCTAATCAATCAGAGGATGAAGAAGATCACAAGGAAGGTTCAGCGCGCCAGTTCTTCTTCCAAGGAACTTTCTCTCAAGGGAATGACCCCTCAAGAAGAACAGATATATCGCCAAATGCTCTCAGCCCTCATTCAAGGAAAGGAGGTAATTCTCGCCCAAGTCAATCGCGCGGATCGCCCTGGCACCGAAAGGGCTTTAATGGCCAAGAAGGGTATGTCGCAAGAATATATACTTGTTAGTATGATAGACAGCGTTCCGACATTCGTGGGCGTTGATGGGAAGCGTTATACCCTGTTCAAAGGCGATCTGGTCACGCTCCCTCCCGTACATGCAAAAAACCTGTGTGATAAAAATTTAGCACGTGAAATTGATCTGGTGTGATCCGATGAAGATGCCAAAAGAATTTAAGGCTCATTGTCCTTTCTGTAAAAAGCACACTGTCCACGTCGTGGAGAGAGTGAGGAAGGGGCGAGCTACTGCTATGGCCCATATAGACCGACAGAAGAAACGCGCAGTGGGCATAGGCAACGCGGGCAAGTTCTCTAAGGTACCCGGTGGCGACAAGCCCACCAAAAGGGTTAACCTCAGGTACCGATGTAAAGAATGTAAAAAAGCCCACAACCGCAAAGGCTTCAAAGTATCAAAATTAGACCTTGTGGAGGGTTAATTTTGTCTAGATTTCTCAAGGTTAAGTGTAATGACTGCGAAAATGAACAGATAATCTTTGGAAATGCGTCTACGGTAGTTAAGTGCTTGGTCTGCAGTAGGACCCTGGCTGAACCCAAGGGTGGCAAGGCCCTGATAAAGACGCAGATCCTAGAAGTACTAGAGTGATTGAGATGAAACGTGAGGATTGGCCTGAACCTGGCGATTTGGTTGTCTGCACCGTCGAGCAGGTAGTGGACTTCGGAGCTTTCGTCATCCTGGACGAGTACGAGAACAAAAGAGGGCTGATCCACATCTCCGAAGTGGCCAGCGGCTGGATAAAGTATATCAGAGATCACGTTCGCGAAGGCCAGAAGATCGTCTGTAAGGTTCTCAACGTCGACATACACAGGAACCACATCGATCTTTCGTTCAAAGATGTAAATGACCATCAGAGGCGAGAGAAGATCCAGGCATGGAAAGCAGACCAAAAGTCCTGGAAATGGCTCCAGATGGCATACGAAGGTAGGGATGAAGAAGTCGTAAAACATGTGGCATCCACCCTTTCTGAGAACTATGATAGCCTCTATGCTGCCCTGGAAGATGCAGTCGTCAACGGGATCGATGTCCTCTACGACGCAGGTCTAAGTGAAGAAGATGCTCAAAAAGTCCTGAAAGTCTCGATGGAGAACGTAAAGATCCCCTACGTGGAGATAACTGGGTTTGTGGACCTCAAATCGATCGCCTCGGACGGTGTCGAGCAGATAAAGGCCGCTTTGAAGAAGGCCGCCCGCACTAAGGAGACGGATGTGTCCTTGGATGTCCGATACGTGGGAGCGCCCAGGTACCGTATCCACGTGACCGCTCCTGAGTATAAGCTAGCAGAATTGGTGCTCAGAACAGCGGCACAGACCGCCATAAAGCACATCGAGAAGACGGGTGGCGAAGGGACTTTCCATAGGCAGGCATGAGATCGAAAATAAAGAAGTGCAAGGCTTGCGATCTGTACACGTTGAAGGACATTTGCTCCCTTTGCGGAGGGGTGACCAGTCCGACAAAACCTGCCAGGTTCTCTCCCGAGGACCGTTACGGCCGGTACAGGAGAGCGTTGCAACAGGAGGCGAGATGAAAGAGACCATCCTTCGCAGGATTAAAGATGCATCTTTGAACAGCCCGACCTTAATCGAAGGCCTGCCCGGTGTGGGCCACGTGGGAAAGCTTGTGGCCGAGCACTTGATAGAAGAGCTGGACGCAGAGAAGATCATCGAGATTTACTCGCCCCATTTCCCACCTCAGGTTTTAGTTCAAGATGATGGCACCGTAAAGCAGGTGAAAAACGAGATCTACGCTTACAAGGGCGAAGACAAAGACATTTTGCTCTTGGTGGGCGATTATCAGAGCGCCACCAACGAGGGCCATTACGAGCTTACAGGGATCTTCTTGGACTTGGCCGAAGAATTGGGAGTAAAGAGGATTTACACTTTGGGTGGGTATGGAACCGGTCAGTTTGTGGACAAGCCCGAGGTGATGGGCGCAGCAAACAGCCTCGAGTTGGTTGAAGAAATGAAAGAGCTTGGCGTTGTCTTCCAGGAGAACGAGCCCGGCGGCGGCATAGTGGGCGTTAGCGGCCTTCTGGTGGGGATGAGCGGTTTAAGAGGCATAGAAGCTGTCTGCCTAATGGGCATGACCAGCGGATACCTGGTAGACCCCAAAAGCGCCCAAGAAGTTCTTAAAGTTCTCTGCACGGCCCTCGAGATTGAAGTGGGCATGCAGGCTTTGGAAGACAGGGCCAATGACATGGAAAAGATCGTCGGCAAGCTTCGAGAGATGGAAAAGTCCCATCTTCCCTACGAGTCTGCCAGTGATGACGACCTGCGGTACATTGGATAAACATGACTTCCGATCCGATCGAGAGTGCGCGCCGCCTCCTCAATCTGGCAGAACGGGCCGGTGCAGAGGAAGCCGAAGTCTTCGGACTTGTGACTAGATCTGTGGACGTCGATCTGCGGAAAGACCTGGTTGAGATGGCAAGCGAGAGCTACAACCAGGGCCTCGGGCTCAGAGCCGTCCTCAAAGGGGCGGTGGGTTTTTCGAGTACCAGCGACCTATCCCGGCTGAAGATGGTGGCCCAAAGTGCCGTTGCGGCTGCAAGAGTCCGAAAAGGGGATGACAAATGGCGACGTCTTCCTTTGCAAAAGAAACTGATTTCACCTCAGGGCATATTCGATCCTGCTATTGAGAAGATCGGCCCTGAAGATTGTATCGAAATGGCTGCAGTTCTTCTTGAAGGGTGCGCCGCAGTTTCGGGGGCAAAACCCTCGACTGGCGGAGTTGCCTGTGCATCCATCACCGAGTTTATTTTAAACTCTAACGGGATCGAAGCTGTTGAGACGAGCACCGTAATGTACGCTTCTTTAGATGCTGTGGCCAAAGGTGACGAAGAGCTGGCGACAGGTTACGAGTTCGGGAACTCAAGAGACCTTCAGCCACGATACGGCACACATGGTATCGAGCGTATAGGCCGCTTGGCTGCAGAGCTTGCCAAGAAATCTCTGGGTGGCAGAAAGGGCGAGACTGGCGAAACTGAGGTCTTGCTAGGGCCAGTCGCATTTGCCGAAATTCTGGAGTCCGCTTTTGCACCTTCCGTTTACGCCGACAACGTCCAGAAAGGCAGGTCCTCCCTCATCGGAAAGATGGGGCAACTGATTGGTGACGAGAACCTCACCATAGTCGATGACGGCCTTCTCGAAGGTGGTATGGCCACATCGGCTTTCGATGGAGAAGGTGTACCATCTCAGAAAACCTCCATCATCGAGGAAGGCGTTCTCAACGGGTTCCTTTACGACAGCTACACCGCTGGCAAGGACGACGTCAAGAGCACCGGTAACGCCAATAGAGCTGGTTACTCGGGCATTCCCAGGGTTGGAACCACCAACCTGATTGTTGCATCAAGCGATCCTCGAGACGTTTTGGCAGAGACCAAAGATGGCGTATTCTTCAACGCCGTCATAGGGGCTCATACAGCCAATCCCGTATCCGGTGATTTCTCGGTGGAGGGGCGGAACGTTTTCCTGATCAAAGATGGCGAAGTTGAAAAACCGCTAAGATCCTTGATGTTGGCAGGAAACGTTTTCGATCTGTTAAAGCAAGTCGAGGTGGGAACCGACACAAGGGCGGTAGGCTCGATGGTAACTCCCACGGTAAAGGTCAAGATGAGGGTCGTTGGAAGTTGACGGTTCAAGATTCCCACGATTCAATTGATTTCGCTCGATGGACAATCGACATTAATCGATGAAAGACCGGATTAAACAACGGTCGACAAAGTTCAATTAGTTATATCTTAACGATGAGAGGCGATCTTTGATGATTATAGGGGGCCCTTCTTCTCAGCTTCTGGCTGGCAAGGTGGCCGGAATTCTCGGAGACGAACTGGCGCTGTGCGAGTACAGCCAGTTCCCAGATGGCGAAGCTTACGCACAGGTATGTTGCGATATCGAAGAAGATGTTGTGATCATTCAGAGCACCCCTACGGATCGGGATATAATCCACCTGATTCAGCTTTTGGACGTATTCAGGGAGAGCAAGGTCGATTTGGTGGTGCCTTACTTTGGGTACGCCCGTCAGGACAAGCAGTTTAAGCCTGGTGAACCACTGAGTGCGCGTGCCATGTCGATTGCTCTGAACGCGTTCCTGAACGAAAAGTCAAGAGTATTCACCGTGAACATTCACGATCGCTCAGTTCTATCTCATTTTGGGCATCAGACTTGCGACTTGGACGCAACACCCTTGTTGGCAGAAGAAGTCGGAAAGATGGGGCTTGAAAATCCTGTGATAATCTCACCGGACAAGGGCGCGGTGGAGATGGCTCAGGTTGCAGCATCAAAACTTGGCGCGGATTACGATTATCTTGAAAAGACCCGGCACAGCGGGACCGAAGTTTCCATGGCTCCAAAAAAGATCGATGCCAAAGGTCGTGACGTGGTTATCGTAGACGACATGATCGCAACCGGAGGGACAATGGCCAAGGCGATATCCATCCTGAAAGAGCAGGGTGCAAAACGAGTCTATCTGGCATCAGTCCATCCGGTCCTCACCGGCAATGCGGTTCTCAAGCTCTGTCGTGCGGGCGTGGAGTCTATAATCGCAACCGATACGTTGGAAAAGGGCGTTAGCACGGTGTCGGTGGCAAAATTGGTTGCAGAGGCTGTAAAGTCTTAAAGGGCTTTTGCCTCACTGTTTTTTTCTTACTTCGGGGGCGCGGAGGGTCACGGATACCCCGACCTTTAGGTCGGTCTCGTTAACTCATGGAGTTAACGGGAGTTAGCGACGATAAGTCGCTAACAGGAGAAAGTGAACCCTCACCCGTTTTTCGTGTTCCTTTAAACCGATAAACATTGGTGACTGCTCAGAGGAAACCGAAAGCAAAGTTTCAATCGTGCAGATTAGGGAATCTGGGCAACAAAGACACAAAGATTTCTGAAATCCGGAAAACCGGGCGTGCGGCCCCGAAGCATATCCCACCCTTTAGGGTGGGGTGGGCCGCACGCAATTTGATTGAGTGGTAAATTCCATCAGTGATTATTCCAAGGATGGACCCGATCAAAAGAATAAACCCTGCGAAGGAAACGAGGCCGTTCAGATCCGAGATATCCAGAGACGTAAGGTCTAGAGGGCTCCAGTAGTCTATCAGCATGAAGGGAGTTATCGCAGAGAAAAAACCTGGGAACGTATGAGCGAGCAGATGCTCAAACTCAAATTTTGGTGGAATCTCAACGGACATATCTCACTACTCCTAAATCAGTAAGCGCGATCCAAAATTTACAAAATTATCTCCTTTCCTAAAGATCATCGAACCCGAAGGACTTGCGTTGGAGATATGACACACATATTATTATCCATTTCATAAGAACTTTTCCATAGTAATATACCGAGAATAGTATATGTCAACTTAAGAATGATTGCTAATAAGTGTGCGCCGCCTGTGGGCTACAGGGAACGTTTTGCGCGGTGGCCCAGTCGAATGAAAGTCAAGCACTCATTCTAGTATCTCAGATGGCGCCTCGTGATCTGTTCGCATAATTCTAAGATTCAAGCCCCTTCAAATCAGAAAAAAGACGAAAAAGAGATCCCATCGACCGACCAACAAGTCCCCCCACCACCTTTCGGAGACGAAACAGATATCGGATCGAACCGCAATAGAGTCGTCCACGATGTCAGGAAACACTTTTGGCACCCTATTTCGGGTCACAACATGGGGAGAGAGCCACGGGCGAGGAGTTGGGGCGGTGGTGGACGGCTGCCCTGCGGGTCTACCCCTCGATGAAGACGCCGTCCAAAAGGAGCTGGACCGAAGGAAGCCCGGCCAAAGCGCAATCTCGACTCAGCGCCAGGAAGAAGATCGTGTCGAGATTCTGAGCGGCACCTTCGAGGGCACGACCACTGGAACGCCCATATCGATGATGATCAGAAACAAAGACGCAAAGTCCGGCGCCTACGATGATTTGAAGGATAAACCGCGGCCAGGTCACGCCGATTACACTTACCACGCACGTTATGGTATCAGAGATCACAGAGGCGGCGGCAGATCGTCGGGAAGAGAGACTGCAGGCAGAGTTGCGGCAGGTGCGATCGCAAAGAAGTTTCTTGCACAGAATGGGATCAACCTTGCAGGCTACGTGGTGGAGCTGGGCAGCGTAGTGGCCAAAGTTCCATCTGAAGACTTATCTTCCTCGTCTTCCCTATTCCGCCTCAAAGAGATGACAGAAGCAAATCCAGTCCGCTGCCCAGATCCTATTGCTGCCGAAAGAATGGTGGCATCTTTGGATCGAGCCCGAAAAGAAGGCGACAGCCTAGGCGGCGCCGCTGAGATCTTGGCTGTGGGCGTCCCGCCGGGCCTGGGGGAGCCGGTCTTCGACAAATTGGATGCAGACCTTGCCAAGGCCCTGATGAGCGTCGGTGCGGTCAAGGCTGTGGAGATTGGAGTTGGCACAAGGTGCGCCCGGATGCGAGGACGCGAGATGAATGACCCACTCCTTCCTGCACGCTGCGATCACATTTCATCCTCGTCTCATCCAGATCCCATACCGCCCGACTTTTCTGGCGCTCAACCCGGCGAGAAAGGCGTCCAGTTCGAGACAAACAACGCCGGCGGGATCTTGGGCGGAATCTCAACGGGCGCGCCCATACTTTGCAGGATTTCGGTAAAGCCCACGCCTTCAATATCCGCGCCCCAAAAGACGGTTGATCTATCCACTGGAGCTGAAACGACGATCGAGATCAAGGGTCGGCACGATCCCTCGATCCCCCCAAGGATTGTGCCGGTTGCAGAATCTATGGTGGCCTTGGTCCTGGCAGACCACCTTCTAAGGTTCAGAGCCGCCAGGGTCTGACTCGCTAAGGTTTGACCCACTTTGGCCGATAAAACTATATGCAATTAAAGATAGATATTTGGTCATGACAAACCATTTCGAAAAATCTCTGGTTGGCGAGGCCCTCGTAGGAGAGGGCCCAGAGGTCGCCCACATAGATCTGGTCATGGGCAAGAAAGGTAGCTACGTCGAAGAAGCTTTCATGAACGCTCTTGCCACCCCGCGAAAAGGACACACTCCGCTCCTTGTAGTGCTCGAGCCAAACCTTCAGCCCAAACCCAGCACCCTGATGGTAAAGCACCCATTCGCCTGATATTTATCCAAAAAGTATCGTTAAACACTATATTTTGCGGGACCACTTTTGTCCCGCTACCTTTTAAGCCATCTTTTCCTTTAGGATATGTATCATGCGAAAGGAATTCCGCAACCTTCTCCCCCTAGACGAGGCAAGATCCACCGTCCTGGATGAGCTTCCCCTGATCGAGCTGGAATCGGTTCCGCTGAATAGAGCCTTTGGCCGAACCCTGGGCGAGACGATCACTTCAACTGTAGAGGTTCCTGGATTTAACAGAGCTTCCATGGACGGTTATGCAGTTTTATCTGAAGACACCCTAAACGCCCGAGAAGATCTGCCAATCCCGCTTTATCTGGTCGGAACGGTCCCGATGGGCCAGGTCTCCGAACTGGAGGTTGGACCTGGGCAAGCTGCTGAAGTTTCCACTGGTTCCGTGATACCTCCAGGTGCAAACGCGGTGTTGATGGTGGAACATTCCAAGACCGATGACGATACCCTTTTTGTAAAACGTCCCGTTCATGTGGGCGAGAACGTTCACATGATGGGAGGAGATATCGCTTTCGGTGAGACTGTGCTCCATCCGGGCGTCAGGCTGACTGCAAGAGAAGTCGGGTTGCTGGCTGCCGTTGGAAATGCCGAAGTTCTTGCAAAAAAGCTAAGTGTCAGCGTGGCATCCACTGGCGACGAGATAGTATCTCCTGGATCTCAACTAAAGCCAGGCCAGATTTACGATATCAATTCCTACTCAATAGGAGCCGCAGTGGAAGAATGTGGCGCGTTTCCAGTCGTATATGGAATCTTGCCAGACGATCACGACCAGATGGCAGAAGGATTGATCAATATGGCGCGCAATTCCGCCCTCATAATTGTGAGCGGTAGCACTTCGGCAGGGCGAGGCGATATGGTTTACAAAGTGCTCGAAGAGTTGGGCGAGGTGACATTTCACGGGATGAACTTCAAGCCCGGAAAGCCAACCCTCTTTGGACACCTGTTAGGCAAACCATTCTTTGGACTTCCCGGATATCCGACGAGCGCCCTTACGGTCTTTGGCCAGATCGTGGCCCCCTTTATCAGGAAGGTTCTTGGAACTGAACAAAAATCGCCCGAGGTTCGCGGGAAATTGGCCCGACCGATCCGCTCAGAAGGGCGGCGTCAGATGTTTTCGGTGGGGATCGTTGGCGGGTGGGTATACCCTGTCGACAAGGGAAGCGGTTCCATAACGACTCTTGCTCAGGCTGATGGGGTCATAGACATACCTGCTGAGGTTGAGTATCTGGACAAGGACGAAGTCGTAAAAGTTCACCTTTTTGGCGATTATCCAGAGCCAGACCTTCTGATAATGGGCGAAGACTCGCCAGAACTTGAGGCACTCGTAAGAGATCTGCCTTTTCGGGCCAGGTTCGTAACGGTGGGAAGCAGGCGCGGCGTTCTTGCGGTCCAGGACGGAGTGGCTGATCTTGCCATCGTATCTTCATCGATTGGGGTTGCTCAGTCATGGCCTGAACCAGTGGTGAAACGCTTCAGAAGGGAACTGGTCTTTATGGCGCAGGACTCTGATTTTCTGGACCTTGAGAGGGTCGAAGATATGAAAGTGATAGGTTGGTCCAAACAATCTGAGATGAGCAAGATATTCCAGAAGGTGCTGGACGAAAAGGGCCTCATTCCGGTCAAGTTCGTTGGCCTTGCCAAGACTCATTCTGCAGTCGCAGCAGCAGTGAACGCTGGAAAAGCAGACCTTGGATTTGGAACGAGATCTGTTGCAGAGGATGCGGGCCTTTGTTTTGTCAAAGTGGCCGAAGACGAGATCGAATTATTGGCCAGTATTCAAAGACAGGGTCGAAAAGCACTCCAGGATTTCGTGGAACTGTTAAGTTAATCTCTCCAATCAAACTGGGGTCTAGCGCTCTCAATCAATTTTTTCATGCCCGCGATATCATGCCTGATGTGGCGCGAAGGCTGCTGAGACCTTCGCGGCGAGTTGGAGCGAAACCGGATTTAAGCGCTTTAAACGGAGCAAACATTGATAATACAGTTTTTCAAAAAGTATAAAACGATTAAATGAATTTGAATCACGAAAAAATCAACATTGAACGTTATGAACGGTTTCTGAACGGTTTCTGAACGGTTATCGTTCGGTCTGGTTCGGTCCTAATTTCTTGTATCGTTCAGGAAAAGGGATGATCCATGCGGATGGCGCATCCAGAACTTCAAGAAATGCCATCCGCGTTTTGGAGGTATAGAACGTGACAGGTAAGAAATTGTTGATAACATTGGCGATGGTCTGCCTCTTGGCAGTCCCCGCATATTCCATGCCCTGGGCTGATGGAATGGGTTTTGGAAAAGGACTTGGGATGGCCGACCTGACTGAAGAAGAGCTCGAGAGCATGACCCTTGCCGAGATCAAGGAACTCAAAGAGCAGAAAAGGGCCGAAATGGAGAACATGACTCTGGCCGAGATCAAAGAGATGAGAGAGGCGCAGAAGGAAGAGCGAGCCCAAGAGAGAGATAACATGACCCTCGCCGAGCTAAAAGAGCAAAGGCAGAATCAGAAGGGCGATGGTCAGATGGGCTGTGGCCAGATGAAACGCGGTGACATGGACGGCAACAAGATGCCTCGTGAGGACTTCGGTGGTGCATGTCTCCTCATGATGGACCTGACGAAAGAAGAGCTCGAGAGCATGACTCTTGCCGAGATCAAAGAGCTAAGAGAGCAGAAGATGGACGAGCTCAACAACATGACCGTAGCCGAGATCGACGAACTCAAAGAGCAGAAAAGGGCCGAAATGGAGAACATGACTCTGGCCGAGCTGAAAGATCAGTTTGGAATGTGTGGTATGGCCGGATTTGGCGGATATCACATGGATGGTCAGCGCGGTATGGCGGAAGATCACATGGAACCGGGTAGGGGAACAGATCAATTCGGCAAGAACGGACCCGTTCAGGGACCGATGGGGGCCTAGAGGTAACATATCTGGAATATTTAGTATATATTCCTTTCATCCCCGTTTTGTAAGAGTTGGGCGGTCATGGGTCGATCGTTCCCATGACTTGCACCTCTTAAGATCCACAAACTGAGGTGACACGAATATGATGATGAGAAATATGACACGTTCTGGATCCAAGACCGGAAGGGCATCTCCTGCGCCGATAAAATCAGTCTGCACGACAAGCGGCTTCGTCCTGGGCCCGGACGGGTCTCTTCTCAAGTCGGCTCGGCCAATCAGGATAGAGATCGAGCGGCTAAGACTAATCATCCCATCTCAGATCCGGGAACTCCTAGAAAAAGAGAAGAGCCTTGATGAGATCAGGGCATTTGTCGAGAAGGACTCTAACCCTTCTTTCATATACCGAGGAAAGATGTGGCTCGATGAGATTGTTCACTCTTTGGTGGGACTCGATCTCGCATACGAAGGCAACGAAACTATTCTCAAAGCTGATGTGGCAGAAATCCAAGAAGACATCTGGTTTCAAGGATCAAGCAACATCATTGGCCATATCAAAGCCAAAGAAGGCACCGAGGGTACCAAAGGCGAGCTTGTGATAGATGAAGGGTCCTTGAGCGGCAGTTACAAGTTATTCCTGAGTTCGACCCAAACGGTGGGGAGTCAATGACGATCGTGAAATCTTCGATAGTCTTTGCAATGATAATCACTTTTATGACGACGGTCCTCTCTGCCCCTTTTGAGACTCTGTCCGGTGAGAAATATCCTCCAATGCCCGAAGGTGTAGAAAGTCTCGGACCGATCCTGCCAGATCCGATTGGATTTGGACCACATGTTCCAGAAGACCCGATGAGAAGAGACGGGCCACCACCTCATGGCCCCTTCCGCGCAGAGGGTTTCGCTCAGAATTCAGGGGAGATCTACATCCTCAGGATAAGCGTGGTTGACACAAAGCAGATACATCCCAGTCTTGCCAGGAAGTTCCTCAAAGAGAACCGGAGCCTTGCTGAGATCAAAGAAGAGATCTCGAAAGAAGAAGGATCGACCGTCTCTTGGGGTGGCATGAGCTTGGGTGAAGTCCGATACATTTTCTCCAACATCAACTTGACAACAGGGGGTAATTGTACCGTCTTGGAGGCCGACTTGAAGCGATTTCAATTCGTTGAAGATGAAGAAGATGAAATCGTCGGTCACATCAAAATCGAAACTGTCGAACAGGACGGGGCCTTCATGGGAGAAGGATATCTAACCCTGTTTGAGGGAAAACAGAGTAAAAATTACATATTGGAGCTTTCACATTCTAATCCATCTAGCCCAAAAGCACCTGATGAGCTCGAACCGCCATGTCCAGGAAGTGTGCCATGTCCATCGTAGATATGGACAATATCACAAAAATTTATAGAATAGGCGAGAGCGAAGTTCCGGTACTCCGTGGAATAAACTTCAGCATGGAGGCTGGCGAATTCGTGGCGCTCATGGGACCTTCAGGATGCGGAAAAAGCACCTTGATGAACATCTTGGGCTGTCTCGATCGACCTACTGGTGGTAGAGTTTCTCTGAACGGTAAAGATCTCGGGACGCTCTCTGAATCAGAACTTGCCAGGATAAGGAGAGATGAAATTGGATTCATATTTCAAAACTTCAACCTGATCGGCCGGATGTCAAACCTGAAAAACGTCGAACTTCCCATGATCCTCCAGGAAACCGCACGGAATCTTAGGAAAGATAGAGCAAGAGAACTTCTGGAATCGGTGGGATTAGGGCACAGGCTAGATTACAGCCCGCTCAACTTGTCAGGAGGTGAACGGCAAAGGGTGGCCATCGCAAGAGCCCTGGCCAACGATCCTTCGATCATATTGGCCGACGAGCCCACCGGCAACCTCGATCAGAATAGCACGGATGAAATTATGGATATTATGAAGACGTTGAACCAAGAAGGCCATACCGTGATAATGGTGACACACGATGTTGAGACGATAAAACATTGCAATCGTGTGATAAGGATGAGAGATGGCCAGATACTGGAGAAAACTTCATGAAAACCAGATCGGTATTGATGTTGGCCTCGATCTTGGCACTCGCCCTCGTTCTGCCATGTTTTGCTTATCCCTATAGCTATATGTACCGAAACCCAGTTCCGACCGTAACCGTCAGCTCTTCGATTTATCCAGAGGTTCTGATGCCCGGTGACTCTGGGGTGGTATCTATCGAGATCGAAAACTCTGCCGATGAATACGTGGTCTCTTACCAGCGAGAGGATTTCTCCTTCACGGTACCTGTTTATTGGGCTGAGCTATCCGGGACCGAAAATCTGGAGGTTACCACTGATCCTTATGAGAACATAGGGTCGATCGGGCCCGATGACAAGATCATGGTCTACTACAATGTCAAAGCTGACGAGAACATAACAGATGGGACCTACTTTTTGGACGTTAAAATCGTCGGTGGATACGAAGAAGCTCCTGAAAAGATCAATCGCAAGATTCAGGTGAAGGTGGACTCGTCCGACGTGATGTTGATACAAGCAGAGGTTCCTACATCGTCCAGCGTGAGTTTGGACGTTGCAAACCCAAGACAAAACACCCTGAACGCAGTAACTGTAATTCCCAAGGCGAAAGGAATTGAGTTTTCGCCTGAGGAGTACTATATCGGGACGATGGAGCCAGACGAGATATTCACCATCGATTTTGACCTTACGTCGCTTGTGCCGGTCGATGTTGCAGACCTCGACTTCAAATCCAGGTTCAAGAACGGCGATACCTGGCACGAGTCTGAAGTTTACACTATAACTTCCAGAGGGTCGATGGATATGGCAGGAAACGCGAAAGGGGCACCGGGGAATCGAAATTCTGGTGTCGAAACCACGACCGTTGCGGCTGCAATCCTCATTCTGGCGATGATCGGCGGCGCTTACTTCTGGCGCAGGAGGACGAAGAGACCTTGACGCCAAATTCCGAGCCGGATATCGATATCGAAACCTCGGAAGTGAAGTCGCTTTGAGACCTGATGACATACTCGAATACGTCCTCTTGAGCTTCAAAGCTGATCGGCGCAGAGCCTTCATGTCCAGCCTTGGGATCATCATCGGGGTGGTCTCGATAGTCGTCCTTCTCTCGGTGGGCCAGGGCCTTTACAGCGGGGTCAACGAAAGGTTTGGCGATCTCGATATGGACCTGATAAGCGTGAGACCCGGGTCTGGAATGGGGGGGCCAGGCGGCCCTGGCGAGCGGCCTTCGTCCACCCCAGAAGAGCCTGCCGAGTTTGACGATAGAGATGTCAAGATCATCGAAAACGTGGTCGGAGTCGAGGACGTGTACCCCTTGAAGATGTCAAATTCCCTTCTATCCTTCCGGGGTGATAACGCTTCGGTGAGCATAGTGGCAGTTTCGCCCGAAAATCACGATGATCTGACTGAAGTGATGGCACGTGGCCGGTTCTTGGCCGATTCTGATTACAAGTCTGCCGTGTTCAGTCATGAGATTGCTGAAAACTACTTCCGGATGGATATCGGGCCTGGAAACTGGATAAAGATCTACGAAAACGACAAAGACCGTTACATGGACTTCAAGGTAGTTGGAGTTTTAGAAGAGGATGAGGATCCTTCGTACGCGTCCGATACCTGCATTTACATCACCCACAAGGCGATGGAAGATTTTCTAGAGATCGAAGATTACCATTACTCCAGCATAATGGTGAGGGCAAAAGACTCGACCCAGGTCGATGCGATCGCTGAAGAGATCGAAGATGAGCTTGCCCGAATCCACAGGGATGAGGCTTATAACGTGGAGCCGATGACGACCAGGTTCGAGTCGGTCTTGGAGGTCTTGAACATGATCAAGTACGCTCTTGCCGGCATCGGTTCCATATCCTTGATCGTGGGTGCCATAGGCATTTCCAACGTCATGATGCTCACAGTGAAAGAAAGAACGCACGAGATCGGGGTGATGAAGGCGATAGGAGCTACGGCCTGGGATATCAGGGTTCTCTACTTACTGGACGCAGGGATGTTGGGGCTTGTAAGCAGTCTTGTGGGGATACTGCTGGGAGCTTTTGTTTCGAACTTCATTGGCACTGTTGCAAAGATTCCTCAGGAGATAACCATCCAATCGGTGATATTTGGCCTTATCTTTGGCGTTTTGATCACCACCGTTGCTGGAATCTATCCTGCAAACAATGCTGCCATGCTCGATCCGATCGAAGCGTTGCGAAAGGAGTGATATCAAGACGAAGACGCCGCTGATCGCTAATCGCTAATCGCTAATCTCTGATTGGCGCGTCTCTTGTCTTTTGTGATGGGATTTGTGGCTAAGTATATTCTGGATATTGGGGGGCGGATATCGAAATGAGAAATAAGCATATAGAATGGCATAAGGGCCGCCTTTATACTCATCACTTACACAATTTCTAAACCCACACTGGAAGCTCTCTGGTTTGTTTTCAGGATTAGGATTCTCTCCTCGCCTCAGTATCGCCAGAGAGCCAGGACCGCGGGCTTGGATTTGCCTGCTTGTGATTTTGGTGGTGTATAGGATAATGAGATTCAAATCATTGATAGCACCGGCGGTGGTCTGCCTTCTGGTAACCTTTGCCTCAACGTTAGGTAGGGGTAAATGGCGTCAACAGATGATGTCGTAGACCTGAGCACGCTCGGCGCAGTTGACGAAGAGTCGATAACAACTGAGAATGGCGTGATGAACTATTCGTCATCTTTGAACGCGACTTCTGAATCTGAAGTGGTTGAAGTAGCAGCGCTCAGCACGATAGCGGATGGGGCAACGGCGGCAAATAATGGCGGCATAACGGTAATAGGCTACACGCCCTCGAACATAATTTCTGGATCTGAAGTGATTGAAGTAGCGGAACTCATCACAATAGCGGGAGGGAAAACGGTGGTAAATAGTGGCAACATAATGGCGATAGGCTACACGCCCTCGAACACAATTTCTGGATCTGAAGTGACAGATGTAACGGCACTCAATGATATTCTGGGAACTGTATAACATAACCTTCCAACGAGCAATCGCTCCTGAGTGTGGGCCAAGGTGCAGGGGCAAATCCCCTGCTCCAAAACATACGAGATATTCTCGGCATGGTCGATGAAAAGGTATATCCATATTTTGTGTTTGATCTTGAGCTCAATAGGTGTGGATATGTTCTACAAGCATCAAAACGACGGATATAAACAAGCGTTAGAAGGGATACGTCAGAAGACATTGGTTCATGGTGAACGGACTTTGCTCACCGAGTTCCGATTGTCAAAAGGAAGCCCGCTTCCCAGACATGCACACCCTCATGAGCAGACCGGTTATCTAGTGTCTGGCAAAATGTTGCTTTCTATTGGAGAAGAAGAATTCCATGCGGAACCTGGTGATAGCTGGTGTATACCAAGCAATGTGGAACATGGCGCCCAGATTCTTGAAGATTCGGTGGTGGTTGAGATCTTTTCGCCAGTAAGAGAGGACTATCTTCCTGGCGTCGAATAGAAGCTATCTATAGTCAAGAACCGGTTAGATAACACTAATCGGTTCTCACCAGAATAGTGCTTAACGATACGAATAGGCCAAATCTCAAACTCTTGTGAGTTAGAGATTTGGCTCAAAGGTATCGTTAAGCACTATATTCGTCGATTCGAGATTCGGCCTTGATCCTGAGCGACGCCATCCAGAATAAAGGGCCTGCATCAAACGTAACATTCAACTCCGCCGTCGACGTCATTTCTCTTGATATCGATGCCGAACAAAAAGGTTTAATATCCATGTTTCGTTTTTCGCCTTGATGTTGAAGTCCAGTCTGGTCGATGGAAAGGTGGTCGACAGGAGGCTGGCCGTCTTCTCTAGGCTTGGCCTCAGTCCCAACGTCTTGAGCATGATGGCCTTGGGCCTAGCCGTTTGCGGATTTTTCGCATTGGGGACGCATCATCTCTTCGCAGGATTCCTTTTGTTCCTCCTTTCGGGTTTCATGGATATGGTGGACGGGGCGGTGGCAAGGGCCACCGGTAAGGTTTCCAGGGTGGGTGCGTTTCTCGATGGAGTTTTGGACCGGTATGTCGAGGGACTTCTTATTCTAGGGCTGATGTTCTATCTCGGCCCCGATGTCAGGTTTTTTGTGCCGATAGGTGTCTGGATCGTCCTTCTCGTCTTCGGGTCGTTGATGACGACTTTCGTGAGGGCTTATGCCGATCATCGCGGTCTTGTGAAAGATCAGGAGATTCTGGCAAAGAAGATCGGAGGGTTCTTCGAGAGGGCCGAGCGGCTGATGTTGATCTACGCAGGAATGATCGGCGCGCTTCTATTCGGCGATACCTGGCTTGTGGGCGCTATCGTCGTGACCGCAGTTCTGTCGAACCTGACGGCGGTGCAAAGGATAATGCTGGCTATAAGGTACGGCGAAAGGTCGTAGTAGGGCACCAGGCACGGAAAAAAGAACAGGGAAATAGACACCTAACGTTAGGCGTCGATTTCGTTCTGTTCTGTGTTGGGGCAGGTGAGATCGTCGGGCACCCATGCAAAACCTGGCGTGGTCGATATAGTCTTTTTGGTGGTCACTCCATCAACAACCGTTGTAGTTAGTGTATTATCGCGAGCTGATGTGTAGTCTTGAGTTACTACAGTCTGCTGATTCTCACCAGTATAGTCCACTGTGGTATATGACTGAGGTATCTCCTCACCCGACTCCGGATCCAAAACAAAAACCAAAACGCTCTCAGAGATGAGGGTGCGAGTTTCAGTGTTTTCTACCACTGTTAAAATCGTGTGGTTGCCTGACGCATCTATGCTATTATACACGATAGTTCTGCTACCATCTAAGCCAACCGTCGCAGTGTATGCTACTGTCCCATCAGGATTCATGTACTCAGTTGTCGTACTATCATCTGAATTGGTGGTCGGATCTGTCCCCACAACGAACTCGTTGGACATTTTATTCTCTAGCTCCAACTTCAGAGTATCGATCAGCGCTAGCCCCTCTTTCTGGGTTTGCGTGAGTATGCTGGCCCCAGTAGCAGCAGCCATCGTCGAGCAGACTAAAAGTAGCGCCAAGACCAGAAGTACTGATATCAACCCCGTCATGAAATTCATCTTAAAGGGGGACCAATAAATACGAGTGTTAGGTCTCATACACCCCCATTAAACTTCAATACATAAACAATTTGTCCATTGGCAAATCTTTCAAATATTTCTCACAGAAAATAGAAGTTATATTTTTCTTTTGAAATGAATGCCCCGCAGCTTGCTGCGGTTGGGATGGTCACCAAACCAACTTAACAGTTTGAATCGGTCCACGGATAATCTGAATATTGTGGATCGGGGTGGCATATGACTGGCTTAAGAATGACTTCATTCGCGGTCTATCGGCTTAACCGGGTGGCGGCGCGAATCATGCCCCGCTGCTTGCAGCGGGGTGCGTCGTCGCCAGTTTGACTTTTGCATCAGTATGGTGCGTATTTCCCTTTTGTCTAACATGGGACTAAACTCAACTGGCCCCTTCAACATTCAGACGTTGTATTTGTAGGATTCGCCGTCCCATCTTTTTCTGGTTCTGGGATATCTTCATCTATTTTTATCTCAATTGGTTCACCGACGTAGATTTCAAAGCCAGTATCGATTTCAAAATCTGGCCAAGTGAGGTTCGTCCCTGTTTCAGGACGAACGCAGCAGGATCCCCCCTACTTTAGTGGGGGGAAGAATGCGTTCAAATTTATGTGAACTAACATAGAGTTCACCTCCATTTTTTGGAGTTATGCGTACCAAAGATTGTGGAGTCAATCTTGGGATCCGACTTCCTCTCGATCTGATACTGAAAGGTTTGTATGGTGCAAGCACTGTCCCTATCTCCCAGGACTGTTTAACTGGCACCCTTAGAGCCTGAAACTGAGGCGGCATTCCAGGGTAACTATAGTGCTTAACGATACCTTTGAGCCAAATCTCAAACTCTTGCGAGTTAGAGATTTGGCCTATTCGTATCTTTAAGCACTATTCTGGTGAGAACCGATTAGTGTTATCTAATTGGTTCTTGACTATAAATTATTTCGTATCGGCTCCCGATCTTGTAAAACTCCTCGATCGGGGATCTGGTCAACCAGGGCACATTACATGCCCGTCACTTTAGTGGCGGGTAGTTGACGCTCTCTGCCCACCTCAACTTCGGATAAGTTGGTGTTCGTCATATTTCCTGCAAGGGGAAATGCGACAAGAGCCTCTGGTTTCGTCGAGTTCATCACATCGCGACCACTTTTTTCGGCTAGAGGTTCCGTTTCGTTGAATGACGCGTTTGTTTCTGACTCGTTTTGCTCAGATCCAGATACCGACCCCGGTTTATCTATCCGAACATTGATTACGGGATCTTTGATATTCACCAGGACTTTGGGCTTTTGGATCAGAATATTGACCTCGGGCTTTGTGACGTTTGCGTTCACTTCAGTCTGTGTCGCGTTAGTTTCAGACAGGTTACCCGACCAGTTCAGCCCAGTCTCGTTATTTGCGACAAAACCTTCCACGTCTTCTTTTGCAAACTCGTCTTCGTTTTCCGTTTCGTTGAAGGCCGCGTTCGTTTCTGACTCGTTTGCCTCTGCTCTCGATATTGCCGCAGGCTTATCTATCCAAACATTGACTACGGGATCTTTGATCTTCACCAGGACTTTGGGCTTTTGGATCTGAACATTGACCTCGAGTTTGGTGACGTTTGCGTTCATTTCAGTCTGCGTCGCGTTAGTTTCAGACAGGTTACCAGAATCGTTTCCAATCCCCGTCATGTTTGTTTCCAGCACCAGTTTGAGCTTTGATTCTGCAACCGGTGATGCTGTTAAGTTTTTTTCCAACGTCCGGTTATCTCCAAGAGGAGTTACATTTTTGTAGCCGTCTGATTTGCCTTTGTTCTTCTCTTCGGACGCTTGGAGCGATTCGTCTGGCGCATTTTCTTCTGAATTGGCAATTTGCAGCTTTCTGGGTTTGACCTCTATCTTCGGCTTGATTGGGGTTACCACTATCGTTGGCTTTTCGATCTTCACCACGACCTTAGGCTTTGCAAGATTGACCTCCACTTCTGGCGTGGTGAGATTGGTCTCTGGGCTGGATTCAGTGGTGTTTGGGCTCAATTCTGACTCGTTAATGACCGTTACCATTTCAGCTTCGAAGACGTTTGCAAGGGTCCACCAGCTTTCGGGATTGAACTCGTTTTCGGGATCGTCCTCAACTTTGGCGCATCCTGCATCCACCAACATCCTGTTGAGGGGTGACGTGGTCACAGGCAATCCATCGATTCCAGAAAGATAAGCCACGCAAAGGAGTCTGCCATCGATCCCGCGCCCGCTCTCAGAAGCGTTATCGATATCGAGCCAGACGGTCTTCTTCAGGAGGATCGCGGCGGTAAAATCTTTGGTGATGGAGCCTTCCAGACTGCTCGTGTTTGGAACGAGAAGGTCGGCAAGCCCGACACGCTCTATCCGGTCCTTAATTCTGGAATCGTTTTTGTCTATCCTGACGTCGAAGGTGCCACCATCTAAGACGTTAACGACAATTCCGCTGGCTTCATCTGGAGCTGCTACGGTTGTGGAAAGCAAAGCCAACAAGATGAAGGCCAAGAGCAGTTCTGGCTTCGTTTTATCTAGCCTCCTTGCCTCGCTTTATGGACCTCTTTGTACAATAGTTTTACCTCTATTTTGTCATCCTTCAGCGCTGGCGCGGTTCTTTATATCGTGTTTAGCGACATCTTTCGGACAAATCTCAAGTTCGTAAGAGCTTGATATTTGGCCTATTCATATCGTTAAGCACTATTCTGGCAAGATCCAATAGTTTCACCTAATTTGTTCTCGACTATATTTGAGTCTCTAAGCGAAAGAGTCTTCATCCCTGCTCAAGTATTTGGGCCAGTTCGAAGGCCGCCTTTGCCTCTTCGTCGTGGCCCGTCATCTGAAGCGCCCAACTTTTGTTGCGCCAGGCTGCAGTGCACTCCGAATCGATCTCGATCGCATTTTCGAAAGACCGGAGGGCCTCGGGGTATCTTCCCAACCGGTTCAAAGTCATGCCTTTATTGTTCCAAGCCACACCGAATTCCGGATCAATATTGGTGGCCCGATCGTAACAGTCGAGGGCATCCTCGAAACTTCCCAACATCTGCAGGACGTTGCCTTTGTTGCACCAGGCAGAGGCAAGATCAGTTTTTGTCCTGATTGCTTTGTCATAACACCTTATGGCGCCTTCATATCGTCCCAGATTTTTGAGAGCATTCCCTTTTTTGTTCCAGGCTTCTGCAAGCTCTGAATCGATCGAGATTACATAATCATAATATTTTATTGCACTTTCGTATCTGCCATGATCCATCAGATAGTCGCCACCTTCTAGCCAGTAGGTTGCGGTACGAACTTCGTCTGAAGGTTCTTTGTCCACTTCTTGGACCCTTTCAACACTGCCAAGCCCTTCCGGTGTCTCATTCACACCGGAACGCTTTTGACCGCTACCCAGCTCTAAGGGATGAGTATCGTCCACATTCTCTAATTTCAGATCGTCGTCCTCATCTAGAACAAGAGAATCACTCATGTCTGGGCTTGTTTGATGACTTTTTTCTTCGACTTCTTCAGGGACGGTTCCAACTTCGCCACTCATGTCGCCTTCGTTTCCGCTCGCAAGATCTGTTGCCACAGTCAAAACGATGCTGCTTCCATCCCCTTCCACCAAATTGATCTTCTCAGAAGCGCCTTTGAGACTCTCTTCAGCAGCATGATTGTGTTCGGCAACATTTCTCATTGGTGATAGGGGATTCTCGTCGAGGTTCTGACCACCTGGTATTTTGTATACGTCTTGTCCGTTAAAATCGCCGTACAGGTTCATATTCCACCAATTGGTGCCCAAATCTGTGACGTTTCGGATCTGGTTATCCTCAAAATCGTTTCCTGAGATGACGTTTTTGGCAGTGTTGAAGGTAATCCATATGCCATATCTGTTGTTTCTGACGGTGTTGTTTTGAATTTTGTTATTGTTGGAATCGATCAAGATTCCGTACCATCTGTTCTCGACGATCTCGTTATTCCTGACGAGGTTATCGTCTGACCTTACCTCGATTCCGGCTTTTCCGAAGCCCGAGTTTTTGAGGACGAATCCCTCTATTTGGATGCTTCCTGCGTCAAGAACCATCGCGCTTTCGTCACCTTTAGCATCTACAACCGGCTTTTTGCCACTGGTTTCTAAGCCTCGAAGTGTGATCGACTTATTCACTATCACGTTTTCGTGGTATACCTGACTCTGGACCTCTATGATATCACCTGGATCAGAGGCTTCGATCGCTTCGTTTATGTTAGTGTATTCACAGTTTTCGTCGCCTACTGTGATTAAACCTGCTTGCGCGCTCGCAGAAAGAAACGCCAAGGTCATCGAAAACAAGAGCGCCATCCTCTTCATCTGATCATCCGCCGATTATTGCTGTTGTCTACATTTAGAGACGTCTTAGTTCTTATATCCCTCGAACCGTTCACTCACATATCCACATATCCCAAAGGTTGCGACCTTGAATCGTTGGAAATGGTCGTATACAAAAAATTCTGAAAAAAGGTTTCTAGGAGCAGATCCAAAAAGCAGGATCTGCTCAAGACTATTGTCTAATTTTGCATCGTTGCGCCTATTTGAGATCAGGGACTCAAAACCGCATCGATGACGTGGATAACGCCGTTGCTACACTCGATATCAAGTCGGGTGATGTTAGCATCGTTGATTGTCACACCTTCATCCGTTACGCTGATGGTGAGCTTTCCGCCTTGCAGCGTTACCACCGGCATTCCGTCCACCAGGTCTGACGACATGATCTTTCCTTCAACCACATGATATTCCAGAATCTCAGCCAGCCGTTCAGTTTCGTTAACTGAAATCGACTTAAAGGCTTCGTCTTTGGGCGCAAAGACCGTGAAGGGACCTTCACCGCTCAGGGTATCAACGAGATTGGCTGTCTGAACTGCGGTCACTAGCCCGTTGAACTGGCCCGCATCTGTTGCAGTCTCTACTATATCCTTCAGCACTGGTTCGGGGGGAACTTTTGGGGTTTCTACAGTTGTGTTATCCCCAGTTGTGTTTGCCTCAACTTCAGGTTCCACAGGTGTGATTACCTCAACTTCGGGTTCCACAGGTGTGATTACCTCAACTTCAGGTTCCACAGGTGTGATTACCTCAACTTCAGGTTCCACAGGTGTGATTACCTCAACTTCGGGTTCCACAGGTGTGATTACCTCAACTTCAGGTTCCACAGGTGTGATTACCTCAACTTCGGGTTCCACAGGTGTGATTACCTCAACTTCGGGTTCCACGACAGTTTCTCTTACCTCGCCACACTCAAGCGTCGATGCCGGTGCACCCATCTCTATAGAATATGGGACAAGCGTACCCAGTCCAGTCGTGTACTGGTAAGGAGTTCCCGAGTCAATTGTGTATGGAACAAGAGATCCAGGGCTTGCTGTATACTGATAAGGCGTTCCCGCATCAACAGTGTATGGGACAAGCGCTCCCTGTCCAATCGTGTACGGATAAGGGGCTCCTGAGTCAATTGTGTACGGAACAAGTGACCCAGGGCTTGCTGTGTATTGGTAAGGAGCTCCTGCGCCAATACTGTATGGAACAAGTGCTTCCGAACTTGCTGTGTACTGATATGGGGTCCCTGCGCCAGTGGAATATGATGGATTATCTGAACTGCAAATGGAATATCCCATTGCTGGTGATAACATCAGAGCAAACACCAAAATTGCTGTTGAAGCTGCCAAAAATACTCTGGTCATGTAGCTTTCCTCCTATTCCTCTCTAAACATATTCATATATTAAGCCTAAATATCTGCCCCTCTGAGAAGAACCGCTCACCAGATTGGCTCTCAATTACTTCAATCTTCTTCACATATATAGACTTTCGTAGCAATGTATCTTAGAAAAAAGCCCATGGAGGCTGAAATTTTCAACCTCGATAGCTGAGTAGCCTCTTGGCGAAAAGCGCGTCACATTCTTCCCGTCTTTTGAAGCTGTTTTCTCACATGACTTTGGAGACTATCTTTGATTCAAAGCGACTACGCCTTCAGATTCGCACCCATGGGTCATCGGTTAAGGATTTCGAGCTACATAATCTGGCAGTTTTTCACACGAGTTATGCGTTACATAGACGAGATTCGATTTCAAGAAGGGCTTGTTGTAGCCCTTTTGATCAGGCCAATCTCGCCGGACTTGCTACCAAGATCTTTGCCACATCGCGATTCTCGTCTTAACCGATGACCGATGGATTCGCACCTAATCTATGATGAATCCTCGTGCGCCACTCGTAATACAAAGTCTCGGTTGCTCTGAACGCCTGGAGCATAAGATGCCTCAAGATCGCGTACCATTAGACCTTGATATCCTCTGGCCTGGGAATTGCGATAGACATCTTCTGCTTCCTGGGACGTCATCGGAATTGTCTCTTCTGCCAAAGATAAGCCTCCATTGGCGATACCTATTCCCTTGACCAAACGGGACAGACGTTTCCGGCGCTCAGCATACCTATATCTCAGCATCTCATCCCCATCTTGATAAAGAAGATCAAAGACCATAAAGACCGGCTGGCCTCTGTCCAACTCCCGTTTTGATCTCTTCAAGTTGATGTGCCTTACCACCTCTGAAAGTGGCAGAATCTTCCCATCACAGGCCAAGAGGAATTCGCCTTCTATCACCAGATTCCCCCTCAGTCTCACAACCTCTTTGGCGAGATCTTGGAGCGCAAAAGTCACATTCCTGAGGCGGCTGGTGTAGAAGAAAGCTGAACCGTTGACCTTATGCGCCTGAATTTTAAGGCCACCATGCCAGACAATGCAGGCTCTTTCTGGGGCCTTGCCAAGATATTCCTCAATGCCCTTTCCTCTTCTGAAAGTCATGGGCTTTATCGGCGTTGGAGGTGTCATAGTCACCTCTGTAATCTCGTCTCGTGAAGCGATCAAAGCCACCATACCTTGTTCCGGGAAACGAGCGTATGCCTCTTTGACCGCACCTTCGTCAATCTCGAAAGCCCTAGCGATGGCCGCATTCATCATCAACGGGCCAAGGCCAATTCCCATCCGTCCCAGACTGGTTCTAACTATGTATTTTGCTTCTAAGGGCGTCGCGTTCAATAGAAGGCCCTTCAGATAAGCCATCTTTCTATGGTGGGAACCAGGGCCATTTTGGGCCGATATCTGGCGAAATGTTTGGTAAACCTCGAAGGTGTCTAACTTTGATGGCAATAGCGGCTGTTGGGGTAGATTTGTGATCAAGTTCAGGGCGATGGCACCTGGATCATCCTTAAATCGGACCATGTCCGTGTGCCCGTCAGAAAGGCTCGCCAAAACCTCTGCGACATATTCTTGGCCGATCCCCATCTCTCGCAGCTCCCAAGGTGGCCAAAGCTTTCCTAAAAGGAGCCTGACCACGGGTCGGAGAAACTCGGGCGGGAGTCGTTTTAGCAAATTTGCGATGATCTTGACCTTCTCGGTCTGACACTTTTCTTCGGACAGAGCTTCCAAGGTCTCTGCGATCCCGGAATAGGGCATCATTGGGCGTTACCTTTAGAATTTTATATGATTCAGATCTCCACTCATCTTCTGGAGCTGATCTATGGATGATTTCAGCTCTTTAAGAAACGCGGTGGTTTTGTCTGTGGTGACCGCGCCAGGGGGCGATGCAGCAATCAATCCTTCTTGTTCCAGAACTCGAAGAGAGTAACGGACTTTGTGGCTGGGTATGTCTGTCTCCTCGGCCAGCTTGAGTATTCCTATTGGCTCGTTTTCCACGACGCATTTCAATATGATCAAGTGCCTTTTTAGCATCTCAAGCTCTCTTTCTACTTTCTCCGTCAGCATAATATCACATCCCCCACCTTCAAACATAATAATATTAATCGAGTAAGCTCAATGCATTATATTCTCGTCGATTGACGTGGCGCATGTTATCATCTGTGATGATCTCTATGCCATCATCTTTCATCAATCTATTGCTTTCTAGCCCAAGCAGATTGAGGTTAGGTTTGTGTGGCACCATCTAGAAATCCAGTAGGGAACACTATCTTGGAAGTTGAAGGCCCTGCCTTAGTCTTCTGCTTTTCTCTTGCGTTTCGTTATACCATAAGGTCACGATGGAAGGTGCCATGGAGCTGCAACACGTTGAAAAGGGCGCGGTGGTCCCGTCTCCCCTCATTCACCGATGTTGCTATTCTGGTAGGAGTACGTTTCCGCTCCAACGAATGGAGGATGAAGTGACGAAAGAACTTACAGATTCCCAGAAGGCCGAGTACTTTCGCAGAAGCTACACTTTCGTCGACGTCCTCTGGTTCATGGAGGTAGGGGAGCTGCGTGGCTTTGAAGACGCGCTGGAGATTGACCGCATGGTCTGGTCGATCCTTCCAACGATCCAGGCCTGAACTTTGATGAAGCTGCTCGGCGCCGGAAAGGGGATCGAAGGCCTTAAGCGGTGCCTCTTCGCCAAGTACACCCTCGAACGTTTCGAGTTTGAGGCCGAGACTGAAGAAGGAGGTTTCGGCCTTATAATGATCATCACAGAATGCCCCTGGCACGAGCTGATCGTAAAGTCCGGAAGAGCGGGGCTATCCGAAAGGGTTGGGTTCCACCATCTGCAATGCCGAGTACAGCACATGGGCTTTGGAGTTTGGCAAGGGTGGCGATCAGAATATGTCTTTCAGCTTCGAATCGCAGATCTGCAAAGGGGATGGAGCTTGCGTCTTTCGGTTTGAGGAATCGGGGGCGCTGTGGATTCATCTGGTCTTTCCACCAGCCTTTCGCTTTTTCTTCTCTCTTGGCAGAGGGTGGGGTGGCAAAGCTAAGCGAAAGTTCCAAGGTCGAAGGTCAAATGTCCCATCTAACTGGCGATCAGTTGGCGTTTCTCTTTTGGCCCTTCAAATGGAGTTTCCCCAGCCTTGGCCAAAATCGGTGAGTGGCCTCAACTCCTTGACTTCGAGCGTGACTGCTGCATGAAATATCCTTGCCGCCTATTCGCCGATGAATTTGGAACATCACAACGCTACATACAAGCTTGTTCGTCAAACCAATCCTGAGCTTTCTGTCATCGTTGGTACAAAGAGCTAGAGATTGCGCATGTGAGGCACTCAAGGTCGCCAAATGCAAGTCGCTTCCGGAACGAAAGACGTTTGCTGCGATGAGATATAATCAAAGAGTAATCACCGTGAACCTGATTCATGGCATTGCCACCATCGCATCCACCAAAGGACGGATCAAAACCACATTCAAAATCCCGGATTGTTACCAAGACTACTTGACCTGGAAAATCAAGTCTTCGACGATATCTTATGATAAGCGGTCGAAGACGTTCTACCTCCACGTTTCTCTTGAACATCCAGATCCAGAACTCACTCAAGATCTCTACTTTCCAAGTTTTCCCTCGGTCGCGCCCAGCTTATAAACTACCTTTGCGTCTTGCATAATATGGGAACCATATGGAATTAAATACGTCTCATATATTCCGATAAAAATAGCATTAATTCAGCCTACAATCTGGCAAATGTATGCAAAAACCAAAACTTGGAAAGTAGAGTCAAGATATCAAAATTCTTGGTATCGATCGTGGGATTGTGAACATAGCAGTCTGCTCCGATAACACTTTTTACAACTCGAAGAAGGTGAAAAACACCAGCGCAAAGCATGCCCACCTTAGAAAAGAGTTGCAGTCCAAAGGCACTCGGTCGGCAAAACGGAAGCTAAAGAAGCTTTCGAGCCGAGAAAGACGGTTTGTGACTGACGTCAACCATTGCATATCGAAGCAAATCGTAAACTCGGAACACATGGTGTTTGCTCTTGAAGATCTTAGCAAGATCCGAGTTCAGAAGCGAAGGGAAAAGCAGTTCAACCGAAAGCTCAACAGCTGGTCGTTCTACCAGCTTGAGCAGTTTATCCGGTACAAAGCAGAAACTCTCGGAAAGCATGTTCTCCTTGTGGATGCCAGGTATACCTCGCAGAAATGTTCTGAATGCGGGCATATCTACAAAGGAAATCGTGAAGGATCTGCCTTCCGTTGCCGCAAATGTGGGTTTGAACTCCACGCTGACCTCAACGCTTCTCGTAACATTGCTCAGGCGGGTATTATCTTGCTTGGGTAGGCTGCCTGTCAACCAGTCAATTGTAGCGGCTTAAAGCCAGTTACAAGCCACACCCTTCAGGGGGTGGTAGTTGACCGGTATATTTATTAACATTTTGCACAAATTGTATACACTTATCTATAATATTTTATTTCATACCAAAGGGCTACAAAAAATGGAACCGTAACAGGTAAAAAGGCTGCAGTATAGTCAGGATGACAGAGGGTGCTAAAAGTCGATTAGCATCCAGGAAGGGAAGGATCAAGACTGATCTAATTTGATGGTCAAGTCGTCGATCTATCAATCAGACGGAGGTAAATTATAAATGAGCAAAATCACTATCAGCTTAATCAAAGCAGACGTAGGCGGCTGGCCCGGACACGCCACAGTCCACCCAGCCCTGAAAAGTGTAGCAGATTCGATGCTTGCCCAGGAAAAAGCATCGGGAAGGGTCATCGATTACAAGGTCATGTCTGTCGGAGACGACCTTGAGCTTCTGATGAGCCACAGGAACGGCGTAGACAACGCCGATATCCATGGCCTTGCCTGGGAAGTTTTCTGCAACGCAACCGAGAAGGCAAAAGAGCTCAAGCTCTACGGTGCGGGCCAGGATATGCTTTGCGATGCTTTCAGCGGGAACGTGAAGGGAATGGGCCCAGGAGTTGCAGAACTAGAGTTTCAGGAGAGGACCGCAGACCCCCTGGTCGCCTTCATGATGGACAAGACCGAACCTGGGGCTTTTAACTTTCCGATCTACAAGATCTTTGCAGACCCCTTCAACACGGCAGGCCTCGTCATAGACCCAGCCATCCACCAGGGATTCATCTTCGAGATCTGGGATATCTTAGAGAACAAGAGCATCTTCATGAAATGCCCTGAGGAAATGTATGACGTCTTGGCTCTGGTAGGTGCCAAGAGCAGATACGTCATCAAGAGGGTATTCCCAAAGCCGGGAAAGCTCCCTGAAGACGAAGCAGTGGCGACCATCAGCACAGAGAAGCTCTACCACATCGCAGGCGCCTATGTGGGAAAAGACGACCCAGTAGCGCTTGTGAGGTGCCAGTCAGGCCTTCCGGCGCTGGGCGAGGTTCTCGAGCCATTTTCTATTGGCCATTTGGTCAGTGGTTGGATGAGAGGAAGCCACAATGGTCCCCTCATGCCCTGTGCCTTTGAAGATGCCTGTTGCACCAGGTTCGATGGACCTCCAAGGGTCATAGCAGCAGGGTTCCAGATCGCCGACGGGGTGTTTGTCGGGCCTGTCGACCTATTCAAAGATAAGGCCTTCGACCTTACCAGGCAGAGGGTTCTTGAGGTCGCTGACTACATGAGAAGACACGGCCCCTTCGAGCCTCACAGATTGCCCATGGAAGAGATGGAATACACTACGCTTCCCAACATCCTGAAGGAACTTGGTGGCAGGTTTAAGAAGATAGAATAATTGAATAAGATCCAGAAATTTGGATCTAGCTTGGCTGTTTAGCTATCGTAGTGACTTTGGCCATATTTTTGTGCAGCTTGGAAGCTTATGGCCAGATAGCTGAAGGCCAATTGAAACGTTTTTAAGAGCAGAATGGGACGAGTTGCCCTTGTAGGTGCTAAGGGCAAGATACGTCTCATTCCCCATTTTGATTTTTTCCACACACCTCAGACGACATTTCTGAACACTGCATTCCTCAAAGCAGTAATTATATTACCTCTCAATAACAGAATTAAGTAAGACGATTGCAAGGTTGCTTTGGGGGGGTTGGATATGTCTGTGGTATCTGTGAAAGATCCTATTTCCGAGACGAAGATGGGGCCAGAGAAGGCCACGCAAGATACGAAGCCGAAAAAGAGGCGACGGCTCAAGGTAGCTCATCCTGAAAGGTGCATAGGCTGTCTATCTTGCATGTTCGCTTGTAGTCGAGTAAATACCGGAAGGGTCTCTCTTGACCGGAGCGCCATAAAGATCAAGACCCAGGGAGGGCTCGAAGGCGACTTTGCGGTGGTGGTCTGTCGCGCTTGCAAAGACCCGCCTTGCGTCAAAGCCTGTCCCACTGGAGCTCTCGAACAAAAAGAAGACGGAAGGGTGGTATTTCACAGAGACCTTTGCAAAGGCTGCGGCAACTGCGCCGATGCTTGTCTGATCGGGGCCATCACCCTTGACAAAGAGAAGAAGGCGGTCAAATGCAAACACTGCGGAGCATGCGTGGCCTTCTGTCCTCATGGTGTGCTCGAACTCGAAGAGGTGACTTACTAACCTTTAGCTTTGCGCCGATGGGTGCTACAGCTACATTTTCGTAAAGGCGGTGGTATCAGATGCTCAGAAGAGTTCTCTACATCGATCTTAGCAAGGAAGAAAGCTGGGTCGAAGAAAGAGACGAACTATTCGAAGAATGGCTCGGTGGAACCGGCGTTGCAACCCAGCTCCTCTTGGAAGAATGCCCTGAAGGGATCAATCCACTCTCTCCAAAAGCTCCGATAATATTCAGCATCGGGCCTCTCAATGCCCTATTCCCAGTGATGACGAAGACCGTTGCCACCTTCAAGTCGCCACTTACGGGGGAGCTTGGCGAATCCTACGCAGGGGGCAGGCTTGCCATGGCCCTGAGGTTTGCGGGCCATGAGTCTGTGGTGATCAGAGGGGCTGCTTCAAGGCCGAGCTACATCTCCATCAAAGACGCCGAGGTGAAGATCAAGGATGCAACCTCGATATGGGGCGTGCCAGCCACGGTTGTTGGCTTCATCTTGCGCGATGTCGAACCTGGCGTTGGACGGCGAAGCATAATCAGGATAGGTGAGGCCGGTGAAAAGCAGGTCAAGTACGCCGGAGTGATGGTGGACACCTACAGACACTTCGGACGGTTGGGCTTGGGCGCTCTCTTTGGGTCCAAAAACCTCAAGGCTTTGGTGGTCTCGGGAACCGAAGACGTGGAAGTACCTGATCCTCAACGGTACAGAAAGATCTACAACAAGCTCTACAGGATCGTCGTTCAGACCGACGCCATGGAAAAGTACCACGATATCGGAACATCAATAAACATCAACATCTTAAACCAGCTCAAAGGTCTCCCCACAAAAAACTTTCAGGCTTCAAGCTTCGAAGATGCAGATAAGATCAGCGGCGAGACGCTGGCCGATAACTACCTTTTCAAGAGAGTATCTTGCGCCCACTGTCCCATAGGTTGTATCCACATCGGGATGCTCAAGACATCTTTTTCCCGACAACACGAGTTCGAGATCAGGAAAGTCTCCTACGACTTTGAGCTGATTTATGCCTTGGGATCGAACCTGGGAATATCATCGCCCGAGAGCCTCTTGGAGCTAATAGAGGCGTGTGAAAGATATGGGCTGGACGTAATAAGCACGGGGGTTGTTCTCTCCTGGGCGACCGAAGCCTACGAGCGCGATATGATCACGCCTCAGGATACGCTGTGCATACCGCTTCATTGGAACGATGCGAAAGGATACCTCAAAGCCATAGACTACATCGTCGAGATGCCAAACGAATTTTATGCAACTTTGGCCCAAGGCGTGGAACTGGCTTCTGCTCGATATGGTGGCCAGGAGTTTGCCATGACACTTGGCAAGAACGAGGTTGCAGGATATCACACGGGGCCAGCATCGATCATCGGCCAGACGGTGGGAGTTCGGCATTCTCATCTGGACAATGGAGGTTACAGCATCGATCTGAAGGCCGCAAAAAAACAGCTTGACCCCGAAGAGATGGTCGATGCCATAATCAAAGAAGACGATTCAAGAAGCGTCTTCAACTCCCTGATAGGATGCCTCTTTGCAAGGGGCGTCTACACCGACGAGAACATCATCAAGGCTCTCGGATCTGTGGGTATAGAGAAGACCGAGGAAGATCTGGAGATTCTTGGCCGAAGGATTTTTGAAGAGAAGTACAGGTTCAAGAGACGGGAAGGCTTCGATCTGGACAAGATCAGGGTTCCTCAGAGGTTTTACCAGGTCGTGACCACCATGGGTATGGTCGATCCAGAAACCGTGGAGACCATGATGGAGATATACCGCAAGCGTAGAGGATGGTAAAGTGACAAATGCTCCAAAAAGGCCACAAGAATCACTATTTAGCGCATTATCGCGATATCGTGATGTTATCGTGACGATGCTATACCATCTCTATAATTACAGCATCAATCGTATAACCCCATATCTAACGCACGGGATCGTCAAAGGTATGGAAAAGAAGTGAGGCATCTGGCATATGATATACACCATAACGCTCAATCCAGCCCTGGACAGGACCTTGCAAGTCAGCAAGATCGAACACGATGTGTCGAACCGGATCTTGTGGGAGAATTTTTACGCAGGAGGCAAAGGAATCGACGTCTCTAGAGTCTTGGCCAACTTGAGAATTGAGAATCGGGCTTTGGGGTTTAGGGGCGGTTTTGCTGGCGAGCATCTTAAAGCCCTCCTGATAAAAGAAGGAATCCAGTCCGACTTCGTCAGAGTATCAGGCGAGACCAGGACGAATGTGATCGTCCACGAGGTTAGAACCGGGAGACAGATCGCTTTCAATTCCCAAGGCCCTGAAGTCAAGCCTTTCGAGTTGGTAGAGTTCACCGACGAGGTGGCCCAATTAGAAGATCCAACAATTGTCAGCATTGGCGGAAGCGTCCCTCCCGGAGCCAGTCCCGAGATATACAGAAAGATCATAAGGACGTTGAAGATAAGGGGCGCGAAAGTTGTGCTCGACGTGGATCGAGAAGCCCTAAAAGAGGGGCTTCAAGCTAAACCTCACATAATCAAGCCCAACATCCACGAGCTGAGCCATCTCGTGGGGAAAGATCTGAAAAGGCTCGACGACGTGAGAAATGCTGCCCATAAGATTCACAAGAGAGGTGTTGAGACCGTGCTGGTATCTATGGGCGCAAAAGGGATCCTTCTGGTGGCCGATGGTGAAGAATGTCTGGCAGTTCCTCCAGAGGTGAAGGTAGTGAACACAATTGGAGCAGGAGATTCTTCGGTCGCCGGTTTCATCTACGGAATCGTCACGGGCATGGACATGAAAGATGCCCTGAAACATGCTGCCGCTGCTGGAACTGCCACTACTTTAAGGAGAGGAACCGCGTTATGTCAAAAGGAAGATATAGACAGCATTCTTCCCAAAGTAACGTTAGAGATATTTCCAGAACGATGAAGGAAAAAAAACGAAAGGTGTGATCAATGTCCATCAAACCAGAAGATGTTAACGTCCCCTCGGACGTTCCCAAGAACAAGCGGAAGGTTTACGCGGAAAATTACCTCAAGATCACGAGGAACAGCGGAAGGCTAATGCTTTTTGCTGGCGACCAGAAAGTCGAACATCTGAACAAAGACTTCTACGGCGAAGGTATCGATCCAGAAGATGGAGATCCAGAGCACCTCTTCAGGATAGCAAGCCAGGCGAAGATCGGCGTCTTTGCAACCCAGTTTGGGCTCATCGCCAGGTACGGTGAAGACTATCCCAAGGTGCCATATCTCGTAAAGCTCAACTCAAAGACCAATCTTGTGAAAACGTCTCAGAAAGATCCTTTCAGCAACCAATGGATCGAGGTGGGTCAAGTCGCCGATTTTGGTGAGAACAGCGGTCTGGAGATCCTCGGCGTCGGCTATACTGTATACCTTGGAAGCGAGCAAGAACCCGAGATGCTGCGCCAGGCAGCTCAGATAGTGTACCAAGCCCATCAGCACGGCCTCGTTGCCGTTCTCTGGATGTATCCTCGCGGAAATGCCGTAAAAGACGAAAAGGACCCGCACCTGATTGCCGGTGCAACCGGTGTAGCAGCAACCTTAGGTGCCGACTTTGCAAAGGTGAACTATCCAAATATTGAGGCCACGTCATCTGCCGAAATCTTCAAAGAGGCAACTTGCGCCGCTGGAAGGACAAGAGTGGTCTGCGCTGGAGGTGCAAGCCAAGATGTAAAGGCGTTCTTGACCCGACTTTACGACCAGATCCACACGAGCGGCGCATCCGGCAACGCAACTGGCAGGAACGTTCACCAGAAGTCTCTTCGCGAGGCGGTCGCCATGTGTAACGCCATCTACGCCATAACCGTTGAAGATGCCACTGTCGAAGACGCAATGACAGTCTATGCAGAGAATTGTGGTGTTTAATAGATATTAATACATAATTTTTATAGGGGCTAACCGCTTGGGCGCAGAGGCGTTTTTATGACAAGCGGCATGATCATTATGATCATTATGATCTCGCCAAGATCAGCACGAGGTGACTGGAGAATAATCGGAGGGACGGTTGAATTTCACGCTCATGGCCTCGTGTGCGCTTGTGGCGCCCTCTGCCCCGGGAGCCATGCTGGTTGCGATGTACCTTTTCAGGTCTCTCCAGGCGATATCAACATTTTTGGGCAGCTTGACGCATTTTGGCACTTGATGACGCCCTCGATTCATGGCCGCCATGCACCCTCCGCCGGTACTTTTTCTGTGAGCACATCTCAGATTACAGAAGGCCGCAGTTTTCAGCAGCACCTTTCCGACATCGATGGAGTAAGGCGGATCGGCCACGGACCGGGCGTATACCGCAGCGGCCATCGCGAAAAAGGAGAGGTTTTCTATTGTTGACTCCGACCACATCTTTGAGAGATACTTCATCACTTTCGGAGTGATCTCGACTTTGGCCTGCTCCACCAGCGCCCGGTAGCCTCTGGCCGTTGGCATCAGCAGCAATTGGTCGAACTCAAACTCCTTTTTGGTGGCCCAGCTATCCATGAACTTCACAAACCGGTGGCCGTATCTCTCGGCGTAATCGTACATCAAGACCACATCAAATGCAACCGGAAGAGAATGATCATATTTTATGAACTGGTTTCAAAACTATTTATGCGACCATCGATCACGAATCAAGGTATACGCATCATTCGAAGCCACTAATCACGGTTCTTCCGTCTAAACGCTTGACCCGCAGAAACCGACATGTGGCACTATTTTGAAACCAGCTCTATATGAGGTTTCTGAGGGCCATCGGCTGAGGGGCAGCATCAGTCCCAGCCGTGCGCTCGGGAGACGGGCCTCGTTTTCGTCCACCAGAAGGTCAACCAAACTCAGTCTGCATGCCTCTTTGCCCTGGATTCTGGAGATGAGAATGCCCTCGCCTCTTCGCTTATACTTCACTTTCCGCCGTAGCCTCGGACGTGATCCCAGGCCCCCTGAAGGCCAGGAGCGCGCTCGCGTTTTGCATAGATCGAAGCATCTTCCCGGCCGTAGAGTTTTCGATCCTCACCCACGGGGCAGACCTTGATGCAAATCCCGCAAGGGGAGATCCCGTGCCGGTTCAGCTCGGCGCTGTAAACGGAGCAGGCATTTTTATCGGTCAGGCCCTCGGGATAGTCCTTCTCGTCGAGGGCGCGGGCAGGACACATTCGAACGCAGCGCATGCACCGAACGCATAGCTCTTCAGTCAGCACGGGATCGGGGGGAAGCTCAGCCGAGGTGAAGACAGAGCCGAAGCGGACCCGAGGGCCAAACTCGGGCGTGAGGAGCACGTTGTTCACCCCGAAGGTTCCAAGCCCTGCAAGATAGCCTGCGTGCCTGTGGCTGAAGAAAGCGACCGGGTTTTTCAGGAGAGCCTCAATGCTTGCGTATCCGTCTCTCGGGACGAAGACGGAAGGGTAGCCCTTCTCAGAGAGGTAGTTTGACAATCGGTAGGTGTATTGGTCCAGGAGGATGTTAACAGTCCTGTAAAGCTCCCTGTACCAGATCGAAGGCGAGGTTTCGAGCACTGGAAGGGATATAGGCAGGCCAATGACGACTACCGATTTTGCTTCTGGGTATATCGACTGGGGGAAAAACTCTTCTGGCATCCAGGGCTCGAAGGGCGGCGTTTCCCAACGCTCGACGCTTGCGACCCCCACCATAGGAATCTCCATCTCGCGGCACCGTTCCAGGAGGGCACGTTTCAGCTCTAGGCTCATGGTGGACGCTATATTCAGAGGTGATGATAAATGGATGGGCCAGATGGTGCTAGAATCGATTTTCCACAAATCCCTGCCGCGTTGCCGGTATTGGCGGAACGAGGGTGGGATCGGCCCGGCCGTGCCTTTGGGGGATAGGCGCGCTCCGACCTGTCTCGCATCAACGCTGCCACTTTCTCGCGAAGGTAGCGATGAAGGCAGCCCACATAAAAGTCCCGATTACAGCTTGAATTCCTGTTAAAATTTTATAATTTTCTATTGGATTATAAAGAGCATAACCAGGGGTCGCTGAAGTTGCTATGCTGAACCAAATGTAGTCAACCCATGCGCTTGCGTCTTCAACAGCATCACAATACCAATAATATGAAGCAAAAGCGAAGACCATTACAATCCAAAAACTGAACACTCTAAGAGGACGAACACCGTTTTGATGCAACCAACTTTAGCCATTCTTTGGATTTGCTATAAAGATCGGATACCTGCATTCTCCAAGGCCATGTTAGCGTTTTTGTTCCTTTGATTCCATTTCGTATCCGTATTGCTGAGGATTCAGTGCGGCCGATCTTCTTTCAGCCACCTCTAGCGAAAGACTACCGTGCCTCTTTCGCGCGGAATGCCACGATCCCAACCTCTTTTGTGACCTTGAGCGACGAGCCTCAGCGAGGCCAAGCGCCAAAAATCAACGCAATGCCTTGATACCCGAGCGCCGACAGCGCCCATGGGCGAGTTTTTTGGCTGATACAACAAAGCCGGTCACACTCTACGAACAAAGCCGCTACAATATGGCCCTAAACTCCTTCAACGAGGCAACCAAGATACAAGGAGGCAAACAAGTGTAGTCGAGAACCGATTAGATGAGACGACTTGATTCTCGCGAGATGGGTGCTTAACGATACGAATAGGCCAAAAACAACATCATACGAGCGATTTTTGGAGTGCCAAACATATACAATCAAAGTTCCAAGTTATAGTCACATATCATAGATTTATGCAGTGTGTTGAATTTACTGCAATTTGGAGTTAACAGTATTTCTGATAGCATCGATCGTGATTTATACCCACAAAATCCTGAATATGCACCCCCCTTTGGTTGTTGATAAATGCTACCTGAATATCTCATTATTCAACAATAATGATAAGGGTAACTACCCAGAACACTGCCTCAAATAAACAAAAAGTTACTTATACTATCGAAATAAAATCGTAAATCGTTCATACAATGGGGTGGGATTGATTTGAAAAAATTGATGAAAACATTCATGCTGAGCTCGGCTTTGGCCCTCTGCTTAAGCGGAGCCATGGCCCAGTTTGGCTCGAAAGTGGGATCGGGAGACACAGACGTGGATCGATTTCTCGAAGATTTCACCGCGCCGCTGAATCCAGACCTTGGGTATTGGGACATCGGACCTAATCCTGGAATTTACGACCAAGGTGACATAATCTATCTGGATATGGTGAATAACGACGTTACAAATGCCAACGACATCAGGCTCACCGCCTTTGGCAGCTGTCCCGCAGGTACCAAAATAACCGCCGCAGACAACGACATAAACAAGCCTCTACTTTCTCTACCAGGTGCTGCAGCTGGAATCTACTACACAGATCTTTATGGAAGCTCAGGATATGACTTCCAGGATCCAGTGTACATACTGTCAAGGACCAACGATTTCTTCGGAGCTAGGACCATGACCAACGACGTCAGGCTAAACCAGATCAACGGGCTTGCTGCTGGGACTAAAGTCGTGGACTATAATCCAGATCACGACAAAAACGCAGTGCCCATGGTCGTGCCAGTGTCTTTGGGCGGGCCCATCGCAACCTTGAGGTTCTACAACGGAAACGGCAACGTGAACGAGGTTGGAGTCCCCATTTATGACTGTGGCGACGACGTCTACATAGACATATCATTGCCAGGCAGCGCTGTAGGTGGCCATCCCTTCGGTTTCGTCTCGCCAAACGACATTCGTCTTTCAGGACCGATTATAACGCCCAAGCCGAGGACCTCGCCAGGATACCGGTATGGAGATCCGTGAATCACCATCTCAAAGGATTGAAAGATATCTGACAAATGTACCTATAGTCCCGAACGCCAAGTTTGACACTTATCTGATGTGTAGCGGTGATGTTAACCCAAGAAACTACAGGTCTTGTAAGCAGATGATTCCTCCAGTATACTGCATTACGTGTCAAGTCTAAGGTTCAGGACTATAATGAGTTTTGATAAAGTGAAACTATTGATGAAATCTTGCATTCTGATGGGACTCATCTTGGGGCTCTGCCTGGCTGGGTGGAGCTGCTGGACAGTTTGGGTACGATCCAAGTGCGGTGTATTGTGACGACGGGACTGAAGAGGCTGCAGAAGAGGATTCGCTGGGATCTGGAGGTATAGAGCACAACTCTAGCCGCACCCAAGTTCGGGACGAAAGTGATGCTTGACGATCGGGATGACGGAAAGCCGCTCGAGAGTTTTGCTGGTACACAACTCGTAGCAAATATAGGATACTGGGACATTGGTCCTTCTCCTAGAATAGCCGACAACGGTGACGTCTTTTACATAGATTTTGTAGTCCCGATTGGCGTCATAAACACAGGTGATATTAGATTGAGCAGCAATTGCGGGCCAGCTGGTTCAAGAGTTTTGGACTCTGATCCCGATAACGGGGCCACATCTGCCGTATTGCATGGTGGTCCTAACTTCGCAGCACCATCGATACAGGGATCCATCATAAGATTCCGCAACGTAAATGGAAACACATTCCCTATTACCAGCAATCCCGTGTACGACTTCCCTGATCTAGTATATCTCGACATGATCGTCGGCGGAGGACATGGCCACGTGGTACCCGGCGACATCTGCCTCAACAACTAAAAGAGCGCAACTTTTCCCAGTGTTCTTTTTCCCTTTTTTCGATCAATTCATGTACGAAGATCCATTATTGCTATTTCTCAAAAGATGACGATAGACATCCGAGAGGTGCATCCAAATGAGGTTTGATAAAGTGAAACGGTTGATGAGCTATCCCATTCTGATAGGACTCGTCTTGGGACTTAGCCTGGGCGGAGCTGCTGGACTATCCGAATGCGGCCCATCCTTGGAGCTTTGTGAAGATGGCTATGAAGATTCTGTATCCGACAACTCTTCTGAATCTGGAGTTACTACTCTCTCTCGTCCTAATTTTGGGACGAAGGTTATGTCTGGGGATCCGGATGAGGATCGGCTATTGGACGATTTTGAGGTCGTGCCAGCCACAGGAGGCCTCAGGCAACTGCCAGTGAGCATTGGGTGGTGGGATATAGGACCAAACCAACTCCTCTTTGATGAAGAAGATGTCCTTTACCTTCACATCGGGGAGCATTCTTCCATTGGGACCAACAACATAAGGCTCACCCCATTTGGACTGCATCCTGCTGGCTCCAAAGTAAACGCATCCGATCCGGATATGGGGCAGCATCTGGCGTTCGAATTTGGGTCGCCATATTTGCCAGAAATAGTTTATGTGGATGTAGGTGGCGTTGTGGGACAATACGATCTTGAGGACGTCGTATACATCAAAACGGCGCTGCCGTTTGTGCCAGCGCAGTCAGGAATAGGAGAACTTGCCACGGGCGATGTCAGGCTGACATCTGCTTTGGGGTTTCTGCCAGGCTCGAGGGTAAAGGACTTCGATCCGGATAATGGCGCGTTCGGTAGGATCTTGCATGGCCCAGTCACGACCTTCGACGTTTGGGGCATATTTGATCGAGGCGCCGTCAGGTTCTACAACGCAAACGGAAACGTGTACATGGGCCCACCAGCAGGTGGCGCTGCTGTAACACCCAGTCCATCAATCTATGATTATCCCGACGATGTATACCTGGACGTCTCGCATGTCTCTTCATCAGTCCGCAGATTCGGCCACGTAACTTCTGGTGCCATACGCTTGAACAACTAACGATGCACAAACTTTCCCTTCGCACTTCTTTCTTTCGCGTCTTTTTCTGAGCCGCATATGACATTCGTCGAGTAGATCAAGTGGACCAAGCGGACCAAACGGATAGAATGGGATCGAAGGGGGTGGTGGGAGATTGAGGGAAACAGAGCGGATCGAGCAGAAGAAGACGCCTCATTTTGATCTCATGAGACGAAGTTATATTTATCATTAGACCAAGAAATAAAGGCCCGGATGGAAGCAGTGATTTCCGTGGAATAATCTATCGCGAAGTGAGATGAGGGTGGAGGGCTGACTTGAGGGAAAACGCATGGAAGCTGGTAGTTGTCATCCTTTTCGTTTATCTGGCAGGTGCTTTAGGGCAGTGTGATTTTGGATCAAAGGTAAAATCCGAAGATCGAGATAATGGAATACTTGTCGAAGACTTCTATTCGGTTTCAACCCTGATTCAAGGCCCCGTGACCATAGAGTACTTGGAAGTTGGAAATGTGCTGGCATCTTATGATCTCGATGACGTTCTCTATTTACATATAGGCCCTGGAACCATCAACTTTGAGGACATAAGGCTCACGCCTTACGGTAACAAGTCTGCAGGAACCAAGGTCGCCGCAGGAGATAACGATCTAGGAAATGACCTTGAGTCTTTCTTTACGCCTTATCCAAGGCTCGTCTACGTGGACTGGGGCGATTTTCCGGATCAGTACGATCTGAACGATTCAGTATACATAAAAACTGCGCCACCTCTAAAGCAGATCACCATTGGTGACGTGAGGTTGACTCGGGTTGGAAATAATCTGCCCGGCTCGAAGGTCAAGCGGTTTGATCCAGATTCAAACGAGTTCGTCGAGCTTTTGCATCCAGGTCCCAATTTCGCACTCTGGCCGCCTGGCGCCCTGGGGAAGATCAGGTTCTACAACATGAACGGGAACCTCTTTGGCGATCCGTTCAGCGTTCCGATCTACGACGCGCCAGATCGGGTCTACTTTGACATATCGTATCCGTCTCTTCCAACTCGGCTATTTGGATATGTGACTGCCAACTCGTTGCGCCTCAATGGGGCTAACTGCTCAGTTGGTGATTACGTCTGGATCGACCTCAACGAGAACGGGGTTCAAGACGAAGCTGAAGAGGGCCTTGCAAACGTAGAGGTCGAGCTTCACGATGAAGATGGAAATTTGATCACAACTTGCTTGACAGATTCAGAAGGCCATTACCTTTTTGGCTGCTTGTGCCCTGGCAATTATTGCATATGCCTGAACTTTTCAGCGCTCGTCTTCGAAAATCACCATATAATGTCCACAACTCCGAACGTGGGCGACGACGATTCGATAGATAGCGATGGAATATTGGGGGCTTGTCCTCACGATAGGTCTAGTGAAAGCGCCGGGCGGTTTAGGATGGGGGCGAGCCGAGGGTTTGTGGATTAGGACGTAAAGATTATTAATTAGCATAGTCTTAAGAGCATATAGGAATTATAGGAGGGTGAGGATGAGAGGCGTTTATCTCTTGGTGGTGGCGGCTTTGTTGTGCCTGGGCGCAGGGGTAGTATCCGCCCAGGTGGCTGGAGGGTCTTACGTTAACGCGAAGGTCTACCTCGATGAAAATGAAGTTAACAATACTATCGACTTTGGGTTCATTCCTCCACTGCCTAAAGGTGCTATTGGAGATCGGGTCTGGGAAGATCGTGATAAAGATGGGATTCAGGACGATGGTGAACCAGGAATTTTAGGGGTAATGGTCCGCTTGCTTGATTCTAGCGGCAACGAACTCAAAAATACTACAACCATTGATAAAAATGGCACCTACTGGTTCGAGGAATTGTTTGCTGGCAATTATACCGTATCGGTAGACATACCTGCTGGTTATGAACCTACACTGTCTTATCAAGGGAGCCCTGAAAATGACAGTAATGGCGAGGTGCCGCCTTAGAATTTAACGGACAACTAATCTCTATCAGATTTAGGTCCTCTGCAATGAGAGTAAAGTGGTGCGCAGAACCAAATCTGACCAACAGGTTGGGCATACGCCTAACCTGTATATTATATATGATACTATTAACATTACAAGGTGTGTGGTTCGAGTGATGATTAGGCATGTTTCGATTGTGGCATCAATCCTATTCTTGGTAGTATTTCCCGTAAACTCTCAAATTTCGGTCTTGAGCACAGATGTATCAAAATCAAACGAACCGTTGGGACATGTTTTGTCTGATGGACACGTAAATAACCATAGCCATTCCAATGATTCTATTGACTTTGGATTCATAGTTAGTGGCAAGATTGGTGATCTGGTGTGGAACGACACGAATGTGGATGGCATCCAGGACGAAGATGAAAAAGGCATTTCTAGTGTGGACATTTGGCTTTATAATAGTACGACGAATTCACTAGTTGACAACGTTACTACTAATGAAACAGGGTACTACATATTTGAAGGATTGTCTGGTGGAAAATATACCGTAAAGGCGAAAGATCCATTAGACCTTTCTGATGATACTCGTAAATGGTATTCTACTGATGTTCGAAACGGCAGCAATATAGAGGTGGACAGCGATCCACAGAGTGGTACTATAGTCACCCTCTGCGGAAGTAAATATGTCAACTTGACGATTGACTTTGGGTATTTCCCGTGTCCATGATGATTAAATATTATTTTATTATAATACTATTGGGCCTTTTCACTACTGTGTTGGGACCATCTTCAGCGTCCACCTATTTGAACATCACATCTCACGAGGTTTCTCCGAATGTGATCGGAACTCTGAGTTCGGGAATTATGCCTAACGAAAGTAATGTAAGCATTGCCATAAAAGGGTCAGGTGATCCTCTTCCGGTGGACGTAGTTGTTTCAATAGATAGTTCTAGTAGCATGGAAGAAGAGATGACCCGTGTTAAGGACGCTGCTAAAATCTTTGTTGGGATGATGAATCCCCGCAAGGATAATGTTGGATTGGTTAGCTGGAATGAATCTATTAGAATATCAATAAATTTAACAAATAATTTTGATAATCTAAATGCCACCATAGATGACATTACGTCTAAAGGCGCTACTGAGATCTACTTTGGGTTAAAAGAGTCCATTGATATATTAACAAATGGAACTGATAACGTTAACAAATATATAGTTTTTTTATCAGATGGAACTTCTTACAATAAAACCGTTCATGATTTTGATCCTCACGTTCTTCGGGCTAAACATGAGGGAATTGAGATCTGGCCTGTAAAATACACTACGACTAATTCTGACGGCGATTCAATAGTGGGAAAAAAACATACAATTATAGCAAATTTCTCACAGATTGCAGACATTACGGGCGGGCAATGTTCTGTTGCAGATATCACCAATGTCACTGAAGTATTCCAAAATGTCTCCAAAAACATTACAACACTTGCCGGTAAAAACGTAACCGTAAAGTACCTCGCTCCTGCAGACCTGATTTACTCGATCCCCCACGACCATATCGAAGGACCCAACAAGGTGTTCATCTGGGACTCAAGCGATTTTTTAGGAGATACATATTTAGACGGCAACATTCATATCGGTGAGGAATGGCACAAGAAACCGTTCAAAGTTTGCTCGGAAAAGACGGGGCAGTTCATACTCGGAAAAAGTCCCGGCTCAGTTGTGAATTACACGATGTACAACGGGACGCGCGATGAAATTCCAATCGAAGATCGCGTTCTGACGGTGATCGACGACAGATACCGCCCTTGCATAAATATAACCTACATAAACATCACCTACGTGAATAACACCTACATCAACAACACGTATATGAACTTCACAAATTTCAGCAAAATTCACTCTGGCGACATCAACATTAACGGCACGAATATCAATTTCGGGACAATTTATAATACATATGGCGGCGGGCCGCCGGGCCTTGAAGGTCAGCCAATTCAGTACATATTTAACATAACTTGTCCTTGCCCGCCTGAATCTTTCGAATGCAGGTGTGGAAATACGACGAATAATATCACTTTAGTGAATAACATATTCGTGTTCATCCCCTGTTGTGATGACCCTGGCGTATCAGAAGGCGTAATAAACCTCTCTATCCAGATACCCAAAGAAGATAGACCCATAGACGCCATCTTCGCCTTCGATGTTTCAGGCAGCATGAGACGCCATTACGAAGAGATGGATGAAAACGCCAAAGAAACCTTGGCAGACTCTAATTTTGGGAACGTTTCGATAATCGGCTGGGACGAAGACGTAGACTTGATAATCGACCGGCCACGGCCACTGAGAGAGAATCGAGCCTCGGTCATGAGCGAGCTTGACAACTTATCTCGAAGATGTAACGAGATGGACCTAACCGTCCACGATATAGGGCTCAAGGGAGCCATCGATGTCGATCAAAATTATGGGGACTTGTTCAACGAGGGCAGAAAGGTGGTCTTGTTCATAACCGGCCCCGATGAATTCCGGGACGGCAAAGATCTTTCAGACTATGCAAAAGAGCTGAAAAGAAGGGGATACGCCATCTACACTGTGGGCGTGGACATAAACGAGGCCGAATCGCGCCTCAAGGTCGTGAGCCTGAATCAGATTGCCAACCTTACATATGGCAAGTTCTATCCCATCGGCAAGCTCGACTCGGATGAATTGGGGGCGCTGATCCAAGACATAATCTCCGAAACTTCAGAGGACGTCGTCGTCAAGGACATGATCGTAAAAGAGACCTTGCCACCTTATTTAGTGGTGAAAGGAACCGTCCCACCTGCTGAATCTGTGGAAAAAACAGATGGGACCACCACCGTCATGTGGGTCATAAAAGACATGATTCCAGGCAGATCCACAAATCTCTCCATCCACACCACATTCAAAGGCGCGTTTCCTGCAGCGCTCAAAAACACCACATTCAAAGAGGGATATGTCTACACATACTCTGCTGACGAGACCTGCAAAAACTGCCTCGAAATGCCACCTGAGTTGAGCGCCTTAGGCGAAGATGACATTTTTGAGATCATTGCACCACAAATGCTTTCATCATCGGATTCTTGAGAAATGGAATGCCGATGAATCACAAAGATTATGAGTCAGTAATCACAAAGTTGGCTATATCAAAACGTGGTAATCACACAATCACGTATTGGGGTAGGGGGATCATGAGGTTAAAATTCTTGTTGCTGATCGGAACAGTTCTGTTCTTCGTCGCTAACCCTTCACAAGGGGTGGAGAACACATTGACTGAAGTGAACGATTCAGACCAGTTTGGAGTGGTGTTTTCAGTAGACTGCTCAGGTAGCATGGACAAACTTGATGCTGATGCAAATGGTTCTTGTACTACACGAATAGCAAAAGATCTCTTGGGGCTCTTAGATTTAGATCCTCTCAACGGTAAGGCTGGGTTAGTAACTTGGGGAGAAACAATCACGGTTATTAATCTAACACACAAATTCGAGGATATAAATAAATCTTTGAACAATATCAAAATGGACGAAGGGGGATCGAATCTGGATCTAGGACTGTGGAAATCTATCAACATGTTCAAGAATACTAACTTTATTCAAAAAGTTATAATTTTAGTCTCAGATGGCAATGAAGTACGTTATACGCCCCCACCAGATCTAAATTCTTCTGTCATTGAGGCGAAGAAAGAAGAGATCAAGATCTACACCGTGGCGTTTGGGGATAATTCCACAGGACTTGGGTATTTGGGTAACATGTCGGACTATACTGGTGGATCAACTTATTTAATTTCAGATGATAAGTCTAACGTCAACTCGATTTCAAAAAGCATATACTATAGTATTGCAAACAATACCCCCAAAGTTCGCAACTTGACTTCGAATCTATCGAGCCCGCAAAAGCTGGGGACCAGGATCGAATGGACTGCAGATGCTCTTGATCCTGAAAACGATACAATATACTACCAGTTCCGGGTCAATGGCAATTATACAGATGGCAACTGGACGACGAGCAACACCTGGATCTGGAACACTTCAAAAGAAGACGTTGGCGATAATCAGATACAAGTGAGAGTCCACGATAAACTTCACGAAGATGTATACGACTCCGAAACGAGAAACTTCTCTGTTGTCTATAATTCGACCCCTACCATTTCTGACTTGACGTCGAACTTATCGAGCCCTCAAGATCTGGGAACCAAGATCAAATGGACTGCAGATGCTCACGATCCTGAAAACGATACAATAAGCTACCAATTCCGATTCAATGGGGCTTCGACGGGAAGAGATTGGAATAATATGGCCGATTATTGGACCGAAAGCAACACCTCGATCTGGAACACCTCTAAAGCCAGCGTTGGTGATTATCAGATACAAGTGAGAGTTCACGATGACTATCACGAATATGTATACGACACTGAAACGAGAAACTTCACCATCAATCCCGCCATCAACTTGACGCCAAACCCGTCAAGCCCGCAATATGCAGGAACTCAGATCGAATGGACCGCAGTTGCTCTCGGTCTTGAAAACAATACAACACGCTACCAGTTCTGGCTCAATGGCAATTCCACGAGTGGCAACTGGACGACAATCAACACCTGGACCTGGAACACTTCGGAAGAAGATGAGGGAAATAATCAGATACAAGTGAGAGTCCACGATAAACTTCACGAAGATGTATACGACTCCGAAACGAAAAACTTCACTATTGTCTATAATTCGACCCCTACCATTTACTACTTGACTCCGAGTCTGTCGAGTCCACAATATCCAGGGACCAGGATCAAATGGACCGCAGATGCACTCGATCCTGAAAACGATACGATACTCTACCAGTTCTGGCTCAATGGCAACTCTACGGGAGACGACTGGAATAAGACAACCAACTGGACGACGAGCAACTCTTGGATTTGGAACACCTCAGAAGACGACATCGGCAATAATCAGATACGAGTGAGAGTCCGCGATACCCGTCACAAAGACTCTTTCACACTCAAGATCGAGCACTACAATATTATAGAACCATGGTCATCTGGCATCAAGTTGATCGGAGGCAACTGGATCCACGAAGACAACGAAACTAACATCACCGTCTCCAAAGAGATTTCAGTCTCCAACGGAACCGGTACTGACATAAAGATCATAATCGAGATGCCAAACCAAACTAATCCATCGCCCAGAAAAATCAATGCTGTCTTCGCACTGGACACTTCTGGCAGCATGAAGAAATACTATCGAAATGACGCCAACGAGAGCGCCGAAATGGTCCTGGCATGGTCCCGTTTCGACAACGTCTCTATCGTGAGCTGGGATCACAAACACGAGACCCTTTCAGGGCTGATTCCTGTAGCAGGAAACGAGGATCGGTTCACAGCTATTTTAGGCAATCTGTCAGATATATGCTCTGAAAAAGACCTCACCTATTATGATGAGGGACTAAATGGATCTCTGGCGATACTACGCAATCGCTCAGCAGAACCTGTGGGTCCAGAGAAGATAATCATATTCGTGACCGGGTTTGGCGAGTTCAAGCCCGGTGACCGCCTGGACGAATACGTAAACGAGTCCAAAGAGTTCGGATATAAGATATTCCCCATAGGGATCGAGATCGACGAGACCTCCAACACTTCGAAAGACCAGTACCAAAACCTGAAGAATATGTCAGAATCGACCGGTGGCGAGTTCTACAATATGAGCAGTTTCAGTTCTGAAGAATTTAACGACATTATGGCTAAAATAATCGCCAAATTCCCGAACGACTCGATCGATTCTTCCCCTGCCAAAGACATCGTGGCGACAGATACCCTCTTCCCCTACCTCATTGTGGATGATTCAAACATAGAAGTCTCCAAAGGAAACGTAACGACCAAGACGAACCCCGATGGAACGACCACACTTACCTGGAATGTCGGCGATATGAACCTGGGCGAGTCTGCTACCATGACCATACGCACCACCCTTGATCTGACTCTTCCTGCAGATGTAGTCCGGAACAACAAGTGGATCTGCTACAAAGCCGACGAAACCACACCCGTGTCTGAAGTTACATACAACTGGCTGATCAATGGAACGCGGGACAGAAGATCCATCGAGATACCAGCAGGTAAAATCCAAGTGACACAAGAAAGTACGTCTTTGTAACGATCGTGAATAAGAGCGCCTAACGCCCAAGCGGCCACCCCAGGTGACCTGCCCGGCGCTTCTGGCGCTTTTTCTCCTCGCCCCCACCTATTTTTCCAATTTCTCGATCAATTCAAGTATCATCGACTCAAAACCAAGAAGACGATGCGACTCTTGGGTGTAGACGAAGCTGGCAAAGGGCCCGTTGTAGGTTCCATGTTCGTGGCAGGCGTGGTGATCGAGGACGCGAAGCTATTCGACCTTGCGGCGATAGGCGTGCGCGACTCAAAACAGATCGCGCCCAAAAAAAGGGAGATCATGGCCGCGAAGATCGAAAGAGTTGCAGACGACTTTTACGTCTTGGAAGTAAAAGCAGAAGTCATCGATGAGCTGCGCGAGATCATTACAATGAACGATATAATGGTCCGATGCCATTCCCAGGTCCTGAAAAAACTGAACGCCGACCGGGCCATACTTGACGCTGCCGACGTCAAAGCCGAAAGGTTCGCAACTCGGGTCAAAGAGATGAGCGAAACTAAGATGGAAGTCATCGCCGAACACAAGGCAGACCAGAACCATTCAGTCGTCGCAGCGGCATCCATCATCGCCAAGGTGAACCGGGACAGGTCCGTAAGAGAACTGGAAAAAACCGTTGGAAAGACGATTGGAAGCGGCTACCCATCTGATCCCAAAACGATGGCGTTTCTGGAAAACTGGATGAAAGAACGAGGAGAATTCCCGCCTTTCGTGAGACAAAGTTGGAAGACGGCTGAAAGGGTAAAAGCTAGTTTTATATAGCCTTTCCGAAGTGTAATGGTCCGAGGGATCTGATTTGGATATCGAGGACACATTGCTTATGATTCCAGGGCCCGTCAAGGTGCCAAACAGAGTGCTACGCGCTATGTCCAAGCCCATGATAAGCCATCGAAGTGCCGATTTTGAAAAGATCTTCGACGAATGCCTCTCGCTGCTCCAGGAACTTTTCCTGACGAAAAACGACGTCGTTGTCTTGAGCGGGAGCGGGACTTCTGGTATGGAAGCTGCAGTTGGCGGGATTATAGGCAAAGACGACAAGATCGTTACAATTACCAACGGCAAGTTCGGCGAGAGGTTCACCGAGCTTGGAGACCGCTACGGAACCGCAATTCCCATCGACTTTCCTTGGGGAACACCTTTCCAGCTCGACGAGATCGAGGCAGCCTTAGGAGAAGGTGTAACGGCCGTTTCCATGGTTCACAACGAAACTTCCGTCGGCATGATGAACCCTGCAAAGGAAGTTGGCAAACTGGCCCATAAATACGACGCCATATTCATAGTGGACGGAATATCCTCTGTAGGCGGCAACGAATTCCTTACCGACGAATGGGGAGTTGACATCGCCATCACTGGATCTCAGAAGTGTCTTGCTGTGCCGCCAGGGCTTGCCATGGTCACAGTCAGCGAAAAGGCAGAAGAGATGTTAGAAGACGGAAAAGGCGGCTATTACACCGATCTCAAAGCCCACCTCAAGAGCGCAAAGAAAGGCCAGACTCCTTACACCCCGGCAGTATCGCTCTTTTACGCCCTTCAAGAGGCCTTGCACATGGCAATGGAAGAAGGGTTTTCAGAGAGGCGTGACAGAGTTTCCAAGCTTTCCGAAGGAGTCCGACAGGCAATGGCAGCTCTCGAGATCGAACTGTTCCCCCAACTAGATCAGTACTCCAGTTACTCCAACACCGTGACCGCCATGAGGATGCCACAAGGGATAACCGACAGCCAGCTTCGCGGAGGAATGAGGGCGCGCGGCGTCGTGGTCTCTGGAGGCCAAGCCAGCCTGAAAGGCAATATTTTCAGGATCGGAACTATGGGCGTCTGCACGGAAGCCGACGTTCTCAGAACTATCCAGACCCTTGAGCTGGTCTTGGAAAAAGAAGGCGTCATAGACAGTATCGGTACCGGGATCGAAGCTGCGAGCAAGGCGATCGAATCCTAGAGGTTATAGTCGAGAACCAATTAGATGAGACTAATCGGTTCTTGAGTATATCCCATCCCGATCTTTTCAGAATTGAAGTGAGAATCACAGAAGATGCCTGAGTTTCCAGAGCATCTTTGGGTTCTGTTTGATCAGTATCTTGAGCAGATCTTTCAAGGTTGCTTGAGATATATCCACATTTTCCAGTGAGTGAACCAACTTGTTCAGATCATTGTCAGTCAGCTCGACGAAGAACTCTTTGACGCCGAAATTCCTGGCGATGTGTTTGCCTATCGACGCTCTCCACCGGTCTTCATAGATTTTCAGATCGGCCTTGCTAAGATCTCTTAGAGGAACTTGACTTGCAGCGACCTCGCCTGCGATCACTCCTGCCTTCATCCCGTTTATGATGCCGCCACCGGTAATTGGATCAGATTGTCTTGCAGCGTCTCCCACCAAGATGACGCCGTCGGCGGTGGTGGTCTCAATTGGGCCCGATACTGGAACTCCACCAGCCATGATCTCCAGGACTTTGGCTTCGGGTAATCGATCTTTCATAAACTTTTGTAACAACCTGATCGGCATTCCTGGACCTGACTTCGATCCTTGGATGCCCAACCCCAGGTTTGCCATTCTTTCACCTTTGGGAAAAGACCAGACGTACCCGCCCGGAGCGATCTCGTTTCCTAAGAAAAATTTGCAGTAATCTTCGTCGATCATCTCATCCCTGATCAAGAACTGGGCGCAGACCTCGATGTCTTTTGGCTTGAGCGCAGTATCTATTCCGGCCCATCGGCCCACTTTGGACTCGACCCCGTCGGCGCCTATGACAAGTGGCGCTTCTATCTTCAGGTCCTCGCCTATGCATTGGGCAGAGACTCCGCAAGGGATGCCATCTTTCTTCAAGAGCCCCAAAGCTCTGGTCTTGAGCATTACCTTGGCACCTTCCATGGCGGCCTCAAGTGCGAGGGCTCGATCGAATACTTTCCTTTCAAGGACGTACCCAACTTCGGACCCGGCCTTGTCTTCCGATATCACCATCTTGGTTCCGTCAGGAGTATAGATGCGAGCTCCTTTGATGTCTGCTGCAATCCACTCTGGCTTTGGATCTACAAGCTTTTTTAGGCCCACCTTGCTCACGCCTTCGGCGCATCGGACTGGATCGCCGATCTCCTGCCTCTTTTCGAGGAGCACCACGTCAAGCCCTGCTTTCGCTGCAGTTTTAGCAGCCATGGACCCGGCAGGTCCTGCGCCAACGACGACGATGTCACACTTCATGACTTTGCCTCTTTTTCAAGTTCCAAGGCGCCCATGGGACATATCTTGGTACATCTGCCACACTGAGTGCAATCTTCGCTTACTTCAAGCCAAGTCTCCACTAGCTCGAGGGCGGCTGCAGGGCAAACCCCAACGCAAGCTCCACAGTAGCCGCATTTGTATCTATTGACAGTCAGCAAAGGATATCATCTCCCAAGAGAATTTCAGGACGAATGCAACAGGATCCCTCCTATTTTAGTGGGGGGAGGAATGCGTTCAAATTTATGTGAACTATAGTGTTTAACGATACTTTTCGGACAAATCTCTAACTCGTAAGAGTTTGAGATTTGGCCTATTCGCATCGTTAAGCACTATTCTGGCGAGAACTGATTAGTTTCATCTAATCGGTTCTCGACTATAACATAGAGTTCACCTCCATTTTTTGGAGTTATGCGTACCAAAGATTGTGAAGTCAATCTTGGGATCCGACTTCCTCTCGATCTGATACTGAAAGGTTTGTATGGTGCAAGCACTGTCCCTACTTCCCAGGACTGTTTAACCGGCACCCTTAGAGCCTGAAACTGAGGCGGCATTCCAGGGTAACTATAGTGTTCAACGATACCTTTGAGCTAAATATCTAACTCGCAAGAGTTTGATATTTAGCCTATTCGTGTCTTTAAGCACTATTCTGGCGAGGACCAATTAGTTTCATCTAATTGGTTCTCGACTGTAAATTCTTTCGTATCGACTCCCGATCTTGTAAAACTCTTCGATAGGGGATCTGGTCAACCAGGGCACATTACATGCCCGTCACTTTAGTGGCGGGTAGGTGACCGATTTATCTTGAAGTCCTCAAATCCCTTGCACTTCACTTCAGATATATCAATGCCGGATACTAGGGCCTGAGCAGGACCGGTCTTGAGCTGGTTTAAAAGCTCGCCGACACTTTTTCTGTCCCCTTCCAAAACCAATTCGACTCCGCCGCCAGGAATGTTTTGAACCCACCCCTTGACTTCCATCTCTTTTGCGTGATTCAGAGCAAAATAGCGGTAGCCTACGCCCTGTACCCGGCCAGATACCTTGACTCGAAGACAGACCATTTATCCACCTAGCCTAAATTCCGACGACAAGATCTTCCAGGGCCTTTTTCTGGTCCGGTGCCTTGATTATACCAGAGGCCAAAAGGACGCCTTCTGTTCCAAGTTCCAAAGCTGATTTGAGATCTTCGCCTTTGCTTATGCCGGCTCCGCAGAGGACGCCGACACCAGGTTCGACCTTCTTGACGGCATCAACAGACCCCGTCACAACTCCAGGGTCAGCCTTTGATACGGGTATACCGCTTCCTATAAGCTCTGGAGGTTCCACTGCTACATAATCAGGTCTGAGGGCCGCAGCCGCCCTGGTAGTGGGAACGTCGTTGGTGCAGACTATGGTAGCAAGGCCCACCTCTTTGGAAAAAGAGATCGCAGCACCGATATCTGCGAGCTTCAGTCGTCGTTCCGAGTGGTTTATCAGGGTGCCGCTGGCCCCTGCAGCCTTGATCGAGGCTGCGGTAATGTGACCGGTGTATCCGCCGTGACCGAAACCGTCCACGTGTTGAGAGTATACTGGAATGGATACTTGAGAAGATATGGCGTGAATCTCGGCTATTTGAGGCACAACTATGACTTCGACGCCATAATCTTTGGCTACCTCTTCACAAATCCTGGAGAGCTCGAGGGCTGCATCGCCCGTGGCCTCCGCATAAGTCTTGAAGTTGAGTACTACCTTTGTCATGATCATCACCTATAAACGGGAGATTTCTCGCACTAATATCTCTTGCGGGAGATCTATGAAACGCACCGCTGGATTTTCCCTCCCTTCGATGATTTTGTCACCGGTCCGCTGGATTTATAATCAAGAACAAATTCGACGAAACTAATTTGTTCTCGACTACACTAGCATCCGCTTTGTATCATCGGATTTTTTCTGCCTTTCGGCCGAGTGGCAGAACGCAATTTGGTAAGATATAACCATGATGGATTGGTCAGTAAGTTCAGCGTTTTCGCGAAAGAGAGCTGTCATGAGGCAAAGATCGTCACCTCGCCAAGCTGACCTATCTTAGATTAAGACTGTTACCTTCAAGATGTACTTTATCAGATCGTCTGATAGCTTTGTCTCTCTCCTGATCTGCCTTACGATCTCTTCGATTGACAGGCCCTCAGACATTAAATGTGACATTCTCTCTACGACCGCCTCATCGACGTTGTAGTATTCATCTATGTCCTTTCTGTGGCCCCAAACGTCGCCTTTTAGGAGTTCCACTCCCTGGATGTCCAGGAACTCTCGCGCTGCCTTGGACATGGTTCTGTAATAGGATGGTGGCGTCTGAACGGCCCTCAACCTCGGGCTTTTCTGTATAAGCTTCATCACATCCATGTTAGAGGGCCGGAAAGCCAGGTGAACCATCTGTTCGTTCGCACCTATGTTCAAAATTTCTTCCTTAGAACTTACAACTCTAAGTCTCATAAATATGTTGTGGGTACTTGAAATATTTATACATAGTGGTAGGGGCACGATCAAAAGATGGAACCCCAGGCAGAAAAACATATATCTCTAGATATTCGCACGCGAATTCTGATTGGGGTTATACAGCACCCCACAGCAGATCCTGTGGCCAATTGGGGCGTGGAATACTTTTTTCGCCCTGTATCACTATTCGCCATATTCAGATATTTCCCACGTTCCTCTGAGAAGAAAGTGGCATGGGCATGCGCGAGATTCGCGAAGGTTTTGGAACGCCGTAACGCCCTTTAGGGCCCGTAGCGAAATAACTTGCGCATATACGTGTACACCCATTACACGAAACCGACATGAAGCGGATTCAGTATAACAATTACGGATCATTCATATTACATGGTTATTTCTTCGCGGGTCCTTAGTGGTGCTTGGCTCGGAAAGATTGGATAGCTCTTTTGCAGTTGGCCAGATATCTTGAGGTCATCTCTTGGCTTGGCCAGGAACCAAGGCCGCAGTCGGGTCCCGCGTACTTTATCCGGTCTCCAAAGATCCGATGGGCTCCTTCAAGTCGCGTTTCCATTAGATCTGAAGATTCCATCTTCATGATCTCCATTTCCAGCGTCTTTGGATCTGTCCACAGGTTGACTCCGAGCTGATCGTTCAACCTTGCCACCATCCCATCGATGTCGGTTCTGGCAATTCCTGCCCTGATGTAAGAATCGTGATCTTCCAGCGTCTTTTTGTCTACCAGCTTCAGATAATCTGGGTTTGAGGCAGATTCTACGCCGATCACGTTTATTCCAGGAACTCTCGCACAAAGGTCGGCCATGAGGGGTGAGTGGAGATGGACTTCACAATCGATATCTTTGCATGAGCGGGTTGCGATATCCAGAGCGTTGGAGATCTCTTCTTCCCGGAAGACCACGTTGGGGCTGATCCCAAGGCTCGGTTCGTCTACTGAGGCTACGATAACATCGAAGTTAGAATAGCTCTTTGACGCTTCGAGAAACCTGGAGACGCTTTGTGCCAGGTTCTGGAGGATATCTGCGTATTCTGTGGCACCGAAGGCAGAAAGATAAAGCTCGACTGGACCTGTGACACATACTCTGGCCTCAAGGCGCGTTCCTTCTTTTTCAAGCTCTTTTCCAACGGCGTCCAGAACCTCAAGCTCCAAGATCCGGGCATCTTCTTTCTTTACCAGGTAGGGGGTCTCGCTTTTTTCGGGGTCTTCGATGGGGTCCATGAACATTTTGATCATGTCCCTGAACTGGGGGTACGTTGGCGCGTCGACCCCTGCCTTTATCTTCTGGACGAGGGCGTCTTTGACCATATTTTCATAATCTTCGCCTTGGGGCAGGCTGTCCCTTTTGACCCCTTTGGGCAGGGGATAGCTGCCGACGTCGTCGAAAATGGGCGTTTTCCTTTCTTCTCGCATGATCTTCAACTTCTTAACCTCTTAACCTCTTAACGTCTCCACTCGATTTCGCGCAGATCTTATTTTCGCCATGAGGTTTACGGGAAAAGATTCTGGAGGCACTGTTTGAAGGACTCGTAGTCTCCTTCGATGTTGTCGTAGTTTTCATCCATTCGGTCCAGCTTGGCAAGAGATGGCGGTAGGGGGGGCTCTATCCCGACGGCTCTGACCACTTCTTCGGGGAACTTGGCAGGATCTGCAGTTTCCAGAGATACGGCCGGCATCCAGTCTTCCACTTCTTTTAGGTAGCGCTGCAGTCCAGCCCAGCCCACTGCCCCGTGAGGTTCCAAAAGCGTGTCGTAGCGGTTGTAGGCCTCGCTTATGGTCTTCCTGGTTTCGTCATCAGTTATCGATATCACGAAGAGGTCTCGCCTCATGGACTCGATATCCGGCATCTTGTGAACCGTGCCGTTCTCGTCCATCTGGCCGCCATAAAGCCAGAAGATCCTGGCCAGGTTGCTTGGGTGGCCCACGTTCATGGCGTTCGAGATGCATTTCTTGGAAGGGTGGAGTGGCTTGTAGGTTCCAGTCTCGATGAAATTTGGGAATTCGTCGTTCTCGTTGGTGGCGATGACGAATCGTCTTACTGGGAGTCCCATATTCATCGCGATGAGGCCTGCCATTACGTTTCCGAAGTTGCCGCAAGGAATCGATATGAGCACATCTTCGCCGTGGGGCGCTATCCTTGAAAACGCGTAGAAGTAGTAGATTGACTGGGGGATTAGCCTTCCCACGTTTATCGAGTTTGCAGAAGAGAGGTTGAGGTGTTTCAAGTCAGGATCGACGAAGGCTTGTTTCACGATGTCCTGGCAGTCGTCGAACTTTCCGTCCACTGCCATTATGTGGACGTTCTTACCCAACGTTGTCATCTGTTTTCTTTGTCTACCTGTGACCTCATTTTCTGGGAAGAGGACGACTACCTGGATGTTCTCAAGGTCATAAAAAGCGTGAGCAACAGCGCTTCCAGTGTCGCCAGAGGTGGCCGTGAGGATCAACATATTTCGACCTTCTTGACGAAGGAAGTACTGCATCAGTCGGCCCATCAGCCTGGCTGCAAAGTCTTTGAACGACAAAGTCGGTCCTTTGTCCAGTCTCATCACGTACTTTTGGTCGTAGACCTTTTCGATTGGCACATCGTAATCGTAGGCATCTTTTAGTATCGCTTTGATGTCAGATTCGGGCACCAGATCCCCAAGGTATTGGCGTATTATCTCAAAGGCGATCTCGGGGTAGGACATCTCCTTGAAACCTGCGATCGTCTCAGAGCTCAGCCGAGGGATCTCCTCGGGAACGTAGAGGCCTTTGTCGGGGGCCTGGCCGGTGAGAAGAGCGCCTTTAAAGTCGAGGTGGTCGGGGTGACCGTTCGTGCTGGAGTACATAATTTTCTTCATAGTCATGGGGGAAATTGCGGGTGATCATTTTTAAGCTTTCGTCGAGTCGATCCTTGTGATGCTTTCTCATAGATGTCTGAAAGCCTCTTTAACGAGGCTTCTGCCACCATCTTTCTTGTAAGCCTTGGTTGCTTCTTGGAGAATTGACTCAAACTGTTTTTGGGTGCAGTTGAGTTTCGAAATCATGTCGTCTACGTCAACTCCGATCTGATCTAGGGGATATCCAATTTTTTCTAAGATCGAAGCTCCCAGAACGGCCAACTTGAAGCCATCTTCGAAGTGCCCCCTTTCGGCAGTTAGGCCCCCGATCTGAACAAAAATCTTGCCCAATCCCAATCTGTTGCCGATTTTCCGGTTGATATTCAGAGATATTAGATAATTTTTGAGTGAAGCTTCATAATTTTCCAGCAACAAGTCGATCGTCCCCAGTTGTTGCAAGATTGTGGCTTCGCCCATTTTGTTGCCGATTCGTTTTGTTATCTCCAATGCTTTCAGTAACTTCTCGCGCGCCTTTTCGTAATCTTCACAGATTAGGTCGGTGTTGGCCAAGTTGTTCCAAGTGGTCGTCTCGCCTTCTTCATCGCCGATCTTTTGGGACATCTCCAGAGCCTTCTGGAAGTGTTCTTTTGCATCTTGAAAATCGCCATGCTCCAACTCGATCGCACCCAATTCGTTCCACGTTTGGGCTTCAGACCTTTCATCGCCAATCTCGCGCTTGATCTCCAGGGCATTCATGAATTTTGTCCGACCCGCTTCGTAGTCACCCCGTTTCAGATCAACCTTTGCCAACTTGTACCAGGTTATAGATTCGTTATCTTTATCGCCGCGTTCCTGCATGATCTTTAGGGATTTTTGATACTTTTCAATTGCGTCCTCATACAAGTCTTGACTTTCATCGACCGAGGCTAGTCCTTGCAAGGCCGTGAATTCGCCCATGTGGTCACCAGTCTGCTCACAGATCTTCAACGCATTCTCAAACCCTTTCCGAGCGGCTTTATGTTTATTTTCCCACAGATCGATTTTAGCAAGGCAGTATAGGAGAATCGCTTCATGGCTCAAATCTTTGATATCTCGTCTGATCTTGAGGGCCTTATGGAAATTTTCGCGGGCTTTTTCGTACCGGCCCAAATCCATGTCGATGTCACCCAGTCGATACCAGTCGTATGCCTCGCCACTTTTGTCACCGCTTCGTCGGTGAACCTTTATGGATCTGCGTATCTCCTTTCTCATTTTCCCGACATCGGAATGGTCATTTCTCTTATAATGTGTGATCTTCTTCATGGGCATCAACCCCTCAGTCGTCTGGATAATTCTCAATTCCTTGGAGGCGATTTATGATCAATCTTTTCCTGAAAAGCGATCTCGATGAAGCTTTGGCCCCTATCTCGCCGGTACGCTTTCGCGACTTCTTTGGGGCCAGCCAGAAACTCGCCCGTGGGCGCATCAGCGCTCGGGCGCCAAGGCGCTGACATTTGGCGCGACCTTATCGAGCTCGTTGCTCAAGGCCAAAAGAGACAGGGATCACGGTGCTCTAGCGCGAAAGAGGCTCGGAGTCCTTCGTCGGAGTGGCTGAAGGATGATCGATCGTTTGGGGGAAAGGGTGTTCCGGGCGTGACAGATCCCGTCCCGGGGATGAAGGCGGACCAATTGCGCGAGGCCTGCAAGGTCTGCGGTGAGATCGTGGTCGTGTAGGAATTTATCGCTGGAGCGATTCCAGGTTCCCCTGCACAGTTTTCGTGTTGGGGTGGTCCTCGCCCAGAAAATGCCGGAATATTTCCAGGGCCCGCTCGTAACGCTCCTTGGCGCCGGCCAGGTCGCCCTGAGCTTGCAGGACCCCGCCGAGGTTGTTGACATCTCTGGCCACGTTGGGATGGTTAGGACCGTACACATTCTCGTCGATTTTAAGAGCCCGCTCGTAACTCTTCTTAGCACCGGCCAGGTCGCCCTGAGCTTGCAGGACCCTGCCGAGGTTGTTGACGCCTGTGGCCACGTCGGGATGGTCGGGACCGTAAGCCTTCTCGTCGATCTCAATAGCCCGCTCTAAACTCTTCCTGGCGCCTTCCAGGTCGCCCAAAACTTGCAGGACGAGGCCGAGGTTGTTGATGATCGCGGCAACCTCACTATCGTCTCGCCCATATACATTTTCAGCAATGGGCAAGGCCCGTTCATAAAGAATCTTGGCCTCGCCGAATTCAGCGCATCCCTCGCAGTACAGGCCAGCTTGATTCAACAGGTACTGTGTCGCCTCAGGTGCCACCTCTAGCTCTTCTGCATGTTCTGCCGCGGCCAGTGCGTGCGGCAACAAAAGCGAGCATTCGGGCCAAGTCCGGACGTCATCGCTATCGAAGGGGAAGGCGCCGCCTACCAGCCGGACTGCAACCTCGGCCCAGGTCTTCTCCTGGCCGCCTTCTTTCAGCCGATCTCGGGTGACGGCCTGGACCAATCTATGGACCGAGAGGGTGTCGTCAGCGACGTTCAGAAGAGAGTAACGCCTCAGGGCAGCCACAGCGTCATTCCGCGCCATCTCGTCTGCCACGGCCGAGGCCAGCGGTTCGGGCAAGTATTCGAGGCCTTCGGCCAGGATTGACTTTGGGATGTCGTCTGGTGCCAAGAAAGCGCACAGGTTCAACAGATCTGCGCTCGCGGGCACCTCTTCGCTGGCTTTTTGGAACGAGAGGTCCCAGGTGGTGGCCACGGTATCTGGGTAGGCAGCAGGCTTGCCACGGCCGAGAAGCTCCTTCTGATCTTTCTGGCGTTCCTGGAACAAGTTCAGATAAGACGCCAGCGAGATTCCGGTCTCCTCGATGTAGGCTCCTGCCTGCTCAAGTGCGAGAGGAGGGTTGCCGAGCGCATCGGCGAGGGCTTTGGCCGCGTCCTCGTCTTCCTGTCCTGTGCGCCTCCGGAGAAACTCGACCGACTCGGCTGGAGTGAACATATCGACGGGCACCATCCTGGCAACTCCTCCCCAAGACTGTTTTCTGGAGGTGATGATGACGTGACCGGAGCCTGCCCGAGGCAGGTAACCTTCAAGGTCTTCGAAGTTCTGGGCGTTATCGAAGACGAGCAGCCAGCCTTCGTTTTTCTCTAGCCAGGATCTCACGGCTTCGATGATGGCGCCTTGGTCCGGAGAGGTATTCTCTGGCAAGTCGAGTTTAGCGGCCAAACCGGCGTAATCTGCGGCCAGCGTGACGGGTTCTTCGGATCGGACCCACCAGAAGACGTCGTAATCATCCTTCTGGCGGTAGGCGTACTCCAAAGCGAGCTGGGTCTTTCCAACGCCGCCAAGGCCGGGTTATGGCTTGGGTCTGGGTGAAGGCCGCGTATTGGCCGGAGGCCAGGGCTTCGTGGAGGCGGTCGAGCAGGTCCACCCGGCCGGTGAAGTTGAGGTTGCGAAGGTGGGAGAAGTTGGAGACCGTGTCAGGAGAGTCATCAGATGGTGGCGACTCAGTTGTGTCAGAGTGTGTGATATCGTGGATATCGTCTCCACGAGGCTGTTTGGCTTTGTACTCTCTATGCTTAAAAAATTTGTAAATTACTATTAAACTCACTATAATTGTAAGGTAGTAACGCAGATCTCGCCCCTCATCTTCGGGACTGGGGCTATCGGCCTTTGGTTTCTCTGTGGCAGCTTCCGCGTCGAACGTTAATTCACTGCTTTCGCTCGGAATTCCTGCTTGACCTGTGCCGTTCTCGTCGCCCGGAGTTTGGGCCAGCGCGGTTACAGATAGCGATAGCACCAGCAGCGCCAGGAACGTGAACGGCTTCGATCTCGTCGAGTATTCCTCCGGTCGAAAGTCTGCGCCCCAATTCGCAAAAAAGTTTTGGGTAGCGGGCGGGCTTCGCACGAACGAAAATATGATGGATGGCTGAATGAATGGAAAAAGGAGGGTGGTCAGACCTGAAACTCCAGAGCGTCCTCAAGTTTCAAAGATCGAGCCACCTAAGCTTCGGGAGGATGGCCGTAGGCCGAGAAGGTCAAGATATTCCTGATGTTGGTCTGGGCGCGCCCATCCCCTGAGCGCACGGCCGGGACGATTGTCGCCCCCGGTTCCGCCAACACCGACAGCGTGGCATCAGAAAAAAAGCACCTCAACACCCTCCAAAGCACAGGTTTACCACCCGATCGCAGGTGGCGCTAGCCTGGGGGGTCTTGGGGCTGCTTCTTCGTGGGCTCGTTTTTCCTCACATTATTCCGACAGGCCCTCTGCCATCACTTGCACAGTCACCGCGACTTCGACGCTTCCGGCCGGGTTTGAGGCGAAAAGCGTGTAGTTGGCGGTTTCCTCCGGCATGACTGTAAACTCGCCTGATGGCACCACCGGGCCGATTGTGTCGATCGAGACGTTCCGGGCGCGGGTAACGTTCCAAATCAGCGTGGAGCTTTCGCCTGCGCGGATCGTCTCGGGTTCTGCCCGGAAGGACTCGATTTTCGGAAGGCTTGCAGGCTCGCTCGCGGTGTACTCCATCAACCCAAACTGGTCAATCGCGATCAAAAGTCCGCTGAACAACGCCGCCATCACGGCCATCCCAAAGACCAAACGAACCCATCTATTCCGAGCCAGATCTTTTTCTTTTCCTTTCACGTTTTCGGTCTCCGTTACCGTCTTCTATTTGATTTATAGTTCTTAACGATACATTTCAGCCAAATCTCTAACTCGCATGAGTTTGATATTTGGCCTATTCGTATCGTTAAGAACTATTCTGGCGAGAATCGATTAGTATCATCTAATCAGCTCTCGACTATACTTGGATGTAATGTGTAAAAATTATACATCTTTGCTAATAATTATTACATCGGGCCAGCCAAGCTCAGAAGTATCGGTAGTGGCCTTGAAATTAGAACGGCTACAACTCCAAAGCAAAGCGAAAAATCCCTGAAACTCTATTCAAGGACACACCCCAATTGCAATGCAATTGCTTGATTTTGATAACCGCTCATTCCCCCGACGGGATGAATATCCGTTCAAAATCGCTTTTTAGCGAAAATTATTGTGGTTATTCAGTATGGCCCAGATAATAGACCCAGTCGTTTTGCCCCTCGTTTTTATCGCCTTAGATCACACTCTATCTGCTTTTTGCCCAAAAAGGCCATGCCACTAGCTTGGCATCCGATTCTGAACTTGTACCGGTCGACTTAATCGTTCTTAACTGTAGATCGTGCCTGAAATACGTGCTTGAGATTTACACTTGCGAAGTATACTTACAAGGATAAATTTGTGATCAGTCGACGGGGACTGTCTCAAGCTGGCTGGCAACGTTCCATATCAAAGTCCTTGTATGGAGTGGTATGTTCGGATCGTTGCTGATTTCGTCCAGGATAGATATCGCTGAAGATGCCCTGACTGCTTCAGGATCTTTATCATTCAGCAAAATGCTCTTCATGTTCTCTGTAGAACGCCTTATATTTCTTGGAACGGTATCGTCGCTCATTATGCGCTCTAAAACTTCGACACACTGCTTAATCACATCTTCGGCTGACATGGAATCACCATATTGTGTTTTTAAGACGGCAAAAGGGTTAAAGATAAAGTCCGTCTCAAGAAGCTAATGATATAGTCGTCATATTTAAACATATGGTGGCTCAAGGCTACTGTTGCTTATTTCATGATCGGGTGATGGCAAATGGATGAAGAAGAGATGATCAAGAGGATAACTCGACTGCTGGAGATGGGCGGAACGATGCTTGCCACCCATCACGATTGTGGCGCTCCCTTATTTCGGTACAAGGGCGATATTGTCTGTCCCATATGCTCCTTTGATCCGGATGAGGGCACGGCAGTGGATCGACCTGAAAGCCCCTTAAGCCCCGAATCTGAAAATGGGATAATTTCTTCAGATAAAACACCAGAAGACCCTGATTTGGATTTGGAACGCCTTGAATCGATCGAAAACGAGGAATCCAGATCTGCCCAAACTACCGGGGCCATGGAATCTTCGATCTCTTCAGAAACTGCCCTGAGCACCCAAAGCAAAGCCCGAACCCTAAAAGATGAAAGTGGGGTGGGACGCGAAGCAGATCAGGTGAAAGAGGTGCTTCAAAAAGCGGTTCTCTCCAAGCTTCAGGATATTTCCAACAAGATGGAAGAAGAAAAGGACGCAAAACAGCTCAAAAATCAGTTGGAATGCATCAACGAAGCTTTGAAGGTTTTAGAGGCTTTGAAGAGGTGAATTTTGTATTTTCAATGGCAAGAGTTTGGGATTGGGCTGTGGAACACTCTAAAAAGGTGCTATTTGTATCTATCTTTCCGATTCAGATTTATGCAGGCCTTTTCCAGTGGAAATTGAGGGGTTGAACGACTGCAATCCAAATATTCGAAATCCGATGGATCTCCAACCCCGTATTATAGACTTATATCATTTTGTATCCTCTTTATCACACTTTTCGCCTCTTCAGGTTGTCTCCAGATGGGATCTGACCTTCAAAACCAATATGTTGATGGCGTCGCTCGAATCGACACTTCTGCGGACGAATTCTCGTCTGATCTATCTTCGAAGCCTGAGAACTTCGATATCTCATACGATGTCGCAAACCAGATCGAAGTGGAACTGGACTTTGAGTCTTTTCTAAAACCCGACCTCTTCCAGACGCGAGGCACTCTGGTGATCCATAGCGACACGCCTCTTCCTTACCTCTTGCTCAACTCAACCCTTTGGAAAGACGGACGTTTGGTGAAAACGACCAGATACATGATGATCGAGTTCGATCCTGGCAGAACTTACGAGTTCGACATATGCCAGAGCTGGTTTCAAACATCAGAAAATTATCCGCGTTTGAGTCCAGAAGATGATTACCTCTGCGTCCTGGAAATTCAGAGTCCCGGCGACTGGTGGGTTTCAGAATCACGAGAGTGTCAGGTGATACAAGGGGTGCCATCGGAATCGCCGTCGGTGACGCCATCTGAATATGGGACGATGTACCTTGAAGATAGGCTTTATGAAGTTGAGAGATCTGGTTACGATATTCCGGAGACTTCGCCCGCGTCCAGGATAAAAGATGAAGCTAGCAAGAGAACTGCCACTTCTTCATACCCTCCCTCCGAAACTGGCAAAAGGGATGACTTTGTGGCCAAAGGCACGATTTACGTGGGTAGCTCTTCTTCAGACAGATACCATCTTCCCGACTGTAGATACGCCCAAAGGATCAAGCCCGAAAACAGAATCGTCTTCAAAGACGTCTGGGAAGCAAGAGAGATGGGCTACGTTCCATGCAAGGTTTGCAACCCGTCTTAGTCCAGATCTCCAATCACGACGCAAACCATGCCCTTTGAATTGGGAGGATTTGCGGTATCCCCTCGCTCTATTTTTTCTTCAGGGTATCCCAGATCTGACAATACAGCCACATCCTGCCTCAACCCTCTGTTTTCGAGCTCGTCGCAAAGTCCTGCAAGATCGGTAGAATCGTCCACCAAGAGAAAGACGCATTTTCCCCTCTGGACCTCTTCGATTATGGATTCTGGCTTCATCTTCCTTCCGTGAACCGTTATGGGAACCACGCGAAGCTGGCTGACATTGAGCCTTGCACAGGCAACCTGCATGCTGGAAATTCCCGGGACGATCACTCCACCCAAGTAGCCAAGGCCACTCAACATAGGGTCTCCTGTCGAGAGGACCACAGCTTCGTGGGGAATATCTCGCAACGCTTTGTAATCCTCAATAACCTTGACCTGGCACTCGGGATCGATGTGACTTGCCACAAGCTCGATGGCCCTCTCAGATCCGTATATTAGACGAGCATTAAAGATCGCTTCAGCTGCCTCAAAGGTCAGCATCTTTGGCCCTGCGCCTACACCCACTATAATCATCTGAATCACTCACAAAAATACCCTGCTCGTTAAGGGATCGCAATTGAGGTGTGAAATTTAGTCATAAAGTTCGGAATGTAGCCATCAATTCGGAAGAAGGATCACTCATCATTTCCTGGACTTTCATTGGGTGATTCGTCCCTCAATATGCTTCCGTCGCGTCTCAAGAGGACGATTCTCGTTAGTGGCAACCTCACTTTCACCTTTGCGAGAGCTTCATTGATCCTGGGATTATCTGGCGCGTCTTCGATCATCTCTGCCACGGTCTTGTAAGCAGTTCCTTCGAGAATATCGGGCATTCCCCATTTGAGGATCAATGCAGGCAGACCACATATCACGCTGTCTTGATCTTTGTTGAAACTGAGTCCATCGAGCCGGTTTCCGACCAAAACGGCCTCGTGTTCGGGAAAGAGCACACGACTGTACTTTAGACCTACCCTTCCTGTCGTTGCTACCACCTTACTGAGCTTTCCGATATCGGAAATTCTGCTTTCGCCCAGATGTTCGTTCCAGGGCTCGACAAAACCGGTTGATCCCAATATCGAAATACCCCCAACCACACCCACTTTTGGGTTCAAGGTCTGAAGGGCGATCTCTTCACCTTTTGGAATCGAAAGCTCGACCCGGACCGCCGGAACTGCTGCTTCCTTTAGCCCTTCCTCGATCGCGCCAATTATCTCCCGCCGGGCCGACTGGCTGATGGCAGGTTTGCCCGGATCGGCGCAAAGTCCCCTGCCTTGAATCCTACCGATTCCGCATCCTGTAACAAGCTTTGTCTTCTCACTTCGAACAGCTCGGGCCCGAATCTCAATACCCGCAGTTACATCCGACTCGTGGTCCCCGCCTCGTTTCACGGCGGTGCAAACGCCATTTTCTCCTTTTACGGGAGACTCTACTCTGATTCCTGAAGGGGTTAAGACCAAAACCCGATCGATGGACCTTGCCAGAGACACAACTGCGCCTTTACAGGCCGCTGCAGCCGTGGTTCCTGTAGTGTAGCCTCGACGTAGAAGCGTTCCATCGGAGAGGAGAACCCACTTCCCGCTCTTCACCTTATCCAAGGCTAGAGGATCTCCCGACATCTCTAGCCATTCAGGGGATATGACAAACCCGGTAACCGGGTCCGTGATATCATCGATTCGATCTTTCATAATGAACGTTTATGATCTCGTTGATTGCGGCAACAGCGATTGGAGTTCCGCCCCTTGTACCTTCATTCGAGATGGAGGGAACGTCCAGCGTTCTGAGCCTTTCTTTGCTCTCGGCAGCGTTCACAAACCCAACAGGGACGCCGACAACCAGAGCAGGTTCGATCTCGCCTTTTTCGATCAGCTCGCAAAGGGTCATAAGGGCCGAAGGGGCGTTACCTACGGCAACGATGCTGCCCGAAAGCTCGCCTTTAAGCTTGATCACGCCAGCAGAGGTTCTGGTGATCCCTTCACTTTTCGCGATCTCGTCCCCCTTCCCGATGAAGGTGGTCACAGGGCTTTCGTGACCTTTCTTCACAACGCCAGCTTCCCCCATTTTTATGTCTATGTATATCCCGGCGCCATTCTCCAAAGCTTTCAGCCCTGCGTTCACTGGATCGTTCTTGAAACGGAGCGTCTCTGCAATGCTCAGATCGCCAGTGGCGATGACACAACGCTGTTTCACTTTGTCTTCTAGGGTCTTGTCTCCCACAATCCCTGCGATTAGTTTCCTGCTCGTGGTGTAGATCTCTTTGGCTTCGGAAGTTACCGCGCCAAGGTCGGAATAGTTTATTTCTTTCATCTCCACCGCAACCAATTTTCACAAATGTTCGATGATTTTTCAGTAGCTGTATCTTCTCTGATACCCTCTGCGAGTTATTATTCGTCCCTCTTTTATGTATGAGTTGGGGCCTGAAATGACGAGGGTGTATCTGTTGCCGTCAGTCATTTGGCAGGATAGCTCTGTGGTTCTGGTCACTTCTATCCGCTCGTTGGGCCGGGTCACGTCACGGGCCAGAGCACAGGGCCGATCGAGATCTTTTATCCTCTCGATCAAGGGGAGAAGGTTCTTTGAATCTACGTTATAGATCACCACTCCAAAGCCCCTTTCCACCAGGCTGAATACATCGCCGGGCGCGTTTTCTTTCAGCCCGGATAAGAGGACAAAGTCGTTAACCAGTGGCGCGCCCAGCCTGGACGCAACTGCCGAAAAGGCGCTCAAGCCCGAAACGACATGATAATCGCCTTGGGCGAAAATTCGCCAAGAAGAGCTGAAGATTCCAGGGTCGCCACCTGAAAGTATCGAAACCGTCTTTCCCAAGTTTGCGGTCTCGTTTGCCATGGCGAGCCTTGCTTCCATCCGATATTCCAGCGCACCTTTCTGAGAGACCGTTTTTCCGCCAGTAACGCTCTTTGCGACTTCCAGGTACCGTTCGGCACCCAAAACGAGATCGGATTCGCTTAAGATCTTCCGAGCCTCAAGTGTCAGATGAGCCGGATCTCCGGGCCCGACCCCGACCACGTTTATTCGGGATTTTCGCGAATATCCGCCCCTGGTCATGCCCTTTCCGCCGATGAGAATCAGGGTGAACATGTCAACAGTTTCGCGGAGCTCTTCGCTTTTCAGCATCTTTGATACCGTGGTCCAGGAAATATCTTCTCCATCGCGGCTGACGTTCTTTGCGATCAACAACAGTTCATCGCCTCTACCGCACTGGATCAAGATATCGAGAATTCGGGTCAATTGCCACGTCCTCTTCTTGCTCTTGGGGTTGTAGATGGCAATTGGTATATTCATCTTTGCAACTGTCGTGATTCTGGACTCGATCTCGTTCCAGGGCGTGAGAAGATCGCTCAGGCTTGTCACAGCGACCGAATCTCTGAAGGTCAATCCCGTTTCACATGCTGCAGCGTTGAAGGAAGTAACGCCAGGAACTACCTCGACCCTGTCGAGCCCAACTCTCTCTGACGCGACTTCGAGCCCCAAGCCCGCCATTCCGTAAACGTTAGGGTCACCACTGCTGATGAATGCCACTGATCCTTCTTCGAGCAGGTCGACTGCCATCTTGGCCCGGTCCACTTCCCTTCCCATGCCGGTGGATGCAACTTCTTTGTCACCCAGAAGGTCAAAGACGAGGTCCAGATAGGCACCATATCCAACGACGTTCTCGACTTTTCCCAGAACCTCAGCAGCCTTCCAAGTCAGCTGATCTCGCCTGCCTGGGCCGATTCCCACGATGTAAAGTTTACTCTCCAAGGGCAACGGTCACCCTCCCGTAGACTTTCTTTGGCATGACTAATATTTCAGAAAGGGCCAAAGCTGCAGGCTCGGCGACGCCAACAAGACCTAGGTCGTTAGCCCTGGAAGGGGTCACGACTTTTTGGGAGTTTAAGACTGTCTCGTCTAGAAAGATCACCTCGCGATCCAGAACTTTGGCAGCCTCTATGATCCCGGCTTCGTCTCTCTTGATCCAGGCGGTCGCGATGACCCTTATGTCCTGAACGGCCTTTCCCATCGATTCCAGTGCCGAAGTTATGGATTCGATCACTTCTTGAGTGGAAACGCCTCGTCTTGACCCCAATCCCACGACAATTCCTCCCTTGCTCTTGAGCACTGCAACGTCTTTGTCGACCAGGACTACTTTTGGTCCTTTCAGCCTGATCACGGGAACCTCTTCTTGCAAGAAGGATAGGTTCACACCTTTTGAAGACTCCTTGTTCACCAACGTTGCGCCGAGTTGGCAAGCAGTCCCTTCGAGATTTGGCCTTCCTGCAGCCTCAGTCGCCGTGGTTATGGCAGGATACATTCCAAGGGTTCGCTCGAGAAATAGGGCAAGGTCATTGGCACCGTGGTGCCCTCCTACCACAGGAACTGCGCATCTTAGTGACGAGTCTACCGCAACCACCGCAGGATCGGTCCATTTGTCTTTCAGGAGTGGACACAAGAGCCTGACTACGATCCCAACGGCCATCACCGCCACTATGAGGTCAAACCCCTTCAGCGATTCGAGCGTTTCTTCTAGTCGCCCCTTTTTGTAGGTCACAACCTCTGGCTTGTACTTTGGAAAGAGAGCTTTGCAGATTTTTACAGCTTCAGTCTCGTTTCTAGAAAATACGAGGACTGCTACCGACTCTGGTATAGGTGCGACCTCCTAAAACCGCTTCTCGAAATCACGTCGCCCACAAGGATCATGGCGCTTCGTTCGATGCCCGCATCTTCCACCTTTTTGGCTATGTCCTCTACAGTTCCAAGTATTATCTTTTGGTCTGGCCAGGACGCATGATAGATAACCGCAACGGGCGTATCTGCAGGAACGCGGAGCGATTCGGTCACCTTTCGGATCTTGTCTGTTCCAAGGAAAACGGCCATGGTGGTGCCGTGGCTGGAAAGTTCTCCGATCTGGTCCTCTTCCAGTGTGGTCCCAGCAGGTCTCGTCAAGATCACAGATTCTGATACTCCTTTCAGGGTGAGCTGGGTTTTCAGGGCGGCGGCAACGGCAAATAAGGATGAGACCCCGGGTACTACCTCCACTTCGATGCCCTGTTCTTCAAGAAGTTTCATTTGTTCCAAGGCAGCCCCATAAAGCGAAGGATCTCCACTGTGGAGCCTCACCACGTTCTTTCCGGATCTAAGGGCCCTGTTTATCCTCTCGTTGATCTCCTCGAAGTTGATGGTGTTGCTGTCCACAAGTTCGGCCTTCAAACCTTCCAGGATTTTGGGGTTGACCAACGACCCCGCATATATCACAAGATCGGCGTTGGCCAGAAGTTTGGCCCCTTTCACGGTGATCAGTTCTGGGTCGCCGGGACCCGCGCCGACGAAGTGGACTTTCACTCTTTGTTCCTCCTGGGACTCTTGGATCTTTGTATCATCTATTCATCGCCTCGTTGCGCAAAGGACGCTGAAATAGTTGCTTTTTTCGGGCATTTCGCCCCGCACGATCTTTTCTTCTGGGGTGTAGAGCCGAGTTCCGAGGATGAAATTGGTGTAGCCTTCTTTTTCAAGTTCGATAGCCAATTTTGCAGGTCTCGTCGCCTTCATTCTGATCACCGTGTTCACCGGCGATCCGTCGGTAACCTGAAAAGAGGTATTCAAATCGATTTCGAACTTGGCTGCAAGGGCAGGTACCGTCCCAACGCCAGGAATCGTTTCGACTTGGATTTCTGGGCGGAGTTCTTTCAGGACCCTTTTTAAGTGTGAAAAGGTGGAAAAGGTGTTCACGTCCCCAATGCAGGCAAAGGCGGTCTCGCCTTCGGACGCATAGGTTGCAACCTTTTTCGCGTTCTCAGCCCAGATCTTTTTGAGTTCTTCTTTGTCCAAGATCATGGGAAACTCCAGAATCTCTGATTCGGCGTAAGGCCGGACCAGATCTGCTGCCATCTTTCCAGGGACGAAGACCTTCTTTGCCCTCGCTAGGGCTTTTGTGGCTTTGTAAGTCAGAAGTTCTGGGTCGCCGGGCCCAAGGCTAATTCCGATCAACATGATATTCACCTCTTTTAGAGTCGCCCCACCACCATAAATATGGGATTGACGGGCCTAAGGGCGATGTCGCCTGCGAGGTCATATCCTCTTGATATGTTTATCTGGAGCAACTCTTCGAAGACGCCGTGCTTTTTCATCAATTCGGTCACCTGAAATGCTATGCCAATCCGGGCCAGGTTGACCACCACAACGCATCCTGCTGCCGCTTTTTCCATGAGCAAGGGAAAGAACGTCTCGATACCTCGGGTCCCGCCCACAAAACATCGCTCTATTTCTGGAAGTTGAGGCATCAGGTCTTTGGCCTCTCCGGAGAGAAAAGTGCCTCCTGGAACCCTGGACTTTGAGATCGCCACGGCCTCACTTCGTCGATCGATCCCGTAGATTTCGTCTGTGAATTGGGATGCCGTAAGGGAGACTGCGCCAGATCCACATCCCAAGTCCAGAAAGGTCATTCCTGGCTGGATCTTTAGCTTTCCCATGGCGATGTGGATGTTTTCAGGCTGGGTCTCGGTACCGGGAAGCTTCATGGCAAGGGTGGTGGCAGGAGAGGATATAAGCTTAACTTGTCTGAAATTAAGTTGAGTGGGGTAAAATGTCCGATCGCAAATCCAAAGTTAAGGTGTGTGAGCTGCATAATCTGATATTTTCCCACACGATTCCAAAAATTGAGTGCGATAGGCCTTCGAAATCCTTTTCTAATGGAAACGATCTCGTAACAAATTGACTAAAGTCTTACAAATAACCGCATGATGGATGGTCCTATGGCTAAAAAGAGCGATGCAGAAGTTGCCTTAGAGATGTACGAATCGGTCCAGCAAGCCGATGCTAAAGAGAGAAGATTAAAAAGTTCTACCTTTTGGAATCGATTCCATGTAAAAAGAAGAACCCTTCAAGTGATAGAAAGAATTGAAATAATTATGACTAAACAGAATCTAAATATTTCGTTGAAATCTGGAGCAGAATTCGGAAAAGAAGGCAACGATGATTGGATGACACTCACCATCTGGCCGCCAAATGGTGATACGAAAAGAACCTATGATCCCAATCCCTCCCCACCTGTTAAGTGGTTCGATGATATGAAAACACGAAAATTTGAGGGGGAAAAGGAAGTCGAGTATTGTTTTGTCATGCCGTTGCTAGAAAAACTTGGATATGGGTATGACGATATTGCAATTGGACATCCTGTAAAAATGTTTGAGGGTGTGCGACATACTACAAAACACGCTGATTTTGTTTTATTCAATGGAACTAGTAGGAAAAGTGAAGATGTTCTCGTGGTAATCGAAGCCAAGAATAACGAAAAAACGATTACAGATGACAACATCGGACAAGCCAAATCGTATGCGCGACAATTATTGCCCGCGTGCTATGCTATAACCAACGGTCAACAGACAATGGTGTTTCGGTTCAACGGCATGTTGTATCAAGATGAACGTGTTATGAATTTTGAGACATCAGAGTTAGATGAGGTGTGGGCAGATTTGTACAAGTACCTCAGTAAAAAGGCTGCAATAGATCGCAAATTGTGGCTAAAGGGATTAATCCAAAAATCCTCTACAGTAGCAGCGGATGAGCTCTAACCTGCTCAAATCTGCTTCAACTTCGCGAATCAGACATATCTGCATTTCACCAGGTCAAGGACCAAGCCCAGATACAGAGTCGTCCAGCTCGCTCCCCACTATCCAGTATGATCTGCCGCTTCTTGCGAGACAAGGATATGTCTCGATCTGCTCTACCGAGAGGCCGGGCACCTCCGATCTAAAGCTTTGAATCACCACTTCCCAGGGGACGAGGTGAGCGCACTTTGGATTTCCTGCGCCGCGCCGAAGCTCGACGGCCAATATCCCTCGGCGGCCAGATTTTGTGATGAACTCTTCTGCCCGGTCGACCTGATGTGCACCTTTGGCCTTCGAGAAGTGCTGAGAGAAGTACAGGGTCTTGGCCTTTCTCGCATCCAAGCTTTTGCATTCTATCGCGAGGTAATATCGGGGATGAATCGAGTCGACGAGGATGTCTACTACCTGGGAAGTATACCTGCTCTGTTTTAGCCTGTAGGCTATGGCTTTGATCTCTTCTCGATCGAAGAACTGGTTCAGGGCGTCTGCAAGCTCCCATTCGAAATCGGCCATGGTCGAAATGCCTCTGATATGGAAGGCAGGCCGCCTCCTATATGTGAAATGCCCTCTTTGCGAGCCGATGCCAACGTTTCACGGGTTATAGTTCTTTTCAGCTTTGGCACACATTCCAACGATTCTCCTGATACGCCTCAACATATTTTTATCATGCCGAATCACTCTCTTCTGGGTTGATTTCATGAGGGTTGGAAGGATTATCAGGGCGAAGACTATTCCAGAAGCGTGGCGTCGCGGGCTCAACCTGATCTGGCGACAGGGTGATTTGATCACAGACGAAAGGGGAACGAAGACGCAGGAGTTGTTGGACCTCTTGGTGGTGGTGGAAAAGCCCCGCGAAGATATGATCCCCGACGAGTACTCCTGGAACGAGGCGAGGCTGGAAGAGTACGCAGAGCAGCTAATAACTGGCAAGAACCCTGGGTTCGAGTACACATATGGCGAGAGGCTTCGAAGCTGGAACGCGCCCGGAACTTCAGAGCCCATCGATCAGATAGAATACGTTGCGAGGAGGATCAAAGCCAATTCCAACACCAGGAGGGCCACCGCAGTCACCTGGATTCCCTCAATCGATACGGCGAAAGATGAGATCCCGTGTATGATCGTGGATGACTTCAAGGTTCGCGAAGGGCATCTCCATCTCACCGCGCTCTTCAGGAGCCACGACTTTGCAGGCGCGTATCCCGCCAACCTCTACGGCCTGACCCGGCTCTTGGATCGCGTATCTGAGATGACGGGAATAAAGCCCGGTTCCATCGCAACTCTGAGCGTTTCGGCTCACATTTACGACCACGACTGGGACTGGGTCGAGCAAATGCTCCTTGGTCAGAGCGAAGAAGAGTTCTGATCGGGGCCATTTTGCCCATCTAATATTGGGCGATCCTCATGACGAAAGGTGCTTTGGCGCCTTTTCTATATCTTGGAATTTCAGTACTAGAATTTCTGCACTGAAATCCTGTTTTCGATATGCAGCTCTAAAGTGCCATTCCAAGTTGCCATTTCTGAGATTTGCTACAGGCGAGCTATCCTTTGGAGATGAAGGCATTTGTAACGTGCAATGGCCCGAGCACTTGCAGCAACACCGTAAAAGTGGGGCCTGTTAGGGGGTCAAAGTTGGCTGTAGCAAACTATATCTATTTTTACGTGCATTTCCAACCCGTATAATAATACAAAGCTAGAAGTCGATGAGCAAAATATCTGCGGATTATGCATCATCGTGCTTGTGATAAATTAGGAGAGATAAATAAATGAGAGTGTCAATATTTGTAGATGGTGCAAATATTTTTTATATGCAGAAAGATACCCTGCGATGGTGGATCGATCTGCATAAGCTTCTGAAGTGGATCGAGTCTAAAACCCAAGGAGAAATAGTTGACGCCTTTTATTATGTTGGGGAGGAACAACCTCCCGATGATAGGCAGCAAGCCTTTTTGTCAGCGTTGACCCGTATTGGCTATTCCGTCATAACTAAAGAACTCAAGAACATAGTTCAGAATGATGGTCGTGTGGTTAGAAAGGCCAATCTTGACATCGAGATTGTTCTTGACATGTTCAACACTGTCGAAAATTATGACATGGCAGTGCTCATGAGCGGCGATGGCGATTTCGAACGCCCCCTCAAACTGCTCAGAGCACGCGGAAAGAGAGTTCTTGTCCTGTCCACAGAAGGCTTCATTGCCAGAGAATTAAGAGAAGTGGCGGGAATGCATTTTGTGGATTTTGAGACCATCAGAGAACAAGTCCAGAAGGATCAGATCGATTATATTCATGAACCTTAGATTTGATACTTAATGGGACCTCCCAAAGAGATCATCGGCTACAAAGCCCACGGTTTATTGGGTTGGCATCGTCTTTGTGCAACCGGATAAGTGTCAAACTTAGCGTTCAGGACTATAATCATTTCACCCTATGCCGAAATGACGCATAGGATCTCTTTTTTTCTGGATTTATCCCTCATCGCCCTCGCCTTCGAACTTCAAGGCCACCGAGTTTATGCAATATCGAAGCCGCGTTGGCAAAGGTCCATCCTCAAAGACGTGACCCAGATGAGCATCGCATCTGGCGCATTTCACCTCAACCCTCACCATCCCATAGTTTCTGTCCTCTGAGGTCTCTATCTTGTCATCAGAGATGGGTGCCCAAAAGCTGGGCCAGCCTGATCCCGAGTCAAACTTCGTCTCTGAAGAGAATAGCTCGTTATCGCAACAGACGCAGCGATATATGCCAGTTCCCTTGAAATTGTAATACTCCCCTATGAAAGGCGGCTCAGTTCCCTTTTTTCGAGTGACGATATATTGCTCTTGCGTGAGGATCTCTTTCCATTCTTCGTCACTTTTCAGCAACTTTTCGACCATAATATTCCTCATTTCGATGTGAAATGTGTGATGATTTTAATATCAATCACAAAAATATATAGGGCTGCAGTCCGATGAAGTTCTGACCCCACCCCATTGAAACTTTTTATCTCCAGCGTTCTTGGATCACCATATCTTCCATAGGTTTCCGAGGTCTTGACAGAGGCGACTCAGCAGGATATCCCAAAGGAAGCATCGCGACTACCCGGATCTCAGGAGGTATGGCCAGGATCTTCTTTACTTCCTCCTCGTAGAATGCCCCTATCCAACAAGTCCCCAAGCCTTCCTCTGTGGCCTGGAGTGTCATGTGATCTACGGATATGGCCACATCTATCGGATAAGTGAGCTGGCCACAGGTCATGACGTAATCGGTCAAGGTGGCGCAAGCCACAATGACGACTGGAGCTTCACCTATGAAGGCTTGGCCTTTGGCCGCTTCCGAGAGCTTGGCTCGGGTCTCCTTGTCTCTGACAACTATGAATTTCCACTCTTGCATGTTCTTTGCAGAAGGTGCAAGCCTTCCTGCTTCCAAGACTCGGTTTAGCGTTTCTTCTTCCACCTCACGGTCCTGATAGCGCCTTATGCTCCTTCTGGCCTTGATCGCGTCACTTACACTCATATCCTCTCTCCTCCTCAATCCCAAAATTTCATTTTCGTCTTTTGCAGGTTTCCCCCAAGTTTCACCTATCTCTTTTTCATCTCCTTTCGGACTTCTATGCCTCCTTCCGTGAGGTGCCAATCCCCTTCTGCTTCACTTATCAAACCTTTCTCGGTCAGTTCCTTTAGCATTCTTTCTACAGATATGGGGGTGAGGTGCCCCATCTTGGCAATTTTAGCCGCAGAAATTGCCCCTTTCGCTTCCAAAACCTGCATTACCTTTTCTCGTTTCGTGTTTCCCAAAACGAATCCTATCAGATCGTCCATTGATTTATTCCTCCATCCAGTCTATTTACATCAGATGAATTGGTTGCTAGAGATTCACACGTCAGAGGAGTTACCTTGCGTTAGGTTTATTTCCTACGAAACGCCTCTTAAATTTGCGGGCTAGTCCGGGTGGCTCGGCGTCACCTGTAACCCGAGATCGCCGATACGCGGGGGACGAAGCTGACGGGCGACTGCGTGTGCTGCAGGTTCAGTCCAGGTGTAGACTGTGATTCTCCGCCCTGTGGGGACAGCATTGGTGTCCGGGCTTGCCGGAGGGCAAGCTTGTTCACCTTAATTGTGGGAAACGGTTCAGGTCCGGAAGGGAGCAGACCGACCGCGAATAACTGTCGCTTGCAGAATTGCGGGGAGGAGAATGCGCTTGGGCCAACTGGCCTGTGGCGTTGTAGGCAACCGCCAGCGTGCCCGCATTAAAAATAATGCTATTCGATACTGATCTCCGTTCCCTTCTTTTGCGTCTCCTTCTTCTCAAGCTCGATGCTCAAGACACCGTTCTTGTAAGAGGCTTTGGAGCTGTCTGGATCTATCTCGCAGTCCAGATCGATCTGCTTTAAAAACTTCTTCTCTCCGATGGCCTCTATCGTGATCGCGCCCTCTGTGGCGTCCAGTTTGATGTCGGATTTATCGACACCAGGAAGCTCTGCGAAGACTTTGTAACCCTTTTCTTCTTCCATCACGTCAACGAGAGGCTCTCTTCCGGAGCTGGGCTGAATTCCGCCATGATACGTGGGTTTGATGTTTCCAAACTCTCTAAAGACAGGCTCTTTTCCCGGTTCAGAGGTGTAGCTAAACCCATAGACGAAGGGGCCATACCTTTTGGATTTGCCAAACGGTGTATATCCCTCTTTGACCACGTCCCTATATTCTTCAGGTATATTATCCTCGAATTTCTTGATCAACTCTTCGAATGGGTCTTTGAACCACTCACTGCGTTCCTCTTCGAAGGGGAATTCCTTCATGAAGCCCTCGAATATGTCGAATATAGATGGATTTCTTCTCTTTTTCATGACCACTATCACCTCGCCATTTCGGGCGATTCTATTATTATTGGTCTAGGGCAATATACCCTTTTTGGTAGCAATGTCCAATGTTGGCAGGACATTTTTGAGCCATTATTATCGCGTCAAGAAATCATACCAATCGAAATCGTTTAAACTATCAGACAACTTAAGGCACCTCATGAGTTTCGATTTATTCCCCGCGATCGATCTGCGCGGTGGCAAGTGCGTTCAGCTCGTCCAGGGCGTTCCTGGAACGGAAGTCGTATCTTTCGATAACCCCTTAGCTCAAGCCGAAAGGTGGGTGAAAGAAGGAACCGAGGTTCTGCACATAATCGATCTAGATGGGGCCATACAAGGAAAGAGGGTCAACGCCCCCATACTGAAAGAGATCGTGGAGAAGCTTGACCTGTTCACTCAGGTAGGCGGCGGAATCAGGACTCGTAAAGACGCCGAATCGTTGCTCAACCTGGGCGTAAATCGGGTAATACTGGGAACTGCAGCCCTAAAACGACCCGAAATGGTGACGGAACTGGCTGAGGATTTCGGCTCGGAAAGGATCATGGTCGCACTCGACGTTCGATTTGGAAAGGTCACAACAGAGGGTTGGCAAAGAGATCTTGAAAACGGCGCAGTCGAGCTTGGACTCCTCTTTCAAGAGAAAGGCGCAGGATCGATCCTTTTCACCAACATCGATACAGAAGGGCAAGAGCGGGGCATCGACGTTGGGCCAACAGAGACGTTAGTTGAGGCGGTAGATATACCGGTGATCGCGGCTGGTGGAGTGACCCTGGTAGAAGATGTCCTCGCACTCAGGAATGCAGGTGCATCAGGCGCAGTTGTGGGGACTGCCATATACACCGGAAAGCTCAACTTCCGCGAGGCTTTGGACGCTCTTTGAAGTTGATTATGTCTTAATGCATCTAGATGTAGGTCTAATATAGGTTCTGGATGGAACGATATGACTTTCATGTGAGGTTCGTGTAGGTGGTGTTCTATGAGGCAAGGCAGGGCTGAGATTGAAGAGCGGGGCGCGATGGCCTGCGTGGAGATGTTGTTAGACGGTACGGGAACGGTAGATCTAGACTCCGGTTCCGCCTTTCTGGACCATATGCTCCACGCATTTGCGAGAATGAGTTCGATCGATCTTAAGGTGAGGGCAAAGGGCGAAATTTCGCGCCAAAGGGCCAGGGCTCTGGGCTTAGCGCTTGGAAGAGCTTTAAACGAGGCGCTGGGCGACAAAAAAGGGATTAAGAGATACGGTTGGGCCGCGGTGCCCATGGACGAATCCTTGGCCCAGGTTGCCCTGGACATCAGCGGTCGCCCTTACCTAATCATGAACGCCAATTTCAAAAACGACAAGATCGGCGACCTTGATTCACAACAGGTGAGGGTCGTGATAGAAGCCGTGACCACAGAAGCGCGCCTCACCTTGAACGCCACCGTGGTGGGCGAAAACGATCACCATAAGGCTGAAAGCCTCTTCAAAGCGCTAGGGCTCGCGCTGAAGGAGGCAAAACGGGTGGAGGGATCTGAGGTACTCAGCACCAAAGGGGTTCTTTGACCTTTGTAGGAATCGCGTTTAACGATACGCTCTCCTAATAAATCTCAAGCTCGTAAGTGTAGTGCTTAACGATACCTTTCGGACAAATCTCTAACTAGTAAGAGTTTAAGATTTGTTCTAATCGTATCGTTAAGCACTATTCTGGCGAGAACCAATTCGTTTCATCTAATTGGTTCTCGACTATAACATGATCTAGCCGGTTCTCGACTATTATCCTCTCGATTATTCGAACTCAATGGTTCCTGGGGGTTTGGGCGTCAGGTCATATACAACTCTAGATACTTCCAAGATTTCGCTGGCGATCCTGTGAGATATCCTGCTCAGGACCTCCCAGGGAAGTTCCATCGCCTCAGCGGTCATGGCATCTCTTGAAGTGACCGCTCTCACCGCCACGATCCATCCGTAAGCTCTAACGTCGCCCTTAACTCCTGTTGCTTTGCCAAGAACGGCAGCAAAAGCTTGCCAGGGGCCGAAGGGATCTAGCTCTTCTTCCACTATGGCATTGGCTGCTCTCACAACTGCCAGTTTCTCTTCGGTGACTTCACCTAATATTCTGACTGAAAGGCCCGGTCCTGGATAAGGCATACGCTCGCAAAGCTCCATTGGCATCCCCAGACCTCTTGCCACCTCTCTGACCTCGTCTTTGTAAAGATCGCGAAGTGGCTCCACAATGCCTTTGAAATCCATCTTCACTGGAAGACCGCCGACGTTGTGATGAGACTTAATCCCACCCTCTGATTCGATCAGATCCGGATATATCGTCCCCTGGATCAAGTAGTTGGAGCCCACTCCTCTTGCTTCTTCCTCAAATACCCTGATGAAGGTCTCGCCTACCATTTTCCTCTTCTCTTCAGGGTCAGTGACGCCCTTCAAGGCTGAAAGAAACTTTTTTTCTGCATTGACGGTGATTAGACTGAAATCGTGGAATATTTCACCAATCCACTTCGATTCGTTCAGCCGCATCAGCCCACTATCTACATAGACCGGGACCAGTTGGTCACCGATCGCTTTGCGGGCCAGAAAGGCACAGACGGAGCTATCCACCCCGCCCGAGAGGCCGATGATGGCCTTTCCCTCCACCTCACGGCGAATCTCTGCTATTGCGTCATCGATAAATTGCTGAACGTTCAGACCCATGGGGATGGTGAGGCCGTTTTCCTGGATAATAGACTTACGGTCATATCAAAGAAGATTTCCAGAGAATTTGGGGTTCAGATGAAACCAACGTGAACCGTACATGAAAAATAGACATTTAAACTTTGGAACTGAAGGTCTGTCCAGCGGGAGGGGAGTGGGGACTCAATCGCCAGACCTCCTACTTAATTTAGGAGACCGGAGGGGGCAACTCCCTCCGCCCTCTCTACAATTACCTCTTTTTGGCCGCCTCTCGCTACCTTTCCTTATATGGTGCTATAAATCGCCAAAGCTTCTTGGCCCTTTTGGATATTTGTGTCGTCATCGGTAAATTTCGCGGCTCGACTTCACAGAAAAATTTCCTTTGAAAATGTCTGCCAAGGCTGCGTATCTCCCGTTCATATCGCTCCCAATCACGTATACTCCAAGTCCTGTGAAGTTCGATTCGGAGTCCATCTTCATCCTGGTGCTTCGAACCTCAGCGTTGTTGGCGCAGTTGAGTCGATCCGAGTAGAGGTAGCTTTCGCCTATCAAAGAGCGCCTCTTCTGATTTTCACAGATATGATCTGCATGCCAGCTTGAGTTGTAAACCAAAGGCCGCCCGCGGGATAGCTGTATCACAGAACTCGATTTGGTGGCGTTGAACACCCGTTCCATGACTATCTTGTAAGACCGGTAGGTCAGCACCTCTGAAGAGGAATAGTTACCAGATCCGTGTTCAACAAAGGTGATTGACGTTTCTGGAATCGGCCGAACCCCCGTACGCACCTCTGCGGTTTTATTAAATTGATCACAAGATAACATCACCTTGTTTGTGATAACCTGAGGGCTTCGCTCTGTAGAGAACCTGCGCCGCACCGAGACGTAACCTGATCCTTCCACTTGTCCCTCGATGTCAGCTTTGAAGTTCTGTTTGCGCATCTTCATCACGATGACAATCCTGCCGTAAGTTCCATTTGGGAGCGATCCTATCGTCCAGACATTATTCGTTCCAGGATCTGGCGGCGGATCAACCGAAACGATTTCCATCCTGGGATCGTATTGTTCGACGATGACCATGTTGGTGATAGTCTCATTGAGATCATTTCCGTAAGTTATTGTGTAGGTGATCTTTCCGCCCCGACTGATGGTTTTGGGTTTTCCGACCTTCAGCTCAGATGATTCGAAGGGTTCAAAACTGAGGACCATTCCGTTTATGTTGAAGTAGTCGACGAGGCATTCGCCGTTTCCTGGCTTATAAATCCGAAGGTAGACCCTGACCAGATAAAGGTCTGAAGGCAAATCTTCATTCCATTCTGGAAGAGTCATGTTATCGCTGCCATAGCCGCTCCTCTTGTAATCAAGTTTGAAGGCGTTCAGCTCATTCCACTCGCCCTCGATCCAATCGTGGTAATTATTCCACGAATCAATCCTGGCGTAGAGTTTGACGTCTCTTTCGCTTTTGCTGCTCCACTTTCCGTCACCGTCACCATCGAAGTAGAGATCAATCCCGAGTTTACCATTTTCAGTGAGTGGCATGATCTGCATCGTGAGCTGATCCAGCTCATCGAAGGCGAGGGGCTCTTCCAGATCGATCTTTATGTAACGCGTTTTATTATCATAGGATAGCAAGGCGGAATGAGATCCATGAATGCCATTCTGATCTGTGGGGACCCCTCTTCCGCCAAGATAGTAATTGAGGCCATAGGAAGCCGACCCTGTCAACACGAAGAGCGAAGACAGGATCATGATGTATAGCAGGATCAGAATCTTGAGGCTCATGTTGATCACACAATTAGACAAAAATAGGTCTGTTCTGCTGGATATAGTTATCGATCGTTTTGTCGAATTGCTGGGATCTTTGACAGTCTGCTGGAAATTGTCGCTCGTCCAAGAACGTCGTTCTTCCAGATGGATATGTCCAGTTTGAGGGCGTGTAAACGGTCTATGTGAGTTTCAGGAATTGGAAGATGGATTTACAAGGGCCTCACATGAAAAATAAGTATTTAACCCAGTCTGGCCGAGTTCATCCCGTTGAATTTGCTCATTTCGAGCATTAGGGGAATCTGGGGCGAATCAGAGATGATTGGATCGTTTATGGCTGAAAGCGAGGAATTAAAAGGATGGCTGAAAAGATCTGTTACGAGGTCTTTTACAGAAGAGAACCTGCCTTACACAATGGGAATAATCTCTATATTTCTGATTTTTTTCGGAATTGTAGTATCGTCTGCTGCTGGATTGAATTCCATAGAATTTGGCGCAAATGATCCTGAAATCACAGGATATAGCACCGCATGGCTAGGTGAACCAGTGAGTGCTGAACCGGACTTGTACTATAACTTCTGGCAAGATCAAGTGACAGAAGACGAAACGCTTGGTTGGAGCAGTTATTATGGATGGTGGTACGGCCAATCTTACGAGGTTATGGGGCTGGATTCGAACACGCTATTCCATCACAATCCTGACACCTGGCTTGGGTCTATCGAAGATCGCGATTACGAGCAAGAAGCTTTGCATTACAGGCTCTGGCTCAGAAGACTTGAGATGGAACACTTCCAGGAGGAGATGGATGCCAAGTCCTGGAACTATAGATGGACTTGGAATCTCCATGATCGACTGGACGATTACCCGATCCAAGATCGCACTATACCTCTAGAAAACCAGCCACCTGTCGCGATCGATCTTTTCCCGGACGAGTTTGGTCCTCAGAATCCAGGAGCAAAAATCAAGTGGACGGCAAAAGCCTGTGATCTCGAAGGCGACTTTTTGAGCTACCAATTCTGGCTGAAAGGGTCTGCCACCGGAAATTTGTGGCAAGACATGACAGGATGGATCCCCCGCAACAAGTGGACTTGGGAGACTAACTCTTTCGACATTGGTTTGAACCAGGTTCAGGTGTGGGTCAGAGACGGACGACATGCAGGTCCTGACGGGTGCGATGTCTCTTCCGTGAGAAATTACATCATAACCGGGAATACGCCGCCACCTCTTTGAGTTCCTTCCCCGTTACATTTTTCTGAAAATTAAGGGCAATCATCTCATCATAATGGTTATTTATGTCTGGGTATCCAGCTATAGTCGAGAACCAATTAGATGAAACTAATCGGTTCTCGAAAGATTAGTGCTTAACGATGCGAATGGGACAAAATGTCGAACTCTGACGAGTTCGACATTTGTCCGAAGGGTATCGTTAAACACTATAGCTTGGAGGATCATATGCACATCGAGATCACTTCGCTCTTGGACTTGGACGTTTATACTCAGAAAGGCACTTTCGTGGGACGGGTGGACGATGCTGTGCTGGATATCAATAGGGAGACTGTGAAGGGCCTTGCTCTGGGAAATGTGAACAAGGACCTTTTCGATTTCAGAGGAAAAGGCATTGTCGTACCCTATGAAGGTGTCACAGCTGTAGGGGACGTAGTCCTCATAAGACATCCTGCAACAAAGGAAAATGACGATGAAGAAAAAGATAGATAACCTGGAGATCTACGCTCACTTAAAGGTTCGATCTCCCTTGATCGTAAGGGCCGATGGGAGGGGTTTTAGCAAGCTGCTCTACGACGCCGAAAAGCCTTATGATCTGGGGTTTGCATCTTCAATGGCCAAAGCCACCAGAGCTTTCTTTGAAGAGTCGGGACTGAGATTGGATCTTGCTTTCACATTCTCTGACGAGATCAACCTCCTCTTCATGAAGGCGCCTTTCAACGGCCGCATCGAGAAGTTGGATTCGGTGATTGCGGGATTTCTCTCCGGCGCATTGTCCCTATCGTTCGGCAAGATCGTCTCCATGGATGCAAGGACGGTTTCTCTTTGTCCGGGCGAGATATTTGAATATCTGGCTACAAGACAAGACGAAACCTGGAGAAATCACGTATTTTCCTACGGATTTTACGGACTCGTCGAAGATGGCCTCGACCCAAACCAGGCCATGAAACGGATGCGAGGGATGAAAGAGTCCGATATACACGAGATGCTGTTCCAACGTGGCATCAACCTGGCCAAGAATCCTGCATGGCAGAGACGAGGCATATTGATCTACAGAGACGAGATCGGGATTGTGGAAGACTGGGAGCCGCCTCTCTTCAGGTCCGAAGACGGAAGAAACCTCCTTTGGGATATCATCGGAGATTCAATTCCAGTTGGGCCAGACTTCCGGCCGAAGTGATAGCCCCGATCAGTCACTCCAAATCCACGAGTATGCGATCCAAGAGACCTGAAAGACGACACCAATCGATCCAGTGCTCGCCTTTGCTGTCATGAACCACGCAAACGCCTTTTGAAGAGGGACGCCCTCGCCGAAAGTCTCTGTACCTTTGGACCAACTCTAAAGCTTCCCGAATCTCGACGAGACGGCGCTCTTTTACCAGAGTTGCCAGCTTGAGTGCATCTTTTGGCCCCATCTCGTTGGCAAGACCTCTACATTCAGAAAGAACCAGACCTTCTTCCTCCAGATAGAAGGGATAAGTCCTGCAAAGAAGCGGCCTTACTGGGTAAATCTGGCACCCATCGTCTTCATAATATTGGCACCTTTCGCCGTCTTTTCTCAGTCGCCACTCAAGAGTGTGAAAGTTCCCTTCAGCGTCCCATTCCCCTTCTATAGGTGGTTCGACCACTTCCAGCCAGCTTTGGCCTGTCTTTTCCATGATCGCCCTTACTTCAAAGGGGAATACTGCAACGTTGTTATCTTCACCCCGACAGCATTTTCCACATCGAATGCACTCAAACCCTGCGTTCTGTATCGATGCTGCCAACTCCTCTGGCAAGATGCATTTTGCCTCTTCGAGCTGGGAATATAGCTCGCTAGAGATTCGTTCTACTCGTTTGGACTTCATATCCGGCAAACGTCCAGGAAGTTTTCGAGAACCTGGCTTCCAAATTCGGTATGTACCACTTCAGGATGCCACTGGACCCCATATAGGGGCCTTTCAATATGTCTCATGGCCTCGATCTCGCAGATATCAGACCTTGCCAGGACCTGGAACTTTTCCGGAAGCTCGACCACTTGATCTGAGTGAGACGCCCAGGTCTTGATGGCCGGTGGCAAGCCCTTCAAAATATCATCTTCATCGAGTATTTCGACCTGAACTTCTGCGTATCCACCTACATTTCCGGGTTGGACTTTTCCGCCCAAGGTCTCGCCCATGAGCTGCATCCCAAGACAGATTCCCAAGATTGGTATCTCCAGATTATCCAAGTATTCGCGACATTTTCCAGCTCGGGCGAGAGCGGGACCTCCTCCCAGCACCAGACCGTCTGCCTCGATCTCTTCGATTGGGGTTTGATTGGAGATCATTTTCGTCTGGGTCATATCTCTTAAACTTCTCACGATGAGGTGGTTGAACTGGCCATAGTTATTGACGACCAATACTAACATCTCAACCTCATTATGTCCGATTTTTCCGTCCTATAATAGTGTTTGACGGCACCTTTGGGGACAAATGCCAAATTCTTATGGTCATTATATTTATCCCATTCGTATCGCTAAACACCATTCTAGCAAGAACAAATTAATCTCATCTAGTCGGTTCTCGACTATTAGATCAATCCCAAAAACCATCCTTAATTTCAGACTATAGTGTTTAACGATACCTTTCGGCCAAATCTCTAAAATCTCTAACTCGTAAGAGTTTGAGATTTGGCTTATTCATATCGTTAAGCACTATTTTGGCGAGAACTGATTAGTTCCATCGTATGTGTTTAGCTCCATTCAATCGGCATCAGTAAACCCATTTCGTGATGGCTTGTGCGACCTGTTCCAAAGAGCTGATTTCAAGCAACCTCGGCTAATGATATTGTTTTCCAATCTGGCTCAAGTTGTTGGTCGACGTGCGTTCATTGGCTAAAACCAACATCGAGCAATCGATTTTGGGGGGCTAAACACATACTAAGTTTCGTATCTCTTCTACGTTTTCAAGAATCGTAAACCCTGGAAAGGACCTGAGCCGCCCGATGTTCTCTTGATCTATCTGTCTTGTGACGGCTTGGATCGTTCCCCCTTTAATCGCGCCATAATCACAGAGGTCGACGCAAGTTCCGCATCCGTCACATTTCATCAGGTCTATCTGATCTTCAATGGCCTGGTTTGGGCATGCATCTTGTGGGGGGCAGACCTCACAACTTCGACAGAGCATCCGATCAATTATATATGGTGTTTGGGTCAAGGTGCTCTCCTTGACGTCGGTGGGGAGAACATATACCGGAACATCTGCTTTGTTCGCGAGAGCTGCAGCGTTGGTCACCAGGCTATCTGCGATTCCATAAGCCATCTTGGCAACGCTATTTGCAGTCCCAGGGGCGACTATCAGAATATCGAACTTGCCCATCATGAACCGCCCCGTCTTGGGGCTGCTACATCCCTCTTCGCGTTCCAGGAATATCTCCTCTAAGTACTCTCCGCTCGATATCTCCGAGAGCCGATCGAATAGGCCATACATGCGCAAGACCTCTTCTCCTGCCCTGGAAACGAAGGTACAGACTCTATTCTCTTGAGCCAGTTCCTGCACGGCGTCGACGCTTTCTGCCAGGTAATGGCCAGCTCCAGTGATGCCCCAGCCGATGTTTTTCATATCAAGTCACCTTGGCACGAAGATCTCGCCCTTCTGGGGTTTGGGTCATTTGCCAACTCTTTTTTCCCAAAGCGACGAGATTCTCTGCCCTGACTTTGAACTACAATTCGTGATTAATTACATGATTGTACTATCACATCACATATTAGAACTCATCTTCACCCTTCTGACGTGATAAATGACTGTTTTTTTGTGAATTGATCCGACAAACTTTTTTGTCATGAGGTACATAACAAGAAAGTTGAAGGCTTATATGCGACCTATACTTGATTCACATGATGTGGTGGAGTGGATAAGGGCGTAAATATGGCACTTACATGAAAAATAACTACTTAATATCTCGGACGGTCGGTTTTGAAAGAGTCACCTTATCTAATTGAGGAGGAAAACGGGGATGAATAAACGTCCATCAGACAAAAGTAACAAGTTCAGATTCAACAGCGTGACAAATATTTTTGGAGCGTTGATTACCTGTCTCTGCAAGAGATCACTCTTTATAGCGTTAACGTTGTTGATTTTTGGACTTGCAATCTCCGCATCAGGAGCAAATGAACCGCCAACTTTTGAGAAATTTGATTCAAACAAGCCTAGCCCTCAAGAAGTGGCATCCATGATCAGATGGACTGCGACCGCCACAGATCCTGATGGCGATCCAGTGTTTTACAAATTCCAGATAAAGGGGCCATCGACGAGTGACGAATGGCAAGTCGTCCAGGACTGGAGCATCAAGAATTGGTGGGGATGGAAGCCAGACGAATCTGGAGACTACGAAATCGATGTCTGGATTAGAGACGGAAACCATGCTTCAGAGAACCGCTGGGATGACAACAAAATTGCAAGTTACATCATATCTGAAAGATCTGGATCAACGTCATTTCCTGGCAGAGGGGTTGCCGTCGGCTTAGGGTCCAAGGATGCTACACTAGGACGAGGTGTAACAATCGGGTTAGCATCAGACGGTGACGAAACTGATGGAATCAGATCTTTCGGAATAAACCAGCTGCCTGTCGCAACTGGCTTGACACCAAACAAACCTAGCGGCCAGACTGCTGGAACTGCGGTTACGTTCACTGCAACTGCGACCGATCCAGATCCTGGTGACGCCATCAGGTACAGGTTCTGGGTCAAAGGACCTGGAACTGCAGGTTGGGACGTAAAGAGAGATTGGAGTTCCAGCAACATATGGACCTGGACCACCACGACATCTGATATCGGTTCAAGTGAAATCAGCGTATGGGTTCGTGACGACAAACATGCTGACATCAACCATCTGGACAGCGAGAAGAAGATCGCAAGTTATGTGATCAATCCGGCTGCAAACCAGCCACCGATCGCGACTGGCTTGACACCAAACAAACCTAGCGGCCAGACTGCTGGAACTGCGGTTACGTTCACTGCAACTGCGACCGATCCAGATCCTGGTGACGCCATCAGGTACAGGTTCTGGGTCAAAGGACCTGGAACTGCAGGTTGGGACGTAAAGAGAGATTGGAGTTCCAGCAACATATGGACCTGGACCACCACGACATCTGATATCGGTTCAAGTGAAATCAGCGTATGGGTTCGTGACGACAAACATGCTGACATCAACCATCTGGACAGCGAGAAGAAGATCGCAAGTTATGTGATCAATCCGGCTGCAAACCAGCCGCCTGTCGCAACTGGCATAACGCCTAATCGGCTCAGTCCACAGGTTGTAGGGACGACCATCGTCTGGACATCCAGTGCTTATGATCCAGATGGCGACACAATACTCTACAGATACTGGCTGAAAGGCCCGTCCACAGGTAACGCCTGGAAAGTTATGCGCGACTGGACATCCAGCAACAAATGGACCTGGTCCGCGGGTGCAAGTGACAATGGCCAGTATGACATAGCCGTATGCATTCGGGACGGAAAACACGAGACTGCGGGTCGTTATGACGATTGTGTTGGATACAAGGGGTACCAGATCGTAAGGCCCATCACGAACCAACCTCCTGAGGCCACCAGCCTTGTGCCTAACAAGCTCGAACCTCAGATAGCAGGATCGACGATCGTCTGGACTGTAGGAGCTTACGATCCAGATGGCGACTCGCTCCTCTACAAGTTCTGGCTGAGGGGACCCTCTACTGGGGATGCCTGGACGGTGGCAAAAGACTGGAGTTACAGCAACACATGGTCCTGGACTAGCGGCTCAGCCAATGCTGGTGAGTACGACGTCTATGTCTACGTAAGAGACGGAAACCACGCATCGGCAGGAAGCTACGACAGTGGGATTAGCCATTGGAACTATCAGCTTTCAGTGCCCGTGGTCAACCAGCTGCCGGTGCTAAGTGGTGTCACCCCCAACAAGCCAAGCCCGCAAATGGCAGGTTCTGTTATATCCTGGAAGGCTACGGCTTACGATCCAGATGGAGATCTTCTCCTCTACAGGTTCTGGCTGAAAGGTCCTTCGACAGGAAACTCCTGGACGGTCATACAGGACTGGAGCTACAGCGACACCTGGACTTGGTCCAGCGGCTCAACTGATGCTGGCGAGTACGATGTCTACGTATACGTGAGAGATGGAAAACATGCGTCTGCCACAAGCTCCGATAGCCGTATGGGATACGCAGATTACCAGCTGGTCCGCCCCGGTGGCGTCCACCAGCTAACTTTTGGTGAGACGAACCACGATCGCCCCTCTCTTCTGTATGCAGACGGCGGTTACCTTCTGGCCTACCAATCTTGGGAGGCGGGAAGCTATTACCAGGGCGATGTATTCCTCGAAAGGTTAGACTCAAGCTGGAACCAGCTAAAGAGGGTCCAAGCTACCAGCAAACGCGCCTATGAAGACTTCCCTTCTGTCGTATACTATGATGGGTACTATTACGCAGCCTACGTCTCTGACGAATACGGAAATTTCGATATATTCGTGAAAAAGTACGATTTGAACCTGAACTTGGTCGAGACTCAGAGGCTCACGACTTTAAGTTCAGATCAGGATAGGCCGTCGCTCGTCCGCGTAGGCAACGACTTCTACTTGGCCTACCAATCTTGGGAGACGGTTTCGTCTTACGGTGGCGACATCTTCATCGAGCGGTTTGACCAGTTCTGGAACTCTCAAGGAAGGGAGAGAGTGACATTTGAGAGGTCTTACCAGGACAGTCCCTCTTTAGTCTACGCAAATGGCCGGTTCTATGTGGCCTACACTTCGCAAGAGAGTGGAAACCTGGACATATTCGTCAAGACATATGACATGAATCTAAAAGAGCTGGAGAAGAAGAAGCTTACCTATTATTCTTCTGATCAGGACTACCCGTCCTTGTTCTGGCAGGATGATACGTTCTACCTGGCTTACGGCTCTATGGAGGGAAGCGACTACGACCTGTACATGGAAGAGTTTGATTCCAGCTGGAATTTGCTCGAACGGTATCCTTTCGTCCAGAAACCCAATTCCCAGACCTGGCCGTCTTTGGCTTACAATCCGCTTGACGGCCTTCTTTGGGTTGCCTACGTCTCTCAAGAAGATGCTGGCTGGAACATATTCATCCAGCCTGTAGAGCCTGTAAGTATTGGGGACTGTTACGTCTTGATGGATTTCACCTCCACCAGCGCTTATAGTCCGTACATCCTTTCCATCAAGTTCTACAACGGAGAAGGCAAGCTTGCAGATCCTTCAAGGCTGGGACTGACCCGAAGCGAGGCTGACGGCATGGTTGGGACTTTCTTGAGCAGGATATCGACGGGAACGTATCAGCTAAACTCCAGGTTCGAGGCACCAGGCTCCAGGACCTTCACAGTCTCAGGTACCTTGGACGGATGCAACATCGAGAAAACTGTGACCATTCAGGTCGTCTAAAGCGGCAAAAAACGAGTTTGATCTGGCCTGATCTTGGGGTGGATCGGCCCGAACTAGATTTGTGAAAAGGTGGGTGACGCGATTGGATGGCGCCGATAAGGTGCCGTCCTCCCAAAGCCACTCAAGAATATAACTGTTTGATTTGGTCTTTGATGGCCGATTGGCCAAAAAGAGGTGATCAAGTATCAAAGGATCGTTTCGAATACTGCTTTATGCAAGTTCTCGTTGTATTGGGCTATCAGATCGTGGGCGCTCTTAATCGAATGTAGATACAGCAAAAGAGCTGCAACGAGAAGGACGAACTGCGCCTTTTCTGACATATCGCCTACGTAAACTTGACCTGCACCACCTACGAAAACGGTGGCCATTAGAAGACCTATAACGATGGCGGAAATGGTGGCACCCTTTGTCACCTTTCCGGCGTACAAGAGACCGGCCCCTCCGAAGAAGAATATGGAGAGCAACAAGGCGACAAAGCCCTTCTTCTTTTTCAGCTGGTAAAATACGATCTTCTCTCCATCCGGCATCTGGCGGGCGTTTTGCCGAATCGTTTTGAACTCATCTTCTGCTTTCATGGGACCACCTTGGCATGATCGCTTTTCCCGTATAAAAGGCGACTGGACCGAAAGTATTTTAGAAAAATTATGCGTAATTGAGATCAAGGACGAAATCGGACAGGTGAACAGGACTTATGCTCATCCTTATAGTTACAATAATGGGCGCGATCTTCGTGGCCAGTTCTGCATATATGATATATTCGGATAAAAAAGGCCAGAGGAAAAGTTTGCAGAACGGGTGGCTGAGGTATATCAGATCTCCCTCCAATAATCAGGTTCGGGTTTGGGGGGCGATCACAGTAGTGGGTTTAGTTCTTCTCGCACCTGGTATTGCAAATCTTCTATCGTGGAATGTACTTGCAAAAGACAGCTCCAATTCGCTTTTTTCAAATCTCAACGCGAAACCTTCTGGAGATCCCTTCACAACTTTGCCTTCGGAGCGGATAGATACGACGCCGCGTGTCTTGGGCCAAGACGGGGATGAATCATATCAAAAGATTACCGTTACATCTTCAGGTAAAAGCAGCAGAACCTCGTCATCTGGTGGTGGAGGGAGCAGTAAATCTTCATCGGACTCAGCCGACAAGTCATCTGGCTCTTCTAAGACGGAAACGACGTCAGATATTGTGGGCAAAGCGGTGGAATCAGATCTATCATCAGGAAAGTCTGGGGTGGGTGCCTCAACCAAAGACGTGGTGGACTCCGTCGAACCTGCGAGTACAAGCGAGCCTGCGGGAGTTTTAAATCTAAAGAAATTTACTGATATTACAGTTCCAAAAGAGCCTGCTAAATCTGTAGACATTAAGAAGCTAGCCGAGTCAGCTCGTCCAACGGATCTGGTAGAAACTGGCGAGATCAAGAAACGTGTTGTGCTCTCAGATCCAAAAGAAACGGCAGAATCCTCAGAAATTGAGGTGGAAGAGAAGGATGCAGCTTCTGGGATATCTGATGAAGACATTGCTGGAGAAGACATCGATGCCAAAGCGATTTCTGAATTCAAAAAAGAGGAAGTAGTAGATGATGTGGACAAGGGAGCGGTTAAGGTTGAGATGGACACTGAGGCATACGAGTCTTCAGAGACAATAACGAAAGCAGAATATTCTGACCCCATTACAGTACCTAAATTTCCAGATCCAAAGACAGTAATTAACTTTGCGGATGATTCTGCCAAAGATGATGTCAAGGTCGAAAAAGGGTCAGATGTATTGGCCGATGTGAGTGACATAACCGATGCAGATAAAAGTTCCAAAGTCGAAGATTCGGTTCCAAAACTTCCCGTAAAGGGAATATCTGAGATTAAAAATTTTGATGTGGCTAGCGAATTTGGCAAGAAGATGGGCGGCCAAAAAGATCTCGGTGGCGTCAGCGTTGGAAGTTTCAGTGCAGGAAACGCGTCTAACGGTTCCAAACAGGAGGGCGAACTTAAGACACCTGGGCTGACTTTTGGGTCTGCAAATGGAATATCTGAGTTGAAAAAGATGGATTTGCAATCCGAGTTTAAGGGCTTTACCAAAAATTCTGGTGGGCCAAAGGTTTTTGACGAATTCAGACTAGCTGAAGCGCCAGTCAATCTAACTGCCGATTCCAAGCCCGAAAACGCCACAATTCCATCGAAATCGTTGACTTCGCCTGATGTTTGACGGCACTTCTGAGACGATCAATCTCAGTGGATTGGATGGAAAGCTTCTTGTCAACAATTCCCGGCTCCAGTCGGGAGTTGTTGACGATGTTTCCATGCCATGCACATGGTGATATCGCACAGTTTCTGTCAGCCAGTCAGCTTGTATTCGCCCTTTGCCGCCCTTTTTCCTTATTGCCAAACCACTTCGACTTCGTCGGTCCTGAAACCTGCGTTGACGTGAGACTTGGATATGGGCGTTTTAACGCCGCTTCGAAGCATCAAAAGCCCCGTGTAGGCGATCATCGATCCGTTGTCGCCCATGAACCTCTTTTCGGGCACGTAAAACTTTCCATTTCGCTCCTCACACATAATCTCGAGCATCTCCCCGAGACGACGGTTGGCGCCAACCCCACCGGCGAGAAGTACTTCGCTCTTTTCGGCATGGGACATGGCCCGCTCAGTCACTTCCACTAGCATCGCAAAGGCAGTCTCCTGGAAGGAATGACACACATCTGCAAGATCATGATCTCGGGCGGCTTGGGCTGCGGCCGTGCTCAACCCAGAGAAGGAGAAATCCATTCCCTTGACCACATAAGGAAGTGGTATGTAATTCTGAGCCGATTTTGCCAGCTCTTCGATCTTGGGGCCACCGGGATGAAGGAGGCCCACCTGGCGAGCGAATTTGTCGAGGGCGTTTCCGACGCTGATGTCGAGGGTCTCGCCGAATATCCTGTAACGGCCCATGCGCAAGGCCAGAACCTGAGAGTTTCCGCCACTCACATAGAGGACGACAGGATCTTTTGCCCCCGTCTTCCATTTCCCCACCTCGATGTGGGCGACGCAGTGGTTCACCCCAACCAATGGCGCGCCAAACCTGAACGAAAGGGTTCGGGCAGCAGTGGCCACAGTCCTGAGACAAGGACCAAGGCCGGGCCCTTGAGAGAACGCGATCCCGTCTATCGAAATGTCATTCTCTCGCGCAACGTCCAGTACCGATTTTACGACGGATGCCATGTGCTCGGCGTGATGTTGAGCCGCTTCTCTTGGATGAATCCCACCTTTTGCCGGAACGTAAGTTGCACTTTTTTCAGCTATGACATCATTTTCATCGACCAATGCTGCGCTCAGGTTCCAGGCGGTGCCTTCCAACCCCAGTACTATCATCTCTTAGGTCCGCTCCTGTTATATCGCCCAAAATCACATTCTGACGGCTAAATCCAGCTCGTTATCCAGTTTTCCGCTGAAAAGATCATCTATGATCTAGGGTACAATTTGAGGGTAGGTTCAAGAATCTAGGCAGATATCTTTTCGATATCTGATCCCATTAAACCAGATCCGTTTTATGTTGTCGTAAGCTTTCTTTTTTGCTCCTTCAAGACTCTTATCTCTTCCTACCACCGTCAGAACCCGGCCACCAGTAGTGTAGAGTTTCTGGTTTCCTTCGGAATCGGTCCTGAAGGCGGTCCCGTTATGGTAGACCAGATCATTGGGATCTATTTTGTCTAGGCCTCTAATCGGCATGTTGGTGTAATGGGGACCTGGGTATCCAGGTCGCTCTTCAGTTTCGCCACTAGTTACAGGTTTTACGACCCGGCCGCTTATGGCGCAGATACCCACACAGTAATCAGAAGACCATTCGAGCTCGATCGAGTCCAGCTCCTTGTTCAAGACTGCCTGGGATAAGGTGTACATGTCAGTCTCCAGTCGGGGAAGGATCATCTCAGTTTCAGGATCGCCCAACCTCACGTTGATCTCAAGAACGCGAGGGACTTTCTCGCCAGCTTCGTCTGAGACCATGAGGCCAAAGTAGATCATCCCAGAATACTCAACACCGGTCATCTCCTTGAACCTGGTGATGGTTGGAACTGCTATAGTCTCCATGATCTTTTCAGTCAGATCTCGGTCCAGCCAGGGATGAGGCGAGTATCCACCCATGCCGCCAGTGTTTGGATTGTTGTCCCGGTTTGGGTTTCCGGTGAGCTTGTTAAAGAGCCGTATTGCAACCTTTTCGTCAGAGGAAAAAGCTCTCTTGTAGTCCATGGCAGATTCCAGAGGCAAGACTACTTTTCCGTCGGTCACCGCAAAGAACATCAATTCTTGCCCTTCGAGGCGTTCCTCAACGTCGATCCGCCGACCGGCATCGCCAAAGAGTTTCGGATCGACCATTATCCTTTCGACCGCCGAAAGCGCCTCTTCTTTCGATCCGCAAACGATGGACCCTTTGCCAGCCGCAAGCCCGTCGGCCTTGATCACCAGGTTTTTGCCAGGATTTTCGGCGTAAAAGCTCGAGACGTACTCTTTTGCCTTCTTCGGGTCGCTGAAGTTGTGATGTCCGGGCGCTGGAACGCCTATGCTTTCCAAGAAGTCTTTAGTATCGCACTTGCTGCCCTCAAGAATAGTGGCCTCTTTCAAAGGGCCGACGACTGCGAGTCCCTCTTCTTGAAAGAAGTTCACAATCCCGTCGGATAGATAGCCTTCGGGCCCTACGAAAGTGAGATCGACGTTATTCTTCTTGGCGAAGGCCGCAAGGTCCGGAATATCCTTGACTTGGGATCCTTTGACCAGAGCCATCTCGCACTTTTCCATCATGCTGCTGCTCGCGTTGCCAGGAGCCACATAGACCTTCTCGACTTGAGAACTCCTGGCAAAGGCGTGAGCTATCGCGTTTCCCCTTCCACCTGCATCAACAACCAGAACCTTTGCGCCAGACATATGACCTTGAGACGAAATAGCGGTAAATAAGGGTATTTGATAAACGCACTAGATCCGTGGGGTAGGTTATTAAAGTGACATCGTTTACTCTGATGCTTTGTAAGTATCATGCCGCAATCTCACATAAATAAAGACGCGAGTTGCAGAAGGTCAAAAATCAGTGAAGGAAAGTGGATAAAAACGATTGGAGAGATGCGGCCCAAAAGACTTCAAAGGGGTGAATGACCCGTTATGTACTCAAGAGAACAATTGCAGGATACCATAAATAACAAAAACGTCGAGTTTATCAGGCTGCAGTTCACCGACATCCAGGGAATAGTAAAGAGCGTATCGATCCCTGTGAACCGACTGGGAAAGGCACTGGATAGCGGAACTTCTTTCGATGGATCCTCTATCGAGGGGTTTGCCAGAATTCAAGAATCAGACATGGTATTGCATCCAGATATATCCTCTTTTTCGCTTCTTCCCTGGAAGGCAAAAGGGGACAAGAACGTGGGCAGGCTCATCTGTGACGTCTACAAACCCAGCGGAGAGCCCTTCAAAGGCGACCCAAGGAACGTCCTGGCAAGGATGATGCAAAAGGCTGAGGATATGGGTTACACCATGAACGTGGGGCCTGAGCTGGAATTTTTCCTTTTCAACAGGGTTAATGGAAAAGCCACCACCGAGCCACATGACTCAGCAGGCTACTTCGATTTTGCTCCAATCGACCTTGCAGAAGACATCAGGCGCGAGATCATGCTGGCCCTCACAGAGATGGGCCTCAAGATCGAGGCGTCCCATCACGAGTTGGCAATGGGTCAGCATGAAATCGATTTCACTTATGGTGAGGCTTTGAGGACGGCAGATAACGTGGTCACGTTCAGGTACGTGACAAAGACCATCGCGATGCAAAACGGGCTTGCAGCCACCTTCATGCCAAAGCCAGTCTACGGCGCGGCAGGATCTGGAATGCACATCAACATATCTCTATTCAAGGATGGAGAGAACGCCTTTTACGATCCGGAGGGGCCGATGCAACTGAGCGATCTTGCCAGGTACTTTGTGGGCGGGCTCCTCGAGCATTCCACGGCCATAACCGCGGTAACAAATCCGCTGGTCAACTCTTACAAGCGTCTTGTCTCCGGTTTTGAAGCTCCGGTCTACATAAGCTGGTCTGGGCCAAACAGGTCGTCACTGATAAGGGTTCCGAGTGGAAGGGGCCTTAGCACCAGGCTCGAGCTGAGGTCGCCCGATCCTTCATGCTGCCCTTACCTCGCCTTTGCGGTGGTTCTTGCAGCGGGACTCGATGGGATAAAAAGGAAGATCGATCCAAAGGATCCGATAGACCTGAACATCTATGAGCTATCGAAAACTGAACGGATAAGGCTTGGGATCGAAACTTTGCCCTCGGACTTGCGCGAGGCTCTCGATTGCCTGGAAGAAGACAAGGTCATTCAAGATGCGTTGGGTGAACACGTATACACCAACCTAAACCGGCTTGGATCGCTGGAATGGGATAGTTACAACACCCACGTCCACCCCTGGGAAGTCGACCGGTACATAAACATAATCTGAGAAAGGGGGTCGCTTCAGGCGATCAACTTTCTCAAGTGCCGAAACGTATATAAGCCGCATAGACACTGGGAGAGTGTGGGCCGGTAGCTTAGTCAGGTAGAGCGACAGGCTCTTAACCTGTAGGTCGGGGGTTCAAATCCCTCTCGGCCCGCTTTTTGCGGGGCTGTGGCCTAGTCAGGTATGGCGACGGGCTCCAGCGGTATATTGATGATGAGCAACGGGTCTGCTGAGGCTTCTCGACGGGGAAGCTGGTGATGATCCGTTGGAGCACTGAGATGTATTTCTCAGTATCGGAGAGACCCGTCGATCGTGCGTTCGAATCGCACCAGCCCCACTCTTTTTGATAACGCTCGACTTAAATGTCCAGAGGCTTTTAGCAAGGCAGGTGAGCGAAATGTATGACAAGATCATTACCATGTGCTGGTCCATAAAAGAGGTCAACAGGAACCTCGCAGACCGGGAGGCTATTATGGTCGATTACTCGATCAGTTATCTCAACGAGACGTGCTCGAAACTCTCAGATGTGTTGACTTCTAGCGGTCTTGATCTCGGAGAGAAAATCGAAGTGGTTAACACGGCAGGAATATCCAATGTGTTGACGTTGGGCGAAGTTGCTGATATGCTCAACGACGCAAAGAAGATCATCGAGTTTAACCTCATAGATAACGTGAACCGTTGGGCCCGATCCAAATCAGAACGCGCCTGAAGACAAAAAATGTTTGAGACCCTCAGAAAAGAAGGGTGACGAAAGATCGCATCGAGCGCCTCAGAACTCATAGGGCTCATCATATATCAGCTAACTTTTTTTCATCATCGGCGCTTCGTAGTGCGATTCTGAGTTTTGGCTCAACAATTTTATCGTTCTGCTACAATCATCCCATATCCTCGTAAAGTACTAAAATGATTCTCTGGATTTCTGGTACTGGCCAGATCCATACCCACAACCAAAGATCTTTAGTCATAGGGTTGTCAAGAGTTGAATCATGGTGAGAGTAGGGGCGCACGTTTCCATCGCAGGTTCGATAGACAAATCAGTCGACCGGGCCAGCGACCTTGGATGCGACACGTTTCAGATATTTTCCCGAAACCCGAGAGGATGGAGATTTAAGGAGCTTTCAGGGGATGTGGTCTATGAGTTTAGGCGAAAGCTGGAAGATTCAGGAATGTACCCGCCTGTAGATCACATGCCATACCTTCCCAATTTCGCATCGCCCAAAGAAGAAGTTCTCCAGAAATCGATTGTGGCGCTCGAAGTGGAACTGGATAGGTGCGATGTGTTGGGGATACCTTACCTCGTAACCCACCTTGGAAGCCATCTGGGATCAGGAAAAGAAGAAGGGCTGAAAAGGACGGTAGTGGCCATTCAAGAAGCACTATCCCATGCCGAAAACCAAGTGATGCTCCTGCTCGAAATCACCGCCAACACCAAAAACAGCGTCGGTGGGTCGTTTCAAGACCTGGGATGGATAATGGAACAGGTGGATGACGCCGACCGTGTCGGGCTTTGTTTTGACACTTGCCACGCCTTTGCAGCCGGTTACGAGCTAAGGACAAAAGAGGGCCTTGAAAATACCCTCGAAGAAGTTGAAAGATTGATAGGGCTAGATCAGATGAAGGTGATCCACCTGAATGACTCCAAAGGCGAACTTGGCTCGAAAAAAGATCGGCACGAGCACATCGGACTTGGCGAGATTGGGGCAGACGGCTTCAAAGTGATTCTTCGAAATCCCGTGATTAGGTCGAGACCCTTGATCCTTGAAACGCCCACCGATGAGCGAAGGGACCATTCTGGCAACATAAAGGCAGTGAGAGATCTAGCGATGATGGAGACCTTGGATGTTCCTGACTGAGAAGTGGAACGATTTGGTCCTTCTTTTTATCTTGGCCATTTACAGCTCTTTCGTTCTTGCCCATTTTTGGGTGCAACCTTATCTTTTGACCTTGCTTTTGCTCCCTGCGCCGATTATACTTTCGGCTCGATTACAAAATCCCAAGATGGCCGTGATCATGTTCTTATCTGCTGCAATCTTGGGACCTTTGACCGAGACCTGTTGCGTCTTGGGTGGGCTATGGACCTATGCAGATACGGGAGGACTCCCCTTTGTTCCAATCTGGAACTGTGTTGCATGGGCCTGTTTTCCTCCTGCTCTCTGGCTCGGCGTAAAGATATTCTTAAAAGAAGACGTCCCAAAAACTGCAAACTTAAGGTCCCTTGCCTTGTCGCTTCTTGGGATTGGGTTGATGACCGCGCTTTTCATCTATTCAGAAAACCAGGGCGGGCCTACGGTAATCTTGGGATCAGTCATGGCAATCGCTCTTGTCGCGATCACCCGCAACAAAGCCACTCTCTTGATGATGGTAATGGCTCTTGTCATGGGTCCCATAGGAGAATCGCCGGCCATAGCCTCAGGCGCCTGGCATTATGCAGTGGCGGCACAGGTCATGGAGCTACCGGCTTACATGATTCCTGCCTATGCCATATTCGGCGCGCTGATAGCCCGTTTCTCTCAGACGGCATGGGCTCTTTCCAATGACTATTCTCGTGCCCAAATTCGCAAAATCTGAAGAGGAAACGTAGGTTGTGCATGCCAATCATTGAACTGGGGCCCCAAATGTTGGTCGTGGGAGTAGGTCATTGAGAAAAGGCACGTCTTGCTGTTGAATCTCGACGTGAGGGGCGAGGTATACCCCGCCAGATAGCAAAGGAGCGAAGAGGCGCCCGGGCGGACGATAGTCCGACGCTCTTTGCCTCGGGGATCTATAGGGCGAGTGTGAGCAGCAGGCCGACTATTGGAGGCGAGGCCTGATGCCCGCTCGAAGACCATCTCTTTCGGCGACATTTTCAAGCCGTCCAGCTTTTCGAGGATCTCCTGGCTCGTTGTGTCATCCCGGCCTTCGGCCAGGGTTTCTAGCTCTTTGACGAGTCGGGGCATCTGTGCCTCTAGCACCCAAAGGACCTGCTGCTAGGAAACGTCAAGGTCCTCTACTTTGCGGCCAGCCTATTCCGTGCCCGTCGAGGGCTCGGCCTGACTCAGAAGTTCGACGAATAAGGCCTCAAAACCCGCAGGTATTTCGGATTCCGATTCCAGCTCCACCGTTGTCAGCTCTACTTCAACCTCTTTCATAATCCCATCAAGGCTTGTCCCGCGGTCCAGATAGAGGTCTACGGTCTCCGTCCCGGAGGTGACGTTGTAGGCGAGGAGGAACTCGGTCTTGTCGGTCGTGGGGTTGTAGACGGGCGTGGCCTTGTAGGCGCGGTAGTCTTCCGGACCGTAGGGAATTCCAGAGCTGTTGATCGCGTACTCGGTGGTGAGGGAGTAAGAGCCAGCCACCCCCGACGAGAGGATCGCAAAGGTTCCAAGGTAGCTACCCATGCCGCTTTGGTAGGTCTTCCCTGCCGGGACTGCGACCACGGTTGCGTCCTCCTGGACCACGTACCCGCCGATCTTGTGAGTCTCGATCTCTCCTCGGATTATGCCGAATACCGGTTTTTCGGTGTTGAGAACGCCTACATCAACGGCCTTGTCCGGTGCGACCTGGACCGCCTCTTTTGCGGGCGTGAGAGTTTCACCCTCCGAAAGGCCGATGTTGAAGAAGTCGAGGCCCGTAAACTGTGCAGAAGTCAGGCCTAGCGATACCAAGATCGCCAATGTGAAGATCATGTACCTGTTCATAGGTGACCTTTTCTCAACCCAATTGATAAATATCTGTTGGATGTTTTGCCGGGCTTAGACAATCTGGCTTGATGGTATATGTTTAGCTCCAAAGGTCAGTCAGCATTATGTATAGTCGAGAACCGATTAGATGATACTAATCGGTTCTCGCCAGAATAGTGCTTAACGATACGAATAGGCCAAATCTCAAACTCTTACGAGTTAGAGATTTGGCTGAAAGGTATCATTAAGCACTATAAACTAAAATGATCTGAAAATATTTGTAATATCAATTTTCATGCCCAGAGTTAGAGACATGTTCAAAAGGTATATGATATCCACAGGAGAACAATGAGCATGATGGCTTCTGCCGAGATAAAGCGGCATTTGATTCGAGAAATCGAAGTGAGCGAATCTGAGTCCGAAGAATTAGATCAGCTTGCCAAAGAAACGAGGAGAATAGGCGTTTCGTGGAAGAATCTTAAGGCAGAACTCGGGTTATGAGATTCAAGGTGCATTTACATCCAAAGAGAGTTAATCGGGTAATAACCAGGCACCCTCGCACTTATATATTACAGGCTATATTTTGCCAAGATATATGTGGCTTTTTTATATGCTACATCATGATGATCAACATATATAAAGATAATATCATTTTCTTTAAATGTGTATACAATAACATAAGGATCGACGTGAGAGCCACGAGCATGCTTAAGCTTGTGGCTCTTTGGTTCACCAATTTGCGGATCTGATATTATCTGGTCGATCTTCTTAAGCAGGCGATCTTTTAATGCCTTGTCTTTCTTTGTTAATTTTTTGAATTGATTATCAAATTCAGTGGTACTTCCATATTCGTATCTCACCGAGTCTAATGGGCGGGACATATTTCCAAGAAGAAAAACGTTTATAGGTTGCGCAGGTGATTCAGAAATTCGGCTTTGTCATCGAACGTCTTCACCTGGCCGGTTTTACACTGTTCGATTCCGCGTCTTACGCCCTCTTCGAACTCTGCCACCCTTACCTCGCTTTCGTCCGCACAATCGGCCTTAATCGGGTGAACCTCAGCACTCGCCATTAGAAATACCTCAAGCCTAAAGGGCAATCTTTGAGGATATATATCTTTTCCATTCGTCATCGGTTAAGGATTCTCATATCTACGAACATGGGTAAAGGCGGCGCCAGAGGCGCACACCTTGGGCGCGAAGAGGCGCTCAGGCGGCGAAGTTTCGACACTGTTCGGCCTCAGGGATCTATAGAGCGAGTGTGAGCAGCAGGCCGACGATGGAAGCGAGGCCCGATGCCCGCGCGAAGACCATCTCTTTCGGCGACCTTTTCAGGCCGTCCAGCTTTTCGAGGATCTCCTGGCTCGTCGGGTCGTCCCGGTCTTCGGCCAGGGTTTCTAGCTCTTTGACGAGTCGGGGCATCTGTGCCTCTAGCACCAGGAGGGTTTGCTGCTGGGAAACGTCGAGGTCCTTAGGGCCCGTAGAGAAACAACTTGCACATAATTGCGTACAGCCATTATACGAAATCGACATGAAGCAGATTTAGTATAATAATTACGAACCATCCATATGACAAGGTTATTTCTTCACGGACCCTTAGCTCTTTGGAACTAGCCACGTAAGGCATCACGAAGTGGGTTTAATGATGTTGATTGAAGTAGGCTAAACATGTATCTTCAGTTTTTCACCGTCAGTTTTTTGGTGCATCCGAAACTGGGTAGAGCCCCAACATGCGGTTGATGTTTTACCGAGAATACGAAGCTGTGGGTTCAATCTAGCCTGGATTTGAAAGTGGAACATGCCTGAGCCGGGCCAACAACAAAAACGTTAGCTGAATACCTCATTAGGACCCCCTCCATAAAAAGTCAACCAGATCTGAAGTCACTACTCGAAACTGCGCAACGCCAAATTGGGTCGTGTCCGTGAATCATTGAAAATCATCAACATACGACCGAATGAGCAACATCACAAAAATGGGCTTTCGGTGTTCGTTTTTTCAGGTTTTCTTCAATGACCGACACCCATGACCCCCAAATTGAATAATGTATAAATAAGATGACCCAAAACGAGTTGCAGCTTGTCAAAATAGCAATTTCAGGGTAACACTTAAGTATAAGTATTCAGTAAGCCTCTTGGCGCGGAAGGAGGAGGTCGAGTTAAATGGCAGAGGTCAACTTAATGTCTATTTTTGAGGATGTTGTGCAGGGGGTTAGGAGTGACCCTCATACAAAGCAATTAGCAGAAGAGTATCAAATGAAATATGGCTCCTTAACTGAAGATGATTTGAAGAAAGTATTTTCAATTTGATTACTAGAGGTTCGATGATAGTTTTTCCTTTTTGCTCTGAAAATTTAAAAATTTTACTGGGCGGAAGTGCTCAAGGGAAATATATCTATGGTTATCTAAAAACGTTAGGTGCAAAGACTTGTGTTCTAGAAAAGGAATATATCGATAAGGATTTTACAGTTGATTATCAAAAGTTTTATTGCCGTTCTTTTAAAGATGGTGGTAAATTCACAAAACGCATTCATTTTTTTACAGAATTCTTCAATACTGATAAATTTAAGTATGCATTAATTAATAATGATGTTTGCTTTCTAAGTGAGTCCTATTTGGGTTTTGTTGTTATTAGGCCGATAGAAGACCAAGATGGCCAGCCATTTATAGGCCGGACTATATTAAAGACATACCCTGCTAGTGAAAGTAAAAAGCGGTGTTTCATTACTGGGGAATATACATCATCTCTTTTTGGTATACCTCTGGTAATAAAATCCCTTCCCTTTCAGGCACAAGATCAAGGAGTTAGTGCATGCGCTACGATAGCGTTATGGGCTGCGATTCATCCTTTGAGAAGTCTTTTTGGAATTCCTGGACACTCACCCGCTGAAATAACTGAGATGTCTACTTCGTTACCCGCGCCGTTTCGTAAATTCCCATCAGATGGATTAACTATGGAGCAAATGGTAAACTACATCAAATTAATAGATCTGGACGTTGAATACATTGATGCAATAAATGATGATGTCATTCAAACCGCCGTAAAAGCATATATCAGAGCAGGTTTACCTATCATAGCAAATCTTAATCTTAAACATGAAACGCTTCCCGGGCGGCATGCTGTCGTTATAAGTGGACATAAAGAAGATAAAATGGGGAATGTTGTTGAATTATACGTGCATGATGACGGGATCGGCCCTTATAGTAGAGTGTTGCCAAACGGCGATTTTAAACATTGGAAAAATGAATGGAATGATCATGGATATGAGGTAGAATTAGAGAAATTATTAGTACCGATTTATCCCAAAGTTAGGTTGCCCTTCTGTCGTATGTATGTGGAATATTCAAGAATAAAAGCAGATTTGGGGTCACATATATCTGATTTTGATCTTGAGCTGTACCTCACATCAGTTGGTGAATACAAAAGATTTTTAATTGGAAATTCGATAAAAGATAAAACAGAAATACTAACAAAGTCCTTGCCAAGATTTTTGTGGATTGTGAGATTCATTCATAAAAATCAACATATTGGGGATCAGATATACGATGGTACATCAGTTTATGTAACTAAATTAATATCTGTTGAATTCTGTAATAATTCGCTCGTGAATACTCATTAAAACACTTACATGTGCAGGACTTGTCGCACCATCACAATAGCTAACACACTATTGGTGCGATCATAAGCATCAATTCAAAGTTGGCATAATGATATCTTAAGTTGGCCATATCACATCAATGCGGATCCTATGGACTTTTAATTAATCCCATACATTATTTTACAGATGGTTTAGCACAGAAATGCCGTCCACTGAGAACTCGCCCTGACAAATGTGAGATGGATTGCACTTATTATAGTCATGAACCTCTGACTTGACACATGGCACATAACACGCCAATAAAGTCACCCTCTGCAAAGCACGTGTTTTCTCATGGTGATATCTTCTTGTGCAGAACATATATGTCAAACATAGTGTTCAGGGCGATACATATAACTCGGCAGCTTTTATCTTCACCCCCTGATCTAGATGCCAACTAATATATCGTGAAAGCCCTCTGTTCGTTGAGGTGTTGGAATGGTGGAAGTGCATAAAGTTACGGGCTCGCCTTTTGACGGCAACGTCTACTTGATTATGGACAAAATCCCTGCCCTGATCGATACGGGGATGGACCCTGAGCCCATTATCAAGAAGATCGAAAAGTACATGGACCCAAAAGACATAGAACTCATAATTCTCACTCACAGCCATCACGATCACTCTGGAGGAGTCATCAGGATGAATGAGGTCACAGGTGCCAAGGTCTTGATCCACGAAGAAGAGGCAGGATTCATGGGCGACGATCTTGCGACCGTGGCTTACCTATTTGGCAAATCCTCGCCAGACATAAAGGTGGACGGAACCCTCAACGAGGGCGACGTTATCGACCTTGGCGAGTGGAAACTTGAAGTGATCCACACGCCTGGCCACTCACCTGGTTGCATCTCGTTATATGAGCGCAGCGCCAAGGTCCTCTTCTCTGGCGATACTGTATTTCCTCAAGGGAACATAGGGCGGACAGACCTTTTCGCCGGATGTACCGAGGACCTGATCAAGTCGATAGAGCGGCTCGTCGAGCTGGACGTGGAAGTGCTCTACCCAGGCCACATGGAAGTGACCGACAAAAATGTGAAATCCCAGATACAAGCCAGCCTCAGGTTTGCGAGGAATGCCTTGTAGGCTGCCAGGTCATGGAACTTGGGGCGAGGGCATCCTGTCTGGCGATATAAAATGATCCGTGTTGACTGTATGGATCGCACGAATCGTACAGATCGCATGGATCAGACAGACAAATCAGATGGACAAGACGGATAAGACGGATACGATTACAATTGGGCAAGGCGGATAGAATGGACGACGAGAAGAAAGAGATCGAAAGGAACGAAGAGAAAGGCGCCAAAGGGGGAAGTCCTGTAGCCGAATCGGCCTCATCAGGCTCTTTTGAGGGCAAGGACAAAACCGCCCAGATGATGGCGCTAGAGCAAGAGTCGGTCATCCAGACATATACGAGACAACCGATCCTGCTGGTGCGCGGGTCTGGTGCCAAAGTCTGGGATGCCACAGGAAAAGAGTACATAGACTTCGTGGCTGGAGTTGCAGTAAACAGCGTGGGACACTGCCACCCCTTGGTGGTAAAGGCGATACAGGACCAGGCAGAAAAGCTGATCCACACCTCGAACATTTACTACACAGAAAACCAGATATGGCTCGCAAGCGAGCTCAAGACCTTGACCGGGATGGACAAAGCTTTCTTTTGTAACTCCGGCGCAGAGAGCATTGAAGCTGCAATCAAGCTCGCCCGCAGAGTCACGGGAAAGTCAGAGATGGTGGCAGCCGCCAAATCTTTCCATGGAAGAACCCTTGGATCCCTCGGCCTGACCCATAAGCCAGCTTACAGAGAACCGTTCAAACCACTCAAAGAAGCAAACTTCGCCCCCTACGACGACTGCGAAGCCCTCAAGGCCGCCGTGAACGAGAACACCTCGGCAGTCATCCTCGAACCGGTTCAGGGCGAAGGCGGCGTGAACGTTCCAAGTCGAGACTACCTGAAAGCCGCACGCCAGATCTGCGACGACGCTGGATGCTTGTTGATACTAGACGAAGTCCAGACCGGCTTTGGCAGAACCGGCAAGTGGTTTGGAAAAGATCACAGCGGAATTTTGCCAGACATAATGACTCTGGCAAAGGCGATCGGCGGAGGCCTTCCGCTCGGCGTCATGATGGCAGCAGAATCAGTCTCCGACGCATTCCAAAAGGGCGATCATGCATCGACCTTTGGCGGAGGTCCTTTGATCTGCGCAGCTTCACTTGCCGCCATCGAGGCTATCAAGACGGAAAAGCTAGTGGTTAGGTCAAAACAGATGGGCGAGTACCTGCGTGCTGAACTAGTCGAGAACCTAGACGTCGAAGAAGTCAGAGGCCTTGGCCTGATGGTGGGAATCGAGCTGAAAGAGGACTGCTTTGAGATCGTAAACCAGGCCCGTGAAAAGGGCGTCCTTTTAAACTGCACCAGCGAACACGTCCTCAGGATGGTCCCGCCTCTTGTCATCGGCAAGGAAGAGATAGATCGTGTGGTGAGCGTTCTTGGAGAGATTCTACAAAAACCTTAGACCTTGCCTCGGCAAGCTGAAACCTTACGTCGCCGGGAAAGGCATCAACGAGATCGCGGCCCTCTACGGTTTTGAGCCGAGTGAGGTCGTAAAGCTCGGGAGTAACGAAAACCCCTACGGCCCAAGTCCTAATGTCTGGGACGCGATGAAAAAGGTCCGGCCCGAGATCTATCCAGAGCCTGAAAGTTTCATCCAATCACTGGCCGATTACGCCATATTTCCCGAAGAACAGGTAGTGATCGGGGCCGGGATGGACGGCGTCATGGACACCCTTTCCAGGCTCTTTCTCGATCCGGGTGACAAGACCCTGATCTACACTCCGACTTTTAGCTACTACGGAATATTGAGCACGATGAGCGGGGCTGAATCGACCATCCTTCCGGGTGGGGCCAATTTCGAGGCGCCGATTGAGGCGGCCGAAGACGTCAAGATGATATTTGTCTGCTCGCCCAACAACCCCACAGGGAACGTCATCTCCGAATCCGATCTTCGGGAAATCGTAGAGACGACAGACGCTATAGTCTTCCTTGACGAAGCATATGCCGAGTTCAGCGACCAAAACTTCTTTGGTCTCGTCGACGATTACGAGAACCTGGTGGTGGGAAGAACCATGTCCAAAGCCTTTGGCCTGGCCGGGATGAGACTTGGCTATGCGGTCTGTCCACCTTGGATCGCAGACCAATACCGCCGAGCGGCCCCACCTTTCTTCGGCGTCGCCGTCACTTCTGTTGCAGCAGGAGTTGCGGCCTTGGAAGATCAAGGCTACATGATGAAGTCGGTAGAAAAAATCCAGGCGGAAAGAGATCGGCTAAGGAACGCAGTGCCCAAGTTCCATCCATCAGGCGGAAACTTCCTCTACCTGGAGACCGAAATGAAGTCTGGCCAGATGGCAGAAGAGATGCTGAAGCGAGGCATCATCATCAGAGACTGTTTTTCCTTTAGAGGATCTGGCGATCGGCACATCAGGGTGACAGTTGGAACGCCTGAACAGAACGATAAGTTCCTTCAGGCTTATGAGGATATAATCGGATAGTCGTTAGATTGCGGTTGGATATTGATCGGTTCAGGTAAATCATGAGAATCGCTCTCACTGGAACTCCAGGAACTGGCAAGACCTCAGTTGCCAGGCTATTGCCATACAGGGTTTTAGACATCAACGCCCTGATCAAAGATGAGATGTTACATTTGGGCAACGATCCCAATCGGGGATGTCTCATAGCGGACGTGGACGCCCTGGAAAAAAGGATTGACGAGCTTGTGTGCGCAGAACCTGATGAAGATGTGGTCTTGGAGAGTCATTTCTCTCATCAGTTCGCGCCGGTGGCGATAGTGCTCAGAACTTCGCCAAAAGTGCTCAAAGATCGGCTGGCAAAACGTGGCTATTCAGAAAAGAAGATAAGGGAGAACCTAGAAGCTGAGACACTGGACGTGATCTTGGTAGAGGCTGTCGAGTGGTGCGACCAGGTTCACGAGATCGACACCACTCAAAGATCGGCTGAAGAGACGGCTGACCTTGTCACAAAGATAATCCGGGGCGAGGCAAAACTCCCACCCGGAAAGATCGACTGGACTGTGGATATCGATTGGATCGGAGAGATGGATTTTGACCTTGGATGATCTGAGGGGGCGGGCCGTGGTGGTGACCGAGCCACTGGCAGCTCTTGCCGAGCGTTCGGGCATATCGCCAAACCAAACCTCTTTGCTCTCGCTTCTTTTCGCTGCCGCGGGAGCGCTGGCTTACTACATATCGGCAGAACAGCCACTAGCGTTATACATTGCAGCTCTGATGGTTATCTTGAATGCTGCCTTCGATGCCATCGATGGGGCACTTGCGAGGAGGACGGGACAGGCACATCCCAGAGGCGATTTTCTGGATCACATCATCGATAGATACGCAGATATGTTCATCTTGACCGGGATAATTCTGGGTGGATACGTTTCCTCGATTTTAGGGGTCTTTGCGGTGATGGGTGTCCTCCTCACAAGTTACGTGGGAACTCAGGCCCAGGCCATGAACGTAGGCAGGTTTTATGGAGGGGTTATGGGCCGGGCTGACAGGTTAACTTTGATATTCCTGGCAACAGTCGCCAACGCTTTTTACGTGAAAGGAATCGCAGGTCTTGAAATTCTGGGATGGGCTGTGGTTTTGATAACAGTTGCAAGCCACATAACTGCGCTTCAGAGGATTGCCCACATTTGGAAAAAGCTTTAAAGTTTTGGCCAATCTTTAGAAACAAACTTGTGGAGCTGGAACATCTCTACCATCTCACCGATATGTTTGGCTAACTTTTTGATGAAATTGAAGGTAGCTTCCATATCATCACTTCCTCCTGCAACCAAAAGTCCCAAAGCTTCACCTCTGCAGATGAGGGGGGCAGAAGCCCAAAAGCACTTTGATTTTGCTCCTGAAACGACGCTTCGCCTGGGTTCTTTGAGGAGCACTTCTTCATCCATTTCATCCATGAAATCGATGAGATCTTCCAGTGAGTCATCGAGGTGCCTTAGCACCAAAGTCCCGCCCTCGATGAGAAATGCGCCACTCAATTCTACGTTTTTGAGCCCGGCCATCGCATCGGAGACAATCCCATCCAGAAGGTCCACAAGGTCTCCTTCAAAATGAATCGACCTCAAAGTTATGTTGTGAAGTGCTAGAAGTTCTTGGTTGCGTCTGCTGAGAGCCTTTTCTCTCTCTTTCCTCTCGGTTATATCGACCAGGTTTCCAAGGACCCATCTTTCTTCGTGTTTGTCGAGGGTAGTTATGTACGCTTCGATCCAAGGTCCTTTGCCATCATTTTTGCAGATTTTAAGCTCGTGAATTATCGGTGATGTCTCGTCTTCAGTCCCTTCTTCAATCGTTTCGTCCTGAATCCAACAATTAGCAGGTTCGAAATATCCAGGATTCACCACTGTGCAGAAAGGTTCGTTAATTAGATCTTCTGGATTGCACTCAAATATCTCTGCGAACTTGGGATTGACCAGCTTGAAACGACCTTCCTGGAGGACGTAGATGCCCACAGGAGAATTATCCAGAATGTATTTGCTCAAAACCTCGGATTGTTCCAGCTCCTCTTTCATCTTGTTCTCGGCAGATCTGAACCGGGCTTCTTTGATGAGAGCTTCGAAGACGAGAGGAAGGCTCTTGAAGCTCTCGACGCTCTTTGCCATGTAGCTGGTGGCGTGTTTCTGGAAAGCCACGACCTGAAGGTCTTCGGTATCGCGACCCGTGACCATGACAACAGGCACGTTTTGATCGAACGTTCGAATCTGCTCAAGAACATCTAGGCCGCTGATGCCAGGAAGGGCAAAATCAACAGAGACCAAGCCGTAGGCTACCTCTGACATCTTCTCTAATCCTTCCTCACCGGTGACGGCAACGTCAAGGAAAAACTCATCGTGCTTTTCGAATCCCAGCCGGATGAGGTCTATATCGTTGGGATCGTCTTCTATTATCAATATTCGATAGGGATCTATCATTCCAGACCAGACCTGTCTCCTTGTTTGTAGGCGAATTCATTTGATTAGTATCTTGCTATGTTATAATCGAGCACGGATTAGCATTAGCATGAAAATGAAAAACATCCCACTATGAATGTGGAGCAACTCGTGAAGGATTTGGAAGGGATGCGCGTCGCTCTTGTTGAAGATAAAGAAGCAAAATTGGGACAAGGTTGGTAATTTGGGAAAATAGCGCCGAGGGGGAGACCTTGTCGCGTTTTTACTAGTAAAATTAGCCTCTCGGATGTAGTTCGACGGGATTCAAGCGATTTTCTCAGTCTTAACGCCCTTATTTTCGTGACGAGAGCCATAAATTCTACTGCATCAAAGTAAAGTCATGTTTTATAAGCTATTTCGAGATAACGCCAGTTATACCCTAGTTACGGATGGGTTAGAATACCTTTTCGTAACTACTCAGCCCTTGACCACAAAATTTATTATGGTTAACGATATATTAATTCCTCGCAGTGATTGCAAATAATACAACGAATGGAGGGTTCAATGGACTTACCTACCGAGGATGAAATTCTTGAGGCACATCATCAAGGAGGAAAGGCAATCATCCAACTATTTGCCCGCACCTTCCAAGGCGTTCAAGAAATGCAAGCAGAATTACAAGCCGTAAAAGCAGAATTACAGGCCCTGAAAGGTCAGCTAAACAAAAACAGTAAAAACAGCAGCAAGCCACCATCTAGCGATGGGCTCAAGAAGCCACGTACTAAAAGTTTGAGGAAGAAAGGTCGCAAG